>OCME01000017.1_pt1 | contig 65943 bp, 70 predicted proteins | sample 1538981 | NCBI WGS metagenome assembly OCME01 (sample SAMN01760979, study PRJEB22395) | human gut metagenome
AAATCAAATCGTTACGCAAAAAGTTCAGAAATGTAACTTTCAATTTTCTTTCAACAATTGCAAACAATGCAGATAAAAAACTAATTGATGGTTTTATAGACTTTTATAGACAAGTTTACGTTAACAATGATTTTTCTTTTTCTTCAATTGCAAGCGAAAATACAAAAGAAGAAAAGAAAGCGATATTAATAAAAGGTCTTGAAATCGTGAAAAACTCTTTGAAGTAAAACAGAATCAGATAAGGAGTAAAATTTTACTCCTTATCATAAAAATAAAATTATTATGCTATTAATTCTGTTTGTTATCTTATTAGCTGTTTTTGTTAGTGCTTTATATGTAGTTTATATTCTTTTAAAACCAAATCATAGAATAATATCTACTATTATTGACGTGCAAACTTTTCAATTAATTAATGTAGAGCAATTTCTATTGCTTGACCAAATAAGCATGAACTATTTAAATGAAGTTGAATATACAATTTATAAAAAATTTTCTTTTAAAACTTTTTTACTATACTTATGTTATTGTTTAAATGAACAATTTGAAGAAAATTTAAATAATCATTTAATGGATAATTAGAGAACAAAGGGATAAATAAAAATGTTTGTCCCTTACTTTTTATTTTTGAATGTTAAATTTAACGTAACCGTACTCCCCATTTAGTACCAGGAAATTTTAGGCTTTCGCATTAAGGGGTACCTTGAAGGCAAATTACATATTTTACTACCCCACAAAAATCTCTCTTCATGATAAGGGCATGCCCAGATATCCCACACCACACATACTCACATAACACACAAAGAAGCCAGAGAATAAAACATCCCTGGCTCTCATCCACCTTATCCCCCTGGCAGATTACAATATCAAAGTTCTTTCTATAAACCAAAAACTTATAAAGATATGGAAGAAAAAACATTATTCAAACTAGCACGTGCAATTACAGATACAGGTACAGATACTGTATCTTCAAAGGGTGGTACTGTAACCTACCGTATCACTTCCCTCAAAAGGAAACTGGTAAATGGCAAAGTAGTTTCAACCTCTACACCCTCTTGTACTTTGGGCTCAGCCTCCGTAAGTTGGGCTATTTGGGAAGGAGTTACCGTTGGAGATGGTTACTTAGATGTAAAAATTAACTATTCAGAAAATACTGGGTCCTCAAGGTCTACTACTCTGACATTTGACCAGGAGGGATCTGGTAACAAAATCAATCTCACGGTAACTCAACAAGCTGGTGTTACCTATACTGGATACATAAAAATGATTTCAAACACACTGCCTTTAGGTAGTCTTAAAGGTACTACTGCTCAAATTCTTGTGATGGCCTATTTAAATGGTAGTGATGGGTCTAAAAAGCCAGAAACTCCCAATGTGGGTAGTGCTCCCGATTGGTGCTCAGTATCCATTGCCCCAGTGGATACTGAGAACCATTACAGGTTATCCCTGACCGCTTTATCGAGTAATCAAACTGGAGCTAACCGTTCAGGGCATATCTTCTTAACCTGTGGAGATGCTAACCTTAGTATACCAGTAACTCAGACACCACAACAAGCAACATTCACTCTCTCTGGATTGCCCATAGGTACAGGCTACTATCTCTTTGGCAAGGGAGCTAGGCCACAGAATACATCATCTTCAGGTCAGGTGTATATACAGGGTCTCTCAGCAACTGGTACTACTACTATGAGGATTCCATTCTATGCCAATGACTCAGAACCTGGTTCTCGAGTAGAATGTACTACTGGAAATAGAGTAACTGTATATACCAGATCAGGTAATACCTGGGCATTAGAGGGGTCATTTACAGTACCAAGTGCAGGAGGAACAGTATCAATCTAAAAAGCGTAAGTATGTAAATGGCAAATTGTCCGGGGTTATTGAAGTTGGTTATTCTGCTAGCATCAATACCCCTATACTCTCCAGTAGGTTTAACCTCACTAAAAAATATCCATTAGATTTGAATTTTTATTGGGTAGTTCCAACTTAATACCTGTATTAAGATAATATCCCAATTATAAAAGCAATTACCCAGAATATAAGAGCCAGTGTATATGCAACAGAATATCTATGCCATGGATACCAGCAGGTAATATAAGAATCTACTTTTAGTATTTCTGGATGTTCTTCTTCGTATTTTTTATCTTCTTCTCTAGCATTATATTTAGCCAAGATGAAGAAAGGTAAGAATACGAAGAAGATTATTAAAGCAACTGGGAATAAGAGTAGGAGAATTATCTCCCACCCTTGCATTGATGTCCCAGCATAATTACCATCTCTGTCAAAAAAGTATCTCATAGTAATTTGTATTTTATGTATCTGATTAATAGATAAATCGGAAATAGAGGTAATACTATCCATACCGATATAAATAAAACGCGAGAGTGTATTTTGTGAGTATAGGGTAAATAATCCAAGCAAGCCCTTACAAAAAATACCGTGAATGGCAAACATACCAAGTAAATTATCGCTAATACAGTAGTCATTGTTCTTTGAGGTATTTGTTAATAATCTTGGTAAGCTTCTTATCAAATTCAATCATCATATCGAAAGCTTTCGAATCTTTCATACTTCTAATTTCCTTATCAAGGAGTTCTATGTTTCTCTTGATTGAGAAATAAGCCTTGTATGCAAGGAATACTCTTTCATTTTCTTCGGTGAGTGGAAGAATTTCCCCTTTTTGCCCATCCAATCTTGGATATGTATTATCAGGACCTAAGGTTCTTGCAACTTTTACTCGATTACTGAGCATTGCGAATCCACCTTTTTTATCGATAGATTCCACTGTAACTTTCTCAATGAGGGGTCTTCCAGATAATGTGAAGAGAACCTCATCCCCCTCTTTGAGCTTTTTGATTTCTTTCTTTTCTTTTTTCATATCTATTTTATTTAGAAATTTTCTTTATGCAAATATACGAAATTATTCTTTATTTATTGCATTATCTATTTTATTTTTAATAAATTCATAGGCATTGCCCCGGTAATCTTCTAGCATTTTGTATTCCTGTGGAGATAGAAATATTCCGTTTACTTTAAAAGCATCTCTTAGATGCTCTGGTATAGTGCCCTGGTGAGCGATGTTATTATAACGGATAATGAAAAGTTTCTCTCGGTCTTCATCAATAACTCCCAGAGTGTTGACTGGTTGGAGTTTAGTTTGGTAAATTCCCCCGAAAGCCGAGGGCACCATTAGAATACTTCCGGGAATTTTAGTTACCCAGTGAGAATAATCTGGAGTAATTACCGCAATTTTACCCTCTTTCTCAAGTTCTTTATCATAAGCTAATCGATTAAACCAAAAAGCACATTTAAAACAAACTTGTTTTCTTGCCATAAGTTGGGGAATCTCTCTAGTTTCATCGAATTCCTCTAAATTAATCGGTTTGCCACATATCTGGCATTCATTTTTCTTGTCCATATTGCATTATTTTATAAGTTATATATGATAATAGAACCTCGAAACATCCTAAAAATGGGTTATAAGCAATACTTTTGTTACTAAAATTGAACCATTAAAACTGATAAGTTATGGATAAACTAACAAATGAGATGATTAAAGACCTTGCTATTCGCTTAGGTCTAGAACCTGCTCTATTGAAAGCTGTTCAATTGGTAGAAGCAGCAGGTAGAGATGGGTTTTTAGCTGATGGTAGGCCTCAAATCCTCTTTGAGGGTCACATTATGTACAAAGAAGTACATAAGAAATTCCCTGACAGAGATTTAGCTTACCTTTGTAAGAGATATTCTACGATTTTCTTCCCTAAATGGGATAAATCGAAGTACTTGGGAGGTGTACACGAGTACAAAAGACTCGAATTAGCCAAAGAAATTGACGAAGAATGTGCATTGAAGTCTGCAAGTTGGGGTATGTTCCAGATTTGTGGGTTCAATCACAACCTCTGTGAATGTAAAGATGTCTTCGAATTCGTTCATAAGATGTCAGAATCTCATGCAAATCAACTAGAACTCATGTATTATTTCATGAAAAACTCTGGTTGTTTGAGTAATCTCAAAGAAAAGGACTGGGCTGGCTTTGCCAGAAAATACAATGGTCCCGGGTATGCCCAGAATGCCTACGACCAAAAACTAAGAAATGCTTACGAAAACTTCAAAGATAAGTTATGAAAAGATGTCATTTTAACAGCTGGGTAGCAAAAGTATTTCTTTTCCCCAGTTACAAAGCAATTACTCTGGTGTATAACTCATTCTTCAAACACAAAGTAGAAGAGTGTAAACCCGATGATATCAATCATGAACGTATTCATCAGGTACAACAGATTGAATGTAGTATAGTGGGTTTAGTACTTGGTATCATACTCTGGTTATCATTTGGTATATCCTTCTGGTGGGTAGTGGCCCTGGTTTTTGGATTCTTCTATCTCTGGTATGTTATTGAATACCTAATTATCATGTGCTTTGCCAAGTGGGATAAACAGAATGAAAGGTATCATGATGTAAGTTTCGAAGAAGAAGCCCACAATAATGATAAGAATCTGAGTTATTTGGAAGACCGTAAGCCATTTGCTTGGATTAAGTACATTAAATTGAGAAGCTACAAGAAATGAAGAAACTAAGGGTATTGGGAGTGTGCGCTGGACAGGGTGCACTCCTGTTCCCTTTTAAGAAGAATTTGTTAGGGAACATAGAGATAAGGGGAGTATTCCACACTCCAGGCGAAGAACAATGGAAATTAAATTTTGGGGATATACCGTTCTATAAGGGCCTTTGTTTACAAGAATTCAATGAGAAAGTAGACATAATTATATCAAGCCCTGATTGCGGAGCAGCCTCAGTAATGAGGTTATCTAAAGTAAAAGAATTAGGCAATCCAAAAGATAACCGTAGTCTTAATCTAGTAATTGCATCAATACTCGAGTATAAACCTAAGATATTTCTTATAGAAAATCTACCAAGACTGCTAACACTGCTTCCCAAGGATTTCTTTGAGGAAACATTCAAAGACTATAAATTAGTTTTTCACGAAAGGTCAGTTTTAGATTACGGAAACTCCCAGGAGTCAAGGAAGCGATTACTCATCATTGGAGTACATAAAAAGACTGGTAAGAAATACTTGAATGCTTTTAATGAAGTATTTCAAGTAAAAACTCCAACAACTACTAGAAATTTACTTAAACCACTCACATTCTCTCAGGAAAATAATACTAACCAGATTCCATTTATGAGTAAGACTCTGGCAATGTATGACTATCGGAAGCTTCCTGAAAAGAAGAATCTTACAGTAGCAAAGATACATAGACTCTGGGTTAGAGATTTTAAAGATGAAAAGAAGTGGCCTATCAAAACTGCAAAGATGAGTACTCTTCCAGGAGTATATCGATTAGAGTATGATAAACCCCCATTAACTCTCAGACCTGCAGATAGGCAATTTAGACCCGATGGCTACCCTTTGGGAATCGAAGACTTCAAGGCAATTATGGGATTCCCTGATAAATTCGAAATTTACCTTCACAAAAATGGTGATACCTTCGAGGGTGATTTTAAGGATTACCATTACTGGCTTAACAAGGCAAGGTACACAATTGCCAAGGGCTCGGTTTATGAGGTAGGGATTTGGTTCAAGGAATGCCTTAAAAAGGTACCTTAATTTTCAGTGACTCCCCCCTATATATATTATGGCCAGGTAAGAAGGTAAGAAGGTAAGAAGGAAGGAAAGGAATAATTCCAAAATACAATTCTGAAAGGATAGGGATTGTTAAGGGAAAGGAAAACAAGCCACAAACCTAACTAATTGATTTTGAATGAATTAGGTAGTACCAAGACTTGGCAAATTGATGCCAAGTACCTGATTTAGAGCTAGTTGACTATATTCGTATGAAACACCAAAATCGAAAATGATATGACTAAGAAGATTTTACATCGTTCGGAAATTACACCGAAGAATCTGAAAGCAATCTTCAATCTGATTGCTGTACTATACAATCGATTGATTAAAAATCGAAAGGGAAAAATTCGTATAACTCTTTCTGAAGATTCGAAAGGACTTGAATTTAGATTAAGAATACCTACCTCGTAATTAAGTTCAAGTATGAAAGCTTTAATCCGTATTGGTATGGATAAGTTCATTGCTAAGGACACTTATTTGAGAATCAAAGATGAAGACATTTAAGAGGGCCTTGTTTATTGTACTTCTAGGATTTACTATTTACCTTTGCTTCAGGAATTACAAACTTTCTCGAGAGGTTGATTCCCTGGAACTAGCGGTCAATGAAATCCCAGATACAGTATACACAGAGAAACCCTTCAAACCAGAGAAGAAGTACTCAGAAAAAATTGAACCAGGTAAAATCTTAGTTCATGATAATAAGCAGCCAACTCTCTTTCCTGATTCCATGCTAAGGCAGCCAGTTATCAGTAACCAAGATTCCCTGGTTCAAATTGTTTTGAAGAAAGATAAGTTGAACTTAAGTCTGTTTAATAAGGAGACTAACACTTATTCAACTAGACTATTCCCAATCGATTTAGATAAGTACAACTACAACTGGTATGAAGGTCAATTAACTCGAAAGAAAGTTGCAAGGTTATCACTTAGTCCATACGTTTATGGCAAATACAGACCTTTCAATAATCTCTTCGATATGGGAGCTGGTCTTTCAATCAAGACTAAGAGATTTAATTACAAATTCGGAGTCAATACCTTTTACTATCCGAAGATAAAATCTGGTATAGGTACTGACATCGAATTTCAAATAACGTATAACTTTTAAGTAATGGCAAAGACTATCTCAGAAACTAGAACTACATTAACTCGGGAAGAGCTATCAAACCTATCCCGAGTTTCTAGTGATGTTTTCTTTTTTAGCCTTTTTTGCTATGTGATACATCCAGTAAGAGGAAAGGTAAGATTCGATTTATACCCATTTCAGAAATCTGTTCTCTACAATTTCATTGCCCAACGATTCAATATCATTCTCAAATTCCGTCAGGCAGGAATTACAGAACTTATTTCAATGTACTGTCTTTGGTTGGCGATGTACCATCCCAACAAAAAGATAAACATTATCTCTATCAAAGACACAACTGCTAAGAAGGTGCTTAAGAAGATTAAGTTCATGTACAAGAATCTTCCATGGTACCTTCAAACTCCCATAATCAATGGTAGAGCTGGAGAATACGGTTCTGCTTCCATGATAGAATTTGATAATGGGTCATTTATTGAATCAATTCCGACATCATCCGAAGCCGGTCGTTCGGAATCCCTTTCTCTTCTGGTAATTGACGAGGCAGCAGTAGTAAGATGGGCTGCTCAAATTTGGGCTGCTGCATTCCCTACTCTTTCCACTGGTGGAGCTGCCATCGTCAATTCCACTCCCTATGGAGTTGGTAATTTCTATCACTCAACTTGGGTAGATGCCATTGCAGGAGGTAATCCTTTTAACCCAATTCGATTATACTGGCAAATGCACCCAGAACGAGATATCAATTGGTATAACCAAATGTCTTCTGCTTTGGGAGCAAAACGAACTGCACAAGAAATCGATGGTGACTTCTTATCATCTGGTAATACAGTCTTCGACTTAGCAGATATTAAAGCTATCGAAGACTGCCTTAGTGATTACCCAGTTATTAAGAAGAGATTTAATGGTCAATACCGACAATTCTGTGAACCCGAATCAGATAAAGAATATTTCATTGGTGCAGACGTTTCAACTGGTAGAGCTTCTGACTACTCTTCATTTACTTGTATGGATAAGCTAGGAGAAGAACAAGTAGTATATAAGGGAAGAATGGCAGTGGGAGCTTATGCTAAGTTACTTGGTGATACTGGGAAGTTGTTTAACTGGGCAGTAATAGCTCCAGAATCCAATGACGTTGGTTTATCAGTAACTTCTAAGCTTCAAGACGAAGGCTACCCTAACCTTTACTACTACCAGAAGATGCTGAAGAAAAAAGGTAAAAGTAGACCTGAAATGGATAAATCCCCTGGTTGGTTAACCACCCAAAAGAATCGTTCAGTGATAATAGAAAACTTGGAAGAAGATATTCGATTAGATCATGTAATCATTAAGGACCCATTCTTTGTACAAGAAGCTTATACTTTCATCTATGATGGTTTAGGTAGACCTGTTGCAATGGGTAAACATAGGGCTAACAATTCAGCTGTAGATGTAGACCTTGAAGGAGATGTATATGCCGATGATGATATCTTTGGAAAAGCAATATGTAATCACATAAGGAAAGGAAAAACTAACGTAATCGTACAACCAAGATGAAAAAGTACTTCAATTTTAGTTGGGGTTGGGGACGTAAGAAGGACCCTCCCAAGAATGGTACATCCTCTAATAAAGAGGAGAAGCCTGCCACATCGATTTCGCCTGGTAGGGTTTCAGTTGACGATGATAGCGATAACTTAATTACATCATTACAAGGGTTGACTAAATTAGTTGAACCCTCTTTTCGTGTTGATGTGATACCTTTAATTCGGGATTTATATAAGGTAAATCCTGATATGGGCATTGCATTGCAAGATATGTTTAAGTTAGCTAACACCAGTCATACAGTAACTTTCCCTAATAATACCGATGAAGAGGCTTCAAAGATGCGAGAACATCTTAAGAAAGCCACCAAGGGATGGACCAGATATACTGCTGGTATAGATGGTTTAGTTAATAAAATGATTGTTCAACTTCTTGTAAGTGGGGCAATATCCGTAGAAGGAGTACCAAATGATAAGCTTGATGGTTTGGCTACTGTATTGTTCCTTAAGCCAGAACACATCAAGTTTAAACGTGAATTAAATGGGGTGTATGCTCCTTACCAAAAGAATATGAATTTCTTTGTTAAGCAACAAGATTACATTAAGCTTAACCCAGAAACCTATTTCTATGTTGGTATGTTCAATGATACCGATGAACCTTATGGAGTTCCTCCATTTATGCCTGCATTGGATTCTCTCAAAGGACAAAATGATATGAAGATTAACTTCAAACATATCATGGAGATTTGTGGTATGGTTGGTTTCTTAGAAGCTAAGATGCAGAAATCTCCACAAAGGCCAAATGAGAGTATCAAATCTTATGAATCCAGATTATACCATGAACTCAATATCCTTAAACGTAATGTTAAAGAGGGTATGAAGGATGGAGTAGTTGCTGGTTACATAGATGACCATGAATTCAAACTAAATTCTACTACTAAGGAGCTCGGTAATATCGAGAAGCCTTGGAATATGAACCAACAATCTGTAGCAAATGGGTTGGGAGTTAATGGCTCTATCATTGGGGTATCATCTACTACTGGTGAAGGTGCAACTGGTATAATGCTGTCTAAGATGATTAGCCAGTTAAAAAATATCCAAATGCTTGTAGCTTATGTATTGGACCGACTTTATTCTCTAGAACTGCGTCTGGCAGGATTTAATAATAAGGGAATGAAGATTGATTGGGGAACTTCTACAGTTTCTGATGAAGTTAAAATCCAACAAGGTCTTCAGTATAAGATACAGAACCTTGACTTATTGTATAAGGCAGGTATCATTAGCCAAGAGCAATATGCTTGGGCAATGGGTTATGATTCACCAGATGAAAAGGAACCAAGAGTTTCACTTGAGGACCAATTTGCTAAGGGAGGTAATACAGACCCCCAAGAAGGAACTAAGAAGAAACAGAGGCAAGATGATAAAAACCAATCTGCTCGTAGGTCAAGAGATAAGAATAACCCGGCTCCTTCTCGAGGAGACCAAAATACTAAAGCAAGATGAGTAAATTCACAAAGAAAAACAAAGAGCATCTTGATTCTATGGTGATAGGTCAAGGCCATACCATTATGGCTGGGTATATCCCAGAAGCAGTGGGAGCCAAGGCTTTCTCAGAGAATTATTACAAATGGAAAAACCCTACACCGGATTCCATTGCTCAATTTGGATTTTGGGGAGGGGATATAGATTATAATACTTATTATCCCAACCTGGACAAATCGGAATTAACTCCTAAGGACGAAGAGTTTATCGAACCTATGTTCCGATTACTTTCGGAAACAATCGTATCGAAAAATTGGAATCCTACAGACTTCGGTCAAAATGGAGTACTAAAGGCTTCTATGAAGATGCTGCTTGGTCAAACAGTAAACTGTGACCATGAAACCAACATTGGTAATGCTATTGGTGCTGTATCACAAGTAATGTGGCAGGAATCCTATAAAGACGGTAGCTTTACTATACCCGCTGGTATCAACGGTATTCTGAAAATCGATGGTAAGGCAAACCCAAGAATTGCTAGAGGCATCCTTATGGAGCCACCTTCAATTCATAGTAATTCAGTTACTGTACAATTTAAGTGGGATAAATCCCATCCCCAAATGGAAGATAACGAATTTTATCAGAAACTGGGTACTTATGACTCTAAGGGAGTTATGGTACGTAGAATGGTTACTGAAATTGTTCGTTACCTTGAGACCTCACTAGTTTCACATGGTGCTGATTCATTTGCCCAGAAAATTGGCTCGGATGGTAAAATCATTAACCCAACCTTTGCCAAAAGAACTTGGGCATCCTATGAAGAGTATAGAGATGATAAATCGAAGCAATACTTCTTTACTGATTATAAATCAGATTTAACATCATATCAAGAAAAGAACGATACTCGGGGTTCTTTTAATGATAATGATGCCAATGATAATCATTCAAATAAAGATAACATGAACGAAGAATTACTAAAATTTCTTGAAAGCCTTTTCGGGGATAATATGCTTACCCTGGAAGAAGGTAAAGAGATGAATCAGGAAAATGTAATTGCCTGCATTCAGACTTTGGTATCATCCAGAAACGAATTGCAAACTTCGGTAGATAATCTTACTACAGAGAAAACTTCTCTTACGGAACAGATTACCAACTTGAATGCCGAAGTAGCTAACTTGAAGGAAATGGCAACCGTAGGAAAGAATCACATTGCTTCTCTCCGTGAAAATGCCGTAGAAACCTACAAGAAGTTAATGGGTGATAAGGTAGATGAGACAATCGTTACGATGCTCAATGCCGAGACTACTGGTATTACTACTCTTATTTCCTTGACCAAGGATTACCAAGCTCGCTTGGAAGAGAAGTTCCCTCTCACTTGCTCAAAATGTGGTTCTAAGGACGTCAACCGTGCTTCCTCAATTGCTGAGGATGATACCGAGGGTAAAACTGGAACCCAGGGTACTGATACCCAACGGAATTCAGAATCTCCGAGTACTAAGAATGTAATCGATAACTTGTATCGAAACAAAATCAAATAACTAATATAAATAATCCGCGTTATGGAAAAAACTAAAATCGTAAACGACCCTCAGCAACTTACTCTCTTTGGGGAAAGAACCCCGAGAGCGGTGATTTACAAAAGTGAGTCACACAAATTGCACCAGGCTTTCAATGTTAAAGCTGGAGAGAAAATCGTACAGGGTATGCCAGTGGCTTTGGATGAAGAAGGTTTGATTTACCCTTGCACTGATGTAGCTACTCAAGTTTATTTGGGTGTAGCAGTAACGGATAACGTTAACCCTGCTTATCAACCTCAAAGAAATTTCCCGGTAGAGGTAACAGTAGCTATGGAAGGTTACATGATTTGTAACTGGGTATCAAGCGGAAATATCGAAGCTGGCTATGTAACTCCCGATGGAAAATTGCTTAACGATAGATTCGTAAAAGCTAACCAAGCAACTTCAACCCAGTTCATTGCCCTTAATCCAGCAGAAGAGGCAAATGAGGTAATTCAAGTACTCATCAAATAAGAGAAAAGAAATTATGGAAAATAAAATAGATATTACAAAGTTGAAGGCTCAGGATTTTATGAATGAGCTGCCGGAAATGGTAAGAAGCTTGGAAGCTGTTCGTTCCGGTTCACAGGACAAGAAGCCTGTAGAGGTAACTTTTGGAGAATTGGTTACCGGTAAATGGGGTATTTCAGAAGATGAACTTTTTGAAAAGATGGGCATCAATCCAAAAGTGGACACGATGCAGAACATCTTTACAATGCCTCAACAGAATGTTCGTTGGATTGTTCCGGAAATCATCCGTGCTGCTATCACATTGGGTATGCGCCAGGCTCCGTTCTATCCGAACATCATTGCATCTGATCAACCCATCAATGGTTTACAAGCAATCATGCCGATGGTTAACATGTCGGATGCTGCCCCTGCAAAGGTTAATGAGGCAGAAACTATCCCATTGGGTGATGTTAGCTTCGGACAGAAATCGGTTAGCCTCTTCAAAATCGGAAAAGGTTTCAAACTTACTGATGAAGTTCGTAACTATGTTTCGCTCGATGTCTTGGGAATCTACCTTCGTGATTTTGGTGTTCAGTTGGGTTATGCTCTGGATACTCTGGCTATGGACGTTGCTATCAATGGTAACAACCCTGATGGCTCTGAGTCTGCCCCGGTAATCGGTGTATACGAAACAACTAATGGTATCACTTACAAAGACCTTCTGCATATTTGGGTACGTGCTGCTCGTATGGGACGTAACTTCCAAACTATGATTGGTGGTGAAGACCAGGCAATCGAAATGCTGAACTTGCCGGAATTCAAGGATCGTCACTCTGGTACTACAGAAGCTACCCTGAATGTTAAGTCTCCTGTTCCCAAGAATGCTGACTTCTACATTCACCCGGGTACACCCGACCAACAGCTGTTGTTGATTGATACCTCTGCTGCCTTGATTAAGCTTACTGCTCGTCAGTTGATGCTTGAATCGGAAAGAATCGTTTCTAACCAGACTCAGGCAATCTATGCAAGCTTGACTACTGGCTTCTCTAAGATGTACCAGGATGCAACTCTGTTGCTGGCTGCTAACAAGAAATTCTCAGAATTCGGATTCCCCGAGTTCATGAACGTAGACCCATATTTGATGGTTAACCTCGAATAATAAGGGCAGTCCGGTTTCATCTATATAAATTCCCTGAGAGGGTGGGTAATTAAAAAGACCTATCCTCTCTTTAATCATTTTTAAATCTTAGGAAATATGGCTAAAGATAAATATACAGTAACTGTGGGACCAAGAGCTTACAGTTTTCATGACCAATCAACTGGTATTACCGTTTGTAGAGGAGAAGACAAGGAACTCTCTCGTCGTCAATTCCGTGCACCAAAGATTCAGAAGGCAATTGCCTCTGGCCATCTGATTATCATTGCTGATAAATCAGAAATCGAAAAGTATTCAGAGGCCGACATCGAAAAGTTGGATAAGAGACTGAATGCTCAGTTCAAGAAAGGCATGACTCTTGAAAAACTTGCAAAGGGCTATTCCCTGGAAGAACTGAAACTGGTAGCAGGTCTTCATGAAATCGTTGCCGAGAAAGATGATACAGTAGAAACACTTATCCAGGCTTTGCTGGAAGAATTCGAATCCTCTTCTAAAGGGTAATATATGAAAATTACATAAGACAGACTAATATGAATAACAATCTGGACTTTTTGTACGTTACGTCAGGTCTGGAAGTTTCATTCAGAGTCATATCCAAAGTCCCGGCCAAATCCATTTTTGACTGGGACTTTGGCGATGATAAGGGAGAGGTTTTCAATGGTGGAAGACATGTTTCCTATTCTTATGAAACTCCCGGTTTCTATACAGTAACCCTACATGTAACCAACTCTAATGGTTTAGATATCACCGTAGATAAGACTCTGGTAGTTTGTGATTATGGTCATACGGCATTAGCCGATACAATATATAACTTAATCGACCACTATATTCCTTCAGAGATATCAGAGGGAATGACCAGGGAAGATAAATCTATCTACATCACCAAATGGCAATATTATATTGGTCCTCTAGTAAATCACCAAATTCCTGCAGATAAGTATACTGATGAATTATGGTATGAAGCACTAGAAAACCAATTAATAATGGAATTGGCAGCATGGGACTTTCTCAATGTGAAGATACTTAATCTATTAACAAGTACTTCAGAATACCTAAGTCAATTAACTTCTACCAAAGAACAAACTGGTGATGGTACTTCTAAACCCGAACTTGCCCGAGGTGATAGGATAAAACAAATCACTACTGGGCCTACTGAAGTGCAATATTATGATACCTTGGCAGATGCTACAAGTTCCCTATGGAAAACACTTTCTCAAGCAATGCAACCAGGTGGATTAATAGATGAATTAAGAAAGAACCTTTGTATGTTAGCTTCACGATTGGAAATCTACTTACCATTCTGTGATGAAGTATTCAGAACCGTAGTTCCTAAAGTAGTTAACAGAAGGCAACCTGGAGTATTAGATGGGCCAAATCCAAGTGCTCCAGTGAAAGGTGGTAAGAAATCAATTCTAACTAAGTTATGACAAAAGAACCCTGGAGAATGGTAAAGAACCGCTCTTGGGATAGATACAAGAAAATTATCACTGACTTCTTAGATTGGGATGCTGGTAGGCAATCCATAACCTGGGCCAAACATGTTAATCAGCTTCTCAGTCATGCCGAAGACAGTATACCTAAATATTATAACATCCAAATCGAGGCATTATGTTACTACAATGCTTTCAGAAACTGGCCTATCAATAAGGCAACTATTTCAGGAGAATTGGATGATGAAAACTTATCAATACTAATTTCTAAATCTTATATAGAACAAATCGGTTATCTTACACCGGAAGGTTATTGGGATTTTAATTGGGAACAAGATAGGTTTGTAATTAATGGTATAACGTATAAGCCTTCTGGAGATACTCAGACTGCTCAGGCAAAGGATGAGGCTTTAGTTTTCATGATTATCCTAAAGAGAGACCGAGATACCAAAGTTGAATTTGTAGAATAAAAATAAAGTATATGGCAAAGATGTTAGTACTGAGGTGGACACCAATTACTACAAACAGTGGAATTTGGTTTGATAGTAATCTGGTTATCCTCAATGGTACCTCTGGAGTTCATATTGAAATGAAAGGTAATGGCAATGATGTAACGGCATTTCAATCGATGACCGGAAACAAATTTGTCACCTGCTTTCAAGATTACTTCGGAGATATCTGGGATAAAATAATACCTCATCCTGGTATAGGCCAGGTAATAAAGTTCCGTGTAAATAGGCTTCCTGATTATGCTTGCATACGGGGAGATATTGAGGACGGTGGAGATGTAGACCCCGAAAATCCGGATGTACCAATAAATGCCTTCTGTGGTTCAGAGGGAGAACCATTCAGGGATATCGATTCTGAATTCTTACTGGGTCGTCAACGTGCAGTAATTAATCCTTAAATTTTATAAAATATGTATGTAAGTAAGTATTATACCTGCGAAGAAATAGACCAGCGGTTATTACAGGGTTACTATGATGACTTTGTTAAAGCTGGCTTTGGAGGAACCATAAATGAGTTCTGGGCCTTCGTACTTTCTATCAAGAATAAGGTAGATAAGAAAGAAGGATACGACTTATCGAAAAATGATTTTACCGATGAGTTGAAGGCTAAACTTGATGGCATCGAAGAACATGCAAATTACATCACCAAAGTTTCTCAGCTTGAGAATGATTTGAAATATCAAACTGAGGAAGAAGTTAAACAGATGATTAGTGATTTGGTTGATGGTGCTGATGATGCCCTTGATACTCTTAAAGAGTTGGCCGAAGCATTGGGTAATGACCCCAACTTTGCAACTACTATCACTAATAAATTAACCGACCTTCGTACTGCTTTAACCGAAGAGGTTAATCGTGCTAAGGAAGCCGAAGCTGCTCTGGGTGCTGCAGTAGCAGCAGTTCAGGATAACCTCGAATATGGGTTAGACCAAATCAATAAGAAGATTGATACCGTTAAGGCAGACTTAAAAGCTGAAATCGACCGAGTTGAGAAGAAGGTAGATAAGAATGCTGAAGATATCAAAGACCTTGAAAATAAGGTAAATCAAGGTAATGATGAACTTGAGAAAGAACTTAAGGACCTTATCCAAAAGGAAAAAGATGAACGTATTGCTGCCGATAATGAGATTAAGGAAAGTGTAAATGAACTTAAGACTCTACATATCAATGATAAGGCCGCACTAGAGGCAAAGATTGCCGAAGAAACTGCAAATCGTACAAATGCAGATACTGTACTGGATTCTAAGATTAACGAGGAAATCGCTAATCGCCAGGCTGATACTTTAGCTCTTCAAGGTAAGATTGACCAAGAGAAGGTAGACCGTCATTCTGAGGACCAAGTTCTTCACAACGAAATCTCTAAAGAGGTAACAGACCGTACTAATGCAGACAATGCTCTTCAAGGTAAAATTGACCAAGAAGCTCAAGCACGTACTGCTGCAGACCAGATATTACAGAACAATATAGATTCAGAGGCTACTGCTCGTGCTGCTCAGGATTTAGTTCTCGAACATAAAATTGAGGCTATAAAAGAGCAGGGTGTAGAAGACAAAGAACAATTACTTAATGCCATTGCTGCCGAGGCTGCTGCTAGAGAAAAAGGGGATAAAGACCTTGATGCTAAGAAGGTAGATAAACGTGAAGGTTATTCTTTGACCAAGAATGACTTTACTGATATCCTCAAAGCTAAGCTTGATGGAATTGAAGAGAAGGCAAACTATATTACCCATCTCTCCCAGCTTATCAATGATGCCGGTTTCCAAACTGAAGAAGAAGTAAATGCTGCTATCCAAAAGATTATCGGTTCTGCACCAGAGGTACTTGATACTCTTAAGGAAATTGCTGATGCCCTTGGAAATGACCCCAACTTTGCAACTACTATCACTAAGAAGTTGGCTGCAATCACAGAACAGGTTAACCAGGAAATCGAAGACCGTATTGCAGGAGACGAGGCAAACAGTGCTGAAGTAGCTGCTGAAGTTCAAGCTCGTAAGGATGCAGATACTGCCCTTGAAACTAAACTGAAAGAATATGTAGACAATCAGTCTGCTACTGGTGATGCTGCTATTGGAGTTGTAAGAGATAACCTTAACAAGGAAATCCAAGACCGTAAAGATGCCGATGCCACAATTCAGGCTAACTTGGATAAAGAGATTGCCGAAAGAAAGACTGCCGATGAAGCATATACTCAAAGTCTGGCTAATGTTAACCAGCGTATCTCAGACTTGGCTTTGAGTATGCAAGAGTCTATCAATACCTTGCGTAATGAGCTTACCGAGCAGGTAAATGCCAATACTACGGCAATCGCTACTAACCAACATAATATCGAAAGAAATTCAGAGGCAATCACAAACTTAACTAAGACTGTAGGGGATAACTACAAGGAAGTTAAGGATATGATTAACGAGGAAATCGTTGACCGTACCAATGCTGATAGTGCCTTGAGTTCTCGTATCGATACCCTTAATATCGACCTTAACACTGAAAGAGTAGAAAGGACTGCTGCTGACCAGGTTCTCCAAGTAAACCTTGATAAAGAAGTAGCAGACCGTACTGCAGCTGATAAAGCCTTGAGTACTGAGTTCACTGCTAAGTTGGATAATACTAAGCAGGCTTTGGAATCCGAGGTGGCTAATCTTAACACTAAGCTTGAACAAGAAAAGGAAAATCGTATTGCCGGTGATAATGCTTTGGGAGTTCGTATTGATTCTCTAGAGGCAGGTAATACCGATGCTATGAATGAATTAAAAGCAAAGGTAAATGCTAATACTACTGCTATTAATGCAGAGAAAGACCGAGCAATTGCCAAAGAGACTTCACTTGAGGCAAAGATTGATACCAACCTTCAGAACCATAAAGATGATATGGCGGGTATCAACCAAAATATACTTACCGAAAAGAATGACCGCTTAGCTGGTGATACTGAGTTGCAGAATAATATCGATAAGGAAGCTACAGAACGTGCTAACCAAGATACCCTTATTAATAATGCTATTGCTCAGGAAAAAGCAGATCGAATTGCTGCTGACCAGGCAATGGATGGAAAGAAGGTAGATAAGGTAGACGGTAAAGTACTTTCTTCAAATGACTTCACTGACTTGCTATATGCTAAGTTGGATGGCATCGAAGAACATGCAAATTACATCACTAAGGTATCTGAGTTATTAAACGATTCAGATTTCCAGAGTGCTGAACAAGTAGAGGCAGCTATCCAAAAGATTATTGGCTCTGCTCCAGAGGTACTTGATACTTTGGCCGAGATTGCTAAGGCTCTCGGTGATGATCCCAACTTTGCAGCAACTATGACTGCTAAGCTTACTGAGTTGGAGAATAAGCTTGAAGCTGAAAAGAATCTGCGTGAACAAGGAGATAATACTCTGCAACAGACTTTCACTAACTTAAGTAATACTCTTACTACTACGGTAAATGAGTTGAGAACTTTCGTAACTGAAACTCGTACGGAGCTGTTAACTTCCTTGAATGCTACCAATGCTCTGGTAACTCAGAATACTGCTAATATCCAACGTAACCTGGAATTAATCCAGGGTATTCAAGATAATACTAATGGTAATTATACTGCCCTTACCGATTTGCTGAATAATGAAATCGCTGCTCGTAAGGCTGAGGATATTCGATTAGAAGCAAAGATTGACCAGAATACTTCTGACTTAAATACAGAGAGAGAGGAAAGAAAGGCCGCAGATAAAGTTCTCCAGGATAACATCGATGCAGAAGAAGCTGCCCGTATTGCTGCCGATACAGCTTTGGGTAAACGTATCGATAAAGAAATTCAGGACAGAACCGATGCTGATACTGCCTTAGATAATAAGTTCACTAACATTACCGATGACCATGAAGAAAGACTGGTAGCTGAAGAAGGTACTTCTGATGCTTTGCCTGATACCATGGTTACCAATGTTAGTGCTGTAACAAGAACCGGTACCCAACTTTCTTTCAAGGTAAAGACTTCAACCAAGGATAAGGCAAATAACCAATATGGTGAAGAAGTAGAAGCTACCAAGAATTTACTTCCGGTAACTCAAACTCTTGCTGGAGTTATGTCTGCAGCAGACAAGGTTAAGTTAGATGGGTTAGACCCAAATTCTTTAACTGACCTCTCTGCAGCTTCTGATGCTAATAAGGTAACAGTAACCGTAACTAAGGATAACGGTTTGAATGCTGATACTACCGAAACTTTCGATTTGCCTCAGGTATCGGCTACTAAGGCTGGTACGATGACTGCGAAAGATAAGGTAGAATTGGATAGAATCTCTACGGCTAACTTTGCTCTTGGTGCAGTAACTCCCAATGAAACTACTGTTGGCATAGCTGCTACTAAGACCGTAGTTGAAGATGGTACAGTAAAACAGAATCCTATTACATTGCCTGCCTCTACTGCAGAGAAAGCTGGTGTACAAACTGCAGCAGATAAGAAGCTGTTTGATTCTATACCAGATAATATTATTATCTTATCTGGTGATAAACCAGTTGAGGTAGGTCAACAAAGCAGTCAGGTTACTTTAACTCATAATTTCTCTTCTAAAAAAGAAGAGGGTATTTATACTCATGAGCCTAAAGATTATAAGACTACTTATATCCCAGCAGCTACTACAAAGAAAGCTGGTGTAATGACCGCCCAAGATAAAGTTAATCTGGATGAGACATTACCCAATGCTATTGCTCAAGAGGTTCAGGACCGTAAAGATGCTATCGAAGCTTTGGACGGTAAATCAGAAGCCGCTCTTGCTCAAGAAGTAGCTGATAGAAAAGCTGCAGATACTGCTTTAGATACCAAGTTTACTAAAGCTGTAAATGATGAAGCAACTGCTCGTACTTCTGCTGATACTGCATTGGGTGCAAGGATTGATAAAGAGATTGCTGATAGAACTGCGGCAGATACTGCCCTTGGTAATAAACTGCAGAATAACATTAACACTCTAGAAGCTAAGCATGATGCCTTTGTAGCAACTAAGGGTAAGGCTGATGGCTTTGCTCCATTGGATGGGAATGGGTTAGTACCTGCTAACCATTTGCCTTCATATGTAGATGATGTACTTGAAGTATATGCTACCTATGATGTAAGCCCCACTGGAGGTCTTACTAATGTTCAATTGTATACGGATGCAGGTCACCAAACTCCCGTAGTTGGAGAATCTGGTAAGATTTATATAAATGTTGCCGATGGTGAACCTCCATACCAATTCCGTTGGTCAGGTACTAAATTCGTAGACAGTAATACTTCGTCTCTTATCATTGGGGAAATTGCAGGTACTGCTTTCGAAGGTAGTAGAGGTAAGCATCTTGAGGATGTGGTATCTAGCATGCCTAAAAATTTAATTAGTAAGGTTTCAATAGTTAACAAAAATAAGCGTAATGTTATTATCTTATGTAACTATTCTGCTACGGATGGTCAAGGGCATTACATTGATAAACCCGATGGGATGGTAATCCCTCTAACCCCAGCCACTACTCAAGAAGCTGGTCTGATGGATGCCGATAGTGTAATAAAGCTTAATCAAACCTTACCAGATGCTATTGAAGCTGAACAAAAGGCCCGTATTGCAAAAGATAATGCTCATGATACCTTTAATAGTTCTCTTCCAGGAATTATTCTTACTGGACTCACTCTTACCCATAATTCAACTAATGTAAGAGCTACTCTTAATAATAAAACTAAGAGTGCAGATGGTAAGACTTATGAAGGTGCTACAGATTTAATTAGAGATATACTTGCAGCAACTAAGACTACTGCAGGTGTAATGACTGCAGCAGATAAGACTAACTTGGATAATACCGTACAGGGGTTGGCAAATGAGATTACCAATAGAACTAATGCCATCAATGCTCTTCGTACAGAATTGAAAACTTACGTTGACGATTTGATTGCCGATACTGGTTCAGATGTAACTGCCTTAGAAACTAAGATAAATAATCACATTGCCAATAAATCTAATCCTCATACAGTTACCAAATCCCAGGTTGGTTTGGGTAATGTTAACAATACATCGGATGCAGATAAACCAGTATCTACTGCTCAGGCTGCTGCTATTGCCGAGGCTAAGGCTGCAGGTACTGCTGCTCAAACTTCTATCAATAACCATGCAGGTAGAAAGGATAATCCTCATACAGTAACTAGAGCTCAATTGGGATTGGCAACTACCGACCGGGTAGTATTTGCTAAGACCACGGCTCCTTCTGGTTTCTTCAAAGAATCTTCAGATGTTCGACTCAAATCTAACATTAAGGGTTTGAATCATACTCTGGAACAGATTTGCCAGATACCAACCAAGTCATTCGAAATGCTTGGTAAAGAGGACGAGGGAACTATTGCTCAGAACCTTGAGGGCTTAGGCTTTGGTAAATATGTGGAAGAAGTTCCAGTAGAGAAATCTACGGTACCTAATCCAGAGGAATTCGAAACTTTGGAAATCAATGGAGAAGAATATGTACTCGTAAAACAAGTTAAATATCACAAGATGTCAACTTTGGCAATCGAGGGTGTTAAACTTCTCTACGATGAGATTAAGGCTTTGAAGGCAGAAATTCAGGAACTCAAAAATAAATAATCATGGGAGAGATAGCAACCTGGAGTGCTGTCAAAACTAAAGTAGGCCTTGGTAAGGATGGCAATGACTGTCCTACCAAGGCTGAATTGTTAGCACTCTCCCCTACAGGAACAGGGGAAAATTATGTGGGGTTGGAACTATCCAATGCCGGTTCCTATGGAAATAACGAATGTGTCAAACTCGAAGATATTCATAAGGTAACTTATAAGTATACATTTACTACTAGATACAGTAGTGTAAGCTTCGATGCTTTGGGTAACCCAAGCTCTTCTAATCAGGGGTTTGGTTTTATTTCTACAAAACAGAAATATTGGGATGGAGTAGCTAATGGGGCTGAAATTACAGTAAATTATGTTATTAGTAATAGACCTGCATGGGTAGCTAATCCTCCTCATCAAGCACCTCCTTGGACTGCTTCAGAGAATTTGGGATTAACCTCTCGGTCGGATTCCAATACTCTTGTTACACAGGATGAATCGGGTAAAACTTTTAAATTAACCTTTATTCAAGCAGCAGCCTCTCAATCTTGGAGTTATGGTTGGAGTGTAACACCTACCTCTATGTCTTTTGGGGCTACTGGAGGTACCAAAACTTTTTCAGTTACTTCTTACAAGCAAGAATTAAGAAATGGGCATAATTATGGTAACCAAATAGCTTTAACTTATACTAGAGCCAACTCTGGTAGTGTATCTGGAAGTGGTACTTCTGTAACTATGGGTAATAATACTTCTACCAGTACACGAAGTGGTACGGTAACCTTAACCCAAGCTGAAACAGAGAAGAAGTTAACCCTATCTTGTTCTCAGTCGGCAGGTTATAGAACCTATAGTGAAATCACTGCAAGTGGAGGAAGTGTATCCGATATACCTGCAAGTGGAGGAAGTAGAAGTTCATTCTCAAGTATGCCATCATATTCTCAGACTTGGGGATGGAATGGTTCTACAACTGGAGGTGGCACAATTACAAGCGGTGCTAGCATTAGTTATGGTACTGCAGTTAGTGCAGGTTCTTTGGGAACTACGGTTAAATCTAGAACCCAGGTAGGAACCCTTACTGGTACCCTATCATTAAATGGTAAAACTAAATCGGTAAGTGTACCAGTATACCAATCAGCAAATGAATTTACTGGGTATACTTATGGCTCTTGGAGTGTAAGCTTAACTGCAAGTTCTTATACCATCGGTAATACTGGAGGTAGTGTAACTTTGTACCCAAGTGCTAGTAGACCAAGATATGCGAATTATACTTCGGGTTCAAATACAAGGGATGGCTCTGATAGTGCTACTCCAAGTTTAAGTACCAATGGTACCTCAGGATTTAGCTTATCAGGTACTACTCTTAGTGCTTCTGAGAATACCAGTACTGGTAGTAGGTCCATTAGAATTACTGCTTCTTATGGAGGTGCTTCCGATTATGTGGATATCACTCAGGGCGGTGCAAGTGTATTTTATAATTATTATTTTAATTGGGGGAGTGCTCCTGGAAGTCAGACTTCTAAGTCTATTACTCACCCAGCTTTGGGAAAAACTGAAGAGGTTCCATTCATCTCTTATAAAAAGAAAGTGATAAATGGTACAGAAACCTCTGATATATATCCGGTAGGAGCAAGTCGAAATGTACCGAGTTGGACTATTGTTAATATAGTAGATAATGGGCTCTCAGTTAAAACTTATGAGAACACTGCTGAATCCTCAAGGTCTGCCACAGTAACAGTAACTCAATCAGAATCTGGTAAGAAGATAACACTTAATATTAACCAGAGTGCTGCAACTATAACCTATGATTATGTATTTCGAATACAATAACCAATCACCTTCTGCTCCAAGTAAACCTGCTCCAGGGTTTGAGGAGTTCCGTCAATACATGGACCAACGAATCTCCATTCAAGAGACTCTGTTACAGAGAATTGCTCAGGAGCTGGGATTGGATAAACCTAAACAACAGTAAGAATTATGCCAAGTAAGTCGGTTAATATTACACTATCGACTCCAGTTGGCCCTCTAGAAATATACGCAGATAAACGAGAACAAGCTCGTGCAGAAAGGTTGATTGCCAAAACTCCAAGTATCTTAACTGAGGGTTATGCGAAAGGTACAGAAAAGTTTGGCAATCAACTTCTTCGTATAGTAAGACGAAGTTTGAATACGGGTGTTCCACCACCCGGTACCCATACTTCTTGGCCAAAACATGCTCCAGGTACTGTAAAGAAATATGGGGAGCATACTCTATTACGACTCACGGGTCAATATGCTAAATCCGTTACTGTAGTAAAGACCAAGAATAGAACTTTCGTTGGTTTACCAATTGGAATCAAGAAGATTACCTATACTGGTAAGACTTCAAGAAAGACTTTGAATCAGATAGCTATCATGTTAGAGTATGGTAGCAGAGATGGTAATTTACCACCTCGTCCTCTTTGGAATCCTGCATTTAAGGCTGCTGGTGGAAAAGCTGCCTTACAAAAGGAAATACGAAATGAAGTTAGAAAAGAAATAAGGAAAGTTAAAAATGGCAGCAGACTTTGAAATATCTTCACTATCCGGAACTGGTACTGCAACTATTAGGGTAAAGCCTAAGGCAGTAAACGAAGACATGAATAATATAAAAGAGCAGGTTCTCAAGGTAGTAGTTCAGGGTGTAGAAAGGGAAGTAACTCTGGTACAAAAGGCCGCTCCTAACATAGTAGAGACCTGGGGAACTTATTTTAGTATCACTCCAGAAACTACTTCCCATACTTTCGATGGTACTAAAAGAGGTGAGACCCTAGAAATAGGTGTATACAGTTACCAACAGAAGTTTATCGATAATAAGCCTCAGGATGAATATCGTGCTGTGGATTGGAAAGTTGAAAGCTCCTCAGATTGGTTAGAGGTAACCCAAGAAATTGGAGAAGCTAATGCCGCAGGTAAGCTTACTATCAAAACTAAATCTACTAATCAAGAACATAACCCCAGTAACTATGACCCCTTGGAAAGAACTGCTATAGTTAAGATTATCTCACAGCAAGAACCTAACACTGAGATAGTTTTAAATATAACTCAATCTCCAGGTACTAGAACTACTAAGTATGGCTTTGAACCAACCCCGAATATACCATTCCCAAATCTTGGTCAAAATACTAGTACTGCTCAGATTAGTAATGTAAAGGGTTATCAGTACTACCTTATCAACGGTATTCAAGTTGCTAAATTTATAAAACAATTTAAGATAACCGATATAAGTAAGACAATAGAGGGTCAATTCCCTGGAGGTATTGGTTCTGAACCAATACCCTTTAAAGTATGGCTTACCGATTATCCTTCAAATATTGCTACTCAATGGGTTAGTGAATTAAATTGTGTTGGTCATTTACAAACCATAGTGAGTGGTTTTGGAGGTATTCAGGTAACTTATAATGGGTATATTAATGACAATGGCAATCAAAGTGTTCAATTAAATATTAGATTAGGACTTTAATGGTAAACTCAGAAGAAATAGTAGAAAGAACTTTTTATATCTCTCTACTTAGTACAATGTTGGAAATGGGTCTTACCTTAAACCCAGAAGACTTCTTACCTTTGTCTCAAGAAAACGAAAAAAGATTTCAAGAGGCAATTAAAGGTATGAAGAAGTTTATACCACTTTTTGGTATAGGGAATAATCAAGTAAAAGGCCCAAAGACTCTCCCAAGAATAACCATAGAACTACAGGGTTATTATGCTGGAGATATTGGTGTGAATAAATACATCATTGGTGATAAACTTGAGGATGGTAATTATCAAGCTTCAGAGTTTCCTTATGAAACTAAGGATATTACCATAGATGTACATCTGGTTTCTCAAACACAAGCAGATATGAGATTGCTACATACAATCTTATATACCGGCTTACCTGCTAGAGGATACGTGAGACCATACTTCAATGACTTAGAGGAATGGGAAAAGGGCAGGCTTGCTCCCACCGGAAACCTATTCATTGAGATTGGTAATTATTATGACCATCCAGATGTAGAGCAGGGTATACTTGAGAAGGTATACACCTATGTATGTAAGGACGGTATTCTTCCAGAAAAAGCTTTGGGAGAAGGTACTCTTACACCTATCAAGGATATATCGGTTCTTATTGGATTGTTAGAACAAAACGAAAATGAGATGCTAGAGTTAAAAGTACCTAAGGTATAGGTACAATACTCTAGGGTATAAATTAAACGAGTAATTAACTTTAATCACAATAGAATTATGCCAACTTCACCTCATGTTGATTTTAAGTTTAAGAACAACAATGTTCTTCAAACTACTCCCATGTTAGGAGTTTCTTGTGTATTGGCTAGAACTACTAAAGGTCCATACGATGACCCTTCAGAAATCATCTCTACATTCTCTCAGTTCCAAAGAATCTATGGTTCTGAAATTGTACCCGATGGTTCTGTATCAAATATCGAAAAGGCTTTGCAAGGTGGTTCTAAGCTTCGTGTTATTCGAGTACTTGGCAAAGGAGCTACTCAAGGTACAGTAACTGCTTCTCCGGCTGCGGCAAGAAAAGCTAAAGATTCAGAAGATGAAATCTCAGTTGCTTCTGCTGTACCTGACCCAGCTAAACCCTCTGCTTTGATTACTTTAAAATCTGGTAGTACTACTTATAGTTTTGGATTAGTAACTAAGGGATATGGAGATCCAATTGGTAGTGCAAATACTTTCCAGGTTGGTTTTTATAAGCAAGCTAATACCTTGTATTATAAAATATATTCAGCTAATGGGCAAGTACTTGAACAGGGCCCAGTAATAACCTACAAAACTGCCGATGATAACAATAACACTTCGGTAGATTACCTTGCTCTTAGTGCATTTGCTAAGAACTCGGAATATATTAAGCCGGTAATTACTGCAGGTTCTTCTTTTGAAAACCTAATTAAGTGGCTTACCGATGATATTGAGGGTACTAAGAATGCTATCACTATTACCGTGGGAGATGCTGCACCCTCCGAAACAGAGAAACTGTTTAATGGTACTATCGGTAGTGCAGGTTCCACTCCAACTGCCGAAGAATGGATTACTTCCTTGGATTTGGTAAAAGATTACACCGACTTCTACCAATTATTTATTTCACATATCTCTCAACACCTTACTACCGATTCAGATGTACTCAAGGTATATAAGGCTGCTGCAGATATGGCAAAGGAATTGATGGAATGGGTACTGTATATCGAAGTTCCCAAACATTTAACCCATTATACTCAAGGTACTCAGGCAAGAGATTACAAAGCTCAGGTAACTTGGGTACAGACTTGCCTTGGTACTGTAGGTAACTCTAAGTACATTGCCTACTTTGGTGGTGGACTTAAGTACTACAACGAAAAAGGTAATCTTCAGGATTCCGATGTAGTGGGTACTATTGTTGGTTTGGGAGATGCCTCTGCTACTCAATATGGTCCTTGGAAATCCTTTGCTGGTATGAACCGAGGGGTTATTGGAGATGCAGTTGGTCCAGTATGCCCCAACTATGGTTCTCCTTCTCGATATAACGAACTGAACACTCTTGCTCAGAATTATATCAATGAGATGGTAATCAAAGATACTCCAGATGCAGGTAAGCAAACCATGCTATGGCATTGCTTCTCTTCTCAAGTGAAACAGGATTCTGAAAGATTCCTTTCAATCGTAAGACTGAACCTTTACCTGAAGAAGTTCCTTCGCCCGGTATTCAACAAATATATCGAAGAACCAAACGTTTGGAGTACTTGGAAGAGAATCTGGTTGGAGGTTAAACCTACACTGGATTCATTGGTAGATGAAGATGCCATGACCGAGTATACCTGGATGGGTGACCAAGATGCAACTTCTTGGGGTGACCTTTCAATTAATACCGAGGCAGATGCCCGTCAAGGTAAGTACCGTGCTATCCTTAAGTATAAGGATGTAGTTCCTATGCAAGAAGTAACTATGGAGATTGTAATTGATGCGGCATCCAAATCTGTATCAATCGTAGAAACAAGTAATAACCTATAAACATATAACGATGGGAGCAAAAGTAAAAAACCCACGGAAGAAATTCTTGTGGAGCATCATGTTCCCCAAACACCCTATCAATACTTATCTGTTTCAAAGTTGTACTTTGCCGGATATTGAGATTGACCAGGTTGCTCATGGGGACGTCAATAGAGACGTTAAAACTGCAGGTAGGGTTACTATAGGTAATCTTATCGTAGAGAAACTTATGACTACTGCAGGTTCCGATACATGGCTTCATGATTGGCTATACTCTTGCCAGGACCACATAGTTGGTGGAGGTTTGGTACCAAGCCAATATTGGGAAACGGCTATTGTAAATGAACTTGCCGAAGATGGAGTCTCGGTTCTTAATACCCACGTCTTCGAAGAGGTATGGCCATGTAAGATTACCGGCTTAGACTTGGACAGAATGGCTTCAGAGAATACCATTGAGTCCATAGAGTTCTCAGTTGGTACTGCAGATAAATACTAATTCCTTAGTCTATTTTCACTAAGATTCGGTGGAGGGGTGGGATTCCTGTGATAGGAGCTCACCCCTTTCTTGTTGTTATACGGAGTACTATGAACATTTGTAAACATTAAATATATCAAATTATGGAATTTAGAACATTTAGATTTACCGGACCTTCTGGTTTCGAATATGAAATCAGAGAACAGAATGGTGCTGATGAAGATATCCTCAGTAACCTTTCAGACATGAAGACTTTGATGAACCTTACCAAGTTCATTGCAGCAATTGTAATTAGAACTACTGCTACCCCTAATGGGAAATTAACCGTAGATGATGCCCTTAACTTACCAGTCAATGACCGTTATGCTATTATCTTCAATTCTCGTATCTTCTCTTTGGGAGAGGAAGTAGGATTCGAATATGATTGGGGCAAAGAGAATGGTGGTAAGATTACTTATGGCCAAGACCTTCATGAGTTCCTTTTCGATTACGGTACTACTCCCACTGAAGAGGATTTAAATCAGAAGCCAGATGCTATCCCTTATTATCCAGAGGGAGTTAGATTGGTAGACCATGAATACACTCTTTCATCTGGCAAGAGAATTAAATTCGATTGTATGACTGGTAAGGGAGAACAAGAGTTCATGAAGTTGCCTTTGGATAAACAAACTAAGAATGCTCCTCTTCTTTGTCGGAACCTTTACTTAGAGGTCGATGGTAGTTGGGAGAAGGTAGAAAACTTTACTCCGTTTACTGCAAAGGATATGGCTGAGATGAGAAAGCATATCTTATCTATGGACCCTATCTTCAAAGGTGAATCCCATATCACTAATCCAACCACCGGAGAAGAAAGAACTTATCCTATAGTTTGGGCACCGAATTTTTTCTACCTGACGGAAGAGTAATGTTAGAGAGTGATTTTGTTTATATCACCAGAGCCGAGATAGCCTTAGACTATTTCGGCTTTTTACGTCTTCCGTACCGAATAAGGAAAATATTCAAGGAAATGGCCGAGCAATATTATAAACAATTAAAGAAAAGAAAGTAAATTATGAATACCAGTAGGAGTATAGTAGAGGTCGGTGTTGCCATGGTATTAAAAGACCGATTCTCTCAGGAGGCTGGCAAGATATCTGGGTCATTCAGAACTATGATGAATGACATGAGTACCTGGAATAGAGGTATACAGATGTCAGCTTCCAATACAATGGACTTCGGAATGCAGCTCGTAGGGGGAATGGCAAGGGCCTATAAATACTCTGCGGGTGTTCAGAATGAAGTTTGGACTGCTTCGAAAATTGCTGGTGCTACCATTGCAGAACAAAGAGAGATGTTACAATTGGCAAAGGATGTCAATGAGATAACTCCTCTTACTGCTTCAGATGTTGCATCAGGACAAAGATACCTGGCTATGGCAGGTAATAAATTCGATGCTATTAAAGAAATGATTGGGCCAGCATCTAAGCTGGCTTCAATCTTTACAATGCCAGTGGGACAGAAAGGTGGTGTAGCTGACTTGATGACCAATATCATGTCAATGTACCAAATCCCAATGACTGAAGCCGCTAGAGTAACCGATGATTTATATACTGCAGTTACTAATGCAAATATATCTTTAACAGACTTAGCCCAGTCCATATCTTATGCAGGAGCAGATATGGCAACTGCTGGAGTAGACCTTCGGCAAACGGCTGCTGCTATTGGTGTATTGGGTGATATGGGTATACAGGGTTCTATGGCAGGTACCTCACTGGCCAATATGATTCGTTACTTACAGCTCTCTCTTGTTAACCAAAAAAAGAAAGGCTATAACGCTTTAGCAGACCTGGGCTTAAGTCCAGATGAATTCTTCGATGCTCAAGGTAACCTTATAGACCTTTATACTATCTATCAGAAGTTTGCTAAGGCTGCAGTAGATTTACCTTCACGAATTGAAACACCAACTTTCTTCAATATCTTTGGAGTTCGTGGTAATCGGGGTATGCTCCCAGTACTTCGGGATATTGCTTCTGGTAGAGATAAGATGGGTAAGATACTTGCTACCTATGACCAAAACATGGGAGCAGTAAACCGACTTAATGAAGAACGTCTTAAAACCGATGCAGGTGTAATTGACCAATTCGAATCAAGTTTAGAGAACTTAACCGTTACGGCAGGTGCGGCTTTGGGTAGAATCTTTACCCCAGTACTAAATGTGGGTAACTCTATAATCAAAGTAATTAATTCTATCTCAGAAACTTGGGTTGGAGGTTTTGGTCTTAGAGTAGGAGCTACTGCAGTAGTAGTAGGTACTATTGTTGCAGGATTTAATACTGTAAGAGGTATTATTAGGTCTGTTGGGTATTTACAAACTATTGCCACGGCTTCTACTGAGGGTATGTCTGCAGCAGCTATTAAGACGAACACCCAATTTGCTATTATGGAAGCTCATACGATAAGTATGGTAAATCTCATGAGGACTATGGTTCAATTGCAGATGATAATGGGGGGAGTTAGTATGAACAAAGCTGGTAGATTTTATAATACCAAAACCGGTAGATATGTTAAAACACCCAATCCAGGGATGTCTCCAGCCACTTCACTCATTGGAGGTGTAGTTGGAGGTACTGTAGCTAATCAAGCTGGTAAACGAGCTGCTAAGACTGTTGCTACTAGAAGTTTAGCTTCGGTAGGTGGTAGGTTATTAGGGTTAATTGAGGGACCCTGGGGATTAGCTATTACCGTAGGTTTACCTTTACTAATAGAAGTAGGTAGTAGACTTATAAGTTCTGTTGATAGGAATACCGATGCTCAATCTAAAGAAGACCCCTCTGCTATCAGGGCTCAAAATGAAGAAAGGTTTTTAAATGCTATGAGAGCAGCTATTAGAGATGGATTAAAAGATGGTAAGATTAACGTCAGTGTAAATGGGGAAATATTAGGAGATTACTCCTTGGGTTCTCAGCAAGATTATACAGGTGTGGCATTAGGACTTTAAAATTAAGATACTATGGCTAGGATATTAAATAAAGCAGCAGGTAAGGTTGTTGAAAAATATAATGATCTTACGAGGGATACCGCAGGGGTTCTTACGGGTCCCCTAAATAAACTATGGAGAGCCAGGATATTACTCAATAGGACTACACCCACACTTCCAAAAGATGATGCTCTAAAGGGTAAACTCTATGACCCTAATGGGGTTGTGGGAGAGGCTCAGATATCTTCAAAGAATCCTACATTAAATAAACAGCTTCAAGCTAAGTGGAGGATGGAATTACAATTCCCCCGAATGAAAGAGGGGGAAGGAGTAGACCCAGCAAAAGGGAATAAGAACACAACCAATTATAGGAACTTCGAAGTCAAATCAGATATTAAATATCAGAATCAGGTAAGGATATATAATTTGACCGCTAATCCTACACAGTATATTACTCTACAGAATAGACCTCCAGAATTGGACTTTCGTGGTGAAACCACATGGGCAACTATTAAGTCCATGGGACGTAATACTCCTATGTATCATTATACTGGGTCTGAGGATATAATCCAATTTAATGTATCTTGGTACTGTAATGACCCTAATAATCCAGAAGAGGTATTAAATAAATGTAGGTTATTGGAAGCTTGGTCTAAATCTAATGGCTATCAATCGGCTCCTCCGATTGTTAAGATAGAATGGGGGGATTCGGGTATATTCAATAATCACTACTACATTATTACTTCGGCTACTTATACTTTGAAAAATTTTCAGAATGGCAGTAGGATTAGGGTTCCTAGGAAACCCGCTACTTTTGGAAATGGTAGGTTATTACCTGCAGCAGCTACTCAAGAATTAATATTCAAGAGAGTAAGTGCATATAACTTATCCTATGGAGACTTTATAAATTCAGATTCACTTAAAAAGACGGAGGGTATTAAATTATGATAGATGTTAATCAATATCTGGTTGGAGATAGCCCTTATAAAAATGCCTATGCTCTAAACTATGGAGATGGAGATTATTCCCTAGAAGCTCCTATCCCCTCAGTTCCTTCATCCTCAAATGATATTCAGCATACGGTTAAGGATGGAGAAACTCTTCAGAATATAGCTTTTAGGTATTACGGAGATTCTGGGAAATGGTATATTATTGCTGAGGCTAATGGTATACTAAATCCTTTTAAAGAATTAGAAAGTGGAATCCTTATAAGAATACCTTCTTATGGCAGCTAAACAGAAACCCATCTTATATAATGGTATGGGACAACCCTACCTGGCTTTGTTTGATTTTAGAGGTATGCCAATAGTGAATCCCCTTACTGGCATACCTCTTGGAGCTTATATTAGTACATGGAATTATAGGTATGATGAAGAAAAGGAAAATTTAGCTACTATAACCTTTGATACTGGTGACCCAGATACTGTAGATATAGACTCTTTACAAGAGGGTAGTGTAATATGTCTACAGTGGGGATATATATATCCAGATGGGCAATTTATATCTGGGCCCATCAAAACAATCAAGGTTAGAGATTTTGAAGCTAGATTTGATTCCACAGGTACTCATGTAACTATTAAGTGTATTGATTCTATCGGAGATTTAAGATTTCAGCCGCCATACAATTTTTCTGAATCTCCAGGAAATAGTTTATCGGCTTATCTAGATAAGGGATGCGAGAATGGAACTGGGGTAATCATAGAAATATTTCAATAATGGAACAACAAATTAGTAATAAAGTATATGAGTCACTACAAGTGCCTACAGAACATGTACGTACTACTACTGGAAAAGTACTCTATGCTAACCGTTACAGTGGAGTAGCAGAAGTAGCAATGCCAGAAGATTTAAAAGCTTTAATAGATAGTGACTTTGGGTTAATCGGTAAAAATATCTTGATTCAATTAGAACAAAAGATGAAAGGGTATACTAATGGACCATGGTATATAGATTCTAGAGATGGGGTTATTTATATTCATAATAGGAAGTTTCATGAAGAGCCGGTAACTACTTATACCTATCAGGGAGAGAATGGAGAAGTATTAAGTGTCCATTTTTCTACTCAAAAGGTAACTAAACGAGTTAAAGCTACCCTATCTCCAGTAGTGAATCCAGAAAGTAAAGACCTCGAAGTACTAAGTACGGGAATTGATGATGAGGAAAAATTACCTGAGATAAAAGCTAATGAGAACAATGGAGTTTATTATAAGAATTGGCATACCTCCGTTGGCAAATATGGTGCCGAGAATAACCCAGCTGATATCCCCACGATTAGGCAAATGCAAATCAACCATGCTCTAAAGACTGATCCAAACCTTATTGCTGCTATAGAAGCTAGAAGGCAGTTGAATGATAAATGGAATTCAGATGTAGCAGAGTATTCAGCAGCTAATCCTGCTGAAGCTTATCGGCAAGGTAAAGAGAAATTCCTTAATGAACTCAGTACAGATCAGGTACGTAGCATTATTAATAAGACTATACAGAAGGAAGAGTTTCCTTCTGACAGGAGAGCTGCATTGAATGCTGCTCTTAAGAATGTTACTAACGGCCAGAATTTAAAAGAGGATTTATACAATATCCTTAAAGATACCAGATACTTATTTGAAGGTAAGGAACAGATGGAGTATATGGTAATAGAGGATGTTGACCCAAGAGATTATGACCCAGAGCATACACCTAAAGGAGGAGGTACTGCTTGGGGATTGGAAGATGAGGAAAGTGTCTATCGTGGTATCTCAGCTTTAAAGAAAGGCCCTTATACTATGGTCATAGATGATACTCCGGTCATCAAATATAAGAACCCCTTAAATCAGAGCTTAGGTATATACAGTGTTACTGTAAAAGTCCAGCATTGGAAGAAAGCCGATGTAGAGGTACCCTTATATAAACTGTATAGCAATCTATTCAGTAGATATGGAGGAATTGATAAATGGGCTTGGGCAGCTAATGCAAATGCCAATGGTGGTTTGAAACATACTGAGAGTAAACTCATATGTCAGATGCAGGTAGTGGGAAGACCTTTATTAGCCACTTCTCAAGTAATTATTCTTGAAAATGTTGGTAAACGATGGTCTGGGCCCTGGTATATAAAACAGTGTACTCATTCAATGGATCCAGGTCAAGGGTATATAACTAGTTTAGAATTAGTTAGAAATTCTAGTAGAGCAGGTTCTACTACTGCTAAACTTGGATTATCTACTCAATCGGTAGTAGCTAATGATGCTAAAGCTAATGCTAAAACTTCTAAGGGCCAGTATAAGAAAGCTTTGAGTAATTCCAGAGAATTAGATTTAAGCTGGACTTATAATGAGGTAGCTTACTTCATAGAATCCGGTATTATGGATAAAGAAGGCAATGTACTCGACCATAAGCGTAAGGATGAACTTCTTAGAAAGAAAGCTTATTATACGGAAGTATTAGCTAAGACTCCAATAGAAAAAGCTGAGGGTATAGCTATAACCTCTGGTAGTTTAACTACTTCTTCGGGTAAGGTATTACCAGGTAAGATAACTATTAAAGATATTCAAGTACCAGATGGTTATTGGGTTAAGTTTGATTACACGGAAGTAGCCTTAAGGAGATTTAAAGAATATATTAAAAATAAGGACTTAAGGAGATTTAAAGAATATATTAAAAATAAGGAGGTGAAGTAGTTATGGGTTATGAAACTGCAAAGATAATAACAGAAGAAGGTATAGAGGGCATCGGTAGATATTACTCTGTATATCGAGGTATAGTTGTTAATAACAGTGATACCGAAAAGAAAATGAATCGGGTTGAGGTATGTATCCCCGAAGTGATGGGTGGTATTACTGCATGGGCTTACCCAAAAGGTCAACATGGTTCTATTAGTGGCGGGTTCAAATTTTTAACTCCCAAAATAGGAGATATAGTATTTATTACCTTTGAATACGGTGACCCCACTAAACCTCTATGGGAATATCATGGTTGGGGAATTAACCAAGTACCACAACCGTTAGATGGCCCAAACAAAATGGGTATAGTTACTCCTGAGGGCAATCTCATTGTAATAGACGATGATAATGGTACATTAAACCTTTATTTCAATGGTAACATAATTGTATCTTCCGAAGCTAATATAGTGATATCATCTGAAAAGGATATTAATGTATCTTCTGGGGATTCAGTAATATTAAATACGGGTGAGAATGGTGGAGTAATCAATATATTCCAATTAACCGAGAAATTAAATCAAACGGTTAAGGAACTAGAACAACTTCGAAATATGTTCAATTCTCATGTACACTCTGGTGTAACTACGGGACCTGGTTCATCAGGCCCAACCCCAACTCAAATAACTAAACCTTTCTCACAATTCGTCGTAGACGATTATGAGGATAAAACCTGCATACACTAATGGAAAAGAATTACTTTACAGACTTAGTTGGTATAGGTGTAACTTACCCTATCCAACTTACAACTAATGAAAAGGGTGAAAGAGGTTGGTACCCAGTAAATGGGGATTTTAAACTTATCAGAGATAATATAAGTTCGATATTATATTACATGATAGGCCAGAGATTTCGACAGGAAAACTTTGGTAGTAAACTATGGCAATGTATTGAGGAACCAAACTCACAAGCCCTAAGTTTTATAATTAAAGAGTTTTTAAAACAAGCCATAGGTGCATGGGAACAAAGGATAACCTTCCAAAATATCACAGTTACTAGAGTTGATGCAAAAATACACATAGAAGTAACCTATGTAGTAAATGGAACAAATTCTAGTCAGTACCTCGATATCACCTATGACCAGTCGGATAATTCATTAAATACACAATAATATGGGAATCACAAATAAATGGCTTAACCCATACCAGAGGTCTTATCAACAGATTAAGGCCAAGCTGGTTGAATCCCTTATGGGACTCAAAGACCCTCAAGGTCAGAAACTCATAACGGATTATTCGGAGGGGAACATCTTAATTATCATCCTCTCATTATTTGCGGCAATTGCCGAAGTACTTCACTACTATGTAGATAACATGGCAAGGGAAACCTTTCTACCTACGGCAAGAAGGTATGATTCGGTAGTTAAACATGGAGCTTTGGTAGATTATCATGCTCGAGCAGCAATTGCTGCTACAGTAGATGTAATCTTATCCAGAAGCATTACTGGTAATTCCATTGGAGCTAAGTTAACTATACCCCAAGGTACTCTGTTTACAGATTCTAGTGGTAATTCCTGGTTATCTGCTAGAGACGTAACTTGGTATTCAAATGTAACTACTTGTAAAGTACCTATAGTTCAACACGAGAAGTATACTGCAAGTGCTTTAAATAATATGGTAATACCTACTGGAGATAGAGTTATAATTCATCTGGGTACTCTACCCAATGGTAAGTATTATGAACAAGGTTCTATGTCATTGCAGATAGGTGGGGAAACTTGGGTATTAGTAGATACATTTGCAAAATCCAAACCTACAGACAAACACTTTATGGTTTCAGTAGATGAGGCACTTAATCCTTATATAATGTTTGGGGATGGTACCTTTGGTAAGAAGCCTGCAGCAGGAGCAAAAATAACCAATGTGGTATTCTACTTAACCAATGGTACTCAGGGTAATGTAAAGAGTAATACTATTACTTCTGTACCTTCAGTAATCTCTTCTTCAATTACTGATGCTACCGTAAGTAATGCTTACGATGCCGGAGGTGGTTCAAACTATGAAAACTTTACAATGCTCAAAGAACATATACCTTTGAGTGTAAAGACTTTGGGAGTAGCAATTACCAAAGAGGATTTCGAAAGTTTGGCCATGTTGGTTGATGGGGTAAACAAAGCTAAAGCCGATTATGAATGCGGTAGAAAGCTTACAGTATATATTAGCCCCGATGGTGGAGCTGTTGCTTCTTCTGAATTAATCAATAGGGTATACAATCTATTATCTCAAAGAGCTCCTATGACCACATGGTTAAAGGTTAAATCTGCAGGTAAGGTTCAGATTATTCTAGAGATGGGGGTTACTGGTAAGAAGTCTTATAAGACTCCCGAGATACAAACTCAAATTCTTACAGCATTATACAATGCCTATTCTCCAGAGCAAGCTCAGATAGGAGGAAGCGTAAGGTTATCAGATATCTATGCCTTAATAGATAACTTATCAACAGTAGATTACCTTCACCTTACTAAGTTCTATATTAAACCTTGGCCTACTACCATCTATGGTAATAAAGAATTGAACTTGGGTCAGTTTAAATTGAATAAGGCTAAAGGGTCTATGACTTACTATATTACCTTCAATTCATCCACTACTTTTACTGTACGTTCTGTATCAAATGGGTATATGGCTACTGGTACTGTAGGTAATTCTATACAGGTAATAGATAAGGCTAATGGTTTTGATTTCTCTTTGGATATTCAGAACAATAGCTATCAGTCTGGTTACAGATATTCTATTACGGTATCAGAACCTAACCATGACTATGAAGACCCCGGTTTTAATTTACCAGTATTTGAAAACGCTTCACAATTGACTTTAACCGTAAAAGAAATTGTATAATGATAAACCTCAAAAATCTAATCGACTTTTTGCCATTCGAGTATAAAGCTCAAGATACCTATAAGGTAAATGGCAAAGGCATCTTAGAGAGGTTTCTAGAAATTTGTGGAGAGCATTTTGAAGATTACATTACAAAGGATATTGAGAATATCTTAGACATTATTGATATAGATAAGGCTCCGGATATGTATCTCAATTTCCTTTGGCAATTCCTCGGAGAAATGCCCTTTGCTTATGGGAACACTATAGATGCACAGAAATGGGCAGAGTACTTTAATGGGTTCTACTCCGATGCTAAACTCCAAGAGTTATCTAAGCTTTGGATAATACCAAAGGAGGGACCCTTTACTTTAACCAGTACTCAAGTAAGAAACATCCTGAAGTATTCGATATCTCTTTTTAAAATAAGAGGTACCTCTGAGTTCTTCGAAATAATGATGAGGCTGTATGGGTTAACCTGCGTAGTAACTGACCCTGCAAAGGCTGATAGTTATGATGGTTGGGTAAAAGGTAATCCGCACTTTGACCAGTATTACCATTATGACGATAAGTATACCTATGATAATACTTTCGATTGTTCTCAATGTATACCGGTAACCTTTAGACTTACCGGTCATGGATATACTTCGAACTCGGCAGCTTTCAGAAAATTTAGAGAAGCCGTAGAGGCTTTCTTTAAAAGATTCATACCCTATCATGTATCTTTCGATATTCAATATGGGTTTACCGTAAATGATGGGTATACAATTAAAGCTGAGTTAGTAAATCCGGACCAACCCAATCTTATTACTTCAGAGGTATATGAAGTACCGGTAAAGGTAACTGTAACTTCAGATTGGATAAATGCTGACCTAAGATATCAGATATCCAGTGATAATATAAATTGGGGTTACACTAAACACGAAAGTGGTTCCATTTTTAATATACCCAGAGCAGGTACTTATTATTTTAGAAGTGTGGGAGACCCTACTAAGGTAACTCAAATCACGGTTAATCAAGAATCTTATAATCGAGTATATTCTATTACTTGTGACCCTATTACTGGAAAGATAACTCCTACTAACCTAAAAGTAAGTACAGTAGTAAGGGCAAAAGTATCCTATAAGGGTACCGTGAAAACCTGTAATGTACGATTATCCGGTACTGATATAGTGAAAGTCTCTGGCTCAACTTGGGAATTTTCAGAGCCTGGTACCTACATCTTTGAGATTGTAGAGTTCCCAGTAAAGCAAACTTCATTTATTGTAACTCGAGAAGAGATTACATATAAGGTAAGATGTACACCTTCTGAATTTAGAGTTGGGGATAAGCAAAGTATTAAAGATGCTACCACTACTCTTACCATTGAATCTAATTATCCAGAATCATTTACTGGTGAACTATACTGTAAGCTAATTGGTGATACTAAGTTGTTTAAGAACGGGGATAAGTTTACTGCTAATAGTTATGGTACTTATAAGTTTAAATGTACACTGGATAAAAGGGAAACAGATGAAGGTGTAGGTATATTCGAAGTAGTATCTGGTAAGACTGCAGTATATAGAATTACGGTTAGCCCACCAACAGTTACATTATTCAATGGCTCTGCCAAGACTACCGTAAAGATACAACGTATTTCTGGTAATGGGGCTGATTACAGAGTAAGGGTAATTGAAACTGGAGAAACCTTTGATGCTCAGAATGGATATGTATATACTGCAAATAGGGCAGGGACTTATACCTTCCAGTCAGTAGCTTATCCTACTGCTAAGACTACTCTGGTAGTTAATAATTCTCCAGTAGTATATCAGAATAAATTAAAGATAGTACCTTCGGATGCTACAGACAGTCATTGGAAAGAACCCAACTGGGCATTACCAGAAGACCAGATAGATGATACTTATGCAGTATACCAATTACTGGATGAGAAGTCTGCTTGTAAGTTCCATCTTGAGGAAATGAAAAATGGGGTTAATGTAAGTGGTACTGCTACTTGTGATGAGAATGGGGAAACCTATAACCTTGATGAAGAGATTACTCTTACCAAGGCTGGGACTTATACCTTTGTGGCAGATGATGGTTCTTCATTAAGATGTCAAGTAATACTGGAAGATTATCCTACAATCATCGAGATTTCTTGTACTCCTACTTATGCAGAACTAAAGGGGAATGTTAAACAAGTATCTACTTTAATCAAGTGTACTTCTAATAAATCTGACTTCGATAGTCGAATAAGGGAAGTTGGTAAAGTAATTACTTATGACGCAGGTGGTGCTGGTTATGAATTTGTAACTGCACAAGCTGGAGAGTATATATTCGAATCAGTGGTAGATACTTCGAAGAGAACTAAGTTCACCGTAGTAGATGCAGACCTTTTAAGTGTTAGTCCTCAAAAGTTAGAATGGGAACATGATGACCTCTCAGAGAAAACATTTACCATTACAACTTACAGTAATCAATCTTGGCAAATAGTAGAACAATGATAAATTCAACAATCGATAGAATAACAGAAACCACAACTCAGTCTTTATTCAAGGCATTCACTGTGGGTATATTGGGAGAGTGTACACAAATATTGTATGATTTGAGATGGATGATAATCCTTGCAATAATTCTAATCCTATCAGACTTATGGTTTGGGTTATCTGCAAGTAGGTTACAGAAAATCGAAATTCGAAAATCTAGAGCTGGAAGAAGAACTCTAAACAAGATAGTAGATTATATCTGCTATGTTCTACTTGGTGCTGTACTTGGTAAAGCTATTGGAGAACCCTATGGGATGAACCCAATAGGGGTATCAATAACGGCTATGGTAATATGCTACTGTTTCGAAGTAGATAGTATATATGGACACATCTGTGAAATACATGGTATTAAGAAACGGTATAGTATATGGAGAATACTCTTTAAATTGTTAACCTTAAAGTTCAAGGATGTAGGTGAAGCATTTAAAGATATGTCAGAACAAAAGAATCAATTTAAAAATACTAAGGACAATGAAGACGTACTTTAAGTATGAAGGTATTATTAAATCAAAGGAAGCAGCAGAGGCAATTGCTGCTCCTTCTGGTTTAGGGCCATTCTGTGGATTTGGCTCGGCTACCATAAATGGTAACAAGTTAGTGGTATCTCCTCAGGGAGTTGCTGGAAGTAAGTATGCCAATGTAATCAAGGATAGGATTATGGCAAGGTATATGGCAAAGGCTTCGGAAGATGGAGAATTGCCAGACGTGAACTTTGGATGTATTTCAAGAGATGGGTATGTATTTATATCCGATGAACAAACGATTACTATTGAGAACATCCAAGGTACCCAAGGTTCAACAGAAGAAGTATTACTCTTTGCAGTACATACTACTATTTCTGAACCAGTAGATAATCCAGTAGACTTTGTAGCTTATTGGAATGAATCCTCCGAAAGCTTCTACACCTTGTTTAAAAAGTCTCTGGATATTTATTATCCGATTGCCGAAGAGAATCGTACACCGGATATCATTAATAATGATGTATATTCTAATTACGATATGACCTATAGCAATCTTCTAGAGCTGGTAGAGAGTGCTTGCCCTTATTACTCTAATAATAAAACTTCGGTTGTTCTTATCGGAGTATATGGTAAGGGTACTGATGCAATGACTAAACGAAATGAGAACTTTGCTATCGTACCCTATCAGGGTAAGTTCCAAGAAATCCCTTATACTACTGCTGCCCAGAGTATGATGAAAGAATCAGTGAAAAGAGTAGAACAGATAAATTCAGGCTTTCCAGTAGTAGATGAATCCGGTACTAAGTTAAATATCAAGCAATACATTGATAGTCAAATTGAGGCTATCAGAAAAGAATTCTCTGAAGCTCTGAGTACTGCTAACTTACCAATCGGTTCTATTATTCTTTGGGAAACCGATGTAATACCCGATGGTTGGGCAGAATATACTAAGGCAGCTGGTAGAATAGTTATTGGTTACCAAGCTGGAGGTGTTCAAATTGGGGATGAAGTAATGTTACAGAATGTTGGAGATTACTATACACCAACTAAGGGTAATTTCTTAATCTCTATTAAAGGTGATGACCTTCCTAAGCATAGGCATGCTCTTGGTGTATCTAAAGGTAAACAAGATAATGCCAATAACTGGTCGAACGTTCGTCCTCAATCTTTCTTTAATAGGGAGACGGGATTGAATGGAGATTTCGGTAGAGGAACTCCTACCAAGGGTATTCAAGATGGTGCTATCGTAGTAAGCTGGAACCTATTAGGGGAATCTTTCTTACAAGAAACTTCGGTAGAAACTTTGGATATTGAAAAATTGCCACCGACTATTACATTACGATATATCCAAAAGATATCATCATAAAGTTGTTATTAGTTATTTAGTAGTATTAAAACTCATGTGTATTATTTGTATTGTTTAAGAGTAAACATTTGTTTGTTTTCAATTTTTGTTTTGCATAGTTAAAAACACTCATTTGGGAAAGGGACGTTGGGAAAGGGACGTTGGGAAACGTCCCTTTTCTTTTGTGTTAATACTTAAGTTCTTCTTTAGCTCGGTCTTCCCAATATTGGATATCTTGCCTAAGCTCTGAGATATATCTCATGGATTCGTTAGTCTTAGGCATTTCAAAAAATTCGATAAGCATTATATTAGTGATACGAGTACTATTTTCGAGTCTTTCCTTAATAAAAGGAGGGGGAGTAATTAATACCTCAAATAAAAGATAGGCATCAGGTGAAAGCTTATCCTTCATATAAGTATACATCATATCAAGCATTTCTGATTTAGCTTTCTCTTCTTCGGTATCATCCTCTAATTCTTTGTCATTGTCGAATAAGTCATCAAGTTTAAAGAGGCTTTGATTATACTCTGCCTGTTCTCCGTATGCAGAACGAAGCAATTTATTTTTGAATGTACTAAGTGATGCAAGGATTCTTGCTTTAAGATGTTCTTCAGTACATTCACCATAGTATTTGTTGAAAACAAATAACATCTTATCCCAGAAATAAGATTGGATAATATCCGGTGTAAGATTAAACCGTTTATAATCAATCTGACGGGTAAGATTTCTGATTACTGGCTTACAGACTTTATAAAGTCTATTGAATGTAGCTTCATCATATTCCTGCATAGGTTTTAATCTATGAAGCTCTGAGCCATTATTTCCTTTACTTTTTCCCATGTTTTTAAATATTCGTTATGCAAATATAAGTATTTTTTCTTATATAAAATAATAATATTAAATATTCGGGAGCTTAAGGTAGTGGATTAGTAGTTTCTAGATAGATGTCAACATACTTAGAACTATCTCGGTACTATCAAAATCTATTAGTTTATATAATATTACAATATAGATATGAAGAAATTTAAAGACAACATCAAGTTCAGTTTTTCTCCTGAGTTTCAATTCGAGATACTCAGGTTTGTTTTAAAAGATAAGGAAGGAGGATTAGTACTTAAAAGGATTAAATCCAATTACCTGGTTCTCATAGAACACTCCCTTATCTTTGAGGGTATATCAAAATATTTTAAGAAGCAAGGCAGAATGCCCTCCGAGAATATCTTAAAGGAAGTATTAAAAGAGTTACTAGAATCTAAAACCTATGTGGATTTGGTAACTAAAGATGATATACCTAATATCAATAAACTAATAAGTAATCTCTATCATATACCCCTATCGGATTCTGATTATATAAAAGAAAAGATATATCAGTTCTCTACTTATGTTGAGATGAAGAACTTAAATGATTCCTTCGATTTGGATAACTTCGAACAATACGAAGAGTATTCGAGGAAGATTGAAAAGGTACTTCAGAAAAGTAAACCTAAGAAAGAAGATGAACCTTTATATATGATTCGGGATATTACCGAGAGACAGTTTAGAAGACAATCAGAACCTTCAGTTATACCTTGCCCATTTAGGCAACTAAATGAACTAACTAATGCAGGAGGTTATCCAGAGCATTCAGTTAATGTAATACTTGATAAACCCAAGGCAAAGAAAACCTTCTTTATGGTAAACCTTGCAAGAGGTTATCTCAGAATGAAGAAGTCTGTATTATATATTGATACAGAAAATGGTCAAGAACAAATCATGGACCGTTTCATTCAATCCAGTATTAATAAAACCAAGAAGGAATTATACTCGGGTGAATATGATAAACTTGAGGCAAAGCATTTAAGGAAACTTGCAAGGTTTGGAGTTGAATTAGTAGTTGAGCGTGTACCAGCAATGATTACTAATACCACTTATATAAGAGAAAAGATAATTCAATTCCGTAATCAGGGGATTGATATTAAAGTTCTTATGGTTGACTACGCTGGTAAACTTGCATCAATAGCGGGGGATAGGGAAGATTTTGAAAGAATATCTAATGTATATGTAGACCTTCAGAATCTGGCAGAGGAATTACATTTAGACATTATATGGACTGCTCATCACATTACTCGTGAAGGTAAAAAGCATAGGCTTACTAGATATGATGAGAATGATATCTCTGGTTCAATTGCCATTGTTCGTAATGCCCAGGTTATCATGGGTCTTAACTCTACTGAGCAAGAAGAAAAAGATAATATTCTTCGAGCTGAGATAGTAGTACAAAGGGATGGTCTTCCTTCCGGTAGAGCATTATTCAAATGCGATGTCGAAAGGCAAAGATGTACGGAATTTACAAGGGAACAACGTAAACAATATGATGAAGTGTATTCTGGAGTATTAGATTCTATGATGAAGAGTTCTAAAGATAATCCTTCTGCAAATAAAGAAAAGTATGAGAAGAAATCAGGTGATATCTAAAAGAAAGTTAATCTCTAATATAGTAGGGTGGGCCAGATTATTATATTTCTAAGAGAAGTAGGTTATATAGATACTACCCTAAAAGAAAAGTATGGATGTTATTAAAAGGTACCCTCAATCGGGGTAGGATATATCATATATTAAGAGATAGTAATAAACATAAAAGAATTCAGGCTTCTAGATTAGTAGCCTTAGCTTGGGTACCCAACCCAGAGAGTAAACCTCATGTATGTCATAAAGATAATAACCCTTGCAATAATATACATACTAATCTTTATTGGGGTACACAGAAAGAAAATATACAACAGTGTATCAGGGATAATAGATTTAGACCTCAAGGTAAAGTACCCATATCTAGAAAGGATATACTTAATCTTAATAAAGATTATTTAAACGGTGTTACTATAAAGGAACTAAAACAGAAATACAATATAACCCATATTCATAGATACGTTAAAGAAACTAAAAAGAGATATAGATTAGGACATGATAGGATACGAGAGTTAATTAGGGATAAAGCCAAGGGTTACTCCAATAAAGAATTGGGAGAAAAGTATAAGCTAAGTAAAGCTAGTATTAGTCACTACTTAAATAAAAGTTTATGAAAATAACAAATCAGTTTAAATCTAGACTAAGGACATATTTTATTAAACGATTGGGAGGTTACGATTACCGGCATGGCTGGATGCGTATACCAACTTGCCCCTATTGTGGGAGAGAACATAAGTTGGGAGTTAACCTTTCTATGTATAGAACCAATTGTTTTAGATGTAATGCCCATCCTTCTCCTGCTCAATTAATAATGGACATAGAAGGATTTACTGAGTACCATGAACTAATTAATTTTTTGAACAATGGCCAATTTGATGAACTACAGTTTAAGGAAGAGAAAATCGAACTTGCCGAAAGTAAGCCCGTATATCTCCCAGATGGATTTAGAAATATTTCGCTCAGAGATAGCCAACTTGCAAAAAGCATTCGTGGATATATCAAGAAACGCGGATTTAGCCTCGATAAGTTTTCAAGATACGGTATCGGCTATGGAACAAGCGGCTCAACGTATGGGTACCTCATTATACCCTTTTATTACAAAGGCCAACTTAGATATTACAATGCTCGAAATGTTATTGGCAAAGGACCCAGATATAATAACCCAGACAAAGACATCACCGGTTTGGGAAAACAATTTATCATCTTTAATCATGATGCGTTGGAGATGTACAGGTCGGTATTCATTTGCGAAGGAGCACTTAATGCCCTCACTCTCGGAGATAGAGCAATTGCCACAATGGGTAAAGTTGTATCTAAATATCAACTAAACGAATTAATAAAAGCACCTTGTCAACGGTATATAATTCTATTAGATTTTGATGCTCAAAAGTATGCTATAGAATTGGCATTGAAACTTATACAATACAAGAAAGTGAAGTTAGTTCTTTTTGAGGATAATAGGGATGTAAACGATTTGGGGAAATCTAAAACACTTAAGTTAGTATATGCTACTCGGTATCAAAGTTATCAAGAACTGATTCAAATCAGAAACTCTTTGGAGTAAGGAGTTCCTATTATATTATAAAATAATATATTTATGCGTGAACCATCTATCCATATAACTAAGTCTCAGTTTGAGGAAATATTAAATACCCTAGAGGTAGATAACTTCCCAGTTGAGGCTTTTTTTGTTATTGCTCGAAAGGAGGCAATAAATCATAGAGCAGTCTTAGTTTCTAATAATAAGAATACTAAGCGAGTTAATAACATTTTACTAGCATCTAAGGGGGATGCTGCCCTTGTTGCTGATATTTTATATGCAACTCGTATAAAGTTAAAGCATAGGGGAGTTCGTAAAATAAATGAAAGTAATTCTCGGGAATGGGCAAATTGTAAAAAGCTTGCAGAGATATGTAATACCTTCTGTGAAGATTTTAAATTTGATACTCGAGAAGGTTTTATTAGATATATTGAGACTGGGTTAAAGAGGATGACCGACTATCGGAATGTTATGCAAAGGTTAATATCTATGCAGGACAACATCACTAATCAAATAGATGCCGAAATAGAACTCAAGGGGGATAAGGACCCAGGCTTTACCAAAGACATCCATGATGAATTCATAAAAAGAGTTGCTAGTGTTACTGGTATTTATGAATCTTATGAACATCAGCCAGAGAAATATGTTCACTTTCTTAGGATTCATAATCTAATGGATGAAAAGGATTGGAATGTATTTCAATTTTTGGATGCCCAGTTCGAAGCTCTTGCTTGGTGTAATGGATTACCAGAACCAAGTCAGATGTATAATGATAAGGCTATCGAAAGATATAATAAATACTTATATAAAAATAAAGATAAACGAACCTTAGATGAACCTCGGGTAGAGGGGAGTCTTTGGGATAAAATAAGAAAATAATATGAAAGGTTTACAATCTTTCGGAAACAGAGTGGAGGATGCAGCTAATGCTTTTATTGATGTCCTCAAGTATTCAGACCAATCGGTAACTTATCCAGATTTTAAGGATATTGACCCTTGGCCTGATGAGATAGTTAATATGTTCTATGTGATTTGGAAGAATGCCAAGTTCTCAGAACTAAGTGCAATTATTATGTATACCCAACAGTCTTCTAGATTCGAGGAGGTATCAGAATTGATGTTGGGTATTGGTTTGGTAGAGATGGGGCACTCAAAAACAAAATATGGAAGATGCTAGAAAAAATGGTAAATTAAGAGGGTCTTCTTGTAAAGCTTCTAGAGCTAAGTTATCTAAGAAAGATTTAATCCTTATATTTAAGTTAAAGGCTAAAGGCCTATATTATAAGGACATAGCTAAAAGATTAGGCGTATCAGTAGGTACAATAGGAAGAGTTATTAATAAAAAATCTTATAGAGATGAAAATATTGATAGAAAACGGTAATGTTTGTAGTTTAGACTTACCTCTTAAGTTCGCACAGAAACTTTATAATGAGTTTGCCATTCGACATCCAAATGCTTTCTACTTACGTACAAGGCAAAGAGGTATGCAGGATTGGGATGGTAAAATTCACTACATTACCAAGACTGGGCAATTTAAAATAGGTTTACTTCCTAAGGTATACGATATGTGTATTGAAATGGGGATTAAACCTAAAGTTGTAGATATGAGACAACCCTTACCTAAAGTCAGTAAAGTAGTTACGAATATAGGTAAATATAAATTAAGACCCGAGCAAGAGAAAGCAGTTAAGTCTGTGATTAATAATCGAGTAGGTGATACACCTTTCCATATTGGTGTATTAGATTACACGGTTAATGCCGGTAAAACTCTTATCATGTCGTCTTTATATTTAACCTATAAGAAGCAGTTAAAGACTTTGCTAATAACTAATGACTCAGATTGGTTAAATCAAGCTAGAGAAGAATTTAAGCAATATCTTCCGGGAGAAGATATCACTTTTGTTCAAGGCAAGGTTTTAAACTGGAGTAACTTTACTATAGGTATGGTTCAATCCATCTCAAGGAATATGAGGTTCTATCAAAAGGAATTATCTCAAATAGATATGGTACTTGTGGATGAGGCTGACCAGGGAGGTAGTAAGCAATATCAGAATGTAATCACCCGACTGTTTAATACCAGAATTCGTATAGGGTTATCTGGTACCATTTATATGAGTAAACTTGCTAAGGATAAGGTCAAGAACATGAACCTAGAATGTTTCTTTGGTAAAGTGATTGCTGAGTTTAAACTTAAGGATTCCATCAAGAAGGGTTACTCAACTAAAACTATCGTAAAGATGGTACCCGGTAAACCTTGGTATGGTAATTGGGAATCTGATTGTATATCCTATAAGGAGATATATGATGATTCTATTACCGAAAATAATACCGCGTGGACCATGGCTTATAATCGATTACGATGGAATATTAATCAAGGTAGATATCCTGCTCTTGTAGTATGCAAGCATATTGCACATTGTGAAAATCTATATAAGTTCTTTAAAAAGAAACTGGGCGATGCCTATAATATTGCCTACGTGCATGTTAATACTCCCTCTAAGTTAAGACAACAAATAATGAGGGATTTTAGGGAAGGCAAAATAGATATCCTGGTATCAACTACAATCATTGCTCGAGGTAAAAACTTTCCTAAGCTTAGGTATTTACTTAATGCAGCAAGCATGGATAGTCAGGAAAAATCTATTCAGTTTCTTGGTCGTTTGGTAAGAACCGATAAATCGAAAAAGAAAGTATACCTGGATGACCTTCATTATCCTGGCCCTTATTTAGATAGGCATGGTAAGCATAGGAAGCAATATTATCAGAGACAAGAATTGAAAGTAATACTGTTAGATAAGCTATGGAAGAAACATCCTAACCATAGCCTTATTAAGAGTTAACTAGAAGTACTATGAGTATTTACTTTTTCTCCGTAGGAGGAAAAGAAGATTACAATTAATAAGCATATAGGCATTATGAATAATGATAAACTAATATGTATCAGAGATGAAGATGATACTAAACTAACTACTCTATTATCAGATGGTTGGAAGATAATCCAAATCTCTGCATCCGGTATTTATTGCTGGGTACTCTTAAGGAAACTCAATAATACTAAAAAGAAAATCAAAGGCTTTCAGTGATGGAGAAATATATTTTAATTACAGCGGCGGTTGTTATTATGATAATAATAATACTCGCTTTAGACTTCATACTTTCTAAGGATGGCTATCAATGCCATTCATGTAAGAAACGTTTTCATAAAGAGGATTTAGAAATCAAGGGATGGCATTTAAAAGAATGGGTCTGTCCCCATTGTAAACACCTTAATTACACTTATGATGAAGAAGATTAAAGAATGGTTTAAGTCGTTTAAGTCTCTTGTTGTGGGGGAGGTACATAATCCTAAACACGTATTCAACTGTAGAGATTTGATATGGGTATCAAATTTGGAAACTTCTCAAAATACCCCCGAAGGTTTTACTCATTTCTTTTGTTTGTACTGGAGTAATGGTATGGTAGTCAAAGTATGTCAAGAGAGCTATGATAGAAATTCATACCAAGAATTATATAAACTCAGGGAACTATTTATAAATAACATCGGTTATTCCTATGTTCCCATAGAAGATAACAGTGAAATATACATTTTAAATACATTTTAAACGTAAAAAAGATATATAATGGCTAAGAAAAAGAAACAACTTCCTGACTTATCGAAGCAAGATATCCTTACTCCCATAGATGTTAGTACTCTGGGAACTAATGGAGACCCTTGCTTCGGTATTGGGTATGACCTATCAACTAAAGAGTGTAAGCTATGCGGAGACTCAGAGCTATGTGCATTCAAGATGTCTCAGAACTTGAATATCACAAGGAAAGAGCTAGAACAGAAGAATCAATACAAGGATTTGGATGTATTAGAAGATACGGTTGGTATCAAGAAATACATCCGAGGCTTGATTCGGAAAGGGAAAGACAGAAAAGAAATTATCTCAAAGACAGTTGAGAAATTCGAAGTACCCAGAAAACGTATTAGAGAACTTTATAAAGAGTGTACTAAATAATGAAACCAATAGAGATGATATGGGCTATTAAGGTATACCTTAATAACCCAAACTATTTTGTAAAGCAAGAAGATGTACTTGCTAACCTTTGTATGGAAGGTTCTTCCGATGTAATCAGGATGTGTAATTCATTGGAAGTACATGTTTCTAGACCCGAGAAATTAACCTTTGGACAACTTTTACATAAATGCAATATATTATGAACAGATTCAGATTTATCAAAGTAAGGGAGGTAGTATCTCCCAACAGAGCAAACCCAAATGATGCTGGGTTAGATTTTTATGTACCAACCAACTTGACTTCAGAGGATATCCACTCTAAGAATGAATTTGATTCGGGAGGATATGATTTGGATATACCCTTTGAATCATTCGTAAGGCATATAGCTTTAAAACCAGGTCATCGTATACTTATCCCATCAGGTATCGAAGGTTTGCTAGAACCTCCTGCATCTATGTTAATGGCAGCAAACAAATCTGGTATAGCTACTAAGAAAGGGTTAATCTTTACTGCCGAGATAGTAGATTCTCCCTATGTTGGAGAGATACACATTGGAGTATACAACACTTCTCAAGAAGCCCAGGTTATTGAGGCTGGCCAGAAGCTGGTACAATTTATTCATGTACCTATCCATATTACTGAACCAGAAGAGATTCAACAAGAGGAATTTTATACTGAATCCCAGATGTGGGGAAGTAGAGGAGGGAATGGTTTTGGTTCATCAGGGAGTAAATAATCATGGACATCAGGAATATAAATGAACAAGTGCCTCAGGTAGAAGAAACTGAGGCACGGATATTACAAGAAATGTATGTTCTTGGGATAGAGCAATTCTCTGGGTATAAATCCATAGAAAAGCTACCAGATTACCCATTAGATATAAATAATCCAAAGAGCCAAGTTATTCTAAAGGATTTTATTGGTAGAGTTATTGAAGAGTTAACTGAAGGATTCGAATCTACCGATGAAGTAGTATCTATATATCGTGATTATGGATGGAATAATGATTGTTTAACCTCAGAGGAATATACTCAGGTATTAAATCATCTAGCAAATGCAAATGAGGAACAAGCAGATGCCTTGGGATTCTTCTTTACTTTGCTTTTGTATTCTAATATATTGCCAGAAGATATATTAAAATACCAAGATGCAAAGAGTTTATTTGAGGTAATGGCAATTGGAGTCAAAGACTTACTCATCAAGTACCCAGACCATCGAAGTGTAAGGAAATACCATATACTAAGTCCAACTGATTGGGCAAGAGAAGATAGAGCAGAATATGATAAGATAGTTTCTTATACCCCAGGTTTTCATGAAATGAGCGAGATATCTCATGAAAATGAGAAGCTATATTTATGGGAAGTAATATATGAACTTAATAAAGCAAGGAACTTCCTTAAATGTAGACCCTGGAAACAAACTCAAGTGATGACCAAAGAAATAGATTTTCAGGAATCTTTGGTAAAGTCATTCTATCTCTATATGGGCTTTTTAGCCATGAATGGGTTTACTCCTTGTGGATTATTTAGTTTATTCTTTAAAAAACAACGTCTCAATTTATGGAGACAAAATACTAATTACTAGCATGTCAGGATGGAACCATAAATTAGAGGGACTTCAACTTAATCCGGAGGAGTCCCTCCATTCGTTAGAATTTGCTACTTCACAAGAGGCATGGGAAAAACTCAATGAGGGATTCCTAAGATTAGAGCCTGCTTTATTTGCAAAGGGGGCTATTGCCAATAGTGGGGTAGCAGTAGTGTATAACGTATTCATAAAGATACGCAATGCCTGGGTAGACCCAGAATTTGATTATGGGAGATGTTTCAATTATAAAGAAACTAAGTGGACTAGCTTATTGAATAACTACATAGACTTTAATAAGCTTGACTTGTTGCGTAGTAAACTGAGAGTACTGAGAAATAAGTACAATCAGAATTACAATATAACCTATATGTTTAACAATCATCATGATAACGGAAAGCAATGTCTAATAGCTGCGACTTTTTCAAAACGATTCGGGGAGGACATCCCCGTTATTACAATGGTAGTTCGGGCTTCAGAGATTACCAAGAGGTTAATATTCGATTTCCTATTAATTCAACGAATGTCAGAGTACGTATATGGGCCGGACCAGTCAGTACAAATCAACCTATTTGCGACTCAAATGTACGGAAATGTGGAGACACTTCTAATGTATCATACCCATAAACCTTTGAAGAAGGTACTTAAGGGGGCAGAAGAGAATGCTTGGAATAAGAGAATAAAAGAGATATGGAAGAAATTCCAAAAGGGTACAGAGAAGGAATTCTCTTCATTCAAGGTATTCTTTAGAAGTTTTAAAGTGCTCAGGCCAGATTTATATGAAGAAACATATAAATCAATGAAAGCAAAAGAATTACTTCTTGAATACGAGGATATAGAATATCCCGAGAATGTAATCTCTTACTCTCAACGTAAAGCTTATAAAAAGAAACTTTTATTAAAACAGAAGAACAATGGAAGCTAAGGAATTTTTAAATCAGAAGCGTATAGGATTAGTAAACAAATTATATTACCAGGTTTTTGAGATTAAAAAGAACGGAGGGGAACCGAATATTCCTCTCTTACTACAAGAGGTAGAGGATTTTGATAATTTTGTCGCTACTGGCATATGACCTGGGTTAGTTCTACAATGTCATACAATTAAATATTTATATTATATGAGGATATATTCGAACAGTTTTGAATTGATGTCGGAAACTGGCAGAGAACTCAACAGTTATGGGCAATTGGTAAAACCCAAAACCTATCAGAACAAAGTAATTGAAGGTAATGAGGATTTTTATACAAAAGAACTCATTTGCCAACAATATTGCTTAACTTCACTTGGAGACTCAGTATGGTTATTTGTATTCTCACATTCAAAGGAATGGGCAGATGCTGAGTTTAAAGAAAGAATTGGTTGGTATGAATTAAATCCTGGTAAAGCTTGGGAACTGAGAAAAGATTTATGGGAACAGTTCTTGGTGAATGGTAGATTTGATTATACTTATCCAGAACGTATTTGGAATCAGTTATCGTATGGTAGTACATCATTCAACTGTGATTCTGCCATGCAATCAGTTATTGAGCTTCTTAAGAGAGATAATGATACTCGTAAAGCAGTACTTCCTATATTCCATGGTACAGATTTAAGGTTCCTTGATGGTAGCAAACGTATACCATGCTCTATGTATTATGACTTTCTTATCCGTCAGAATGGTAAAGGAGAGAAGGTATTACATATTTGCTATCATCAAAGAAGTTCAGACTTTGCCCAACATTTCGGTAATGATCTATATTTAGCTTGGAGATTAATGGAATATGTAGCTAAAGAAGTAGGAGTAAAGCCTGGTTATCTATATCATACCATAGATTCATTACATATATACAAAAAAGACTGGCATTTCTTATCTTGTAATTTAGAGGATTTGAAAGATGACTACTAAGTATTCAAATATAAAAGGATACCCTGGATATTATATATCTAAAAGGGGTATCCTTTTTACTTCTATTAAAAGAGTAGGAGTTAAAGGGAAAGGAGAAGGTAGGAAAGGTACTACTACCGTGATTTCTAATACTTGGAGAAAAAAGTATGTATCGTTAAAATCTAATGGCTATTTACAATGTACACTTTTTAGAAAGAGGTTTTATATACACAGGCTAGTATACGAAGCTTGGATTGGTAATATACCAAATGGGTATGATATTGACCATATAAATGGTATAAAAACCGATAATCGAGTATCTAATTTAAGAGCGGTTTCAAGGTCAGAAAATTTAAAACATAATTATGAATTAGGTTTTAAGGGCTCTAATTATATACATACTTTTTCTGATAAAGAGAGGAATCTAATAATGATAGACCATAAAGAAAAGGGTCTTAGTATAAAGAAAATATCCATTAAGTATGGATATTCTAGGTACTTTATTCATCGGGTATTGAAAGGAGTTAGATAATGGAGACACGGTATACAATAATAAAAAACAAAAGAGAGTTAAAGAAACTCATTGCCTGTTGTAAATCAACTGGTTATGCTTGCTGTGATTATGAAACAAATGCAGAACCTATGTATAATAAGGGTTTTAAGCCAACTATACTCTCAGTATCCTGGATGCCAGGGTTTGGTGCTTCCATTCCTTTAGACCATTTCGAAACAAAAGATTATACTTCACCCGGTTGGAATTGGAAAAAGATGCTAAGGAAATTTGGGGAAGAGGTAATTGAGAATTATGACATTGTAAAGGTTGCATGGAACTGGAAATTTGATGACCAGATAAACCAGAAATATCAAATATTCTATAGGGGTACTTGTTTAGATGGTATGCTTGCAAAATATGTTCTTAATGAGGAAAAACCTCATGACCTAAAATCAATGGTAAAAAGGTATTTGCCTGAGTATGGTAATTATGAGAAACAAGATGCTTTTGATAAGATACCTTGGGATAAAAAAGAATTAGACCCACTTTGCCATTATGGATGTCAAGATACGGATTATACACTTAGGTTAATGATATTCTTTGAGAAGAAGTTGGTGGATTTAGGTATGTATTCGGTATTCCGTAATTTATTCATGTGTAATTCACGAGTACTTACTTCGGTAGAAAAGGAAGGTTTATATCTAGATACTGAGTTCAATAAAAAGCTTTTGGAAGAATATAAACCAAAAATAGATGCTGCTAGAGACGCAATATACGCTTTGCCAAGAGTAAAGAAATTCGAAAAGAAGTATAACCAAGAAAAGATTGATAAGTATATTCAATCTATCGAATCAGAACTTGAAGAGTTAGATTATAATGACCCAAAGGATAAACGGAAGATTGCATCAAGGGAACAGAAAATCTCAAATATCAAAGCAGGTATATTCACAACTAAAAAGGAACAAAAATTAATAAGGCCCATTAATTTGGGTAGCCCAGTTGATTTACCTGCATTGATGTATTCGGATGATGGTTTTCATTTTGATGTGATTAAGGATAATGAATCTGGTAAACCAAGTACTGATGAAGAAACTCTTACTAACTTAAGGTTAACCATTAAAAAGCCAGATTCACCAAAGGCAATATTCCTTGACAAGCTTCTTGAATTACGAGGGTTAGAAAAAATGTATAAGACCTATATTTATGGATGGTGGGAAAAGGTACAAGATGATTCTAGATTACACGGTAGGTATAATATACATGGTACAGACTCTAATCGGTTTAGTTCTGCAGACCCAAATATGCAGCAGATACCAAAGACATCTGTAGACCCTAATATCAAGAAACAATTAGTTGCTCCTCCTGGGTATTTATATATGGCATTTGACTACTCACAGGCAGAGTTAAGGATGATGGCTCATCTATCTGGTGATGAAACCTATCTTGATGCTTTTGCAAAAGGAGCTGACCCTCACTTGGGCATAGCAGCAGCAAAATATGGTGTATCAATTGAAGAAGCATCTAAAATATACGAAGATGAAAATCATCCTGACCATAAGTTATGGAAGATTAGAAGAAAACAAGCTAAGCAAATTGCATTCGGTTTGATTTATGGTATTGGAGAAGCTTTACTTGCAGTAAAACTATCTGACCCAAAAGCTGGTATTATAGTTACTAAAGAAGAAGCCCATAAAGAAATGGCCGAGTTCTTTGAGAAACACCCAAAGATACTTAAGTTCAAAGAGAATCAAGAGAAATTCCTTCGTAAGCATGGGTATTATACTCAGTTATTTGGTACTAAGAGAAGATTACCCCAGATATACTCAAACGACAAACAAGAAGTTGCTTATGCTATTCGTTTGGGACTTAACTTCCCATGTCAAGGTGCTGCAGCAAATATGACCAACTTTGGGGCTATTCTTGTTTATTGGTTAATGAGACAAGGTAAATTACCTCGTATGCTTGAAGTAGCAACTGTTCATGATGCAGCCTATTTTTACTCAAAGCCTGAATATATTAATACTTGGACTGTTTTTAAAATATGGGATATATCGAGAAACCCTAGTACTAAGAAATATTTTGGTTTTCAAGTGGATGATGTAGATATGTCAATGGACTTCTCTATTGGTAGGTCAATGGCAGAAGAATTACCTTTTATTCCTGGGTATGATTATAGAAAGATGCTTCAACCAGATTTCTCAGTAGAGGAGTATATGGAAGAACATAAGAAGTATAAGAATGTAATCATTAAGGATTATCCTAAATTGTTTAGTAAAGAGATAAAGCAGTATGAGGAAGATTTTAAAGGGAAACTTAGATTGCATTGGTTGACCTAATTACCATGTTACCAAGAATGGTAAGGTATATTCTAATTATAAGGGTAAAGGTTGGGTAAAATTATCCCTTAATCGAATTAAAAATAACGGATATGTTATAGTTTCTATTAGGGATACGAATGGATATAGGTACACTTATAACATTCATCAATTAGTAGCATTAGTATATGTACCAAACCCAAATAATCATAAGTATGTATGTCATAAGGATAATATAAGAACTCATAATCATTATAAGAACTTATATTGGGGTACTGCTAAGGAAAATACTCAACAATGTATTAGAGATGGTAGGTTTAAATTTTCAGATACAAAGTTAAGTAGACCCGATATACTTCAATTACTTTATGAGTATGATACTGGTATGATAAAAGCAAAACTTGCTAGGAAGTATGGGATATCACCCATGTTAGTATATAAATATATTAAGAAAAGAAAACGTTATGAAAAAGATTTTGAACGGACCCACAGTATGGAGGGCTAAATGCCCAGTATGTGATTGCGAATTTGAATATGATACCAGTGAAACTTTTGGGGTTTATAATAAATCTGGAGATTATTTTAGGATAGTACAATGCCCCAATTGTAAAACTAATCTGAAGCATTCAGGTTCAGTATCTACCATTACAGGAGTGAAAAGAGAAGATACTATGTCTACATAAATAATATAAATTTATGGAATTATGGCAACACAGAAAGAGATTGATAATGCAAGCAAATTAACTGCCCTTACTTATATGGTTGCAGGGTGTTTAGGTTATTCTATCGAAAACTTACTTAAGTACTTAGATGTAGTTAATCTAAGGTTGAGTGGACAAGAAAAAATGTTACTTAACCGATTAAAGACTCAGTTATCTCAAGTACAAACTAATCTTACTACTTTAGAGGGATTAGCTTTTAAAGTAATGGCTACAGATGAGGATGGTAAACTTGCTTATGAAGATGCCACCCATATTTATTGGGCTGCATTTTTAGCATTACTAGATAGAGGTGGTACTGATAACTTATGCGACTTAAGATTAATGGCTTTGGTAGATAAGATAAGCATCTATAAATCTCTTCTTAATTTGCCCGGTATGAAACTCTCTTATCAAATGGCTTTTGCTCAAGTAACTAAAGCAATAAGCAAAGGAGAATTTAGTAAAGAAGACTTTAAAAACCTATTAGAAGTTTATGAAGACGGAACTGAAAAAACTAAAGGTTAAATTTGAAGGTAAACTTATTGAGATTGATATACAAAAGGAATTATCTATCAATGAGAATATCATTAATTCTCAGCTACGAGAATCTCCTTCTAGTTATTATGTACTTGCTTCTTTGAGAGATAAATATATAAAAGAAAGGGATGCTCTAGCAAGGGAAAAAGAAGAAGCTTATTCGAATGCCTGGTTATATTATAAGGATGCTAATGAAAGATGGAATAACGAATATGTATCTCATAAGGCAAACCTTAACAAGAAATACTCTTCTATCAATGAAAGGTATTTAAAAGCTGTAGAAAAAGCAAGTAAGTTCATAACTATCTGTAAATGTTATGAGTCACGCGAAAATATATTAAGAACTATTAATGCGAACCTAAGAAAGGGTTAACCTATTGAACTATAAACAATTACTAACTTTTAAAAACAGTATTAGAATATGAATTATTCAATGACATTTATCTCATCTCTTGTAGCTGAGAAATTTAATCAAGAATTACCCGGATGCCCAACAGAAAACCGGGTACTTATTTTATCTCCCAAGGAGGTAAACCAAACTAAATCTGGTTTGATTATCCCTGAACAAGTAAAAGAGGGAGTTCCTCGTAAGGGGGTTGTAGTAAAGAGTGGGGAAATTACTGAAGAATACAAAACCTACCGAGAATTGGTTGCTGTAGGTAGAATAGTTACTTATGGTTTGTATGCAGGTAAAGAACTTGAATTCGAAACGGACAAACTATCTCCTGCTCTCAAACAACTTTTAGAGAAAAACGTTCTTACCGTATTGAGTATGAACGAAGTAGTTTACTCAGAACCGAATAATTAAAACTAATCATTATGGTAAAAGACAAGAAGAAAAAGAAAGTTTCATCAGAGGGACTTTCTACAAAAGAAAAGATGCTAGCTAGAAAGAAACAGCTAGAATCCAAGGGAAATGGTAGTGGGTTAGTATATCCAAAAGAAGGAACACTGAGAATGAGAATTAAATCTCCTGGTGATGACCAAGAATTGGGTATCGAAATTATTCAATTCTACCTGGGTGGCAATTTGGGAGGAGTTATATCTCCGGCTACTTTTGATGAACCTTGCCCATTCATGGAGAAATATCAAGAATTGAAAAACTCTAAGGATGAAGATGACAAGGAACTTGCCAAGAATTTGGTGCCAAGAAGAAGATATGTCATCGGTGGTATCATTTACTCAGATGAAAAGGGTAGTAAGGTAGATTACGAAGGCAAAGATAAGGGAGTTTTAGTTCCTCGCTCAGTATACCAGGATATCATTGACCTTTACCTTGATGAAGATGAGGCAGGTGATATGACAGACCCAAAAACTGGATACGATATCAAGGTAATTCGTTCCGGGTCTGGTAAACTAGATACCACTTATTCTGCTCGTGCTTGCAAACCAACTAAGTTGGACAAGAAATATCAAGGTACAATTGACCTTGAGGGGATAGTTCGTTCTCAAATCAAATCCTATGATGAGTTGGAAGATTTACTTTCACAGTATCTAAACGAAGACCATGGGGATGACGATGATGATGATAAATCCAAGAAGAAAAAGGAAAAGGGAGTTCACAAAGACCATTACATGGAAGATGATGAACCCAAGAAAAAGAAAGGAAAATACAAATCGGATATTTAAGGATTAGTAATATGGTTTCATTCGAAGGTGGTTAATAGATTCGTTCTGTTATCACCTTCTTTAGTTTAAAGACATTACATTATGGCAAAGAAATCTAAGGTTGGTTTAAAAGTACCAACAGCAAATGAGATGGCAAAGAAATATGGAAGTATGATTAAACTAGCTTCAGAAGTTACTGATACTGATTTATATATACCATCTACTTTCTTTGCTCTGAACTACTTATTTGGTAAGGGTATTCCTTATGGTAAAATCGTAGAGATTGCTGGAGAAGAATCCTCTGGTAAATCTTTGGTGGCTTATAACTTTGCTTATGCTACTCAACAACTTGGAGGTCATGTGATATGGGTAGATGCTGAACAATCCTGGATGAATTCATGGGCTGAAATCAATGGAGTAGACCCTGCAAGAGTAACTATTGTTAATGATACCCGTATTGAATATATTGCAGACGTAGTAGCAGACTTAGCAATTTATTTACGTTCTCAATTAACTCACAATGAACCGATACTCTTAGTAATCGATTCCATTGCAGCTACTGACTGTACTGATAATATAGATGCTAAGATGGTTGATGGTAAGGCAGAGATGGGAGGTAGAGCAAAGGCTCTTTATAAATACTTCCGTATCAGAAGTGAATTATTCTACAAACTGGGAGTATCTCAGATATATATTAACCAATTAAGAACTGCTTTGAATGTCGGATTTGGAAAAGATAATACAACAACTACAGGAGGTGCAGCACTTAAGTTCTACGCTTCAATCAGAGCTGCTTTCTATTCAGGAAGGTCTGTTACCATTAAACAAAATGGGAAAGAAAGGAAAGCTGGGAAACTTGTCACTATCAGACTTATTAAAAATAAAGTTGCGCCTCCTCGACCTACAATCAGCAAATGCCCTGTATATTTCAATCCTAAATTCCACGAAGTCGGGTTTGACAGATGCTATGCTTTAGAAGATGTATTGGTAGATACCGATGTAATCGAAAAAACTACTGGTGGGTATAAATTGAAAGGTAAAACTCTTGCAAGAGGGGAAGAGAAATTCCAAAAGCTTTTGGAAGAAGACGATGAACTTCGTAGAAAACTTTTACGGAAAGCCGGAGTAAATACCATAGGTACTACTAAAAAGCAACTGGAGAAGATAGAAACAAATCTATTCCCAGTCGATGGTGTAGAATATGAAAACTATTCAGATTCAGAAGAAGAGGAGGAAGACGATGAATAAGAAAGAGGTAGAAGGTATAGAGAAAGTAATTAAAGAGTACCTTAAGAAAAATTTGAGAATGGAATCTAGGGTTAGGTATCTAGATGCTTATAGCCCACTCGAGAATTATTTAGATGTATATCTTGGAGAGGAAAAGATTCAAGAAGTTTCACTTTATGAATTAGATTTTGGACGATGAACAAGAAAACACAATTTACAAGGTCCAAGAATAAGATAGGTAGTCTGTCTTGGACTTCTCCAATCTATACTCATGGAGAAGGTAAGTATCAGAATAAAATACTTCATGATAATATCCCAGGATATCCAGGATACCACATCTCTAAGAGAGGTAAAATATATTCAAGGTGGGATGTTAATGGTAAGGGTATATTAAACAAAAGATATCACTTAAAACAACCTCATCTAAATAAGAATGGGAGGTATATAGTAGGATTATCTCAACCAGGTATAGGTACTACAAAATGATTATTACACAGATTAGTGGCTTTAGTTTATATACCTAATCCCGAAAATTTACCCTATGTTTGCCATAAAGATAATGTACCTACTAATAATTCAGTTAAGAACCTTTATTGGGGTACACAAAAAGACAATATGTCTCAAGCTTCTAGGGATGGGAGGATGGTAAACAAATTAAAAGGTAAATGTATCAAAGGTACAGAGATTCAAAGGTCATATATACCTAAGTTGATAGGTATGGGGTTTACTAGAAAAGAGGTATCAGAGATAACCGGGCTGGGACATCAACTAATATCAGATTATTATATTAAATATAAAAATAAATATGAAAAATAAAAAATTAATATTATTAGTTGACGGAGAGAATATTTTACACCAAAGTTTTCACAAATTTGAAAAACTTAAATCTACCGATGGCAAACCGAGTGGGGCAATATTCGGATTTTTCAAATCTCTACATATGTATCTTACAAGGTTCGAACCGGATGAGGTTTATGTTTCATTTGATAATGGTCATTCACCAGTAAGGATGGAGTTATTACCAAATTACAAGGGCCATAGGAAAAACATCTCAGTAGATTATGAATCATTGCAAAAGCAAAAGGCAATTATAATGAAAATGCTGGGTATGCTAAGAATTAATTATATTTTTGATAAAAAGAAATCCACAGTATACGAAGGGGATGACTTCTTAGCATACCTTGCAATTAAAAAATTCCAATCCGAGAAAATGATACTTATATCATCGGATAAAGACTTTAACCAGTTGCTATCAAATAACCTGAGGATATATAATCCCAGAAAAGATGAGATGATAAGAATGGATAACTGCAAAGAATTATTCGGTTATCATTCTCATGAAACGGTAGAGTACCTTGCAATGGTTGGAGATACTTCTGATGATATACCAGGGTTCCCGGGTATAGGCCCAGTAAAAGCAAGGAAAATCCTTGATGAGGGTAGAATTGAGAAGTTTATTGCCCAGAGTAAGAACAAAGAATATCTTCAAATATGGAAAAGGAATGAACAGTTAATCGACCTTTTCTGGTTTGTAAGACATAATCCATTGGATAAGTTACCAATTAAGTCAAAGAAGAAGTTTAAGTATGAGAAATTCAAAGAACTTTGTATCGAATACTCTTTAGCATCATTTTTGACAAATGAATTTATAAAACCATTTAAAGCATTACATCATGAGTAAGAGAATTATGTTTGTGGGTCCCTCTGGTATAGGGAAAACTACTTTAGCTAAGTATGTAGCTAAGAGAGAAGATCTACCTTTTATTTCTGGTAGTATGTCAGATTTATTACCTGCTACTGAAGGGGTATCACATAATGAAATATTATCCCTCGGTTCGGAGGCAATGTATAAAGCAGATTTTCAACTTCTGAACAAAAGGAATAGGTTATTCAAGGATAGAGAATACTTCGTAACTGATAGGAGTTATGCAGATTTGGCTGCTTATTTTTGGTATAAGCAATCAAGAACTTTACCAGAATGTGAAATGGAACATTTTTTCTGTCAATGTAAGACTTTAATGGAAGGTCAATGTGATGTAGCAATCTTCTTACCATTAAATCTAGATACTTATAAGCATTGGTCAATGGAAGATAATGGTAAGAGAATACTTAACAGATTCTTCCAAGTTCAGATATCATCTCTTATGGGGGAATTGCTTGCAAATTGGGAAATACCCACTATTTGTATATCTGAGCTCGATTTAGGTATGAGAACGGAACAAATCAATTACCATTTAGATAGGATATGGGGAAAGAAGTAATAGCAATAGCCTTTTCAGATTTACATATAAATCTATGGGCTAAGTTTAATGAGAACAATCACAGGACCCTGAATAGTTTCAGGGTTTTGTCGATTATACGGAAATTATGTAGAAGGTTTAACTGTCCTGCATTATTTTGTGGAGACCTATTTCATAAGGCCGAAACAATGGACCAAGAATTAGCAGAGATATGTTATAATGAACTAATCGAAGGATTTTGGATATATGCCATATCTGGAAATCATGATATTAAGAAAATAAGTAAGGTTGGTACTAAACCCTTTAGCTGGCTTTATCAAGTAGAGAAGTATGGTATCATGATATTAGATTATGAAAAAACCCAACTATCTTCTACACATAAAGATATTATGGTATATGGGGTTCCTTATATTGATAATAACGTGGGTCTAAGTGAATACTTAAAGAAGTTAGAATTAGATAAAAGTAAAAAGAATATTCTTTTACTACACACCGATTATCCTGGTGCAAAAGATACAGATGGTAGGGAAATAGATTCCGTAGAAAACTTAAATGTGAATGTTCTCAATAAATTCGATTTAGTATTATGTGGGCATATACACAAACCCCAGAGATTATCAAAGAAGGTTTATATGATTGGGGCACCTAACCATCAAAGAAGAACTGATAGGGACTGTGAATTGGGGTATTGGAAAATCTACGAAGATTTGTCTCTGAAGTTTGTACCTTTGAAAAATTTCCCAAAGTTCATCGATGTAGAAAGGGAAGAGGATATTAAGGATGATGGCAATTATTATACGGTAATCCCTCAAAAAGCTAGTACTCCAGTTAATAACAAACATAAGATTACTAAGCAACTTTCTAAGAAGTCTCTAGCAAAGAGATACCTAAGAGAGAAAGGTATTAAAGATGAGGTTAAAACTAATCTATTAATTGAAACACTTAAAAAGGCTGAGTCATGTTAACGTTCTTAAACTTAGAGGCAGAAGGATTTTGTTCAATAGAATCCTTACATCTACAATTAAACCCAACTTGTACCATACTTATCAAGGCACCAAATGGGAAAGGTAAAGCACAACCTTTAGAAGAACCCGTTTTAACCGCTAATGGTTGGAAAAAGATGGGGGAATTAACTCTTAATGATAAAGTAATTAACCCAGTTACAGGTAAACCTATCAAGCTATTGGGTATTTATGATAGGGGTCTATTAGATACTTACAAAATAACCTTTTCTGATGGCTCATGTACTGAATGTGCTGGAGACCATCTATGGTCAGTATTCAAATCGGGTAAAGCTAAAGACAGACTAAGAACCTTAGATACCGAGACTTTACTAAAGGATTATAAGGTTGAGAATAAAACTGCTCCTGGTACTTTCAAGTATAGATACTCAACTCCATTAACCGTACCAATTGATGGTAATTATACTAAATTACCAATACACCCCTACGTATTAGGGTTTATATTAGGCGATGGTTGTATTTCCGGTAATAGGCTTACAGTTAGAGTATCTACCAATAGAGAGGATTGGCCAGAGATAGTTGATAGATTAAGGTCATATTTGCCAGACCCAAACCTGGTTCATGAAGGTACAGAGGTAAGAGGTGCTAAACATTTTAGGATTCATGGTTTAGGTAAAGAACTTAAGGATTTAGGATTAATTGGTTGTAAGTCTAAAGATAAGTTTATACCAGAGTTATATTTGAAATCATCCATCGAGAATCGTAGATTATTATTAGCTGGTTTATTAGATACTGATGGATGTGTTGGTTCCAAAAAGAAAATCTCAAAGGTTTCTACGTATTCATCTAAGAGTGAGCACTTAAGAGATGGTATTAGCTATTTGGTAAGATCCCTTGGAGGCCTATCTACTAAAAATGAAAGTACCCGGTTTAAGTATGGTAGGTATACTACTTCATATGTGTGTTCAATACGACTAACCTTTAACCCTTTTCTAAGGGAATATAAAACTAAATCCTATGGCGAGTTTACCAGGAGAAATAGAATGGTAAATACCATAAGAAATATTGAATATATAGGGAAAAAGGTATGTAGGTGCATTAAAGTAGATTCTTCAGAAGGCCTATATATTACCAGAGATTTTATAGTTACCCATAATTCAACTATTCTCTCTGCCTTGGTATGGGCAATATATGGGAAAAACCTAAAGGGTGTTTCTGAGGTAAATACTTGGAAGCAAGTAAGGCCTAAAGATTACAAGGGTACTAAGGTACAAGTATATTTTCAGAAAGATTCTCATACATATAAGATAGTTAGATGTCAAAAGTATGATGAAGTACTTGAGGATGGTGCTAAAGGTAAAGACAGACTTATCTTCATGAAAGATGGGGATATAGTTGATATCAAAGGGAAGGGGAAGATACAGGATTTTATAAACCGAGAGATAGGTTTATCATATACTCTGTTTATGAACTCAATCATGTTTGGTCAGGGTATAAAAAGACTCATACAAGAATCTAATTCTGATAAGAAAAAGATATTCGAAGAAGTATTTGACTTAGAGTTCTTAAACCTTGCTAAAGGCATTGCATTACAAGATAAAAATAACTTGATATCTCAAATAAATGAGGTAGAGCATGAGTCTCAAATGCTTAAGAAAGAATTGGAGGCTAACAATGAAGCTTACTTCGATATGAGAGATAGAGAAAAATCCTTCAAGCAAAAAATTAAAGAAGAAAGAAGAGAGTTAAAGCAAGATAGGGAAAAGCTAACTAAGCTACTAATTGAAAAACAAAAACAAATCAAGGATGAAGTAGATGCTTCGCTTCAGATAAAGATTAAAAAACAAAATGAACTAATCCTTGATTTGAGGAGTAAGATAAAAGATGCAAAGAATTTATCGAATGTACCCCTTAAGAAAGTAATCAAAGAATTGGTAATACAGTTAGAAGCCGGTCACTACAAACGTGCGTTACGTGATGCTAAATCAATATATAAAGCGTTTTCTGACCTTGACAAATATGATAAAGAGTATCAAGAGGCTTTAGAGAGGTTGGAAGAACTTAGTAGTGTAAATGATAGGTATAAGAAATTAAAATCAGACTGTGATGATATTGCTTCTGATATTGCTTCTATTGACGAAGACCTGGCTAAGCTCAAGCAAGAAAAGCTTAAGGTTATGTCTCCAAAGTATAAACAAAAACTTAAGGAGATTAGGAAGAATTTACGGAAGGTTGATGAAGACTTTCACAATAAAGAGTTAGAGTTAGAGAATTATAACTGGTTAATTAATGACCCATTGGGTAATAATGGGATTAAGGCTTATCTATTTGATTCATCACTTGAGTTCTTAAATAAATGCCTCGATAAGTATTCAGAGGTATTAGGATTTAGGGTCGAATTTAATATTGATTTGGGTACTGCTAGAAAAGAATTTGTTACTCTTATTGAAAGAGATGGGATGATTATAGATTACGATGAACTATCAGGCGGCGAGAAACAATTGGTTTGTGTAGCAATGGCTTTTGCAATGAATGAGGCTTTAACTGCCTCTAAGGGTATTAACTTAGCATTCCTTGATGAGGTATTTGAATCACTAAGTTCAGATAACATAGAAATAGTTACTTCCTTAATACGTTACATATTCAAAGAGAAAACTTTATTCTTGATAACCCACTTAGATTCTCTTCCTCTAGGTAATACTAAAATTTTGCAAGTGGAAAAGACCCAAGGCCTGAGTAGGTACCAATTACTATAATGGTATATAAAAATACAATACACCATTATGAAAACTTTTAGTAATTTATACTCTGCTATAAAACATGGTAGAAACATAA
>OCME01000043.1_pt1 | contig 36179 bp, 27 predicted proteins | sample 1538981 | NCBI WGS metagenome assembly OCME01 (sample SAMN01760979, study PRJEB22395) | human gut metagenome
CATAAACAATACTATTATCTCCAGCCGCATCATAATCTCTTCGATGTTTTACATAGCCGGAAAATACTCTTCTTTTTACAGCAGTATCCTTCTGAAATCGAATAGGACAAAAAAAAGGAACTGATAATTTCAATGTATAAATAGCTTTAACCTGTACCTCTTCTTCAGATGAAAAAGCAGATTGTACTGAAATTCCTTTCCTGCCTCCCTCTACTAAACTGTCACAAAGAGACTTTGCATCATAAATATCAAAAAATACACTGCTCGCATTTCTTATACTTTGTCTGCCATTTGTTCTGTCACTTTTATGGATTCCATTATCCTCCTTCACCTGATTTGACTTCTGATCATCTTCCTCTGGTATTAAAGAAAACATTTGCTGCTTTGCACATATCTTTGCAGTCTGTGATACCGCATAATGTACTTCCGTCTCTACTAAGATCATCTGTGCTAATCCTATAAAGCAAGCCACGGCACATAAAAATATCGGAAATACCAATGACGCTTCCACAGTTACAGATGCCCGACAAGAACCAAAGCAGGATGCTCTTTTTCTCTTATGAAAGATCCATCTTATAACCCGTGCCTGGAGAGACAATTTTTTTCCCTACAGATTTCACCCTCTCAGAAAGCATTGATTGCATCGATTACATACTGCACCTGTTCATCCGTCATTCCATAGAACATTGGCAGGCTCAGTTCTGTAGCACTGATTTCCTCTGCAATAGGAAGTTTCCCCTGCTGGATGCCGAGATCTGCATAACACTTCTGCATGTGCATCGGGATAGGATAATGCTTGTTCGTGCCAATTTCTTTCTCGTTCAGATATTTTTCCAACTCATCACGATGCTTGCAACGAATAGCAAAAATGTGCCAGACCGGCTCAGCCTCCGGGATAACATATGGCAAAATGACATTTTCATTTTGAATGCCATCCAGATACATCTGTGCAATACGGCGGCGTTCTGCATTCATCTTATCCAGATGCGGCAGCTTTGCAGCAAGGAAGGCCGCCTGCATCTCATCCAGACGAGAATTATTGCCCTGATAAATATGATGGTACTTATAGTCTGAACCATAATTGCCCAATGCACGTACTTTCTGTGCAACTGCCTCGCTATTGGTCACAGTTGCACCTGCATCACCCAGTGCACCAAGGTTTTTACCGGGATAGAAGCTGAAGCCAGCTGCATCACCAAAGGAACCAATGCGCTGACCTTTGTAGGTAGCACCATGTGCCTGTGCACAATCCTCAACAATGTACAGATGATGCTTTTTCGCAATCTCCATAATAGGCCCCATATCACAAGGCTGACCGTAAAGGTGTACTGGCATGATAGCCTTCGCCTTTGCAGTGATTTTTTCTTCGATCTTTGCAGGGTCGATATTAAAAGTACGGATATCAGGTTCCACAAAAACAGGTGTTGCTCCGGTATATGTAACTGCCAGAGCGGTTGCGATAAAGGTGTTGGAAGGCACAATCACCTCATCACCTGCATGAATATCCAGTGCCTTGAGCGCAAGCATCAGTGCATCCAGACCATTGCCTGTACCGACACAATAATTTACGTGGCAGAAATCAGCAAAAGCCTTTTCAAATGCTTCATCTTCCTTGCCCTCGATGTACCAGCTGCGTTCATAAACACGCTCAAACGCTGCACGCAGCTCCGCATCCATTTCATGCTCCATGGGTCGAAAACTCACAAAAGGTACGTTCATCATTCTTTTTCTCCTTCAATTCCAGTGGTATCTCCACAATTTTTAACAAATTCCAGAAACTCGTCATAGTTTCTTATGTAATCTGATTCGTCATACAACTCAGAAGCTAAAACGAGCAATACTGCATCCGGCGAAAAATCATACATTTCTCGCCACATATTGTTGGCCACATAAAGGCCCTCATAGGGTTTTTCCAGTGGAACAACCTTTTTCTCGTGACCATTATCCAAACGAATCTTGCAGCTTCCATGGATACACACCAAAATCTGCTGCAAGCATTTGTGTGCATGATAACCTCGTGTTACACCATCAGCAGTATCATACATATAATAAACACGCTTGATCCGGAAAGGGATGTCCTTAAATTCTTCTAACGCTACTAGCTGTCCACGATCATCTCCATGGGGTTGAAATACATATTTTATTACTTGCATTCCATTCACTCCTGTCTAATTTTATATATAACTTTCTCAACCATAACATCCGGATAAGCCAGATATAGAAAGAGCTTTTGGTTCCAAGAAGATACCTTGTATCTTTTACAGATGTACTCAATTTTCCTCTTCTGCGATTTTTTTATTTCCGATACTTCTGCGACGCGATCTGTTTCATTATAAAGTTCTCGGTCTTTACGCATAAGTGGATGTGGCTTTCCATTAGATACCCCACCCAAGCGATACTTAATACTTATAATTTCATATGCTGTTGAAATTATATTATTTCTCGTGTATTGTGTGAGAAACGGACCATCTTCCCATAAAACATACTTCTCATCAAAATATCCCCAATTATCTATAAAAGATTTCTTTATATACATTGCGCTACCAGAAGCCATATTATAAAATTCATCCGTGATAAATGCCAAATGTTGCTTATATGCTGTATCAAGATTTCGGATATATTTTTCACTTTTAGCTGATGGCAGTTTTCTTAGCTCTGTCCCGTTTTCTGCACAGGCCATCCGACTTGTAACTAGTACATTACATTTTTTCTTTGAAAAAGCTGCTACTATTTCATCGACAACATCTTCCGAATAAAACATATCATCCGCAGATAATGGAATTAAAATTTCTCCTGTCGCAGCCTGATATGCTCGATTAATATTTTTCACAGTTCCACTATTTTTATGCGAGGATATGATACTAAATTTTATGATATTTTTTCCTTTGCGATTACTAACATAATCTTCTATTTCATTTTGCGGAAAGTTTGGCGATCCATCATCAGAAATAATATACTCAACATATGGATATGTTTGATTCAGAACCGAATCTATCGCCTTGTAAATATAATCAAATTTCTTATATGTTAATGTAACAACACTTATTAACGGCTTTTCCATTTTTATCCTTTCACGCATTTTGACTTTTTATTGTCCTGGCTGCATAATTTGATATGCCTAGATATTTAAAACAGCGCAAAACAATTGGAATTATAATGCAGAAGATAGTCTCATAATCATTCAAAAAAACACTTGGAAAAATAACAATATATATCGAGAATACAGCTTCACTTAGTGATTTTTCTATATTCATATATCTATTTATCGTATAATACCAAGCTACGAAGCCAAGTATTCCAGCATTAACTAACATTGTAACTACTCCAGAATTACACGAAACTGAGCCCAATCCAAATCCTAATAGCGGCCTTTCAGCAAGCAATTTCAAGTCATATACAATTCCAGACAACCGGATAGATTCAGAACTATACATTAATGTTCCTGCCCCCGATACAATAATCTGTAACTGCTGTATCGAAATGCCTACTCGCTTTAAAAGATAATTATTGGAATTGAGCATAGTGTCTGCATTTGAAATAATGCTCCACCCAATAATAGCAATTACAAAAACGACTAATACTATCCGTCCAATTTTAATGCCACTGAATTTTTTTACTTCCAAAATATCTTTATAGGAAATCCAAACAAGTCCAAGAATTCCTAAATATACAATTGAAGATACTGCTGGATTTAACACAAGCAAAAATACACAGCCAAATAGCCATTTTTTGTTTTTACTAGATTTATTTTTTGCATAATCAACTATTAGCATTATAGCTATGTAAAAAAGAACCGTTGTAAACATTGACGACTCTTTTGTTGCACCTTGAACTGCAAAATGTCCACCTCGATCTACTAGCAGATTTTGTTGTGCACCCTGATTTCCAAAAAAAGCTATAAATAAATCAGTTATTATACGCGAGTGAAAAAAGTTTTTTGTTACATACTCAACATACCCGACAATTATCGATATTTTCGAGTATTTTATAACATCGGCGAGTACATCCCAAAAGTCATATTCATCTAACAAAATATCCGATGCTATTAAAATTAGTCCTATAAAAGAAAGAACCAAATAATACCCTATCTGTAACGATTGTCCCGATATATATGATTCAACGTTTTTCCCCAAAACATAATCTGTCCAATTCCCAGTAACAACACTTTTTTTATAAGGTAGTATAATATTTCTGCATGCTCCAAGACCTAATATCAAAATCATCCCAACAACAGCAATCGTTAATTTTCTTGGGACCTTCTTTTTTTGCACAATCAAAAGCAACGATATTAATCCAGTCAAATACACAAGTATGCTTGAAAAACCAACCACACTATTTCCAATTTTCAACATGTAGCCCATTCTAATATTTAATGAGCATACTGCTGTTAAAACAATCATTTTGCTCAATAGCTTTTTGGGGTTCTTATTTGTTAAAATAATATATCCTATATACCCTATTAAACACAAACCAAATAGACTACATACCATTCATTTTGTCCAATGTACTATGTACATTTCCTTTCTTCCTATTGTTGTTGAAATGTCAACTTGTTTTTATTAGTTAAACTAACATAGTTAATTTTTTTACTGCGCCTGGATATTTGTCCATATCAAATTTTCTTGCAAATAGCATCCCGGATGCAATAATATTCTCCACATCATTTTCTTGAATAATATATGGTCCAGCATTTTCTCCGTGTATCATATCAATCCAACGCATATTTCCTTTATATCCATTCCCTAAGCACTTCACATAAAGTTTTTCTCTGAAGCTACTATTCCAAACTATACTATGTAAAAAAACTTCATCGCAGCAACTTGTATATCTATATGTTTCTTCAATTTTGTTTTCTTCTTTCAGAACGTAATCTACTAGATTTTCTGTAATATCCCAATATGCACTCCCACAAACAAAATTTTTCATTTCAAATGGACTTGTTTTGTGTATTGCTTTCTGTAAGACAATTCCAATCTTGTTTAAAACTGTATATATATTTTTGCTTCTGCCACAATTGTCTCTAAAATACTGGTAATATTTCACTCGGAGATTAAACTGCCTGTCGCACTCTTTTCTATCAGAATAATTGATAAATTCTTTCCCCTGATTTTCTTCATAGAAAGAATTAATATACTCTATTGGCTTTAATGGCAAATCCACTCCTGTCAAAAGATGATAATAGCAGTGTGAACCAATACTCCGCGCTTTTTTCATGAGACTTAGTTCCGCCTCGATTTGACTTACTCCCCCCCCAAGTAACAGAAACTCTGTTCGCAAAATACAGCGACGCTTCATTCAAACTATCTTGCAAATCACTTTCTTCAATATTACATTTTTTATCCAAGTGAACTATAATATCATTTTCTTTTGTGTCCAATTTGTTTAACAACACTTTAAGAAGATCGATTTGATTGTGTGCCATAATCATGTAAGCGTGTTTCATTTTTCTTTCACCTCAAATATTCATGTCTTTTCCATCTTTAATTCCATTAATAACACTCTTTAGTAGAGACACTTTTCTTCTTCCTCTCAACAAAGATGAAACCGAATTATACACAAGCCTCTTTGTTGACCAAGACATACTTTCTTGCGGGTACTTTTTATTCAAATAAATCATGTTACGCGTTGCATAGTATAGGCGCATTGGATTAACAGTGCGCTTATATGATAATTTTTTTATGCTATCACTGTGTAGAATTTCCCCTATCCTCAAATAAAAGGATTCATGCTTTGATGGGGTAAGATTTCCAAGTTCATGATTTAACACAACAGCATCATTACGAATAATTCTGTAACCATTTTTCTTTATCTTGTAACAGATTTCATCATCCACTAATCCGATAAATAGCTTTTCATCAAAGCCCCCCACTTCAAGAGCTTTCTTTACATTCATAAAGCTACCGGAAGTAATGCAAAAGTTCACGTCTTCAACCATATTTTTTACAACGGCTGGTGCTTCATTTTTTCTACGCACATCCTCAATCACAGGACATATAATAGCTACGTTCTTTTCATTTTTTATAGATGCTAATGCAGTTACCATTCCATTACACACAACCGAGTCCTGATCCAGTGTTAAAATCCATTCAATATCCTCTTTTGCGGCTTCTTTCACTAATTCATTCAATGCGGCCGCGATTCCAACATTTTTTCCCGTTCCAATCACACGAAGATTCTTATAAGCACTGAGTAGCGCATTGATTTCATCGGCTTTTTGCAAGCCGTTATTATAGCAATAAACTTTTTCAACTTGTTCACAAACGGCATCAAGGTTTTCTTTCAACCTTTCCTTTTCAGGATTATAAAGAACAATTCCTGCTGCGTACTGTCCCATCATTTATGCTCCTTTTGCCATTTTCTCATTTTTCCCATCATATTAAGCATCAAGTACATCCGATGCTTAATAAAGAACAGCACTACTTCTCTTTGCTTTCCAATTCCAACTGTATTCTTTGTCTTCAAAGCCTCTTTTACAATCGATTTTTCCAGATATGCTGCATATTTCCGCTTTTTATCTGTATACGGTTCCGTATTAGTCGGATTGAAATAGCCACTGATTGCTGTGGTTATAATCACATATAGCAGTCGATTGTCAAACCAAGGTTTCAGCATCTCCTTATTGTCAGAGGTATCAATAAACGCCTTGATTTTTTCAAAACATTTAATTACAAACTCATGATTAGCTTCATTGTGTGATGCTGAAATCGAATTTTCATTATAAATGTAGTGATAAAACGGCTTATTGATGAAAGTTGCGCTCTCCAGTTTTTCAAATAGCCGGAGGTTAAATTCCAGTCCCTCTGCGCCTTGACGAAGCACTTCATCATGGAAAATCTGATTGTCCAACAATAATTTTCGGTCAATCAATTTAGAATACGCAACTGCGATATTTCCGTTATAGACCAAAAGCTGCTGCTGAAGCCATTTACATTCTGGACCTTTATATACTTTTCCATCTTCCAGATAGAATTTATATTCCGTAGCAGATTTACCATAATCCTTCATAATACCGCACATAACAAGCTTTACCTGCTTTTCTTCTCCGGCACTATACATGGTCTGGCACATGTCTGGCTCAATCCAGTCATCACCATCCACAAACATGATCCATTTGCCCTGTGCAGCTTTACAGCCGTAATTTCTGGCCGAGGAGAGCCCACCATTTTTCTTATGCAATACCTTAATTCTCTTGTCTTTTTCTGCGTACTCGTCACAAAGCTTGCCGCATTGATCCGGCGAACCGTCATCAACTAACAGGATTTCAATATTTTTCAGCGTTTGTGTCATTGTGCTTTCAATGCACTTTCTCAGATACTGCTCCGGTACTTTATATACCGGAACAATAATACTTACAAATGGCTCCATTATTTTATCTACCTCGCACCCGATTTAAGCATTTCTTCATTGTTCCATAGATTCCAGTCACCAGAAGGACCTTCCGAATGGCTGTTTTTACTTTTACCTTGTTCGTGACAGGATAGTATTTTTCAAACAGCTCTTTACCCGACATCTTTGCTGCATCAGCCAGAAATACGGTCCGCTTTGGGTTCATTGGAACAGATTCGAACATTTCCTTTACACCTGCAACCAACTTATCCGCCGAAACTTCTTCACACCTTGCATACTCCATTACCTCTTGCATAAGGCTCGCCGCTTTTTGAGAGTGGCAAAGAACTCTGGTCGTACCTTTGTCATCATCCAATTTTTTATCGAAATCATATACAGAAAAGCAGTCCCAAATTGTGAAGTCGCTTACACGATATCTCTTTTTGAAAGAGCACTCATAACAGGAAGGACGATCACATGTGTCTGAGAAGAAAGCTCTTAACATTGGATCAAGCTGCGATCCTGCATGATATACGTTCTTTCCATTCTGGATAATACTCATTGTGGAATACTTATATCCATAAAATTTATCCCGGAAGCGGATATTGTCAGGGTTCGGAAATGACTGCTCTTGGTATTCCAGATACCTGCTCCACACAAGCGGCGACGGGATACCGTGACATACCACATCAACTAAAATCAACTTTTCATATGGTTTTCTCAAAAACTTTGATAAACCCTCAATTTGGCATGGTGTTCCGCTAAAGCAAACCCATCTATCTTTCTGGAGAAAATCTTTTACCAAACAGAAAGAATCTCCCAAATCGCTTTGTACATATTTGCTGTTCCGGAATTTTTTTAATTCATCAACAGTTTCTACATAAGTATGTTGCACATGAAAATTCTCATCGTATGCTGCTCCAAATACCACTCCACCTTTTTGAAGAACAACTGTTGCTATAGCTGTAAACGCACCACCTGCCGAACTATCCAATCTCACCTTTTCATCACAGTGCTGAACCAGATAAGCTTTTTGTTGCTTTTCTTCCTCAGTAACGGGACTTTGAATTGGACAAACCATATTGCAGGCATTACACTCTACACATCTACTCTTATCGACAACCGGGTACAGAAATCCTTCTTCATCCGGTTGCATCTGGATACATTTCTTGGGACAAATCCCTGCACAGGCTGTACATCCAACACAGTCTTTTTTATCCTTAATTTCAATCATCTGATTTCCTTTCCGCATAATACAGATTCAGAAATCAAGACGAATAATAAACTTAGTACTTATGCGTTAGTCTGACATATAGTTTCTTTGCTACGCTATAAATACCCAGTTTATAACAGGCCAACCTGATGCTGTGTTCCGCTTTAACCTTAAAGGTCTCCGGGAAGTACTTATTAAACAATTCTTCTCCGCTCATTCTATTTGCGTCTTTGAAGAATGACTCACGCTTCTCATTCGGTGCAACAGATTCTTTCATTTCTTTTGCACCAGCTACAGCGGCTTCTGGTGCGATTTCAATGTAAGAGAAATCATCCTTAATTGCATTAAAGATCTCTCTTCCTTTTTCTGTGTGCACCAAAACTCTTGTAGCCCCTTTGTCATTATCCAGCTCTTTTGAGAACCTACCGACATTAAAGCAATCCCATATCGTAAAATCACTAACACGATACTGCTTTCGGAAATGACAAAAATGGCACGATGGTCGATCACAAATATTCGAGAAAAATGCTCTTAGCCACGGATCAGATTCAACGCCCTGATGGTAATTACCATGATTTCTGTCTGTTATGACATTCATCGTTGAATATTTATATCCGTAATGCTTATCGCGGAAACGAACCGTCTTTATATTGTCTGAAAGCACTTTTTTCTGATATTCTACATACTTACGGAATATCAAAGGAGAAGGTACAGCTCTGCAGACTACATCAACGGTAATCAGATTGTCGTAATTTTTCTTTAAAAAATTTTTCAGTCCCTCTATCTGACACGGCGTTCCACTAAAGCATACGAATCTGCCTTGCTCTAAGAAGGACTTAATCTGTCGGTGGGTACCCCCCCCCACAGAACTTTGGACATATTTACTATTACGGAATCGATATAAATCATTTTCCGTTTCAACCGCAATATGATGAGCCATTAAGTCGGTGCCTAATTCCACACCAAACACAACACCATTATTGTGCAAAACATATTTAGCAATTGCCGTAAACGCTCCACCAGCTGTACTTTCTCTTAAGATTTTTTGATCTTTATTCTGTACGATATATGCAGCTTGTTCAAAAGGTTTCTCCTTTGCAGTATGAATGATCGGGCAAACCCTCTCACAGGCACCACAATCAATACAGTTTTCTTTATCAACTGTTGGATAAAGAAATCCCTCATTATCTTCTTTCATAATGATTGCATCTTTAGGACAAATTGCTGCGCAGGCAGTACAGCCGCAACAATCCTGTTTTTTATTAACTTCAATCACAAATCTGTACTCCCTTCATCTTTTAATGCCGCCAAAAGATATTCATAAGACTTCTGTCGGATTCCTTCTAACTTTTTATGAACACTTTCAAAATCCGTCTCTATCTTTAAGCAATCGGCTATATTTTCTTCTCCTGTCAGTAATCTGCCAGTGATTCCCGCCATGTGAAACAGTGTATCTAAACGACTGTTTGTTGACTGTTTTGTATTTCTGTTATACCGACGGAATGTAAAAAACTGTCGCTTATAAAGAATGGAGAACACGGAGCAATGGAAAGAGTCTGTACACACATATTCCGCATTTCGAATCAGATTCAGAAAATCTGCCGGATCAATATTGTAGGGCGTTTCATCTGCGTAGCCCTCATCACTTTTTATAAATTCGTCCAAATGAGTCAACGCAATAATCTTACATCCTGTCGCTTCTTTCAGACGTTTTGCAAACTTTCGGTGTGGGGGATTGTTGCCGAGAAAGTAGCACAGGATATACTTACCCTTTACAATCGGCTCTTCTTGCTGGATACCCAGCCATTCCTCTCCTGTGAAAAGCAATGTAGGATCACAAACCACAGGAACATCGCGCCCTGCAAGTTTTTTTACAAGTTTCTGGCCCGATTCCTCCCGCACACCAATGTGCCGGATTTTCTTCAGAAAAATAGTAGCTTTCCGTGCCGAATCATTTGGAATGCTCGATTGACCAAAACTCGTTGCGTATGCAATGGTGTTCACCGTTTCCGGCACAAAATTCAATGTGTAATAGTCCGCTGCTATGTTTCCCGGAAGCCAAAGCTGATCACTTCCTACAAGTACACTCGAATAGTTATCCTTACATTTATTTCCAAGTTCTGCTTTCGAATTATATTTTGGAGAGAGCCTAAACTGTTTACGGCTGAATGCATCGAATTTTTCTGAACGAACTTTAGACAGTTGTGCATACTGATTTTTAGAAAATTTCTTAATCAATACATTCCTTGCCATACCAAGTTTAGATAGCAAAATATCTGAGGTTAAACTTGCCTTAGCAAAATACAGCAATTTCGCCTTTTTAATTTCTCCGTTAAAACCAGAAATATCTATGGTTTCATTTTCATATCCCAGTTTATCTAATGCCATCTGCGTGGCATATGCCTGTAGCATACTTCCATAGTTATGCTGGAAATAGCATGACACAATTGCCGTTTTTTTCATTCCTTTACTCTCCAAACTACTCTCGATTACCTAACTATCTGCTCAAACAGTTTCCCATGTTCCTCAGAAACTCTCCGAGCGTTAAACCTGTTATGTACATCTTCCAATCCCTGTGTCACCAATTTATCTTTCAATCCGCTTTCCTGATAAATTCGTAGCACAGCCTTGCTTGCTCCAACATAGTCATCTACTTCAACTAGCAGACCATTTTCTCCATCCCAGATTATATTAGGAATGGCATCCACCCAGCTTGCCACAATAGGCTTACTTGCCATCATATACTCAGGCAGTGCTAGTCCGAAGCCTTCCCATCGACTCAGTAAACATGCGACATCAAAAAGCTCTACATAGCTCATTGGGTTATCAACCCAGCCTGTAATGTGCAGACAATCTTCCAAACTATTTTCTCTTGCATACTGTTTGATTTCGTTTTCCATTTCACCGCCGCCAACGATAATGAAATGCGCATTAGGGATTTCTACCTTGAGCAACTTCGCCATTTTCACAAATATATCCGGTGCTTTCTGGGGGCTAATACGTCCAACCATACCGACGACAAAAGCATCACTTGGAATGTCTAAATCTGCTCTTTTAAGTTTTCCATGTTCTCCGCATTCATATGCTTCAATATCCACGCCGTTAAAAATCACTTGTAGCTTTTCATCTCTACAAATCTTCTTCTCTAAGGCCGATTGCTTTTCTGCGTCCGAAATACAGACAATTTTGTCGCAAAATGGCGCTTCCACTCGTTCAATCATCGTGTATAACCTTCTCTTGGTTTCTGAACACTTCATATTAAAAGCCCAACCATGCGGGTTATATATAAGATAGTTTTTCAGTCCAAGATCTGCAATTCTTGCAATCGCTCCCGCCTTGCTGGAATGAGCATAAACAATGTCAGGCGTATACTTCTTTAGCAGCTTTCGAACTTTTCTAATTGCCTTCAGGTCATTGCTTCCTATGGCCCTAGTCATCTCAACCTGTTCAAAAAAATCAGCCAAACCTCTGTAGTCTTCCTCATGGAAATCCTGTGAGCAAACCAATATATTCTCGAACTTTTCTTTATCCAAATACTTGAGAAGCATTCGGATGTAACGATCCACTCCGCCAGCAGCTTGCGCCACATGTAAAATCCTTATCTTTTTCATCATGCCACCGCCTTTTCGCAAGTCGATGGCACAATCCACTTATCTGCGAGAAGAAGTACAACTATTACATTGCTTTGTACCCCCCCCCATTTTTGAGAGGTAGATTTTACTGTATTCGTTTGCCATATTTTTTGTATTATAGGTGTCCACTATCTCTTGATAAGCAGCTTCCACCAAGTGATTTACATTTTCAGTTTTCGCACTTTGAATTGCCTTGACGTACTCCTCTGTGTTATTACACACAAATCCATTTACACCTGTATGGATAACATCACGGTTTCCAATTATATTGCTCACAATGCACACTTTTTTCATATACATCGCTTCCAAAAGAGAAATCGGCAATCCTTCCCAAAGAGAAGTCAGAACAAACACATCCCCTGATGCAGAGTATTTCAAGGCATCTTTACGCTCGGCCCATCCGGTAATTGTGATATTGGGTGCCGTCAATGTACTCCGTAATTCGCCGTCCCCAATCCACAAAAAACGGATATTCGGCATTGCCAAGGCAATCGCATTAAACTGTGCAGGATTCTTTTGGTAGCATATCCGTCCGAGGGTAAACACCGTAAATGGATGTGGTTCCGAATTTCCTACTTCATCCACCAACTTTTGCAGTTGCGCCATATTGATGCCGTTGTTCACATAGATAGCTTGCTTATTTAGCTTTAGCGATTCGAAATGTTCTCCCTCACTGCAGCTGATCGTTGTACAATTCCGTTTTCCACAAATAATCTCGATGCCTTTGTATATTTTTCGCTTTGCTTCACTGGAATTCTGCATCAAAAAACTATACCCATGTGGTGTGTAAAAAAGAGGTACTCTTTTCCCACTGAATGCAAATCTTCCCAATGCGCCTGCCTTTGATGAATGAAGATGGATGATATCAGGCTTTATCTCTTTTGCAATTTTCCGAATTTCAAAAAAAGCCGCAATATCTTTTGTTGCATTGATAGCCCGTGCAAAATTTTTCACTTCAATCATATGAATACGTTTGTCAAAATAATCTTTATAATTTGAAGGCGTTTGCTTACGCACCGCATATGCAATGTACATATCATAGGTATCAACCAGTTCATTGGCTAAATCAACGATGTATGTAAACACCCCTCCGCCCATAGCTTCAACTATGTATAGTATTTTCTTCTTCTCTGCCATGAGCAGAATCCCCCATATCACATAAATAGATTCCAAATTCATTTTTATGAGTACAGTCCCTCAAGCCAACTCAAATTTGTTTTGCACAATTAGTTGTTTAATATCTTTCGGGAAATAGTCCTCGCCATGGACGGTAACAACAACTCTTTTTCCAAACATCTTCGGCAGCCATGCAAAGAACGCCGGTCCTTCAGCGTGGATGTGCACCACGTCATATTTTCCAAATGCACTATAGAGTGCTGCAAATGCGGAGGAGCTGACTGCAGCAAGTCCCCCTGATGTCAAGATAGGGACAACAATTTTTTCAAAAAAAGCAAAAAAATAAGCCGCATAAAGTTTCCCATTGGGTTAAAACCATTGGGAAGCCCTATGCGGCTTATTCGTACTTATTTTAATTATTAGACAATTTCAAATTCAATATCATGAACTTTCGGTTCAATATATTCCGAACACATCAGTGAAACGCTTACTTTGAATTTTCCTTTTCTAGCCGGAACAATATATATCCCATCAAACTCGGTATCATCTTTATGTGGCAACTGATTGCATTCAGCAAATATTGAGTTATCTCGTATAGATATTGATTCAAACACAGAAGAATTGGAGTTGTTAAAAATTGCCGGGTCTATAATCGGCAAGCTTCGAGCTGAGTAGAATGGCTGCATTCCGTCCATACTATTTTTCAACAAGCCATATACTGGATTTAAGTCGCTCATAAAACGTTCCTCTGCCTTTTCAATAGGATTCGGTGGAAGTTTTGGTGCTTTCGGCTCCTTCATTTTTTCGATATCATCAATGTCATATACAAAAATATCTTTTGGAAATACGATTGAGATTCTAATGTCGGTTGCTTTCGCTGTTCCCTTATTAAGCACTCTTAGCTTGAGCGCAACACCACCGTTTGTTATTGTCTTATATACGCTCATCTTGTGTGCATAATCATTTATTTCTTCTTCAGACGGTAGTGCTGCATTGTAAGCCTGCAAGTCCTTTTCTTTTACATACTTTTTTAAATGTGATTCAACGCAACTTAAATCAAGTGGTTCATACTTGTTTTTGTAGCATTCTCCATCATTATGATATAACTGGATCTTGATTGCATTATCTGAGCTATCAATAAGCAATTTTCCATGTGTTTTAAGACCTTTTCCGTCCACTTCTTCATCATCCTGTTGATCCAGCACAACTGCGGCCATCAACTCAGGAACCCGCTTTACAATCTGTGATTTCAACTCAGCATTTTCCTGCTCAAGTTCTCTTATCTTTTTATTCAAACTGAGAATTTCTGCATGACTTGCTTCAATATCAAAGGCATCTCCTCTTATCCACCCTGGACGCTTTTTTCGATCCATTTGCTGATGTAAAGATTCTGAAACCTCTCTAGCAAGTTCGTCAATATTAGTCCACCACTGTACCGTTCGTCCTTTTTTAGCTTCTGTCTTGAAATCAGCCAGCTTTTTTATACTTTCTGGATCTTTTTCTATAAATTCCGGCTTAATTGCCACATCATCATCAATTATGAATACCAGAACAGGAATTTTCTTCTCTCTCGCATAGCGAAATTCCTTTTCCGTATAGCTAATTCCAGCATCCGATCCAGATTCTATTACAGAGCCATATCGCTGTCCCAAAATCAAAACATAATAATCCGAACTATCAATCGTCTCTTGTATGATTTCCCACTGTTCTTCGTCAGCAGCGTTAAACATCTCCATACCAACTGGGAAATGCATCATCGATAGGATGGCATCCCTTACTTTGCTACGGGCTTCTATCAAATCTTTATACGTTGACGAAATAAAAATCTGGTATTTCTTTTCCATGTTATATCACTTCCTTACAAGCTAGTGGTTCATTCCATAACCCATCAATTATTGTAGCGCATATAATTCTACTAATTCCTGAAGAATCTGTTCTTTCGTTCGTCCCACAAGCCCCAACTGTTTAACATCAACCGTTTCATTTTCCATTCGATCAACAAACTTCTGCATATCCTCATACACGCCACTAGGAGTGACAATCTTAACCGTAGGGTCAAGCAGTTCAGTCAAACGAAAAACATCATTTTTATGTTTCTTAATGTTTTTACTATCAACGTGTTCTCCGGCTGCTTTGCGATCCGTCAAATCCATCCATGCTTTCGCCTTGAACGGAATCAAATATGCAGCGTCCAAAACCGTTACTCCATCAACAGTCACTTTCCCCTGCTTCAAGAACTCATAGTAATCATCATCCAAAAGGATTGCAGACAAGCTCGATATATCCTCATCCATTGGCAGCGGTGTCAATACTGCATCATCTGGAAGTTGAATTGCATCCAGTTTTCTAGTGAACAGTTCGATCATTGCTGGATAACGGTTTGAAGTCGGGTGACTGAACCGATAAAACTGCGGCATACCAGAGCTTTTATTACGATGTTCGTATCCAGCCTGTTTTACATAGTCCCAGAATTTTCTTCCAAAAGCCGCATCCACGGCTTCAATAATTAGAACAAGGTCAATGTCTTTTGTTGCACGGAAGTCTAAGCCTTCTTCTGTCATCAAGATGTCACACGCAGTTCCACCGATAATTGCATACTGGCTTTCGTTACCCTTGAACCATTCCTTAAAGCTTTCAATCCCTGTTACCATCTATCTTCCTCCACAGATTATTTAACATTTCTTCTACTGCTTCTTCTACCCGTTCATCTGCATCTTCCCTGAGCGATAATGCCAGAGAAAGTCCATCGACCATTTTTCCCTTCGATAATTTTCGTGGGTCATATCTCCACATTTCAACAGCCACCTGTGAATTTGAGTCCTGTAAATCCTTGGTCATACAGTCATTCCACTGAGATATTTTTTCTGAAGCATAGCACCGAACACTAGGCGCATTGAGCATCGAATACTCCGCCAATGCGAAATATCCGCTCTCCAACAATTCACTCTTTACTTCCTCGCATGGAACATAGACCGTCCTTTTCACAGGATTGAGCAGAACTTTCTCTGCTTTGTAAAATAACTCTTTGGCAGAGTTTTCCGAAAGCAGTATCTTCTGCACTCCATTTTTTCTTGATCGCAGAAATCCCATTCCTTCAAGTTGTTTAGAAGCTCTGGAAATAGACGTTGGTGTCAAATCCAAATCTTTTGCAGCTTGACTTGTAGACAGCTCCTTTGCTCCCTCATAAATATAGTAAAGCAACAGCATCTGCGCCGATGGCAAGATTTCTTCTCTGTCACTCTTTTCTGCATCACAGCGTTCCTGCAAATATGCTGCCATAAAGGGCAGATAAATTTGCTTTCCATCCACAATAAATGCTATTTTCTCTCGAAGCAAATACTCTTTCTGCCGTGCAGTGATCTGTTCCAATACTAAAATCACCGGACAATCCGCAACCTTTTTCACACGTTCCAGATGCTTTTTTAATGTTTCCACCTGCTCCAATTCGGTTTTAGGATACAAAAAAACAGCTTTTTGACCACTCAGAGATACTTTCTGTGAATCATACCTTGTACTGATGAAGTTTGGCAAATGCTCTAAAGCTTTATTTTCATATAGCACTTCAATTCCTAAAACTCGCTTAAGGTATTCCACTCTATCGCCTCCATTCACAACTCTTTTTCTGTATTATAACTCATTTTAAGTTAAGACACAATATAAAAGTTATGATTATCCAAATCCAGCTATTGAAACACCAATATTTTCCAAACAATTTTGCTTTCATTTCACTTCTTGATACCCCTCCCTTACCGTGCTATACTATTATCAAATCAAATATTGAGGGAGTGCATTGTTATGAGCAAAAAGCTTGTTGCCTATTTTTCTGCCAGCGGCATTACCGCAAAAGTTGCCGAAGATTTAGCAAATGCCATCGGTGCAGACATTTTTGAAATCCGTCCCGAAGTCCCTTACACAAAAGCCGATCTGAACTGGATGGATAAGAAATCCCGCAGCACCATCGAAATGAGCGATCCTACCTCTCGCCCTGCCATCGCTGCCAAGCGTGATAACATGGACGAATACGACACCATCTTTGTCGGATTCCCTATCTGGTGGTATATTGCTCCGACGATCATCAATACATTTCTGGAAAGCTATGATTTGAAGGGTAAAACAATCATCCCCTTTGCCACATCTGGCGGCAGCGACATGGGCAAGACCAATGAAAAACTTGCGCCGAGCTGCCCCGGTGCAAAGCTGCTGCATGGTAAGGTATTCAATTCCTATTCCAGCAAAGCCGACTTGTCCGCATGGGTAGAAACCCTCAGCCTCTAATAGACACATTCCTGCGGAATGAAATACCCGCCTGGTCGAGAAGATTTTCTGAATCCTCTCACCCAGACGGGTATTCTTTTTCTTATGCCACTTCTTCCATCCAACTATGCGCCATACTTTTCCATCGCTCTCCGAATCACATCCTCACAGTTGAACTCTATTTTCATCGTTTGGTCGTCATACAGATAAACCATGCTGACAAAAGCATCCACACATTCTTTTGTCAGCCCACCGATGTACGTTTTCTCGCTGGCCTGCTTTGTCAGAGCGCGGATTTCTTCATCCAGTTCATCGGCACACTCCTGTTCTTCCTTTTCTGTCCGTATGCTATCCTGCAATGCAGCCAGTTTTTCCGAAAGAGCTTTTTTCTTTTCTATGTACGCATCTCGCAGCAGCACACCGTCCGCATACGATTCATATAGTTTGATTTGCTCTACCCGAATGGCTTCTGCTTGCTTTTCCAAATCCTCAATGTCCATGCAGCGCACCGTGATAGACTGCTTTTTCTGCATTCCCTGATTTACCACATCCAGCGCATAGAATACTGTTTTTATCGCACGAGCCACTTTTGCGTTCACCGAATATTCTCTGTAATAGCCGCCGTAGCATTTAGAGAACTTTCCGGCTGACCGTTTATAGCCGCAATAGAAAACCATTTCCCCATATTGCCTTTCGTGGCGAAGCTGCCGATTACAGTTTCCGCAGCAGATTTTTCCTTTTAACGCAAAATCATCACCCACCTTATATTGAATTGGAGTTACGTTACGGATTGCTTTCTGTGCCTGGTAGTATTCATCTTTTGTCACGATGGCCGCATGAGCGTTTTCTGCGATGATCCACTTATCCTCCGGGAGCGTCCGAACAGAGGTAGTATTCACATCAATTTTCTTTCTTCTCCCCATAACCAACGCACCAGTGTATTCATACCGTCTAAGGATTCTCCACACGATTGCCGCGTTCCATAACATTTCACTGTCCGGCGCAATAATAGGATTGCTGCCCATCAGCAGATTCTTTCGTTTCGCATACAATCCCGGCGTAGGAAGATTTAATTCGTTCATGCCGTAGGCGATCTGCGTTGTATTGCGGCCGGACAATGCTAATTCAAATACTTTTTTCACGCAGGCTGCAGCCTCCGGGTCAATCTCCCACCGCCGCCCACCTTTCTTGTTCCACACATATCCAAAAGGAACATTCGTGCAGGTGGCTTTCCCGTTCTTCCAGTTCGTTTCCAGAGCAGCCCGAATCTTTTTCGCAATATCCCGGCTATACATATTATTCACCAGATTGCTGACCGCCACTTCGATTCCCGGCGTTCCGTTGTTCAGTTTCATGCTGTCAAAGGAATTATTCACAGCAATAAACCGAACTCCCATCAACGGAAAAATCTGTTCAATGTAATCGCCAACACCGATATAGTCACGACCAAGGCGGGATAAATCCTTTACCATGATGACTTTTATATCGCCCTGCTTCAAATCCACAATCATTTTCTGAAAAGCCGGACGATTAAAATTTGTTCCAGTATAGCCATCATCCACATATTCTACAATCTCGCCAAATAAATCTTCCTGCTTCCCAATGTAATCGTGGAGCAGCATCCGTTGGTTCTCAATGCTGTTACTTTCATCCTTGCTGCCCTTTTTCAAATCTCCGTCTGCCAATGATAAGCGGAGATAGATTGCAATTTTATCATTCATTCTGAACCTCCGACATGATTGCAAGCACTTCCTGATAGGGGTCGCTGCACTTAAATTCGACCTCCACAGAATTGTCCATTCCCACATAAATTCTCTTGATAAGTTCATGCACCAGTTCTTCATCAAATTCATTTTGATTCAGAATCCCGCGCATCCGCTCCATCTGCGCATCGCAGATTTTGATTCTCTTTTCCAGTTCCAATGCGCGCTGACGCTGCTTTTGCAGTTCATGTTCCAACCGCTGCTTTTCTGCTATGTAGTGTTCCTTTAGCTGACTATATTCATCTTCGTCCAGAATTTCAGCTTTATAGTCCTCATATAAACGCAACCGCCGTTCTTCGGCTTCCTGAATCCGAAACAGGATAGAGTTTTCTTTCATCTTGATGGAACGGGCAGAATCCAGATTGCTGCCACGCATCATGTCTTTTACCAGCTTTTCTTCTTCACACATGGTAGACACCAGATGATGAATCTGATCCATCGCCACCATCATCAGCATTTTCTCCGGCACCGCATGATAGGCACAGGGAGTCGTGTTCTTCTTTCTTTTACAAATGAACACTCCATAGTGCGTTTCTTTCACCGTACCATGCACTCGCCGTTCAAACGTCATGTTGCGTCTGCAGCAGCCACAGTAAACCATTCCCGATAGATGGTTATAACACTTCTCTCTGGTTGCTTTGGAACGAGCCATCGCCCTTTCCCGTTTTTCCTTATTCTGCTCCCGCCGTGCCTGCACTTTTTCAAAATCCGATTTCAGAATGATTGCTTCATGAGCGTTTTCAACAATATGCCATTCTCTCTTTTCCACTGGATGGAGGCCAATCCCTTTGTATGATGCAGTTTGCGTTTTCCCAGATACCAGTTCTCCAATATAGGCACTGCTGTTTAAAATACGAAGAACCGTACTGGGGTGCCATTTATTATAGGTAGGGTCATCTCCCTCATGTAATTTGCGATTCAGCCGTTCGTTCGGCCTTGCTACTTCTAAAAATTCCAACCTGCGGGCAATTTCGTTTGTACTCACTCCTGCAAGATACCATTGATAGATCAGTTTGACCCACTTCGCATCCTCAGTCGCTTCAAGCTTATTTCCCTGTTGGTTCAACTGATAGCCATACGGTGTACACCACGATGTAGGGATTCCCTTCTCGCGGCGCATCTGGTAACTAAGGCTGATTTTCTTTGAAATGTCCTTCGCGTACAAGCTGTTTACCATGTTCTTGATGGGAACCGCAAGACTATCCACATCCGACTGCCGGATGTTGTCAAAATCATCGTTGATGGCGATAAAACGAACATGGAGCATCGGGAAAATAGTTTCCAGATAGCTTCCCGTTTCGATATAGTCACGACCAAATCGAGATAAGTCCTTCACTACGATGCACTGAATTTTGCCTGTCCGTACATCCTGCATCATACGCTCAAATTCTGGTCGGTCAAAACGTGTTCCCGTAAAACCGTTGTCTGCATAGGTATCGGTCAGCGTCAGTTCCGGGTTTTCCCTGATATAATTATGAATTTGCAAAATCTGTGTGTGCAGGGAATCTTCTGTTTCATGCCCGCCGTTCTCAACCGACAGCCGCGCATACGCTGCCGTGCGCAGAAGTTCTTTTTCGTTTTGCTGTACGGCCTCCTGCACAGCAGCCTGCGGCATCATATTCTTTCTACTCTTTCTTGCCATTACAATCTTCCTCTCCGTTGTTCAGCCATTCTTCCGGGAAGAATCTCTTCCACTCACTTTCTTGTAGGATCACTTCTACCTGTTCAAAATCTACGATCCATACATGGTCAAGCCATTCTTTAAGATGCGTGCGCTCCAATGTTTCAGGAATTGAAATCGCTCGGAACTTCATCAACCAGGGATTCCCATGGCTAAATGCTTTTTCTATGTCATTAACAGCCAGCATTACTTTTTTAAAAGCCGCTTCCTGCTTCTGGACCGCCACCTGATACTGATGTTCATACTCCTCTACCTGTTCTAGTGAAATTGATCCCTGCTCGTATTCCCGATAAACTGCTGTTCGTTCATCGTCCTTGGCCATCAAGTACGTAACAATCTCATTTGCTCTTTTTCTGTACTGCAACAGTCCAGCATCCATGCACTGCTTGACTTTCTCAGGATTCAAGTCCAGCACCCTATCAATATGCGCAGCTTGCATTTTTTCTTTTTCCAAAGCTGAAAGAATCTCTCGAAAGATTTTCTCGCTTTCGATGAAAGGGGCTCTTCCAGAGAAGCATCTATACCCCTTGTCAAACGAATAGATTTGCTGGCTTTCATCTTCTGATGTTCTGCACAGCAGACCTTTTCCACTTTCCTTGTCATAGATTTTTTTGAAGAGCAGATTTGGTTTTTTTCGGGCCTTTTTTCTCGAAGGCAACCTCGTAGATTCCAACTTTTTCTGAGCTTTCTGAAATTCCGTCTCTGAAACAATCGCCGGAACCTCCAATTCTCGCTTTGCCTTTGCCAGTGTCAGCGTACACTTTCCGATATAGAGTGGATTTTTCAAAATCGAGCGAATTGTTGAATCCGGCCACTTGATTTTTGCTCTTGACCTTTTTTTCTTTGCCATCTGGATTTGTGGAGATGGAACGCCCTGTGCATCCAGTGCTCTTGCGATTTCCGGGATTTTCATATCTTCCAGATACATCTGAAAAATCAGCTTTACAACCTGTGCGCTCTCAGGATTAAGAACAAGGTTTCTGCGATCTTCCGACAGCGCATAACCATATTTAGCCTGTCGATGGGTCAATGTACCTTCTTCAAAGTGATTCTGGCGATTGGTAATAAATTCCGAACGAATCTTATCAATGGTCTTTCCATTGAAATACTCTGCAACTTCTTCGGCAGTTTTGTCTGCACTGCAAAAGTCATCTTCCACAACTGCAAATTGGATACCAAGCGGATAGAACGTCCTCTGCAGTGCTTCAATGGCAAACGGAAGGGTTCTTCCACAGCGGAAGATAGAATCCACAACAACTGCATCAAATTTCCGAGCCATCCCATCCTGTACCAATTTGTCAAAGCCCTCTGTGGCTTCTGCTGTTCTCTTTCGGTCACTGTATTTTTCGGATACGTTGCACCCAAGCTTTTTTAGATACCGTGCAATTCGCTCATTCTGCTCCGCAATCGTATTGGATGGATTTTCTTCTCCGATCCTACTGGAAATCGACCTTGTATAACTGACCCATTTCATTCCTCTGCCACCTCATTTCCATGATGTGCTTGATATTCCATAAATTTTTCTGTGATACTGTGCAGTTCATCCTCGAAGCAGAAATGAATTTCAATCTCTGTTTTGCTATGAACATCTATGTGGTCAATCAGTTCCACCACGACCCTGCGTTCAAGCGTTTTGATATGTTCGTACTGCTTAAATTCTTCAAGCCAAGTGGGAAGCAGCGTATCGTGCTTTAACGCTTCCTGCTTCTTTTCGCGGATTTCCTGAATCTTATCCTGAGCCTCTTTTATCTTCTGCGCAAAGCGAGTATTCATTTCTCCGTACTCTTCCCGGCTGACAACATCATCGCATAAGTCCTGATACAGACGGATTTTCAAATTACTGTACCGTTCCAATTCAGCTTCCAGCGCAGTAATCTGACTGTCCAGAATCTTTATTCCAATCTGCTCGCCGCTTGCCAACTCTGCATTGGAGAATACCTTTTCCGCTTCTACAAGAAGTGTCACCTGATGCCGAATCGCAGCCAAAACACTTTCCGTCAGCTTCTCACTGTTTATCATGTGCGGTGTGCAGCCGCCGCCATTCTTATAGGTAGAGCAGTGATAGTATTGATACTTCTTTCCGTTTTTTGTCACCGTGCGGCGAATCATATTCTGCCCGCAGTCCGCACAGCGCAGAAAGCCTGATAATGGATAAACTGTTGTCTGCGATGGTGCGGTACGAGTGTCCAGTTCCAACAACTGCTGTACCTGTTGAAACTCACCTTTGCTGATAATGGCATCATGCGCATCTTCCACCCGAATCCAGTTTTCACTTCCAACATCATGGCTCTTTTTTACTTTATAATTGATTTTCCTGCGTTTACCCTGAATCAATGTTCCCGTATAGGATTCATTTTTCAAAATACGATTGACGGAAACCACCGTCCACTTTTGATTCAGCCCAGCCTGAAAACCGCAGGTATAGTTGAATCCATTGGCTCTCTTATACTCGTTCGGCGGCAGGACCCCAAATTCATTCAAGTGGCTGGCAATGCGCTGTGAACTCATTCCGTTCAATTTTGATTTGAATATTTCCTGCACAATGCCCGCAGCGTATTCATCTATAATCAGATGATTTTTGTCTTTGGGGTCTTTGCGATACCCATACCCTGCGAAACTGCCAATGAACTGACCTTCTTTTCGTTTCACATCCAAGTGACTGCGAACGCGCAGCGAAATATCCCGGCAGTAGGTGTCATTGATAAGGTTGTTGAACGGAATCAGAATACGGCCCTTATCATCGTTTTCCTCTGCACTGTCATAATGATCGTTGATGGCGATGAAGCGCACACCCATGAACGGAAAGATTCTTTCCAGATAACGGCCCGTTTCAATGTAGTTTCTGCCGAAGCGAGATAAATCCTTGACGATGATGCAGTTGACGTTCCTTTTCTCAATGTCCTGCATCATCCGCTTAAAATCCGGGCGTTCAAAATTTGTGCCGCTGTAACCATCGTCCACATACTCATCGAACTTGTGCAATTCCGGGTGCTTCCCCATGTAATCGTTCAGCAACGCTCTCTGATTTTTTATGCTGTTGCTCTCCTGCTGGTCGCCATCCGAACGCGACAAACGAAGATATGTGGCGCAGTTGTATTTTTCATTTCCCTGAAAAAACATAAAAAGCCGATAACCTCCTAATCTATTTGTCGTTCAGACAATAAACCAAGAAATTATCGGCTTTAGTTAGCATATTCTGTTTTGACCCAAAGCCATTATCTCATATTTCACGGTTTATGTCAACGCTTTAATGTGCTAAAGTGCAAATTTTCTTCTGCTTTCTTCTTTTTTCATTTCCGGTGTGTCCTTGCGCATTTTTTCAGCGTGTCCTCCAATCGGTTCTCTCCGGCAAAACTGATCTTTACGACCATTCCCCGGTCAAGATAGCAGTAAGGGTTCTTGATCTGTGAAACAAAATCAACCATCCGTTCTCGCTGCGACAGGTCTTTCTTGATTTCCACATCGTTGATGTCCACCAGTTCTTCACGGTTCACATCCCGAAGTTCCATCGCTGCCAATTTCTTCAAATCCTCAAGTGTATGCGTCATTTTCTGGTACATCAAATACCTCCCTTCACCTATAGCATTCTAAAAGGGGTGTTTGGCAACCAAATTTTGAAATTTCACAAAAATATTTTTTCAAGTGGTTGCCAAAAGGTGCTTCCAGAATGTTATAGGTATAAGGACAATTCTCGATTTTCCAGGTCGTGGGGCTTTTTTCTCTCTTAGCGCAAGATTCGCCCATAGCCGCTCAAAACTCACTTTCGTGGTTTTTCCCGGCTGGCAATCTTGATGGGGATTCCGTTCCCCATTCCCACGGTACGCACAAAATCTTGGATTTTGGCTATCCGGCTCCACATAAATGTGTTCGCAGCCGAACGCCTACGGCTTATCGGGAGTTGCTCTGCAACTATAAAATGCAGGAGGATTATGCTATGGCTCGACCAAAGAAAGACGAATCGCTTCATAGGGGGAAACGAGTTTACATCCGTTTCACAGAATTGGAATATGAGCTGGTAGCCGGATACGCTAAAGACGCCGGATACCCGATTGGTACTTTTGTACGCAAACAGGCTCTCCGCGAAAAGCTGGAAGTCAATTATAATATCGTTGCCGATCTGGGCGAGATTCAGAATTTAACGGTGCAGGCCGCAGGCATCGGGAACAATCTCAACCAAATTGCCCGCTATTTCCACGGCGGCGGTCTGGCATCACGCGGAATGTTGGAAGAACTGAAAAAGTGCATTGCGGAAATCCGTGAACTACGGCAGGAAATCGTTCAGCTTGGAGGTGTGTATCGTGGCAATTCTAAAACACATCACAAGTAAAAATGCCAATTATGGGAGTGCCATCGACTATCTGAAATACCAGCACGATGAGTTTCATCTGGTTCCCGTTCTGGATGAAAGCGGGAATATGCTGCTTCGGGAAGAATTTTACCTTGATGGGCTGAACTGCAATCCCGAAACCTTCGACCTTGAATGTGAACTGTTAAACCAGCAGCATCATAAGAACAACACCTATGATGAAATCAAAAGCCACCACTACATTATCAGCCATGACCCCAGAGATAACGCCGACCATAATCTAACAGGAGAACGTGCGCAGGCCATCGGGCTGGAATATGCAAAGGCTAATTTTCCGGGGCATCAGGCTTTGGTCTGCACCCATACAGATGGTAATAACGGCACAGGCAACATCCATACTCACATCATAATCAACAGCCTTCGCAAATTCGATATAGAGCCTCAGACCTACACCGAACGGCCAATCGACTGCAAGGCTGGATACAAGCATCACCTTACCAAAGACTATCTGAGGCACCTGCAAAAATCTCTGATGGATATTTGCCAGCGCGAAGGGCTGCATCAGGTCGATTTGCTCTCTCCTGCTGCGGATAAAATCACACCGCAGGAGTACCATGCGCAGCAGCGCGGGCAGCTGAATCTGGACATTGCAAACATGGAACTTCTGGGCGATGGCATCACCCCCATGCACACTACCTTTGAAACAAACAAAGAAAAAATCCGCAATGCCATTTCTGACATTGCGGAACGTGCCACATCTTTTGAGGAATTTCAACGGTTATTAAAAGCGGAATACGGAATTTTGGTAAAAGACCATCGTGGACGATTCAGCTATCTTCCTGCTGACCGACAGAAATTTATTTCTGCCCGCGCTCTCGGTTCTAATTATGACCGCGACAGGCTTCTCCGCATTTTTGCAGAAAATGCGCGGAACAAAGAACGGAACAATCCTCATTGGGCAGCAGATGATCCTATGGCTATTTTGTTCATTAAGTCCGACCTGCGCCTTGTGGTTGACTTGCAGACCTGCGTAAAAGCACAGCAGAGCCGCGCCTATGCGCAGAAAGTCAAGATTTCCAATTTGCAGCAGATGGCCCGGACAGTCGCTTATGTGCAGGAACATGGATACGATTCTTACGAAAAACTCTCCGATACCACTGACGCCATTCAATCTAAAATGGCAAAAGCCCGAAGTGATGCCAAATTCACCGAAGCAAAATTGAAAAAGGTCAATGAGCAGATTCGTTATTTAGGCCAGTATCTTTCTACAAAATCAGTCTATGGTGATTTCTTGAAATCCGGCAACAAGAAATCTTTCCGGCAGGCCCATGCAGAGGATATTGCCAAATATGAAGAAGCCCTCTGCATCCTAAAGCAGCACTCCACGGATGGAAAGTTCCCGACTGTGAAAGACCTCCGGGCCGAAAAGGAGCAGCTTACCATTCGGAAAGATGCCCAGTATGACACATACCACTATTTCAAAGATTACCACAGGGAACTCCAGACCGTATGCGCCAATGTAGATAACATTCTAGGAACAGAACGAGAAGTACAGCGCAAACAGCAGCAATCCCGAAAGAACGAACACTCTCTATAAAACAAAAAGCCAGCCCTGGTCTTTCCTGCGAAAGACTAGGGCTGACCCTTTTCTACCATATTACTCTTACTTTGTTTAATCAATCCAACGAATAGGATACCCTTGTGCTTGAAGCTGCTCAACATAGGTGCTTCTGTATGTAGAATCCTCAATTTCCTCCATTACCCACTTTGGTATCAGAATCAAATCGTATACGCTGAGGATTCCATCAGATGGATAGCTTCTCTGGCTCAACTCGTGCATAAAAGATGGCCTCCTTTTTGGGGAAGCCATCTCAACGATATTACGGTATTTTAACTTTTTCGGCTTCTTTCCTGTTCCTGCTGCGGCGTATTGTCTTTTTGTCGCCGCTCAGCCTGCTTAATATGCAGCCGATCAAGCACCGACCACCTGCCACCAATGCGCCGGGGCTTTTTCGGCACATTATTGACGCAGCCATCTATCATATTGTAATTTTGCTCTGTGCCGGATTCTTTGGCACGTTCCGCTGTGCCGTTTTCAAAGAACTTCTGATGGTGCAGCAGTTCAGGTTTTGGGCCTTGCATGAAAGCGCGCATCTTTCTGGTAGCTTCTCCATCGAAACCTAAAGCTGTCTGCGTCACAAAGGCTCCACTCTCGTGAAGAATAATGCTCGGCGGCGGATTTTTTGTTTGTTCACTTCTCATCTGAACAAACCGCTGACCATCGACCTCCACTTCATCCGATACCAGCCATGTGCCTTTTTGTCCTGCCACCTGATAGCCGCCCTCATCAAGAATTAGGTATGTGCCACTCTGGGGCCTTGGAAAAAAGCCGTTGAATCTCACCAACCTATCCTTATCAACATAGAAAAAAGAGGTTTTGCCTGCCGCAGTCAATCCGATGACATCACTGACCCCAAATTTTCTAATTTTGAATTTGTCCGGATTAATGCTTTCCATCTTTTTACGAATCGCTTCCGCGCCCATTCCCCGTGAAGCCGTACCAGAGTAGCCCGTGCCATAATTGTCTGCGGTTATCATAAAGCCATGCTGAATCTGGTATTCATAGCTGCGGCAGCGATACTCACGGTTTTTCTCAGAATTATCGATCTGATAGATTGCAAACACATCTGAACTCATTTTCCTGCATCATCCTCCGGCCTATGCCATTCCAGCTCCAGCCCCTTGAACTGCGGCTCAGTCAACCGCTGCATCTTCGGGATGGTCTGCTGGACAAGCGCAGACATCTCTGCATCCTCTGCTACAAGCGGCTGAACTTCCAGCAACACCTGAATCGTATCTTTGAGTGTCGGCTGCTCAAACATCGCCATCAGCATCAATTCCAGTTCATCAAAACGCACATTGCTCATAACTCCATCCCTTTCTTTTTCGCTTTCTTCGGCTTATCCTGTTCCTGTGCAGGCTGCTCCTGTTTCTTGGTTTTCAGACTGCGCAGGGCATCCAGAACAGACTTTTTCGTACTGCTGCGTTCCTGCTCCTTGCTCTTCTGCCGTGCCTCCATCAGTTTTTCCATATCGGAAATAGCCTGCTGCACCAGCTTATCATCCCTGAAATAGTTGATGGAGTTGATGTTCTCGCGCTGCACTTTATCGTTCACGACCAGCTCATACATTCCAACAAAGCCACCATCTTCCTCGATGCAGAATCCAATGCACTTGTCGGCATTCATCCGTTCGGACGGAATCTTGTCGTAGGCTTCCAAGGCTTCTTCCATTGTCAGATGATCGTGGAACTCTCCCGCAAATGTAAACTCCAAGCACTCCGCGACATAAAAGCTGAGCGTTTCTTCCGGCGCAGGTCTTTCTGCAGCGAGTTTTTCTTTCAAAACTTCTGCCTGCTGTTCAGCCACCGTATCAGCCTGTTCCCGCAGTTCTGCCGCATCCATGACTTTACACTCTGCCGCATCGCAGCCGAACTCTGCCAGCAGCTCCGTCATAGCCTCCTGCACAGGCTTATCTCCATCCGTTTCAAGGATGCCGCCATCCCGCTCCGTGAAGTCTTTATTATATAAGGTATAGTCGAAACCATCGTCACAGGTCTGGATGTGAAAATAGGCATCCGGCAATTCGTAGGCCAGTTCTACATCCTGCACGGCTAAGGCCCCCTGCAACGGCTGGACAACATGATTCTGGATATACGGGTTATCCCAGCCCGGAACCGTTTTGTAGTCCTCTACGATGGTGTCAATGCCGTTCCTGCACTGCAAAACATCCAGTGAACCCGGCAGAGGATCAGGATTTTTCTCCACGCCCAAGGCTTTCATGTAATGGTTTGGAAGTGCCTGATACTGCGCCATTGCATCGTCCAGATTGCCGAACCGCTCAATTTTCAAAGGCGCGGCTTGCAGATTTTCGACCACATAGAACTGTTTTACAAAAGGCTGTTCCTGTCTCTTCTGTGCTTCCAGTTCATCCCGGTACATCGTCACAAAGCCATCCAGAATAGCCGGGTGGCTGTCAACCACCCAATCCGTGCGGAAGGTCATGCGGTCTGCATTATGCTCCGGGGTGCTGACCTGCTCTGCCCATTCCTTATTGCCGTGAGAAAAGCGGCCATCGTAGCTTTTATGGTGCAGAGTATTTGCCAGAATGTAGCCCACGCGCTCCATGCCGTACTGCCGCACCACCTGATCGACTGCACCATCGCCAAGGTACATCCCGTCATAATTATCCGCAATCGCTTCATGGATTGCCTGCTTGCACTCGCTGTTCAGCCGATAGGATGTACGGTATAAATCCACCTCGTCATTTTCTTTGGCATAGCCGAACGGTTCATAGTAAACAGGCACATCCGAATAGTCCTGTGCGCTGTTGTCCGGCACAGGCGCAGCCTTTTCAATGATCTCCGATACCACATCTTCTTTTTTCGGCATATTCCATTTTTCAGAGAGATATTTCTGCACGGCCTCCTGAAAATCTTCATCGAAGACGTTCCACAAATCCTCTGCCACCAGCTTGCCCTGCTCATTGACTGCAACACAGGCCGCCATATCGCCGTGTTCCTCATGCTCCAGCAGGAAGAACTTTTCGCCGCCAATTTCCGTTTCATCAATAGCGTACCATGTGCCGATATGCCCCTCGACTACGATATGGTCGGAATCGCCGTGGATCAGTCCATTTCCTTTCTGCTGCTGTTCCTCCATGAACTCTCGCACGGTCAACTCTGCGCCCGTGAAGTTCAGTCCTTCCTCGCCAAGTTCCAGCCGCCCCTCCGCGCCAAGGTCAAGTTCTTCGGCCATCAGGACAGATGCCGCATGGTTCACCACCACAGTTTTCTCCACTGTAATGGGCTGGCCGGGGTCGTAGTCCGAACCGCGCAGATCATAGCGATATAAGTCCTCCGGCACATCTTCATCCCGCAGTCGGCCATTGCTGAAAAGACCGGGCTTATCAAAGATTTCGATTTCCTGCAGTTCTTCGTTCAAAAGGTTTTCTTTCTGCAAATCCACATTCCTTTCCTTGAAAAATTCCGGCAGTTCAGCAAATCCGATGCTGTCCACATAGTAGGCTTTGACTGTACTGCCATCATTGAGTGCCACCACATCGCTGACCGACAACGAATGTCCCGTAAAGTCTGCTGGACGCTGAATATTGAACCGCTCATAAATGCCATCCAGCGTATCCTTTTCCGTAAGCGGTGCGGCATAGATCAGGTCATAATCTGCACGGGAAACCGTCATGCCTTTCTTCTGCACATAGTCCAGCCCCATGAAACGATAGTTATGTTCCGGGTCGCGCTCTGTAATCTGATAAATGCCGAACTGCTTTTCGCTGCCATACAGCAGCACATTTTCCTGTTCTGTCATGTTCCGCTCCTGTTCCAAATCTGCTATTGCAATCTGGAAGGTATCACTTCCGCGCTCGATTTCCTCTCGCGCCGTGACAAGAATCGGCCACGGGCTGATGCGGACAAGATATATCTGCTTTCCCTCGTCATACAGCCGCAGAGCCTGTTCACGGTTTATTACTGTCAGCTTAAAATCCGGGCGCGCATACTCGTCCTCTGCATAATCTTCCCGCTGCTCCAACAGAATCGCATCCCATGCGTCTGCCTTAATGCCGAAAATGCCATCGTGCTGCTCGATTCCCTCTTGGCTTACATAATCACCTGCCGTGCCATCACGGAACAGCGGATAAATCTTCTCACCCAGCCGATGCCATTCCCTCGCACCTTCTTTCGTCAGCGGCAGCACATCATCTTTCCGGTAGCCATAGTCGTGCATTTCGGAAAGTCCAATCATCCCATCCGGGAGATTTTCGATTTTCTCCTGTGCATCGTACATCAGACGGTTTACTTCTTCTTTGTCATCCTCGGCCAGTGCAGCCGCCAGACCGTTCACCAGTTCTTCCGTTGCTGCCCGGTCATCCAGCTTGAAAGCAAAATTCACGATAAGGTTTCGCTGCTCATCATCGAAAATCGTTATTTCCTGCTCCCTATTGGCAATCAGCTTTTCCGCATACTGCATCGCGGTCACACGCTCTGCACTCCTTTCTGCGACTGCCGCTTCCAGCTTTTCCAAAAAATCGGCTGCGGTCAGTCGAATCGTATCCATCGAATCTTTCAGTTCCTTCATCTCTTTGCCGCTGGCCCAGCTTGCCACATACGGAAAAGAGTAATCGGACGTATCAATGCCCAGAGCCGAGCATACCGTAAAAGCGATGCTTTCGGCTTCGGTTTCTTTCGTGAGCCTGTCTTTTTCTTCGCCGTTCTGCTCCATCAAATCGCTGTTGTGCAGCATCGCATGAGCAACCTCGTGGATCATCGTCTTTATGGTCTGGCTCTCGCCCATGCCGACCTGAATGCAGATTTCTTTGTCTGCATCACTGTAATAGCCTTTGGCATCCCCTTCGATTTCATCAAACCGCATCGGCACAGGCGATACCTGCTCGATTGCCGCTGTAAGCAGCGCATAGTCTTTGACACTGGCCGTCAGTTCGTTCACTTCCAACGACGGAATCGGTTCCCCATCCGTCTGCGATATATCAAAAACTGTCGTCAATCGGAACCTCGGAACCACATACTCCACACGTTCCATTTCCGGTTCACCGTTTTCGTTCAGCACAGCCAGGCCCGTATCCTTGTCGATTTTCTCGCGTTCTTCCACTTCCTTGATGGGAGCCGGAGCAATGATCTGGATGCCCTTTTCGCCTTTTTTGACGTAGCGGTTGAACTTATTCTTCCATGCGTTAAACCCTGCCACCAGTGTGGCATCAGGCCGCTGCATAGCGATCAACAGCGTATTGTTGAAGCTGTAATTGTGGAATTTTGCCATCGTGCGCAGATACGTCGTGTACATTTCCGATGTAAAAATGTCCTTTACGCCCTGCTCCAGCCGTTCCGTGATTTCTTTCATCTGCTGTTTGCGGTCAACTGCCATGCAAGCCCTCCTTTTTCTTGACCCATCGTGTTTTCATCTGGCGCGGATATTGGTCGGCCTGTTTTGGTGCTTTTGCACCGTTCCATTCCAAGCCTCCGGCTCTGCCCTCACAGGTGTAACCGGCAGCTTTCAGGGAGCTGCCATTCTCCGTGTCCAGAATGTAGGTAACAACTTTGTTGTAGCCCATGGCCCGTGCTGCACGATATGCCGCCGCATACAAAATGCTGCAGGCGTTCGGTGTTCCATCTGTACACAGACGGTTAACTTCCAGCGTATAGCCATCGTCCAGCCGCCGCGCCACAGGTCTGCCGCAGATAGCAACGCCCACCAGCGCACCATTATCCGATACGCCGATGGAGAACTTATGCCCCCGCGTCGGTTTATGGTGGCGGTGATGCTGCTGCACAAATGCGTTTGCCGTTTTCAAATTGATCGGTGTTAATGTCAGCAAATGCCCTCCTTCAAAAAAATGCCCCGCCAGACAAAACTGACGGGGCGGCTCTCATTTACAGTTCCATATCGTGACTTTTCCGCTTCTGGGATTTCTGCGGTTCTGCGCTGCGCTCTGCCTGTTTTGCATGAAGCTGCGCCAGCACAGAGGGTTTCCGCACATTGTCCGCAGTGCGCTCTGTAACGCGGCCTGCATAGTTCACAGGCTGGCGCGGCCTGTCTGCAACTTCGGTTTCGGCTGCATCCTCGTCCACTCCCAGCGCATCCTCACTGCCCTTTTCATCCATGTTGAGCAGAGAGTTCAGCTCCGCAAGGCGCGCAGATTTTTCAGCCAGTTCCGCTTCCTGCGCAAAGGGACGTTTGGCTTCTTCCTTTGCCTGCGCCAACTGCTGTTCCAAGGTTTCCAGTCTGCGTTCCACCTGCGGCAGCGTTCTTTCAATGCCTGCCAGCGCATTGGTAACGCGCAGAATGTTACCCTGCGGGTCTTTGCCGACTTCCATCGAGTAGTTCCATGCACCCTTGATGGATAAGCGGAACACCTTATCGAAGTTGTCAAACCGGGAATGCAGTTCAAACGCACCGTAGCTGCCGATTCTGCCCTCGGTGCCTGCTGCTTTCAAAGCCTTGCAAGCCTCGATAATGGCTGCACCTGCTTCCTTGCGTTCGCTGTACACCTTACCGCTGATTTCCATAGAGAAGTGGTCTTTGTCCTGCGCCAGAAGCGGTTTTGCCGCTTCCATATCGGTTTTCAGTGCTTCAATCTGACCCTGTGCCACAGCGATTTCTCGCGGATAGCGGCGCGCAATATCCGATTCCAAGCTATAAATCTGACTGGTGTGATTGGCTTTCAGCAATTTCAGCTTACTGACCTGAATATCCAGATCCATCTTTTCCTTGATGTAGGGATTGCCCGTTGCCAGTGCCTTGATTTCGGCATAGGATAGTGCGGTATCGTCCACATCATCACAGGCGCGGACAGGAGATTTGGAAGTCATGATCTGCGAGATGAATTTCTGCTTATTTTCCAGAATCTGCCACATATACGAATCAAACGTATTTTCGGTGACGTAACGATAGATTTTCACCTGCTTATTCCGGTTTCCCTGCCGAAGAATACGTCCCTCCTGCTGTTCCAGGTCAGACGGTTTCCACGGACAATCCAGATGATGCAGAGCAATCAGCCGATCCTGAATATTGGTTCCTGCGCCAAGCTTCGGCGTAGACCCCATCAGGATACGCACCTGTCCGGCGCGCACCTTTGCAAAAAGCTCTGCCTTTTTGGTTTCCGTGTTGTACTCGTGAATGAACGCCACTTCCTCACGAGGAACACCTCTCGCCACCAGCTTTTCCCGCACATCATCGTAAACATTGAATGTGCCATCGGCTTTTGGTGTCGATAAGTCACAGAAGATCAATTGCGTTCCCTTATCCGCCGAAGATTCTTCCCAGACTTTGAATGTATTTTCCACGCAGCGATTGACCTTGCTTTCCGGCTCGTCCGGCAGCATATCATTGATAAGCCGCTGGTCGAGTGCCAATTTCCGGCCATCGTTTGTAATTTTGAGCATATTATCGAATCTGGGATTCACATTGCCATTGCGCACGGCTTCGGCGCGATCCGCAAAGGAACTTACCATTTCCTCCTGCGTTTCGCTTGGTTTCAGCACTTCGTTGATGTATTCTGCTTGCGGCACAGGCAGGTTCAGCATATCCGCTGTCTGCACATCTGCCGATTCTTTGAACAGAGAAATCAACTCCGGCAGATTGAAGAACCGGGCAAACCGCGTTTTCGCACGGTAGCCCGTTCCTTCCGGGGAAAGCTCGATTGCCGTGACGGTTTCACCAAAGGATGCCGCCCAATCATCAAAGTGGCTCAGTCCCATCTTCTGCAAGGTATCATACTGGAGATAACGCATAATGGTGTACAGCTCCACCATCGAGTTGCTGACCGGGGTTCCCGTTGCAAAGGTCACTCCCTTGCCGCCTGTCAGTTCGTCCAGATACTGACACTTTGCAAACATATCACTGGACTTCTGCGCATCGGTCTGGGCAATACCTGCGATATTTCGCATTTTTGTGTAGAGGAACATATTTTTATAGAAATGTGACTCGTCCACAAACAGACGGTCAACACCCAGTTCCTCAAATGTAACCACATCATCCTTTCTTGTCTGGTCGTTCAGCTTTTGCAGCTTTGCTTCCAGTGTTTTCTTTGTTTTTTCCATCTGCTTGACCGTAAAACTGCGGCTATCCTCACTCCGGGCATCGGCCAAAGCCAGTGTAATATCGTCGATCTGACGCTCCACAATGGCTTTCTGTCGTTCCGGGGAAAGCGGCACTCGCTCAAACTGCGAATGACCGATCACGATGGCATCGTAATCGCCGGTTGCAATGCGGGAGCAGAACTGCTTACGATTGCTGGGTTCAAAATCCTTCTTCGTTGCCACCAACACATTCGCATTGGGATAAAGCCGCAGGAAATCTGCGCCCCACTGCTCTGTGAGGTGGTTCGGCACCACATAGAGATTTTTCTGCGACAGGCCCAGCCTGCGGCTCTCCATGCCGGCAGCAATCATCTGGAAGGTCTTGCCTGCACCCACGCAATGCGCCAGCAGCGTATTGTTGCCGTACAGAATGTGCGCCACAGCATTTTTCTGGTGCGGCATCAGAGAGATTTCCGGGGTCATGCCCTCAAAGCGGATGTGACTGCCATCGTACTCACGAGGACGAATCGCATTGAAAATCCGATTGTAGGTCGCACACAAATCCTCCCGGCGGTCTAAATCCTTGAAAATCCACTGTTTAAACGCTTCCCGAATGGATTCCTGTGCCTGCTGCGCAAGCATGGTTTCCTGTTTGTTCAGCACACGATGGTCGCCATCCGCATCGTGAATCGTATCGTAGATTTTGGTATCACGGAGGTTCAGCGCATCCTCCAGCAGCTTATAGGCATTGACCCGCATCGTTCCGTAGGTATTGGTAACAAGCGGATTACCGCGATCCATCGACTTGCCAGAAATATTCCATGCACCGGAGATTCCGGAATAGGTTGCCTTGATTTCATCGCCTGCATAGTAGCCTGGTGTCTTGAACACTTCCCGCATAAAACGCGTGATGTACTCCGGTTTTACCCAGTTTGCACCCAGCCGCACTTCAATTTCCGAAGCGTCCAGATCTTTGGGCTGTACCCTTTTCAGGTAGTCCACATTGATCTGATACTCTGCATGGTTTGCCGCAAAGGTTTCTGCTGTGGCCAGTTTTTCACGCACATTGCCGGACAGGTATTCATCCGAGGTTTCCCACTGCTGTGTCACAGGATTTCGGAAAATCGCACCTGCCAGTTCATCCGTGATCTCCTGTTCCGGTTTACCGCAAAGCTGCACCATAAACGGCACATCCACCTTTGCTTTTTCTCCAATGGAAAGTGCCAGGGCTTCACTTGGCGTGTCCACTGAGGTTACAGGCTCCGGCTTACGAATAGTA
>OCME01000047.1_pt1 | contig 34373 bp, 33 predicted proteins | sample 1538981 | NCBI WGS metagenome assembly OCME01 (sample SAMN01760979, study PRJEB22395) | human gut metagenome
AAAGTTGTTTTTCATTTTTTCCCTTTGGGGAATGCCTCGGCTTTCTCTTAGGAGGACCCCGTTATATCCATTTAACTAAGGGAACAAATACTTGTTTATTATATTCCAACTATCAGAGAAGTTCAATCTTTTTCTTTCATCAGATTAGTGATTTTGTAAAAATCACTAATCTCTGTAATTAATACTTCCCTGTAACCAGATGTTTCCTTTGAATCTTCTTCCAACTGCTGGTTCACCAATCAGATCTTTCTGATTGATGCAGATTGGAAATTCTACATCATTACATTTGATATCTATCGCATAAACATTTTCTTCTGTATACGAATTTTGCAATAGCCTGCAATCCATGATTTCACCAAGAATGGAATACTGATCACTTTCAATTCCATAAGGCATAAAGTAAGAATCCACAATACTCAAAATGTCTTCATGCTGTACACGTCTTGAAAGAAGGGAATAAGTGTCGATATCTTCCAAAGTCAGATTCTCGATAGCATCTTCATCTCCCTTTCTGGCTGCAGCGATCAATCCATTTCTTTCGTTCATAGTCTGTTCTGTCAGCTTCTGCTTATGTTCATCTTTATTAATAGGAAGTAAAATTTTTCCTTCTGTGGAAAGTGCAGCAAGCACTGTTCCATTTGCCTGACTCATGTAAAATTTATTATTTTTCACAGCCAGATAATCCGCCACATTCTGCAAATAAAAAATCAATGTAACGCCAAGTCTTACCTCATCACAGATTCCTGCATAAGACTCTTTTTCTGCATGTTTTTCAATATCAATCTGTTCCGTTGTTGAAATTTTATTACCACAAAAATAAGGATAGTAGTAGCTCATCTCAAAAGAATCATTCTCATTAAATGTTCCTCTCAAAGACAGTCCAAAGAAATCTCCAAACTCGATAGAGAGTTCTGCAAACTCATTACCTTCGGAATCCTCTGCCACTTTCTGCAGCATTGGTCTCTCTATTATTTTTTGAAAAATATCATTCAGCTCTTCTTTTGTGATTTTTGAAAAACCGACTGCTCTTAAAAATTTGTGCATACTACTATCCTCCTTTCCGATTTTTTAATTATGTAAACCAATTTTACTATTTACAAGACGGACTTTATTATATAATATGTCTTTCTATTTTGCAATGTTATTTTCCCCCATTGCATTGTTTAATGCTTCCTGTTCTTCACCAGATAAAACAATCACTGAATTTCCATCAATGATTTCTTTAATATAAGTATAACAGCCCTCTCTTGTGTGCATCGCATTAATGATAAATCCATTATTTTTCACATCAAGCATTGCCAGAGAAAAACTCAGCTTGCCACCCATCTCATTAAATGCATCATATTTTACAAGTCCCATTTTCTGATATGTTCTCTGCATGTTCTGGAATAAGGTTTTTATATTTTTTTCGTTTGCGGAATTTGCATTTATCAGATCATCCACCTGATTTAACCTTTTAATCAGTGTATCCTCTAAGGTCTTTGCATTTTTTCCTTTCATAAAAATCTTATAGCTCTTTTTTAATTTACTCATTTGAACTACATTTATAATCATTAAAATAATAAGCACTAAGACCAGTGCTGCCAGTCCAATGATAATATAATCCGAATCAAATCCTAAATACTGTGAAATCATTTTTTCTCCTTCTGCTATTCTATATAATGAGCCTATTTTTGTTGATTTTTTTATAAAAATACTCTATTATTTTTCAATGGTTCTGAACAAATCCATAATGCGATCCAGTTCATCCATGGAATAATATTCAATTTCGATTTTTCCTTTTTTGTTATCCTTCTGATTAATAGCAACCTTTGTTCCTAAAATTCCTTTCATCTTCTCTTCCAGGTCATGACAGATTGCTTCTAATTTTGGATCTATTTTTTTATTCTTTTCTGTATCTTTCTGATTTTTTTCCTGCTGGATTTTTTTTACTAATTTTTCTGTTTCACGAACGCTTAGCTTTTCGTCGAATATCTGCTGAGCTACCGTGTATTGTTTTTCCAGATCATTAAGACCTAGCAGTGCTCTGGCATGGCCGGTAGAAATCATATCATCAATAACCATCTGTTGAACTTTTTCATTTAATTTCAGCAAACGCATTGAATTTGTTACTGCTGTTCTGCTTTTAGATACACGTTCCGCTACTTCATCCTGTTTTAAATTGAATTCTGTTAAAAGTCTTTTATATGCAATTGCCTCTTCAATTGGATTTAAGTTTTCACGCTGGATATTTTCAATAAGTGAAATTTCTACAACTTCCTGTTCTGTTAATTTTTTGATAATAACAGGAACCTCTTTTAAATTAGCAAGTTTGGCAGCTCTCCATCTTCTTTCGCCAGCAATGATCTCATAGTAATCATCTTTCTGTTGTACAAGTAATGGTTGTAAAACACCAAACTGTTTGATGGACTCTGCTAATTCCAAAAGTGCATCCTCATCAAAATTTTTCCTTGGCTGTTCTCTGTTTGGTTCTACTTTATTAATGTTAACAAGTATACCTTCCACTACTTTTTCATCTTTTTTAACAGCTGGTTTTGTTGTTGCTGTTGTTGTTTTTGCAGTATTTACTTTATTAGTAATAAGTGAATCAAGTCCCTTGCCTAATCCATTTTTCTTTGCGGTTGCCATATTTTAAATATCCTTTCTATCTATTACTTCTTTTGCAAGTAAACGGTAACTTTCTGCTCCGGCAGATTTGGAATCATATAAGTTAATTGGCAATCCATAAGATGGTGCCTCTGCCAGACGAATATTTCTTGGTATCAATGTATCATATATTTTTGCATCTAAATTATTTCTTACATTTTCAACTACCTGATTAGAAAGATTTGTGCGCACATCATACATTGTAAAGACAACCCCTTCAATCAAAAGATTTGGATTTAATCTTTGTTGTACAAGATCAATGGTATGTATTAACTGGCTCAATCCTTCCAGCGCATAATATTCACATTGAATCGGAACCAGGACAGAGTTTGCAGTTGTCATTGCGTTAATTGTCAGCATATTTAAAGATGGAGGACAATCAATTACAATAAAATCATAATCTTCTTTGATATAATCAACAGCATTTTTTAATATGTATTCCTTTTCTGGAATACCTAATAATTCAATTTCAGCTCCGGCAAGATTTACATTTGATGGAATTACTTTCATTCCGTCTACAACCGTATCCGTCATACTTTCTTTAATGGAACATTCATCAAGCATTAACTCATAAACTGTATTTTCCACTTCATTTTTATCTACTCCAAGTCCACTTGTCATATTTCCCTGTGGATCAAGGTCAATTGTTAATACTTTTTTTCCTGCTTCCGCAAGACAAGCAGCCAGATTAATTGCTGTTGTTGTCTTACCAACACCACCCTTTTGGTTTGCTACTGCTATAATTCTACCCATTATATTTTCCTTTCCCATAGTTCTGTTATTAGCTATTATGTTTCTTTATTATAATATAAATAAAGACTGTTCTGTGAATCATGTGTTTTTTCGTGTATGATATAATCTACCGAGCAAAGCGGGTATAGATAACGATCATAGATTTGTGCTTCATGATATAATCAATTTTCATTCCATAATAGCTGGATATTTTTACTATTTTATAAGCAGATATTTTTGTTTTTTTTCTACCTTGTATATTATAACACTTCTATATTTCAAATGCTATGATTAATTATCCAAAAATGTTTCACGTGAAACATTCATATTTTTATTGTGTCACTTCAAACTATAGTATTTAATATTATAAGAGCCTACTAAATATTGTTAAAATATAACATAGACCGTAAAATGTTTCACGTGAAACATTTTACGGTCTTTACTATTTATTGTTTGTCTTTTTTTCCAAATTATCAATCCATTTATATATAAGCAGTAATAGTATTAGACAACCGATTGTTACTATACCGGCTTTACTTAATTCATTATTTTTATACTCAGTTTTTGGCAAAACCGAATTAATTGTTGAACCATAATAATAATGATCCTTTGTATAAGCTGGGAACATATCTCCTACATTATATTGAGAATACTCTTTTTGATTTACTTGCATCCGCTTATCAGTATCATGTCCATAGTGAAAGAAATAATTCGTTGCACCTGATTCCGAACCATTATAGTTCTCTACAGTTTCTTTATCTGTTATTACTATATCTTCAATGTAATAATCAATCCCCTCAACCATTTCCTCAATCATTTTATGAAATGATATTTCTGTTACTATTATTTTCAAAAATAATAACACAAAGATAATTGATAAAACAATTAATGATATATTCACAATTTTCCCAAGTAATCTATTTTCATCTTTCATCTTACTCTTATATATTTTGTTACTCATATGTGTTTTTCCTTTATATATAATTTATCTACCTAATAGATTTTGAATTTATTTTAATTTGGAAAAGTGTCTCTTTTAGAAATATATATTTCAAAAATCCGATTCATCTTTTTCTTCAATCAGATCAGTAAGAATTTTCATAACAGAACTTAATTCCAATCTGCATCGAACTGGATCAATATCAATCAACTGGCTGCATAACTCCAGCCGGTTCAAAATATTCTTCATACTATCAAGCAAATTATCTTCCGATGATTCCTTTTCATCTTCACTTACTATATTCTGTTGTGTCATTGTCTCCGTATATTCCTGAACAATTTCAATTTCTCGATTTTCTTCTTTCACTATCTGATCTAATTGTTCGATCTTACTAGAATATTCTTTGATAGAATTTTTCAAATTTTCTATAGACTCATTGATACTTTTCTGTTCTTCCATCAGTTCATTAATTTTAGCTTTATTCTTTGAATTAACATTTCTAGGTGTAAACAGTTCATAGCACGAATCATTTGTTTCCTCCAACATTTTTATCATTCCGGTATTTTCTTTTAATTGAATTTCCAATAAATTTAACTGTTTTTCTAATGCATGTTTTTGTTCGAAATAAGAATCTTTTATTTGCTGTAAATATTCTATAACCATAATCACTTGTTCCTTTACTTTTGAGTAATCATTAATAATGCTGCTATCCTGGCTGACGGGCATTCGCCGCTCGGCAGTCTTTATTATATCATGAAGCGCAGTCCGCCGTGCACGCCAGAAAAATCAAAGATTTTCCTGGCTGACGGGCATTCGCCCTATCACTCTCGATATATGCAGACCTCAACATGCAAGCATGTTCGGTCTGCATATTCTCGATTGGCACTGCTCATTGCATACGCACATTATACCATATCATTATTTCAAAAACAATTATACTACAATTATAGTTATTTTATTATCACAAATAAATTATAATTTTCAAAATACTAAAAAGAAATGAATGATTTTTTCAAAAATTAATTTGTATATGTTATAAAAAGCGGATATAATATTATTAAATAAAGATTTATGATTATGAAATGGTGAAACGATTATTCAATTATATGAAATGCATCTTTTAATGATCATAAAATAAATAAGGAGGTTTCTATGAAAAAGAATATCAAACATTTTTTTCTGTTGACAGCTCTTGCCGCTGGAACAATCCATTTTGTTAACAGATTTATTAATATGACAGCTGATATTAAGAATATTTTGAAAGCAGAGAACGGCAATTTTTACGATTGGAAAAACGGACAGATTTATTATACGAAACGCGGATCAGGCAGTCCGTTATTGCTGATTCACGATCTGAATCCGGTCAGCTCTTCTTATGAATGGTGCAAAGTGATTCGAAAACTGGAAAAGAAACATACTGTCTACACACTGGACTTACTTGGATGTGGACGCTCTGCAAAACCGTACTTAACTTACACCAATTATTTATATGTTCAGCTTGTGACGGATTTTATCCAAAATGTAATTGGAGAAAAAACAGATATTATTGCATCGAATGAATCAATCTCATTTGTAACGTTAGCTTGCAATATGAATAAGAATCTGGCAAACTCTATTATTGCGATCAATCCGACTTCTTTGAAAGAGCTTCATATTACAACCGATAAATATGCTTCTGTGAAAAAAACATTATTGGAACTCCCTGTGATTGGAACCTTCCTTTACAATATAAAAGTGAGCAATACCAACATCACCAAGGATTTCCGTGAGGAATATTATGCAAGGCCACAGCTGGTTTCTTCCAAATTGATCGACGCATATTATGAGGCAGCACACATGAATTTCAGTCATGGTAAATATTTAATGGCAAGCATGGAAGCAAATTACACAAAGAACAGTATCGAACATGCGCTGAAAAAATTAGAAACTCCAATTTATGTGATTGAAAGTCGAAACATGAAAGATGCAATCGCAATTGCAGATTCTTATAAAAAGACAAACTCCAGAAATGAAATCGTATACTTATCCAACTGTAAAAAATATCCACAGTTAGAGATTGCCGATAAAGTTGCGGAAGCAATTGATATGTTTTTAAAGTAGGATTATTTTAGAATTTAATAATAAAAAGAAAAAACTCCTGTCCTCCAAATGATGCATTAAAAACACGTTTTATAATAGAATGTAAAAATTTTTACATTTAAGCATGTTATTGCATCATAAAAAAGACAGGAGTTTGTGTATATGGTGATTTATTTTATCACCCAATTATTACATCACTCAGTAACTATTATTTTTACAACGGTGTCTTTGTCGGTGTTCCGGCTTTTCTCGGATAAGTTTTCGGTGTTCCCTTCACCTTATCGATCACGACAAACGATCTTTTCTGCTCATACAGATCAAATTTATAGACTTCTTTCATTTTTCCTCCAAGCAAAAATGTTGCATTTTTTGCATTAGCAACTTCCTCTTCAATTTCACCGGATTTGTAAGAAATAAAATTTCCACCTATTTTTACAAAAGGAACACAATACTCTTCTAAGGAAGAAAGGTTTGCGACTGCCCTTGAGACAACCAGATCAAACTTTTCACGGTATTCCTTATTTTTTCCAAGCTCCTCCGCTCTCGCGTGAAGTGCATCAATATCTTTTAATCCAAGTTTCTCTATCACTTCCTGTAAAAATAATATTCTTTTATTCAGAGAATCAGCAAGTGTCATCCTCAGATTTGGAAATGCGATTTTCAAAGGAATCCCTGGAAATCCGGCGCCGGTTCCCATGTCCATCACTGAAACTTCTTTTTTGAGATCATACACTTTGATCAGGGAGAGACTGTCCAGAAAATGTTTTTCAATGACTTCATCAAATTCTGTGATCGCAGTCAGATTCATAACTTTATTTTTTTCCACCAGCATCTCATAATATCTGATAAACTGCTGTATCTGATTATCGCTTAATTCAATCTGAAGTTCTTCCAGACCTTTTAAAAATTTTTCTAAATTATATGTCATTTTATATTTCCTTTATGATATTTCATCTGCTCCATATAAACCAAAAGCACCGAAATGTCTGCCGGGGAGACTCCTGAAATTCTCGATGCCTGGCCAATTGATAACGGTCTGTAAAGTTTCAACTTCTGTCTGGCTTCAATACGGAGGCTTGGTACTTCATCATAATCAAAATCTTCTGCTATTTTTTTATTTTCCAGTTTTTTATAATGCTCTACCTGTTTAATCTGACGCACGATATAACCATCATACTTGATATTGATATTAACCTGTTCAACTACATCATAAGGCAGCTCAGGTCTTTCCTTATCGATCGGAGCTAATTTCTCATAATCAAGTTCAGGTCTGCGAATGAGTTCTGTTAAAGTTGTTCCTGTATTTAATGGAATACTTCCGTAACTTTCCAAAAGAGCCTGAACCTCTTTATTAGCACCGATCTTAACTCCGGCAACACGTTCAATCTCTTTCTGGATCAATACTTCCTTCTGACAGATCCATTCATAACGCTCCTGTGAGATCAGACCAATCTCATATCCTTTTTTTGATAAACGGAGATCAGCATTATCCTGACGAAGCAGCAAACGGTATTCCGCACGGGAAGTCATCATGCGATACGGCTCATGATTTTCTTTTGTCACAAGATCATCAATCAAAACTCCTATATAAGCCTCGGAGCGATCTAATATCAGAGGCTCTTTTCCGAGAATGCTCATGGCTGCATTGATTCCGGCAACTAACCCCTGACAGGCAGCCTCCTCATAACCACTGCTTCCATTAAACTGGCCACCCGAAAACAGTCCTTTAATATTTTTAAATTCCAGAGTAGCATACAACTGATTTGGATTGATACAATCATACTCAATTGCATAAGCATTACGGACAATTTTCACATGTTCAAGTCCCGGCAGCGTGCGGTACATTTCATGCTGGACATCTTCCGGTAAAGAGGAAGACATTCCTCCAACATACATCTCATTCGTATTTATTCCTTCCGGTTCAATAAAAATCTGATGTCTGTCCTTATCCGCAAATTTTACAACCTTATCTTCAATGGAAGGACAGTATCTTGGTCCTGTACCTTCAATAATTCCTGCATAAATCGGAGAGCGGTCCAGGTTATTCCTGATGATCTCATGTGTTTTCTCATTTGTATAAGTCAGCCAGCAGGAAACCTGATCGATCTGCACATCTTCAGGATTAGTTGTAAAGGAAAAAGGTACAACTCTCTCATCACCCTTTTGCTCCTGCATTTTTGAAAAATCAACAGACCTTTTGTCAATTCGTGCAGGCGTTCCTGTCTTAAAACGGAACATTTCAATTCCATGCGCTTTCAGGGAATCTGTCAGATGATTTGCTGCCTGCAGACCGTTTGGTCCGGTGTATGTGATCATCTCACCGGTCAGACATCTTGCGCGAAGATAAGTTCCTGTGCACAATACGACTGCTTTACAATGATAAACCGCACCTGAAAACGTTTTCACGCCTGTCATTTTCTGAATCTCTTTTCCATTTTCCAGCGCTGTTGTTTCCGTGATAATTTCAGAAACTTCTGCCTGACGGATGGTAAGATGATCGGTATTCTGAAGCGTCTTACGCATCTCCATACTATAATTCATTTTATCTGCCTGAGCACGCAGTGAATGAACGGCCGGACCTTTGGATTTATTTAACATCTTGGACTGGATAAATGTCTTATCGATATTTTTTCCCATCTCACCACCGAGCGCATCGATCTCACGAACCAGATGTCCCTTGGAACTTCCTCCAATATTCGGATTACACGGCATCATCGCTATACTGTCTACACTCACGGTAAAAATAATTGTTTCCAGTCCGAGTCTTGCACACGCCAATGCTGCCTCGCATCCGGCATGTCCGGCTCCGACTACAACCACATCATATTCTTCCTCTACATACGGAATCTTCTTCTCTTCCATTTTTCTGTCCTCAACTCATATAAGATTTTGAATGATTCTCTTTCACATTTACAATCTGCAAATTATTTTTTATTTACCCATACAGAATTTACTGAAGATTTCATTTACCAGATCATCTTCCACAGATTCTCCGATAATATTTCCAAGTTCCTCGTAAGCATTCATCAGATCAATGGAATAAAAATCTTCCGGCATATCATCTGCAATACTCTGCAATACTAAATGTAAACTTCGTAAAGCTTCCTGTAAAGATGTTTTATGTCTGATATTCGTAATATAAACTTCATCATTAAATGTAACTTCCCCTGAGAAGAACATTTCTTTGATCGTTTCTTCAAGATCATCCATTCCGGTCTGCTCTTTTGCAGAAATTGATATCATTTTTTTATCCAGATGTTTTCTGATATCTTCCACAGTTGTGACCGGACTTAAATCAGATTTATTTAACAAAACGATTGCATGTCTGTCTTTCAATAATTCCATGATCTCATGATCATTTTCATCTAACGCTGTGGATGTGTCAACTACATAAATAACAAGATCGGCATTATTCAAATATTTCTTTGCACGTTCCACACCGATTTTTTCCACGACATCTTCCGTATCACGGATTCCGGCGGTATCAATGATATTCAATAAAATACCGTTTAAATTAATCTGTTCTTCCAGAACATCTCTTGTTGTTCCCGCAATATCTGTAACGATTGCCTTCTCTTCTCCAACCAGAGAATTTAAAAGAGAAGATTTTCCGGCATTCGGCTTTCCAACAATAACAGTTGAAATACCTTCTTTTAACATTTTTCCATTATCACTGTTTGCAAGCAGTTTATCAATTTTTTTTATCACATCCGATACTATACCGGATAGTTTTTCCGGATATCCATCCAGACTTATGTGCTCCGGATCATCTAATGCACTTTCGATAAATGCAATCTCATGTAAAACAGTTCCGCGGATTTCTTTAATTTTTTCTGAAACAGAACCGGAAAGCTGGCTCAACGAACTTTTTAATGCAAATTCATTCTTGGAATTGATAACATCAATAACGGATTCTGCCTGTGAGAGATCAATTCTTCCATTTAAAAATGCACGTTTTGTAAATTCACCCGGCTCTGCAGGACGCGCACCATATTTGATCACTGTTTCTAAAATTCTCTTCATGACATAAACGCCACCATGACAGTCTATCTCAACCGTATCTTCCCTGGTATAACTTTTCGGTTCTCTCATCAGAACAACCATAACTTCATCGATCACTTCATCTCCATCATGAATATGACCATAGTGAATTGTATGCGTTGGCATATCTTCTAACTTTTTCTGATTCTTCATTTCAAAAATACGGTCTGTGATAGAAACTGCCTCGTCTCCGCTGATTCTTACGATTCCGATTCCTGAACTTGTCATTGCAGTTGCAATTGCAGCAATGGTATCCGTTCCCATAGTGATATCCTTTCCATGTACAAAACTGCACGCCGCAAAACTTCATAAGAACCTGCCATATCATTTCCGGCATTTTCATAAAGCTTTGTAACGTGCAGCTTCTGGTCTTTTAAATTCTATAATTGAATTTATCTTTCTCTATCTCTTTTTAAAGTAACAACCACATGTCTGTATGGTTCTTCGCCCTCGCTGTGTGTTGTTACAAACTTATCATTCTGCAATGCAGAATGGATAACTCTTCTCTCAAAAGGATTCATTGGTTCTAAAGAAACAGGACGTTTTGTTCTCTTTACTTTGTATGCAATGTTCTTTGCAAGATTCTCCAATGTCTCTTTTCTTCTCTTGCGGTAATCTTCTGTATCAATCTTAACTTTAATGTATTCCTCAGAATTTTTATTCACTGCAAGGTTTGCAAGATACTGCAGGGAGTCGAGAGTCTGTCCTCTTTTACCAATGAGGATACCCATGTCATCTCCTTTCAGTTCTACGTTGTAAGTATTACCGTCTTCTGCTTTTTCAATAATGATCTCCACTTTAAGATCCATAGCAGCAAAGATTTTCTGTAAAAATTCTGTGATATCACCTTCTACAGAATATTTCTTACGAACTTTGATCACAGCATCTTTTCTTGCGATTCCTAAAAATCCTGTGCTTCCTTTTTCGATTACTTCATATTCAATCTGATCACTGGTAGCTCCAAGTTTTATAAGAGCTTCTGTGATAGCATCATCGACTGTTCTTGCTGATACTTCAATATACTCCATAACAATAACCTCCACATATACGTTATCTTACCAACACGTTTTTGAAAAATAATCTGTTAGTTTTTCTTATTATTTCTCTCGTTAAATTCACGAACCAGGTTTGCTTTTGCAGCCATACTTCCAGGTTTTGCATTCACTTTCAATGCATTTGCCTTCTCAAGTTCAAGTTCTTTCTCTGCAGTTGTCTTAACAGAACTCTTGGAACTTGCTGTAACCTGTCTTGTGTTCATACGTGCAGCATTAGAAATCTGGTTTTCGGAGATTCCCATTTTCTCACGTTTTTTCTTTGCTTTTTCCTGATTCTTTGCAATAATATCATCCAGATCGATTTTATCAAAATGTTTATTTAAGAAGAACTGCTGGATACTTCTTACAACCGCACTTGCGATCCAGTAGATACCGAGACCGACCGGAACAGTAAAACACATTACCAGTGAGAATAATGGCATAGTACGGTTCATCATCTTCATCTGCTGAGCCATCTGGTCATTATCTCCGCCTGCTGTTGCAGCCGTTGGCATTAACTTGATATTTAAAACCTGTGTCAAATAAGAAATCACAGGAATCAGCAATGCAAGAACTGCCATCAGAATACTTCCACCTGCAAATGCAGCTTTGATGATCTGAAATGGAGTATCTGAAATATTTAATCCTATAAAGTTGTTTACATGAGAAACTACACCATATGTAGAATCAATGGAATCTGTGAGCGCCGGGAATGACTCTCTTAAGGAATCCCATCCGGTAGAACTCATTTTTGATAAAACATCTACTACATAATTCTGTAATGTTGTTGTATCTGTTGCCGTAAAATCAACCTGTACTGTGTTCAATTTTAATGTGCTCATCAGGTTTGTCATAATATCCTGATAGCCGCTTGTTGCCATGATCTTATCAACCAGATCAAGATAAACATCCTTCACACTGCTGATATAGGCAGGAACATTCATAAACACACGGTACAAAGCTAACAGTAAAGGCATCTGGATTAACATCTGCACACAGCTGCCTGTCGGTGAAACACCATACTTCTCATAGATCTGCTGTGTCTCAGTCTGCATATTCTGCATGGATACGGTATCTTTTTTATCCTTATACTTTTTCTGGACCGCCTGAAGTTCCGGGTTCATCTTCTGGGATAACTTCGAAAACTTCTGCTGTTTATAAGTCAATGGGAACATTAAAGCATAAATAACAATGGTAAATAAAATAATAGAAAGTCCAACGTTGGTAATTCCAACTTTTTCCATTAAAATATACATGCCATTCATTATCCAGCCAAGTAATTTTGCAATTGGTCCAAGAATGGCACCATTGTATGCTGTTAATAACATCTCTGACACTGAAAATACCTCCAATTATGGAACGGGATCATATCCGCCTTTTGAAAAAGGATTACATCTTATAATTCTCCAAAGCGCTAACGCCCCACCTTTGACAGCTCCATACTTTTCGACAGCCTCTAACCCATAGGTGGAACAGGTCGGGTAGTATGGACATTTTGTTGTTTTCATCGGAGAAATATACTTTCTATAAAATTTAATCAAAGCAATCAATATTTTTTTCAAAATGATTCCATCTTCTTTTCTAAAATCTTTACTTCAAAATTTTATGAAGACCTCCAAGATGTAACAAAGCACTTTCCACTTCATGATATGAAATGTCTTTTGCTGTATTTCTTGCGATGACTACAATGTCTAAACCACTATTAAACATGTCTTCCTGTAGCCGGTAACTTTCTCTGATCAATCGGGTTACATGATGTCTTATAACGCTATTCCCTACTTTTTTACTCACCGATATACCTAACCGGTTTCTTTCTGTATCGTTTTTCAGAACGTACATCACCAGATAACGATTTGCATAAGACTTTCCTTTTTTATATACGTTCTGAAAATCTCTGTTTTTCTTTAATGATTCTGAATATTTCATCTAATATTCCTTTGCCAAAAATTGATCATAAAAGAAGAAAAGACCACAAATATGTGGCCTATGCTGATAATTTTTTTCTACCTTTTAATCTTCTTGCAGCCAATACTTTTCTTCCGCCTGCAGTACTCATTCTGCTTCTGAATCCGTGAACTTTCGCTCTCTGTCTCTTCTTAGGTTGGAATGTCATCTTCATGTCACATACACCTCCTCTACAATTCAAACATATATTTTACTCAATGTTATGATAAGTCTACTTCAATAGCGACAAAACATCATTTTTATTTATATCAAAATAATCGGACAAAGTCAAGCAAAATCTCATAAAATAAGGCCTTTGCCAATATTTAGTTTTCCACTTTCTGTCATTTTTGTTTTTTTACCACTATATATATAAGGAAGAAATGCATTTTATCTATATATGGTATAATGTTATACACATAGAAAATCAAAAATTTTTCCACAAAAAACCCAGTATTTATGCCGTTTACATAAGTTATCCTCAATTTGTGGATAACTTGTGGACAATTTCTTGATAATGTCATCATAACTTGTGTATAAATGTGTACAATCCTTATTTTTCCCGGTCTATAACTATTTTTCCATTATTAACAATAACTTCTAGTATATTCACATTAAGCGTTAAAACGCCCATATAGCCACTTTTTTTATCAACGCCCTATCCCCAGTCCTTCCACAATTAAACGTTGATAATTCCGCAAAAATAGTGTAGGATAGCATTATATAGAATTTTTTAGAGTTTTTTAAGCAGTTAAGATTAACTGCTATATTTTAGTGCTATCAGAAAACGGAGTTAGAAAATGGACAAGATTTTGGAAAAATGGGATGAAATTTTACAGACAGTAAAAACAGAGCATGATGTCAGCGACATTTCTTTTGATACCTGGATCAAACCTCTGGAAGTTTTTGGTGTTGAGGGAAATACCCTCTATATCCTTGTTCCATCTGAACAGATGACTTTAAGTTATATCTCAAAAAAATATTATCTTCCTTTAAAAGTAGCAATTGCTGAAATTATCGGAACCGAATATGAGATTCAGTTTATTTTACCGGAACAGACCAAAAATATCAGACCTTCCAATAATAAAGGAAAGAAAACACCTGAACCTGAAGCTTCCAAACGTTCCAACTTAAATCCAAATTACACATTTGATACTTTCGTTGTCGGCAGCAATAACCGTTTTGCACAGTCTGCCTCACTGGCAGTAGCGGAATCTCCGGGAGAAGCTTACAACCCTCTTTATATTTATGGTGGACCTGGACTTGGAAAAACCCACTTGATGCATTCCATTGGACATTTCATCCTGGAAAGAAATCCGGAAGCAAAAGTTTTGTATGTTACTTCCGAGGAATTTACCAATGAAGTTATCGAATCTATCCGTAGTGGTAACGCCTCTGCGATGAATAAATTCCGTGAAAAATACAGAACCATCGACGTTCTCATGATCGACGACGTTCAGTTTATTATAGGAAAAGAAAGTACACAGGAAGAATTTTTCCACACGTTCAACGCTCTCCACTCCGCAGGCAAACAGATCATTTTAACATCGGATAAACCGCCAAAGGATATGGAAACGTTAGAAGAACGAATCCGTTCCCGTTTCGAATGGGGACTTATGGCAGACATCGGAGCTCCTGATTACGAGACGCGAATGGCAATCCTTCGCCGGAAAGTGGAATCTGATGATATGTCCTTAAGCGATGACATTTTAAATTACATCGCAAATAATATTAAATCCAACATCCGTGAATTAGAGGGAGCTTTGAACAAACTCCTCGCTTACTCGAATCTGGAAAAAACAGAGATCACCATGGAGATTGCCAAGAAAGAACTTCAGAATATTATCACACCGGACAAGCCAAGAGAAATCACTCCTCAGCTTATCATTGAAGTTGTTTCGGAACATTTCCAGATTTCACTGGATCAGATGATCTCAAAAAACAGAAGTAATGAGATTGCAAGACCAAGGCAGATTGCCATGTACCTCTGTAAAACCATGACGGATATTCCATTGGATTCCATCGGTTCCTTACTGGGCGGAAGAGATCACTCGACCATTATCCACGGCATCAAAAAAATTGCGGATGAGTACGATTCCAACGAACAGACACGCAATTTAATTGAAACTATCAAGAAAAAAATCAATCCAAACTAAAGTTATCAACTTTTTTTCGAGTTATTAACAAAATTTTGTGGATAACCTGTTCAAATCATGTTTAATTTATGTTTAAAGTTTTGGATAACCTACTTTTCAAGATGAATTTCAAATTTTTTCTGAGGAGGCTTAAAATTTTAATTCACATTTTATCCAAGGTTAATCCTCATGCTTTTCACATAGTTATACAGTCGGATTTTTCGGACAAGCCCTTATGTTTTCAAGGGTTGCAGGGTTATTCACTTATTCACACACACTAATACGACTACTTTTAATATCTTTTATTAATTATATTTATTTTGGCTTTCGCCAAGCAGGAAGGAGTTATTCACATTATGAAATTAATCTGTTCTAAATCAAATCTGCTTCATGGAGTTAACATTGTGTCCAAAGCTGTTCCAACCAGAACCACAATGGCAATCCTTGAATGCATTTTAATTGATGCTTCTGCTAATGAAATCAAATTAACAGCAAACGATATGGAACTTGGAATTGAAACTAAGATTGAAGGAGAAATTGCAGAGAGGGGAATCATTGCATTAGATGCTAAGATTTTTTCTGAGATTGTCCGTAAATTACCGGACAGTGATGTTGTGATCGAAACAGATTCCAATTTTAAAACTACCATTACCTGTGAGAAAGCAAAGTTTAACATTGTTGGAAAATCAGGTGATGATTTTTCCTATATTCCATTTATTGAAAGAAATGAATGTATTTCAATCTCCCAGTTTACTTTAAAAGAAGTGATTCGTCAGACGATCTTCTCAATTGCTGACAATGACAACAATAAACTGATGACGGGTGAACTTTTCGAGATTGAAGAGAATCAGTTAAAAGTAGTTTCTCTGGATGGACACAGAATTTCCATCCGTAATATTGAATTAAAGAATAATTACGATCATAAGAAAGTAGTTGTTCCTGGTAAAACACTTCAGGAAGTAAGTAAGATTTTACCTGGAAGTGCAGAGGAAGAAGTCAATATTTTCCTTTCAGAGAATCATATTGTATTTGAATTTGATGATACTACAGTTGTATCCAGATTGATCGAAGGAGAGTATTTCAAGATTGAGCAGATGCTTTCCTCTGATTATGATACAAAAGTTAAGATTAATAAGCGTGAATTATTAGACTGTATCGACCGTGCAACACTTCTCGTAAAAGAGGGTGACAAGAAACCAATTATCATGAATATCACAGATGGAAATATGGAATTAAAGATCAATTCTTTTATTGGTTCCATGAATGAAGATATTGATATCGCAAAAGAGGGAAAAGATATCCTCATTGGATTTAATCCGAAATTCTTTATCGATGCATTGAGAGTCATCGATGAGGAAGAGGTTTCTCTTTATATGGTAAACCCGAAGGCTCCATGTTTTATCAAGGATGATGAAGGAAAGTTCATTTATCTGATTCTTCCGGTAAACTTTAACGCAGCCACTAACTAAGAAAGGCAGAAAGATGATCACAGTAAATATCAGAGAGACGGATGAATTTATCAAACTGGGACAGGCTTTGAAAAAAGCAGGTCTTGTAGAATCCGGAGTAGATGCAAAGTTTTTTATTCAGGATGGACAGGTAAAATTAAACGGCGAGACAGAGCTTCAGCGTGGAAAAAAATTATACAATGGAGATGTTGTTTCCTTTAACGGCGAGACAATTCAGATTGTAAAATGATCATAAAGTCAATTGAATTGCAGAATTTTCGAAATTATGAAGATTTAAATATTTCATTTGATGAGGGAACCAATATTTTTTACGGGGACAATGCGCAGGGAAAAACGAATATCCTTGAAGCTGCATACTTAAGTGGAACAACTAAGTCCCACAAATGTAGTAAGGACAAGGAAATGATCCGTTTCGGGGAGCAGGAGTCCCATATCAGAACGGTTGTTGTAAAAAAAGATAAAGAATATCAGATTGATATGCATTTAAAACACAATCGTTCCAAGGGAATAGCAATCAATAAAGTTCCGATCAAAAAAGCCAGCGAGCTTTTTGGAATTCTCAATATGGTATTTTTTTCGCCGGAGGATCTGAATATTATCAAAAATGGTCCGGCGGAGCGCCGCAGATTTCTGGATTCTGAATTATGCCAGTTGGATAAAATATATTTGTCAGATCTTACAACTTACAATAAAATTTTGAATCAGCGTAACAAATTATTAAAAGATATGGTTTACAGACCGGATTTAAAGGATACACTTCCGGTATGGGATATGCAACTGGTAGAAACTGGCAGGAAAATCATTCGGCGAAGAAAACAGTTTGTTGATGAGCTAAATGAGATCGTGCATGATATTCACTATCGGATTTCCGGTGAAAAAGAAGATCTGCTTTTGCAGTATGAACCAAGTATTGAAGATATTTTTTTCGAGGATGAACTTTCCAGAGTCAAAGAGAGGGATATGCGGCAGTGTATGACATCAGTGGGACCGCACCGGGATGACCTTCTTTTTTCCATCGGTGAGGTGGACATTCGGAAGTTCGGTTCGCAGGGACAGCAGAGAACTTCAGCTCTGTCCTTGAAATTGTCAGAGATTGAACTGGTCAAACGGTCCATTCATGATACACCGGTTTTGTTGCTCGATGATGTGTTGTCGGAACTTGACAGTAACCGGCAGAATTATCTGCTCAACAGTATTCATGATACACAGACGCTGATCACCTGTACAGGGCTGGATGAATTTGTAAAAAACAGATTTCAGATCAATAAGATATTTAAAGTTGTACAGGGGACTGTGGAAGAGAGAAAAGAAATATAATTGCATTGTACATATTTTTTTATGTGCAGAATGGAGGAATAAATGGGTACAGAAAACGAATATGGTGGAGACCAGATCCAGATTTTGGAAGGACTTGAGGCTGTTCGTAAAAGACCGGGTATGTACATCGGTAGTACATCAGCCAGGGGCTTACATCATCTGGTATATGAGATTGTAGACAACTCAGTAGATGAGGCACTTGCCGGATACTGCAAAAATATTGAAGTGACCATAAATGAAGATAACTCTATTACCGTAGAAGATGATGGACGTGGTATTCCGGTCGACATCAATCACAAAGCTGGAAAATCCGCATTGGAAGTCGTATACACTGTACTTCATGCCGGTGGAAAATTTGGCGGTGGAGGCTACAAAGTATCTGGTGGACTTCACGGCGTAGGTGCGTCAGTTGTAAATGCACTTTCCACAAAGTTAAAAGTTGAGGTTTACCGTGAAGGAAAGGTTTATTTCCAGAGTTACAAGATCGGTAAACCGGATGAACCGGTAAAAGTGATCGGAGAATGCGGCGAGGACAAGCACGGAACAAAGGTTACTTTCTGGCCGGACGGATCGATTTTTGAAGAGACCGTTTTTGATTATGATACGTTAAAACAGCGTCTGCGTGAGACAGCCTTTTTGACAAAAGGTTTAAGAATCGTGCTGACAGATTTAAGAGAAAACCCGGCGAGAACTCATGATTTTCATTATGCCGGCGGTATCAAGGAATTTGTTACTTACTTAAACAAGAGCAAAGAAGCTTTATACCCGGAAGTCATTTACTGTGAGGGCAGTGGAAATGGTGTCTATGTGGAAGTTGCTATGCAGCATAATGATTCCTACAATGAGTTGACGTTAAGTTTTGTCAATAACATTATCACACCGGAAGGTGGTACACATCTTGCCGGATTCCGTAATGCATTGACGAAAACATTTAATGCTTATGCAAGAGCGAATAAATTATTAAAAGACAGTGAACCGGCATTGACGGGTGATGATATCCGTGAAGGACTGACCGCCATTATCAGTGTCAAGATCGAGGAACCTCAGTTTGAGGGACAGACCAAGCAGAAACTGGGTAACAGCGAAGCCCGCGGTGCGGTGGATTCCATTGTGAGCGAGCAGCTTACTTACTTTTTAGAGCAGAATCCGACGGTTGCCAAGACAATCTGTGAAAAGTCACTTCTTGCACAGCGCGCGAGAGAGGCAGCAAGAAAAGCGAGAGATTTAACCAGAAGAAAAACAGCACTGGAGGGAATGTCTCTTCCGGGAAAACTGGCAGACTGTTCTGACAAAGATCCAAAGAACTGTGAGATTTTCATCGTCGAGGGAGATTCCGCCGGCGGTTCCGCTAAGACTGCGAGAAGCCGTGCAACCCAGGCAATCCTACCACTTCGTGGTAAGATTTTAAATGTCGAGAAGGCAAGACTGGATAAGATTTATGGAAATGCTGAGATCAAAGCTATGATCACTGCGTTTGGTACAGGTATTCATGAAGACTTTGATATCAGCAAACTTCGTTACAACAAGATTATCATTATGACGGATGCCGATGTCGATGGTGCCCATATCAGTACGTTAATGCTGACATTCCTTTATCGGTTCATGCCGGATCTGATCAAAGAAGGCCATGTATATCTGGCACAGCCGCCACTATACAAGATCGAGAAAAATAAAAATGTATGGTATGCCTACAGTGACGATGAGTTAAATGCAATCTTAACAGAAATCGGACGTGATGGAAATAATAAGATCCAGCGTTACAAAGGACTTGGTGAGATGGATGCGGAGCAGCTCTGGGAGACGACCATGGATCCGGAGAAACGAATTTTAAAACGTGTCATGATCGATGATGAGAGTACTTCTGAGATAGATATTACATTTACAACTCTGATGGGAGATAAAGTAGAGCCGAGACGTGAGTTTATTGAAGAAAATGCGAAGTATGTGCAGAATCTCGATATCTAAGATTGCATGTGTTAGAAATTATATATTACTGCAAATGTAGTTCAATAAAAAATAGAAAGTTTATTTATAATATAATTGCAAATGTAGTTTAATTAGAGAAATGCAGATTTTTAACCAAAAAGAATTTGCAGGAATGAGGTAAATAGAATGGATGACAAAATTTTTGATCAAATCCATGATGTCGATCTGAAAAAAACAATGGAGACATCCTACATCGATTATGCGATGAGCGTTATCGCCCAGCGTGCATTGCCGGATGTAAGAGATGGTTTGAAACCGGTACAGCGTCGTGTACTCTACTCCATGATCGAATTAAATAATGGACCGGACAAGCCACACAGAAAATGTGCGCGTATTGTCGGTGATACCATGGGTAAATACCATCCACATGGAGACAGTTCCATCTATGGAGCATTGGTCAACATGGCACAGGACTGGTCTACAAGATATCCGCTTGTTGATGGTCATGGAAACTTTGGTTCTGTCGACGGTGACGGTGCTGCTGCGATGCGATATACAGAGGCAAGACTCAGTAAAATTTCCATGGAAATGCTCGCAGACATCAATAAAGATACCGTTGACTTTGTACCAAACTTTGATGAGACCGAGAAAGAGCCGACGGTGCTCCCTTCCCGCTATCCGAATCTTCTGGTAAACGGAACAACCGGTATTGCTGTCGGTATGGCCACAAACATTCCGCCTCACAATCTGCGAGAGGTGATTCATGCTGTCGTAAAAATTATCGACAACGAAGTGCTAGAGGATCGTGGGACAGATATCGAAGAACTTTTGAGTATTGTAAAAGGTCCGGATTTTCCAACCGGAGCGATGATTCTTGGAACAACCGGAATTAACGAAGCTTACCGCACCGGACGTGGAAAAATCAGAGTTCGTGCGATCACCAATATCGAGCCGATGCAGAATGGTAAAAACCGTATTGTTGTGACCGAACTTCCATATATGGTCAACAAAGCAAGACTGATCGAGAAAATCGCAGAGCTTGTAAGAGATAAAAAAATTGACGGAATCACGGATCTTCGTGATGAGTCTGACCGTCAGGGTATGCGTATCTGTATTGAGCTGCGCCGCGATGTAAATCCGAATGTGGTTTTGAATCTGCTCTACAAACATACCCAGATGCAGGATACGTTTGGTGTTATCATGTTAGCCCTTGTGGACAATCAGCCGAAAGTATTAAATCTTCAGGAAATGTTAGGCTATTATCTGGATCACCAGAAAGATGTTGTGACCAGAAGAACAAAATATGACTTAAATAAAGCAGAAGAACGAGCCCACATTCTGGAGGGATTACTCATTGCGCTTGATAATATCGATGAAGTGATCAATATTATCCGAAGCAGTGCAAATACACCGGAAGCAAAAAATCGTTTGATCGAGAGATTTTCCCTGACAGATGTCCAGGCACAGGCGATTGTCGATATGCGTCTGCGTGCACTGACAGGTCTGGAACGTGAGAAAATCGAAGCTGAGTATGCAGAGCTGATGGATCGTATTGCAGAGTTAAAAGCAATTCTGGCAGATGAGAAAAAACTCCTTGGTGTTATCCGTGAGGAAATCCTCTTGATTGCAGAAAAATACGGTGATGAGCGAAGAACTTCCATCGGATTTGACGAGTATGATATTTCCATGGAGGATCTCATTCCGGTAACCAACACTGTGATTGCAATGACAAAACTTGGCTATATCAAGAGAATGAGCCTTGATAATTTCCGTGCCCAGAACCGTGGCGGCAAGGGAATCAAGGGAATGGAGACAATCGATGAAGATTACATCGAGGAACTTTTGATGACAACTTCCCATCATTACATGATGTTCTTTACCAATACCGGTCGTGTATACAGAATGAAAGCATACGAAATTCCGGAAGCGGGCAGAACCGCAAGAGGCACTGCGATCATTAACCTGTTGCAGCTTCAGCCGGGAGAGAAAATTACCGCAGTGATCCCAATCAAGGAATATACCGAAGGACACTATCTGTTTATGGCAACTAAGAACGGTATTGTGAAGAAAACACCGATCACCGATTATGCGAATGTCAGAAAAACAGGACTTGCAGCCATCACACTGCGTGAAGATGATGAATTGATCGAAGTGAAAAAGACCGATAACGAACAGGATATTTTCCTTGTGACAAAATACGGACAGTGTATCCGTTTCAATGAGAGAGATGTCAGAAGTACCGGAAGAACCTCTATGGGTGTGATCGGTATGAATTTGACGGATGGAGATAAAGTTGTCGGAATGCAGATGGAATCCCAGGGCGAATCACTGATGATCGTATCTGAAAAAGGTCTTGGAAAATGCACACTTGCATCTGAATTTACAGCCCAGAACCGTGGTGGTAAAGGTGTGAAATGCTATAAGATCACAGAGAAAACCGGAAATATCGTCGGTGTGAAAGCAGTCAATCAGGATGATGAGATGATGCTGATCACAACGGAGGGAATCATTATCCGTATCAAAGTCAGTGATACGGCATTACTCGGAAGAGTTACTTCCGGTGTAAAACTGATGAATCTTGCGGATGATGTCACAGTAGCAAGCATTGCAAAAGTACGTGAGGACAAATCCCTCATGGAAAATACAGATGAATCTGAACTTGTCACAGAGGAAGAGGAAGCCCAAAGTGCTGCGGCTGCAGCAGAGGCTGCAAAAAAAGCGGCAGGTCAGATGACAGAAACGGATGATGAATTAATGCAGGAATTATTAAGCCGTGCTGAGTCTGATTCGGAAGAAGAATAAAAGAATATTTTGACCGCAGTGACACAAAGACTTCACTATGGTCGGGACAGTAGGCTGCCACATTTTTATGTAGCAGCCGATTTGTCTATATAAAAACGAATTATATTTCATGATAAGGAGCCTGATAAAAAGGTTTTTAATTTTGATCAAAAAAATGATATCAACACAAAAATAAAAAATAACACATATTATCAAGAAAACCACAGTGTAAATGTGGATAACGTGTTGCGGAAATCCAACTTGCGTGGAAAAATTCATTGTCATAGAAAAGACTTTCGTTTATACTTTTGCGTAAATATAGAATACATGAGTTTTAAAATTGTAATAAAACTCCAATAGAAAGCAGAACAACAGGGGGAATGAAAAGTGCCGCAAAATTTTTATGAGTTAGTATGGATTTTTATTATTTATGCATTTATCGGATGGTGCACAGAAGTATCTTATGCAGCATTGGACCGGGGAATTTTTGTAAACCGGGGATTTTTAAATGGACCTTATTGTCCAATTTACGGATGTGGAGTGGTGATTGTTGTAGCTGCTTTGACTCCGCTAAAGGACAACCTGCTGATATTATTTGCGGGTTCTTTCTTACTGACTTCCATTTTGGAATACATTACAGGATTTATTCTGGAGAAAGTATTTCACAATAAATGGTGGGATTATAGCAATAAGCCGTTTAATCTTCACGGATATGTATGTTTGAAATTTTCCATCTACTGGGGACTCGCATGTACATTTGTGATGGATGTGCTTCATCCGATTATTTACAAAGGTATCACCATGATTCCACATATTCTGGGTGTTGTGCTGCTCTGTATTATCATGTCGGCTTTCGCTGTTGACTGCGGTGTTACTGTTACTACAATTTTGAAGTTTAACAAGCGATTAAAAGTTATGGATGAAATGGCTGCGAAAATACATAAGTTATCCGATGAAATCGGTGAAAATATCTACGAAAATGTGACAACTGCAGTAGAAAAATCGGAGGAGTTCCAGGAAACACATGAGAAACTTCTCACAAAAATTTCTGATACGAAAGAAAATCTTATGGATCTGCCATCCACTGCAAAAGAGAAGATCGCTTCTACTGCAGCAAGTGCCAGAGAAAAACTTTCTGAGTCTGCAGAAAATATCAATGTAAAAGAAAAGATTGCTACTTACAAAGAAACACGCGAGGCGGCTCGTCTGGAAAAACAGCGTGAGAAAGAAGAACTTGAGCGCAGATACAAAGAATTATTTGCAGAGAAGAATTTTGGTTTCAAGCGTTTGATGAAGGCGTTCCCAGATATGACTTCTCGTGAACAGAATGAATCTCTGGAGAAATACAAGAAATACTTTAACATCCGCAAACCGGATCATAAGAAAGAATCGTAAGAATATATATATTAAACTGCAAATGTAGTAATATTTTTTATACAGAGATTAATTTGATAGAAAAAATTAAGTGAGAGAATGTAAAACAAAATAGCGTCAGGAGAAACAAATATGATCAGAACAGTGAATACAGATGATATCGTAAAAAATATAAAAGAAATGTGTATCGAGGCAAATCATTATCTTTCCAAAGATATGGATAAAGCCCTGAAAGATGCCACCGCTTCTGAAAAATCAGAACTTGGTAAAAAAATATTAAATCAGCTTCAGGAAAACTTGAAAATTGCAGATGAAGAGATGATCCCAATCTGTCAGGATACCGGAATGGCAGTTATTTTTCTTGAAGTCGGACAGGATGTTCATTTTGATGGAATGGCAATTGAAGATGCAGTAAACGAAGGTGTCCGTCAGGGATATACGGAAGGGTATTTAAGAAAATCAGTCGTTGGTGATCCTATCATCCGCGAAAATACGAAAGATAATACCCCAGCGGTGATCCACTACAGCATTGTTCCGGGAGATAAAGTGATAATTACAATGGCTCCAAAAGGTTTCGGAAGTGAAAACATGAGCCGTGTGTTCATGCTAAAACCAGCTGATGGAATTGAGGGTGTAAAAAACGCAATTCTTACAGCAGTGAAAGATGCAGGACCGAATGCCTGTCCGCCAATGGTTGTCGGAGTTGGTATTGGCGGTACTTTTGAAAAATGTGCGATTTTAGCAAAAAAGGCACTGACCAGACCGGTGGGCGAACATTCCGCTATCCCATATGTGAGGGAACTGGAAGAAGAAATGCTTACAAAGATCAATCAGCTTGGAATCGGACCGGGGGGACTTGGAGGAACGACAACAGCACTTGCTGTTAACATTAATACTTATGCGACTCATATTGCAGGACTTCCGGTGGCAGTCAATATCTGCTGTCATGTGAACCGGCATGTGATAAGAGAAGTATAAAAATATTTCACTACAAATATAGTCTATATATTCAGAGTCAAAAGCAGAGGAAACATATCTGATCAGTACAGAAATATGTGGATCGCAACTGTGAAGTCAATGATTGCTACGAATAAAATAAAAATTTAAAGATGGGAGTGCAGAATATGGACAAACATATTACAACACCGATCACCGGGGAAGTGACAAAAGATTTAAAGTCCGGTGATTACGTTTACATAACAGGAACTATTTATGTGGCAAGAGATGCCGCACACAAAAGAATGATAGAAGCATTGGAGCGTGGAGAAAAACTTCCAATCGACATCAAAGATTCCACAATCTATTACATGGGACCATCCCCGGCAAGAGAGGGACGTCCGATCGGTTCTGCCGGTCCAACAACTGCAACCAGAATGGATAAATACGCGCCAACTCTTTTAGACCTTGGCGAAAAAGCAATGATCGGAAAAGGAAAACGTTCGAAAGAAGTAATGGACGCAATTGTCCGTAACCATGCAGTTTACTTTGCGGCAGTCGGCGGAGCAGGAGCACTTTTGTCCAAATGTATCACAAAATCTGAAATCGTATGTTACGAAGATCTTGGCGCTGAGGCAATCCGTAAGCTTGAAGTGAAAGATTTCCCAGTGATCGTTGTCATCGACAGTGAGGGAAACAATCTGTATGAGACAGCAATCAAAGAGTATTGCACGTTGGAGTAAAACGTGACTTTAGGAAAATAAGGTGAATTATAAAAAATGATTTTTATTATATTTACATTTCTTATTTTTGGTGGCTGGTATGTCTGGGTAAAAATTCGTGGAACGGACATGGTGAAGGTAAAATTTGATTACACAACAAAGAAAACATCAAGGATAAGCACATGGAAAATAATAGTAGCGGTTCTCTTTCTGATGCTTATTTTCATTTTGGCTTTTACTTCGGATTCAATGCAGACTTCAGCCGGAAGAAAAGTAAACTTTCTGATCGTGGGAATTGTCGTTTGTATTTATATAGCAGTTATTTTATTTTTTAATATTCAAAGAATAAAAATAAAAAAATTTAAAAAGAATTCCATAAAAATTCCGGGGAAAATAATCGGTTTAAAAACACATAGGTTTTATAATTATAACAGTGCTGATTATAATTTTACCTATTATTTGATTGTGAATTATGTAAACCCACAAACTGGAAAGACAGAAGAATACACGACCAGAGAAAGCGTCAACGCCAGCCCATTTTATGCACTGAAATCACTGGATGTATCTGTTTATTACAAAGACAGAGAGCACATTTGGGTGAATGACTTCAAAAGAATAAAAAAATTACAGGAAAATATTGCGTTTCAAGTCACCGGATATGTGGATGGAAAAGATCCGGGTGTGTTGAAATATGTAGAGGATTAAAAGATGAATGAAAATTATAACATCCGCAGAGCCACGGCAGGTGATGCGCAGATTTTGGCTTATATCCAGACCGAGAGTTGGAAAGCTGCGTTTCAAAACATATTAGAAGTGGAAGATTTAAAACAGTGTACCAATTTGGAACGTGCCACGGCAATGTATCAAAAACTTCTGGATGCGAAAAAAGGGAACGGCTATATTCTCGAAGTGGAGGGAAAGCCACACTGTATCGCATGGTGGGATGCTGCCCGCGATCCGGACATGTCCGGGTATGCAGAATTAATCTGTATTCACAGTCTGCCGGATAACTGGAGAAAAGGGTTTGGCAGCAAAATGATGGAACAGGTTCTAAGCGATATGGAAAAAGCAGGTTATGAACATACACTTTTGTGGGTGTTTGATCAAAACGAACGTGCCAGAAAATTTTATGAGGCAAAGGGTTTTCATAAAACAGAAAAAGCAAAGGAGTTCTGCAGTGCAGTAGAGGTTATGTATGAGAAATAACATATGGATGCTCTGCCAACGGGAAAAGGAGTAGAGGTTATGGGAACAGTGGAAGTACGTAATTCTGTGGCAAAGAGAGTGATTGTCACACTCATGCCAGCAATCAGTTTTTTGTGTATGTTTGGTTTGGCGGCAATCAGTGTGAACTTTCTGGAATATGGATCAACAGCAGATAGAATTGTGGGATATATCGGAGTGTCCTGTATCATTCCGATGATAGTTTCAATACCGTTTATTTTTAAAGTAAACAGGGAGAAAACCGTATTAGATATCAATACTTTCTATGTAACGCCATTTGTAGGAAGAACAAAAAATATCCCGGTTCAGGATGTAAAAGTATGCACCATTGGACGAAGAAAACAGATCCGATTATTCGATGAAAAATCAAATCTGATCTGTAAATATAAAAGTACTCAGGATAAAGAGCAGATCATTTTAAAAACGTTGCAAAAAGCAGGAACTTGTACATTTACATTTTCCGTCAGAAACGGAAAACAGGTTGTCGTAAAAGGTAGTGACAGAATTTTTACCGATTATCTTGCAACGGGAGAAGTTTCCAAGACAATCAATAGCTATAAATCGTTATACTACGTGCCACAGACCTCCTCTGTATCGGACAAAAAGCAGGAGCAGGACAGTCAGTTTGACCAGAATATAAAAAAGCAGATTGAAAAAAACAGAAAAATATTCCAGATAGCACAGATTGTGAGCCTGATTATTTTTTTAAGAGGAATGTTTATGCTGGCTTTTAACACTCCTGGTGGAACAAGTGGCAAATTGGCGGTCATTTTCTTTTTCGGTGGAGTTATTGGAATGTTACTGAGTAAATATCTTTGCCGCAGAAAAGAATTTGAAATCACAAAGCCGACGTTCTATCGTGTGGAAGGGACTGCTGTCAATGAAAAAGATTTTGCATTCAGATCTTCCGATTCGGATCGTCACCTGATTTATGAATTTCAGGATAAATATGGAGTGAAACATCAGCGGCCATCGGACAAAGTAAACGCTTCGGACACTGCATGGGGATTGGGTGTTGGCGAAAAGAAAATCTTATGGTACAGTCCGTTTGTTCCATACTTACTGGATCAGGAGCCGTTAGAGTTTAAAATGTTCATGGATAGACGAAGACTTACCCCGGGTGAATGGATCAAACGGCATCCTATCCTGACCGTGGGTTGTATCGCTTTCATTGTATGGATTGGTTTTCGTGGATATAAGTTTGGAAAAGCGCAGATTTTTATTTACACACATGACGGAAGAAACTTAAAAACAGAGTGGACAGCGCGTGATGCTGTCACAGATGAACAGACAAATACAGCGGTGGAGGCTGCAGGAATGGAGCGGGAAGAACTGGAAAAATGGTTGAAACAGTCCTTCTATCCATATTTTTATGTGAACAGTACCAGCTTTGGAGAGTTTGATGCATTTGATGTGGAAAATTATGCGGACGTCATGGGAGAGGATAAGGTGGAAGCTATCCGGGAAAATATCTCCGATTATTGGGGAATTCATGACAGAAAAAGCCTTATGAAAACAACCGATTCCCTGTTACAAAAAGGCGATAAATATACTTATGCACAGACTTTGGAAAAATTAGGGGAAGAGGCGCTGACATTACCGGAGGACAGTATCTATTATACATACAAATTGTATGCCCCAGATGAAATGTGCAAATATCTGGGAACTTATTACGCATACAATAACATTGGGGATGCAGGAGTGGATGCATGGGACTATTGCAGATGCATCCGGTTATTTGCATTTGGCTATATATGTGGTTATATTTCGTATGACGAATATCTGATTCATGCCGCACCGCTTGCAGTCTATCTGCAGAATGAATATGATTCCTGGGAAACAATGTATGAGAGTTATTACTACGGTTATCTTATTTTTGCAGGAAGAAATAAAAACTCAAGCAGCAGCGTCATCTATAGTGACTATAGATATTACGAGATCATGGCAGATAAGACAGAGATTCCGTTTCGGACAGAAGAGAGATAATCTCACAACGGGAATACAGGAGTATTATTATGAAAATCGGTATTATATCAGACATACACAGCAACATTTACGCTTTTAAGGCATGCACAGAGTATATGGAAAAACACAAATGTGACGAGTACTTCTTTCTCGGAGATTATATTTCCGATACACCTTACACAAGAGAAACCATGGATTATCTGTATGAATTTATGGAAAACCATACCTGTCATCTGCTGAGGGGCAATCGTGAGGAGTACATGCTCACACAGCAGGAAGCCAGAAAAAAGAAATGCACAGAGCAGATGTGGATAAGTAACTCCGCAAGTGGAAACTTACTCTACACTTACGGGCAGCTTGTGGATAAAGATTTTGATTTTTTTCGGACTCTTCCAATTACATTTATTTATGAGAAAGCAGGTTATCCGTCCATTACCTGTTGTCATGGATCACCGGCGAGCAGCAGGGAACTTTTGCAGTTGAATGAAGATCCGGTAAAACAATGGTTAGAAAAGATTGACACTGATTACATGATCTGTGCTCATACGCATTATCCGGGAGAGATGACATACAAAAACAAACATTACTTTAATTCAGGCAGTGTTGGAATATCCATTGATGATGCCGGATATGCACAGTGCATGTTGTTAGAGTCCGGTGTGGAAAATGGAACAACAATATGGAAACCCCAATTTCTGAAAGTACCTTATGACAATCAGAAAGTTGCACAGGATATGATCACCGGCGGCCTGCTTTCCATAGCACCGTGGTTTGTGAACAGCAACATTCTGACAATCCTTACCGGAATCGACTGTTCAGCCAAAATGGTTGAGTTGGCAGAAAAACTTGCGTTAGAGGACAATGCTCAGACAAAGTGGCCGCACATTGATGAAAAATATTTTGAAGAGGCAGCCGCATATTATAAAATTCCGGATTACCGTGCCAGAAACAATGAAAAGGAATGTTAGAAAAAAGATAACATTTGCAGAACAAACACCATTAGATATAAATCCGGAAAAAAACAGGAGATGATGAAAATGAATATAAGAACTGCAACATTACAAGACATCGACCAGATTGCGGCAGTGGAAAAAGAATGTTTTCCGGCAGCAGAGGCGGCAACAAAAGAAGAATTTGCAGAAAGGCTGGAACATTATGCAGATCATTTCTGGCTGATGTTTGAGGATGACACATTAATCGCATTTGTTGATGGTATGGTGACAGATCAGGCAGATCTGACAGATGAAATGTATGAGAATGCATCCATGCATCATGAGGATGGAGCATGGCAGATGATATTTGGTGTAAATACGCTCCCGGCATACCGGAACCACGGTTATGCAGGAGAACTTTTAAAAAGAGCGGTTGCAGATGCAAAAGACCAGGGAAGAAAAGGTCTTGTCCTTACGTGCAAAGACTGGCTGGTGCATTACTATGCAAAATTTGGTTTTGAAAATGAAGGCGTTTCAGAATCTGTGCACGGAAATGTTGTGTGGAATCAGATGAGACTGAAGTTTTAAAGTTCAGGATGAATTCATGTAGATATCAGGAAAGACAGCAGGAGCGGATCAGTATGTTTTGGGAAAAGAAAACAAAAATAAGAAAACATATCATTTTTTATGGCAGAGTTCAGGGAGTGGGGTTCCGTTATTATGCAGTACAGAAAGCAAACCAGCTCGGACTGACCGGCTGGGTGAAAAACCTGTATGACGGCAGCGTGGAAATGGAAGTAGAAGGCGAGGAACCGCTGATCGATGAGCTGATTATTTTTTTGCAAAACCGTACCTACGTCTGGATTGAAAATATGGATGCAAAAAGCATCCCACTGGAACATGATAACGGATTTTACGAGAGATAAAAGAAGATATAATATGCAGATGGCAGTTATGCGGATGCATGTTTGATGATAAAAAATTGAAAGAAAGTAAGGAGTGTGACAGCTATGCCATGTACAACAATTTTAGTAGGAAAAAAAGCAAGTTATGACGGATCAACAATCATCGCAAGAAATGATGATTCAGGATCCGGACATTATACTTCAAAAAAACTAGCAGTGATCCACCCGGAAGAACAGCCGAAAATCTATAAATCGGTCATTTCACATGTCGAAATCGAGCTTCCGGAAAATCCGATGCGTTATACTGCAATGCCAAATGCAGAAGAGGGCGAAGGTATCTGGGCAGCCTGCGGAGTGAATGAAGCCCATGTCGGAATGACAGCAACCGAAACGATCACATCCAATCCAAGAGTTCTTGGAGCTGATCCGCTTGTAAGATATCAGCCTGCAAAAGACGGAAAAGAAGAAATTCCTGGAGGAATCGGGGAAGAGGATATTGTATACATTGTACTTCCATACATACACAGTGCAAGGGAAGGTGTCAAACGTCTTGGCAGCCTGTTAGAACAGTATGGTACTTATGAAATGAATGGAATTGCGTTCCAGGATGCAGATGAAATCTGGTGGCTTGAGACCATCGGTGGCCATCACTGGATCGCACGCAAAGTACCGGATGATGTTTATGTCATGATGCCAAATCAGTTTGGAATGGATCAGTTCGATCTTGAGGATGCACTTTCAAACCAGAAAGAATATATGTGTTCCGCCGATCTGAAGGAGTTTGTTGAAAAATATCATTTGAACCTTTCGCAGGATGGAACATTCAATCCAAGAGATATTTTTGGCAGTCATGATGACTCTGATCATGTATACAATACACCGAGAGCATGGTATATGGCACGCTGCCTGAATCCGAGTACAATGAACTGGGATGGACCGGACGCGGACTTTACACCACTTTCTGATGATATTCCATGGTGCATGGTTCCGGAGAAAAAGGTGACGATCGAAGATGTGAAATACGTTCTTTCTTCTCATTTTCAGGGAACACCGTATGATCCGTATGCATCTTATGGAGATAAATCCATGAAAGGTGCATATCGTGCAATTGGTGTAAACCGGACAGATTTCCTGGGAATTATCCAGATGAGACCGGATGCAGGAGAAGACAGCCGGGCAATCGAATGGGTAGCATTTGCTTCAAACGTATTTAATACAGCCGCACCGTTCTACACAGATGTAGAGAAAGTACCGGAGTATTTTTCCAATACGACCGGAGATGCTTCAACAGATAATTTTTACTGGGCAAGCAGGATGATTGCAGCCATGGCAGATGCTTCTTATAGTAAATCCATTTTCCATATTGAACGTTATCAGGAAAGAGTCATGTCAAAAGGCCACGAATATATCAATCAATATGATGAACTTCTGTCAAAAGAAAGTGATGCAGAAAAACGCATGCAGCTTCGTCAGGAGGCAAATCAAAAGATTGCTGACATGGTAAAAAAAGAAACTCAGGATACTTTGAATAAAGTATTATACGAACTTAGTAATCAGATGAAAAATGCATACTCCAGATCAGACGCATAAGGAACTATTATGGAATGGGATTATAGTATTCTTGACCAAAGCGGTTATCAGATAGCAAAAATAAGTAAAGAATTGCTTCGTATGACTGACACTTATGTTATTGATGTACATGATCCGGAAAATACATTAGATGCGTTGATGTTTGTACTTGCAATTGATGCAGAAAAATGTTCCAGAAATTAAATGGTTAATTGTGTTGCTGGTGAAAGAAGTAAAAAATACGCAAAAAAGTATTTCAGATCAGAAAAAGAAGAAATAGAACAATCGCAATTTAACGCTTGAAAAAAGGAAAAATCGCATTTGTTCATTTGTAAAGTAATTGTACACAATGTCTGCTACGTATTGTAGCAGGCATTGTAAATGGCGGTTTCTTGTTAAAAACTCGAAAATCATTATAATGAGTTTACCAAATAATAAGGAGGACTCAAAAATGAATTTAGGAGAAAAAATCAAAGAATGCAGAAAGCAGGCAGGTTTTTCACAGGAGCAGCTTGCTGAAAGAATAAATGTATCAAGACAAGCAATTACAAAATGGGAAACTAATAAAGGTATTCCCGATATTGCTAATCTAATAGCGATTAGCGATGAATTTGGATTGAGTTTGGACGAGTTGATTAAGGATGATGTTGCCGTAAAAAAGAAAATAATTACTGATAGTTCAGCTAAAAAGTGGCACATTTTGATGATTGTATACTTGGTGGCTATCGTAGCATATATTGTTTATTTTGTAATCTGCCATAAAATATTGATGATTGGATTTTTGGTTGCTACTCTATTTATGCTGTTCTTTGAATTGAGAATTTTTATGTGTAAAGGAGAAACAAATGAAACTACTTGTGATAGATATACAAAAAGGAATAACAGATAGCAGACTTTTTAATTTTGATGAATTTATTGATAATACTTCAAGAATTATACAAGCAGCTAGAGATAATCAAATAGAGGTTATCTATTTTCAGCATGATGATGGACCAGGAACGGGATTTTCAATCGGCGATGAAGAATTCGAGATTGCAGAACAGGTGCATCCAAGGGAAGGTGAAAAGATATTTACAAAAAATATCAATAGTTGTTTCGGAAATAAAGATTTTACAGATTATGTTAAAGATGAAAATACATTAATGATAGTTGGGTTACAGACAAATTTCTGTATAGATGCAACTGTGAAATCTGCTTTTGAAAGAGGATATAAAGTAATTGTTCCACAAGGGGCAAATTCAACGTTTGATAACGACTATATGTCTGGAGAAGAAACCTATAAATATTACAATGATATGATGTGGCCAAAGAGATTTGCTACATGTGTATCTGTTGATGAGGCAATTAAGTTGATGCAAAGTTAAATTAGGAGTTATATGTGGAGGAGGATTATTATGAATACAGTTAGAATGATTTTATGTGGAAATGTTGAAGATAGCAGAATGAATCCAAGTGAAAAGGTAGGAGTAGTATCAGTGGTTTTTGTTTCTACAGAGGAGGAAAAAATTAAGAATAAACTTAAAAAATTGCAAGATAAAAATCCTGAAAAATTTTATATGGAATACGTTACTCCATTAGATGTTGACTTAACAAGTTTAGAGCACTATCCATCGATTGAAATATCAAAAAATGATTTACAATAACAGCTTCAAGTTTGTTTGTGCATTGATGGTTATCTTGAGCTTAGGAGGCGTTTAATGAA
>OCME01000057.1_pt1 | contig 31787 bp, 23 predicted proteins | sample 1538981 | NCBI WGS metagenome assembly OCME01 (sample SAMN01760979, study PRJEB22395) | human gut metagenome
ATTTTTATGAAGCGAAGACAGAGCAGGATGAAATCAGAGGAATGTCACAGATTGGCGGGTGAGGTATGTAAGACCCCCTAACCGTTATGTAGACATTTCTGTCTGTGATTTTATTATAAATATGAAGAAAAAAATCAATACTTGTCAAAAAGGAAAACTGATAATGCGAAAGAAAGAAATTTCTATGATTATTCTTGCTGGCGGTGCCAGCAGCCGCATGGGACGGGACAAATCAGATCTGACGATAGATGGGAAGACATTTCTTGAGATGCAGATAGAAAAGGGGGAAAAGCTTGGAATCAGTGATATTCTTCTGTCTGGCTATCATGGTGAAAATAAATATAAATATCCCATTATACCAGACCGCTTCCCGGGAAAAGGTCCGTTGGGAGGGCTGGAAGCCTGTTTTCGTAAAGCAAAGAATCCATATTGCCTGGTACTTGGTGTAGATGTTCCTCTGGTTCCGGCAGAGGAATTGGCTGCACTGATTCGCCAATCTCTGCATTCAGATGCAAAAGCAGTGATACTGAGCCACGGTGGGCATGAGGAACCTCTTATGGGAATATATCGTACAGATCTGGCAGATGCCATGTTTGAAGAAATCACTCTGCGCAAAGGTGCAGTATTTGCTTTTCTGCGGAGAAATGGATATGAATGCTACGAAAGCCAGGTCCCGGATCGGTATTTTTCCAATATCAATGATCCTGAAATGTATTCAAAAATCCAAACTACAGAAATGTCATTGAAAAAATAAATTACTTTTCGCTAAGATGTAGAAAAGCCCATTTTTCTGTGATAAGATGATAAGGATTCGATAAACAATGACTGTTTTACGAACAGACAGAAAGCATGCATCAAACTGCATGACAGAAGAGAACGGAGTTGAAAAGGTGAAAAAAAGAAAAAATTTTTTCAGAAGTCTGCGTTTTCGTATTCTGATCATCCTGATCATTCTGGGAATCGTGCCGGGGGTTATTGTAACATATACGATGCTTCATAACTATCAGAACCGGGCGGTTGCAATGCTTACAGAGACAGTGGGTGATCAGTGCGATATTTTATGTAATCTGATCATCAGGGAGAATTATCTCAATGATACAGATTCAGAGATTGTAAACAGCAAGCTGGAACTGTTTTCCAATGTGTATAACGGACGCATCCTGCTGGCTGACAGAGATTTTAAGATAGTAAGTGATAGCTTCCACACAGAGGAGGGAAAGACGCTTCTCAGTTCACTGGCTGTAGCCTGTCTGAAAGGAGAAGAGACAAGCAATTATGACGCCAGAAGTAAAGTACTGGAGCTTGCAGTTCCTGTACAGAGTCCGGATGTGCAGCAGCTTCAGGGCGTGATGCTGGTAAGTGTTTCGGCTGTTGATATTGCGGAAACACTGGCAGAGATGGAACAGAGAGGCGTGATGCTGATCGGAAGTATTGTTGTTCTTTCGGTATTTCTGGCATGGCTGCTCTCTACAATACTTGTAAAACCACTTGCAAGAGTGACGAAGGCCATTGAAGACCTGACAGATGGCATGCTGGATGAAGAAATCAGTGTTCCTGACTATACGGAGACAGAGCTGATCACAGATGCATTCAACAAGATGGTCAACCGTATGAAAATCCTTGATGAATCCAGACAGGAGTTTGTATCCAATGTGTCCCATGAACTGAAGACGCCCCTGACTTCCATGAAGGTTCTGGCAGATTCTCTGGTTGGACAGCAGGGAGTCCCGGAGGAACTGTATCAGGAGTTTATGAGTGATATTACTGCTGAGATCGACAGAGAGAATAAGATCATTACAGATCTGCTCTCGCTGGTAAAGATGGATAAGAAAGCAGCAGATGTAAACATCACCCATATGGATATCAATCAGCTTCTGGAGGATATCCTCAAGCGCTTGCGTCCCATTGCAGACAGGCGCAATATCGATTTGATCCTGGATTGCTTCCGACCTGTGGATGCAGATGTGGATGAGGTGAAGTTTACTCTTGCTGTCAGCAATCTGGTGGAGAATGGAATTAAATATAATGTGGATGATGGATGGGTGCGTGTGTCTCTGGATGCAGACCATAAATATTTCTATATAACAGTGGCGGATTCCGGTATGGGAATCCCTGAGGACAGTATAGAGAGAATCTTTGAGCGTTTCTATCGTGTGGACAAGTCCCATTCCAAGGAAATCGGGGGAACCGGTCTGGGACTGGCGATCACCAAGAGTTCTATTGCAATGCACCATGGAACGATCAAAGTATTCAGTAAAGAAGGAGAGGGAACTACATTCTCTGTGCGTATTCCTCTGTCTTATATACCGTCATAGGAGGTGCCATTGTGAAAAAGAAACTTTCAATCATTATAACAGCGTTAATACTAAGCATCCTTGCGGCCGGGTGTTCTGTGGAGATACATGAAGATTCGGGTAAACAGGATGCCAAATATTATCTGTACGATATCAGCTCTGATGAAACTCAGCTTCAGAAGGAAAGCTACTCTCCGGAGGAGACAACTGCAGACTATATGCTTAAGGATATGATGCAGCGGATGAACAGCCAGCAGACAGATTCGCAGAACCGGGTCAGTCTGCTTCCTGAAGGAGTACAGATGAATTACAGTGTAGAAGAGGACGTGCTGGTGGTCAACTTTAACAGTCAGTACAGCAGCATGAGCCGCGCCAGGGAATTACTTGTGCGGGCAGGTGTTGTGAAGACTTTCCTTCAGGTTCCGGGGATTAATTCTGTGCGTTTTACAATAGAAAATGAAGATCTGACAGATTCCAGGGGGCAGGCTGTGGGAAATATGACTGCAGATACCTTTGCCGAGTTCACAGGAACTGAACCGGATGCCTATTGCAGCAATACCTTTACGCTTTATTTTACTGATAAGAGTGGTCAGAAGCTGGTAAAAGAACAGCGTACTGTGCGGTATAAACGCAGTATCCCCAAAGAGAGGATCGTTCTGGAACAGTTAATGAAGGGACCGCTGGAAAAAGGGCATTACCCCACAATTCCGGAGAATACGGAGGTTCTGAATGTGACCATAGCAGACAGGATCTGCTATGTGGCATTTGACGGAGTATTTTCTTCCTATGCGCTGGATGTATCGGAGAAAGTACCGGTATATTCTGTGGTAAATTCGCTGCTGGATGCGCTGGATGCAGACAAAGTGCAGATTACGGTCGGCGGGAAGGACAGTCTGGATACCTTTGGTAAGAAGATGGAGCTGTATCATTTTTATGAAAGAAATGATAAGCTGGTAGTCAAGGAAAAAGAGTGATATTCATAAACGAAGAGGAGGCACAAAAGTGAGGAGACGCCCTGTGTGTATCCTGTGCATGCTTCTGGTTGCTTTTCTGTGTGTGACAGACTGGCTGGGATTTTCCCTGATAAGGGGGAATCCACTGCCACAGTCTGTGCAGACATGGATCAGAAAGCATCCGGAATCCACCATCTGCGGGGAGGTGGTCAGGTGCCGGGAGAATGAAGATTTTCAATCTGTATATCTTAGAAATACTTATCTTATTTACAATTCTGAAAAAGTTTCCATTGATAATATAAAGGTTTATTTAAAACAAAAAAAGAATCATAGCGGTAACAGTGATGTTGATAAACTTCTGGCAGGAAGTTTTGTTCTGGTGTCCGGAAAACTGGAAGAGGTGCAAAGTCCCACGAATCCGGGAGAGTTTGACAGTAAAGCATACTATGGCTGCCAGAGGATCTACTATGTGATGAAAAAAGGAAAGATAAAGAAACAGTCACAGAGTCATTCTGCATATGGGCAGTTCCTGATCGATGTGCAGCAGAAATTTGCAGGTATTCTGGAGAAGACCTGTGGAATGGAAGCTGGAGCGTTTGAAGCAATCGTGCTGGGAGATAAAACAAATCTGGATCCGGAGTTGAAAATGCGTTATCAGATGGCAGGAATTATACATATCCTGGCGATTTCGGGGCTCCATATCAGTCTTCTTGGAATGGGACTGTATAATCTGCTGAAAAAAATCGGTCTGGGTATCTGGCCGGCAGGCCTGCTGGCGCTGGTGATCATGCTTCAGTATGGGATGATGACCGGAGGGTCTGTTTCAACTATGCGGGCAGTATGTATGTTTTTACTTTCTGTAGGTGCAAAGATCGCAGGACGGATTTATGATATGCCTACAGGAATGGCGGCTGCGGCGATCCTGATCCTTATGGAAAATCCGGCGTATCTGCTTGATGGAGGTTTTCTGCTGTCTTTTGGATCGGTGATTGGGATTGGCTGTGTCTGGCCGTTAGTGCAGGAGGGGATGGATGTATTAAACCGGAAAAAACGAAGTGAGGTTAATGAGAAGGGAAAAATCAGAGATAAACTTCTGATGTCATTTCTGGCATCCGGAGTTGTGCAGCTTACCACACTTCCCATAGTGCTGTGGTTTTACGGAGAAGTGTCGGTGATGGGGATTTTTCTGAATCTGCTGGTGCTTCCTACTGTGGGGATTGTACTGGGAAGCGGAACTGCCGGTGCATTACTTGGATTAGTCACTGTCAGAGGAGCGTTTCTGGCTGTTGTTCCGGGCAGGATTATTCTGAGAGGATATGAGTTCCTGACAGTGCTGCTGGTGCGACTTTCGTTTTGTACATGGATCGGCGGAAAGCCGGAAGTGTGGCAGATCGTTGGGTATTATCTGGTTCTGGCAGCAGTGGTGTGGATATACAGAGCGGGTGTGATGAAAAGTGAAAATGGTAAGATCTTTGCGTGGAAAATCCGGGCTGTATATGCAGGTATGGTATGCTTTGCAATTCTGCTGATCAGTTACAGACCGCATGAAAATTTCCGCATCGCCTGTCTGGATGTGGGACAGGGAGACGGAATTGTGGTGGAAATAGAAAACAGATGGAATATCCTGATCGACGGGGGCAGTACGAATAAGAATGAACTGGGAAAATATCAACTGCTCCCATATCTGAAAAGCAGAGGAATTTCCAGACTGGACGGAATTTATGTTTCCCACACAGATGAAGATCATATCAGCGGGGTGCGGGAACTTCTGGAATTTGTTGAGAAAGATCTGACTTCTCTGCGCATAGAGAATCTGATCCTGCCCAAATGGAGCGATATTCAGGAAAATAAAAATTATCGGGAGCTGACAGAGCTGGCAGAGTCAGCGGGAGTCCGGGTGCTTACTGTGAAAGCAGGAGATGAGATCAGATATGGAACTGTCAGACTGAAGGTTCTGTGGCCGGAGTCCACAGCATCAGGGAAGGAAGTAAATGAAGATGCGATGGTTCTGGAAATGATAAGCAAAGATTTCAAAGGGCTTTTTACCGGAGATATCGGGATGGTGACAGAAGAAAAACTGATACAGAATGGGTGTCTTGAAGATGTGGACTTCCTGAAAACTGCTCATCACGGTTCCAGATATTCTACAGGAGCAGAGTTTCTGGAAATCGTCAGACCGGAACTGGCTGTTGTTTCCTGTTCTGCAACAAACACATACGGGCATCCGTCGCCGGATACGCTGGAACGGCTGAAGAAGAGTGGAAGCAGAGTACTGATCACCAGAGACTGTGGGGCGGTTACAATAGTCAATGGAAAATCTGTTTCTGCCTTTAACCGAATCAAGTAAGACCCCTGTGGAGATGTGAAAAGCAATAAGCAGTAGGATTTTCAAAGTGGTTACGTTCACAGTAACTCAAAGCAAACAATGTTGTCATAATTATATACAGGTGTCTTGACACCTGCATATCCGGGGAGTATAATTGCACAGACAAACGAAAATCAGGCATGATGTGAGGAAAGAAAGATGAAAGAACATTATGATGTCATTATTGTGGGAACAGGGGCAGCCGGACTGTACTGTGCACTGAACCTTCCGGAGAAAATGAAAATCCTGCTTATCACCAAGCAGGAGGCAGACCAGTCAGATTCATTCCTGGCACAGGGCGGAATCTGTATGCTGCGCGGCGAAGATGACTATGAAAATTATTTTGAAGATACCATGCGGGCAGGACATTATGAGAATAATAAACGGGCAGTAGATCTGATGATCCGCAGCTCCAATGATATTATCAGAGATCTTCTGCGTTATCATGTGGATTTTGCAAGGGATGGTCTGGGAAATCTGGCATTTACCAGAGAGGGAGCACATTCCCAGCCAAGAATTCTTTTTCATGAGGATATTACAGGAAAAGAAATCACACAGACTCTCTTAACTGCTGCAAAAATAAAAGAAAATATTGAAATTTGTGAATATATGACTATGGTAGACCTGATCTCCAAAGACAATACAGTCTGCGGAATCATTGCAATGGACCGGAATGACCAGGCATTTCCTGTTTATTCTCAGTATGTGGTTCTTGCCTGCGGCGGAATCGGCGGGCTTTTTAAAAACTCTACCAACTTTTCGCATATTGCGGGAGATGGTGTGGGAATTGCAATGAAGCACCATGTGGAAATGGAAAATCTGGACTATATCCAGATTCATCCGACAACTCTCTATTCAAAGAAACCCGGACGGCGTTTTCTGGTTTCAGAATCAGTCAGAGGAGAAGGTGCACTTCTGTATGATAAGAACGGACAGCGTTTTACAAACGAATTACAGCCGAGAGATCTGCTGAGCCAGAAGATTTTTGCCCAGATGGAAAAGGATGGAACAGAGTTTGTATGGGAAGATATGCGCCCTCTGGGAGAGAAAACAATTCTGGAACATTTTCCTCATATTTATGAACAATGCGTGGAAGAAGGTTTTGATCCGAGAAAAGAGCCAATCCCGGTTGTTCCGGCACAGCATTATTTTATGGGTGGAATCAAGGTAAATCTGGGAAGCAAAACTTCCATGAAGGGACTTTATGCCTGTGGAGAGACAAGCTGTAATGGCGTCCATGGAAGAAACCGTCTGGCAAGTAATTCTCTTCTGGAATCTCTGGTCTTTGCAAGAAAGGCTGCAGATGATATGATATTTGGACAGATACCGGAATATGTGCGGGCAGATGAAATTGATATGAATATGTATGAAAGCAGAGAAGAACTGCTTAATGCCTGCCACGAAACCGTATTAAAAGAGATTGAAAGGATGAAAAAAAGTCATGAATAGTATTACAATGAAAATGCAGGCAGACAAGCTGATCCGTATGGCGCTTCAGGAGGACATTACCAGTGAGGATGTTTCCACGAATGCAGTGATGCGAAGCGCAGTAAAAGGAACCGTAGATCTGATCGCAAAGGAAGACGGAATCATTGCCGGACTGGATGTATATGCGAGAGTATTCCAGATTCTGGATGAGAAAACAGAGATCAGTTTCAACTTTAAAGACGGTGAGGCAGTAAAGAAGGGCGATCTTCTTGGAACAGTAACAGGAGATATCCGGGTGCTTCTTTCCGGAGAGAGAGTTGCCCTGAATTATCTCCAGAGAATGAGTGGTATCGCTACTTATACAAAACAGGTTTCAAAGCTTCTGGAAGGAAGTAAGGTAACACTTCTGGACACCAGAAAGACAACTCCGAACTGTCGTGTTTTTGAAAAATATGCTGTACGTATAGGCGGCGGATGCAACCACAGATATAATCTTTCTGACGGAGTACTGCTTAAGGATAATCATATCGGAGCAGCCGGAAGCGTAGCGAAAGCAGTGGCCATGGCAAAAGAATATGCACCATTTGTCCGTAAGATCGAGATTGAAGTAGAGACTATGGAACAGGTAAAAGAAGCAGTAGAAGCAGGAGCAGATATCATTATGCTTGACAATATGACACCGGAAATGATGAAAGAAGCAGTAGAGCTTATCGCAGGCCGGGCACAGACAGAATGTTCCGGAAATATCACAAAGGAAAATATCGCCAAAATCCTGGAAACAGGTGTGGATTTTGTTTCCAGCGGTGCACTGACACATTCTGCTCCAATCCTTGACATTTCCATGAAGAATCTTCATGCAATATAATAACATGGCAGCGAAGCTGTTTTGCAGCGGATAATTTGCTATAGGATTATATCGTGGAGAAAGGATGGGAAAGTATGAATACTGCTCAGAGAAGAACTGAAATTTTAAAGCTCCTTCAGCAGGAAGAAAAACCTGTGGCTGCCAGGGCGATGGCATCACAGTTCGGAGTAAGCAGACAGGTGATCGTGCAGGATATGGCTGTGATACGTGCATCTACACCGGGAATCCTGTCAACGACCAGAGGATATGTGTTGCAGCAGGATAAAGATATTGCATGCACCAGAGAATTTAAAGTACGCCATGGGCAGGAACAGGCAGCGGAGGAACTGAATCTGATCGTGGACTGTGGCGGGCGAGTGAAAAATATCAGCATCAGCCACAGGGTTTATGGCCGTGTCACTGCAGAGATGGATATTCGTTCCAGACAGGATGTGAATGAATTTGTCCAGGCGATCAATAGCAGCCATTCCAGCGTATTAAGCAGTGCTACTTCCGGGTATCATTATCATCTGATAGAAGCATCCAGCCAGGAAAGGCTGGATCTGATCGGAGAACAGTTAAAGAAAGCAGGTTTCCTTGCACCACTTCAGCCATGGGAAAAGGAAAAACATCATAATATATAAGTAAGAAGGGATTCAGAAGATGACAATAGCAGAAATTCAGCAGGAAATCCTGCGAATGAAAAAAGAACAGGATATCTGTATTCTTGCACACGCATATCAGGGTCAGGAGATTCTGGAAGTAGCAGACTATACAGGAGATTCCTATGGCCTGAGTGTACAGGCATCCAAAAGAGACTGCAGCGGTGTGATCATGTGCGGCGTTCGTTTTATGGCAGAAACCTGCAAGATTTTAAGCCCGAAGAAAAAAGTCTGGCTGGCTAATCCTGTAGCCGGATGTCCTATGGCAGAGCAGTTGGATCTGGAAGGTCTGCGTGAATTAAAAGCACAGTATCCGGATTATGCAGTTGTCGCCTATATTAATACAACTTCAGAACTGAAAACAGAATGTGACGTATGCGTTACGTCCTCATCAGCAGTTGAAATCTGCAAAAAGCTGGAGCAGGATAAGATTTTATTTATTCCGGATCCGAACCTGGGACATTATGTGGCGGAAAAGCTTCCGGAGAAAACTTTTGCATTTTATAAAGGCGGATGTCCGAGACATATCGTGGTCAGTGCAAAAGATGTAGAAAAAGCCCGCGCAGCGCATCCGGATGCACTTTTCCTGGTACACCCGGAATGCCGTCAGGAAGTAGTAGAGCAGGCTGATTATGTAGGCTCCACCACAGGAATCATGGAATTTGCAAAGAAATCTGAACATAAAGAATTTATCATCGGAACAGAAAACAGCATTGTAGAGCATCTTCAGTTTGAATGTCCTGATAAGAAATTTTACCCGGTTGCAGTACAGCTTACATGCATGAATATGAAGGTTACCACCTTAATGGATATTTACAACTGCCTGAAAGGACAGGGCGGGGAAGAAATCTTCCTTCCGGAAAATATCATGGAAGGCGCCGGAAGATGCATTCACAGAATGGTGGAGCTGGGCGGCTGAATAATAATCTGAAAATTTCTGCTGGCTATTATGTCATGGAATTGGTACAATAAAAGTAACGTTACTGAGAACAGTAACAAAGTAACTGCTCTGCAGTCTGATATCCTGGTATCTGTGAATAGAACAACAGATTGCTGAACAGTTACAGACAAAACAGCCTCAGGAGTAGAAAATTGAAAAACATACAGGCAGACATTAAATCAGGAAATTTTAAACAGGTGTATCTTCTCTATGGAGAGGAAGCATATCTGAAACAACAGTATAAACAGAATCTGGTAAAGGCACTGAATCCGGATGGGGATACTATGAACTTCAATCACTATGAAGGCAAGGGGATTGATGTAAAACAGCTGATCGACCTCTGTGAAACCATGCCATTTTTCGCAGAGCGCAGAGTGGTTTTGCTGGAAGATACAGGTTTTTTCAAAAATAAGTGTGAGGAACTGGCAGATTATATGAAAGAGCTGCCGGACTATCTGTATCTGGTTTTTGCAGAAACGGAAGTAGACAAGAGAAACCGCATGTACAAAGCAGTAAAAGCCTGCGGAAGTATTGCGGAATTTATCAGGCAGGATGAAAAAACTCTGATGCGCTGGGCAGCGGGGATCCTGGGGAAAGCCGGAAAAAAGATCACCCAGAGAGATATGGAACTTCTGCTGACCAAAACAGGAACTGATATGGGGAATCTCAGGATGGAGATGGAGAAGCTTATCAGTTATACAGAAGGCAGGGATGTGGTGACTGCAGAGGATATTGAAGAAATCTGCACCACCCAGACAACCAACAGAATTTTTGATATGGTGCGTGCGGTAACGGAGAAAAACCAGAAGCGTGCACTGGAACTTTATTATGATCTGCTGACATTGAAAGAACCGCCGATGAGGATCCTGTTTCTTCTTGCGAAGCAGTATCGCCAGCTGCTGTTGGCAAAACAGTTTGCAGCAGCAGGACTTGCGCAGACGGAGATAGGCTCAAAACTGGGAGTGCCCGGGTTTGTTGTGAAAAATATCACAACATGTGCCAGAGCCTATACTATATCAGAACTGGAACAGGCAGTAAAAGATTTTGTGGATGCAGAAGAATCGGTGAAAACAGGACGCCTGGAAGATAAGCTGAGCGTAGAATTACTGATCATTAAGTACAGCAGTAAAGTAAAATAAGAAAAACGGTAACTGCCGGATATTCTGGCAGTTACAAAAGATAATAACAAAAAAGACAGCCACATGACGGTGATGGCTGTCCTTTTTAATCATAAGCTTATAATTAAAAATTCAATCTATAATTAGTCAATGCTGTTAACAGCTTTAGCTAAACGGGCAACTTTTCTTGCGCAGTTGTTTTTATGATAAACACCTTTGGATGTAGCTTTGCTGATTGTGGAAACAGCATCCTTTAATGCTACTTCTGCAGCTGCCTTATCTTTATTTGCTACTGCTGCTTCAACTTTCTTCATAGAAGTTTTAACTGCAGATTTGATTGCTTTGTTTCTTGCTGCTTTAGTTCTGTTTACTAAAATTCTTTTCTTAGCAGATTTAATGTTAGCCAATTCGTACACCTCCAATTTAATTCGATAAAATATTATTATACTCCTGTCATAGAAACAGACACGGGCGCTCCTATGAACATGCTTATATATATTATCTCAAATAATCTTCCTTGTCAATACATATTTCCATAAAAAAAGCTAAAAATAGATATAAAAGATTGTTATAAGAACGGAGCAAACAGTAACAAATATTGAATGAAGTACGGAGGGAAAAGAGATGCTGGATAATTACGGAATAAGAACAGACCTGGCGCTGGAGGCAACCGAACGGTTTACAGAGGAAAACGTAGAAGTCCGGGGAGTGGAGATCCACGAAGATTATAACGAAGAGAAAGATATCCGTACCACTGTGGTAAAGATCACCACAGAAAACGGTGCCCGGACAATGGGACGGCCCCAGGGAAGCTATATTACGATAGAAGCTCCGGGGCTTTCTGTACATGATGAGGATTATCACAGAGAAATTTCCCTGGAAATCGCCCGTCATTTACAGAATGTGATCAATCTGGAGCGTGAGCTGTCCATTCTGGTAGTAGGTCTGGGAAATTCAGCGATCACAGCCGATTCCCTGGGGCCTCATGTGGTAGAAAATCTTCATATAACGAGACATATGATAAGAGAGTATGGCCTGCAGAGCCTTGGAAAAGAAAAAATGCACCGTATCAGTGGAATTATCCCGGGAGTAATGGCACAGACAGGCATGGAGACGTCTGAGATCATACAGGGAATCGTGGCAGAGACAAAGCCGGACATAGTGATTGCCATTGATGCGCTGGCAGCAAGAAGCACCAGACGCCTGAACCGTACGATCCAGATCACAGACACAGGAATCAACCCGGGTTCCGGTGTAGGCAATCACAGAGTGGGGCTTACAGAAGAAAATCTGCAGGTAAAAGTGATCGGGATCGGAGTACCCACCGTAGTAGATGCGGCAACTATCGTCCATGATTCCATGGCACACCTTCTGGAAGCGCTGGAAGAGGCAGAACAGAAAGAATTTTTGGAAGAAATGATATCGCCCCATCTTCACACCATGTTTGTAACTCCCAAAGATGTGGATGAGACAGTAAAATACCTGAGTTTCACAATCTCAGAAGGACTGAACATGGCGTTTGAGGAAATAGGCGGCTGACCGGAAAATTGTTCCGTCAGTGTGAACAGGGTATAAATGGGAAAACATGGACATAGGATAAGTCAAGAGGTGATCCATGTGACAAACGTTCAGAAAGCGTTCTGCATTCTGCTTAGCATGTGCTTTTTTGCCACTCTGGCAGTATTGCCAGGGACATTTTTTACAGGAGAAAATGTGTACAGGCATCTGCCCCTGTACCGCTTTCTGGAAAAAAGAGCTCATATGAGTTCCTATGAAGATATTGAAACTTATAAAAAAATAGCAGGAGAAAACGGAAAATATCTGGGAGAGCGTGCACAGTCCGAACAATTGCTGGCAGAAAAAGGTGAATCTGAAGAATTACAGATACCAGAATCTACACCGGTACCGAAAGAAACAGCAATTCCTTCGAAAACAGTAAAATCAGCGAAAATATCAGAGTCAGCGAAAATATCAGAATCAGAACAAACTTCAAAAAAATCAGACAAGACACCTAAACCGAAAAAGATAACTGCGTCACCGGAAAATCATGAAACGGACAAATCACAGAAGCCGCAAGAGTCAGCAGCGCAGAATGACCAAAATATTCAGAACAGCACAGAAACCATTGCTGCTGCAGTTCCTCATCCAATAATCGACCTGTCCCCCGAAAAACTGGCAGATTATAATTATCTTCTGGGACAATTCTATATCATAGATTCCAACACAGAAGCAGATGCCGTACAGATCAATGCCGGGGATTTTCTGAAACAGGACTTAAAAATTACCAAAGAAACCGATACCCCTCAGATTCTGATCTATCACAGCCATTCGCAGGAAACCTTCGCAGATTCCAGAGAAGGGGAAGAATCCGACACGATTGTAGGAGTAGGAGATTATCTGACACAGCTTCTCACAGAAAACTACGGTTATCAGGTAGTCCATCTCAAAGAGCAGTTTGACATGGCAGGCGGTGAACTGGACCGCAGCGCTGCTTATGATTATGCCCGCGATTATCTGGAACCTTATCTTCAGGAAAACCCGGATATCCAGGTGATCATAGACCTGCACCGGGACGGCGTCCCTGAAGACCGGCATCTTGTAACAGAGATCAATGGAAAACCCACAGCTCAGATCCTTTTTTACAATGGACTGAGTTATACGACATCCAAAGGTTCCCTGGACTATCTGCCAAATCCATACATACAGCAAAATCTGGCATTCTCCTTTCAGCTGGAATACCAGGCAGCCCAATACTATCCTCAATTTTACCGGGGAATTTACCTTGCAGGTTACCGCTACAATCTCCACCTCCGTCCCCGCTCCCTTCTTCTGGAAGCCGGAGCCCAGACAAACACAGTCCAGGAAGTAAAAAACGCCATGGAACCATTTGCCGACATCTTAGACAAGGTACTGCAAGGATAAATTCTATAGCAATTCCATAAAATAATGCAATCAAGACAGTTCAGCAGAGTGCGAAGGACAAGGAAGATACCTGCAGGCGTGCCGACGCACGGCAAAGATAATAATTACCAGGATGTTTCTGTGCGTCCATGTAGATAAATAGATGACAAACCCTTCCCCCATATGTTATAATACAAAATTAGCAAACCCATCAATTACAGTATATAAGAAAGAACTCAGGAGGGAATTCCTTAATGATAGACCAGAGCAAAATCAGAAATTTCTGTATTATTGCACACATAGACCACGGCAAATCCACTCTTGCCGACCGAATCATCGAAATGACCGGCACTCTGACAGAACGTGAAATGCAGTCACAGGTACTGGACAACATGGAACTTGAAAGAGAACGTGGAATCACCATTAAATCTCAGGCAGTACGAATCGTATACAAAGCCAAAGACGGCGAAGAATACATCTTCAACCTGATCGACACCCCCGGCCATGTAGACTTCAATTACGAAGTATCCCGAAGCCTTGCAGCCTGCGACGGTGCAATCCTGGTAGTAGATGCAGCTCAGGGAATCGAAGCCCAGACACTGGCAAATGTATATCTTGCCCTTGACCATGACCTGGATGTCCTTCCGGTCATCAACAAAATCGACCTGCCAAGTGCAGAACCGGATCGTGTGGTAAATGAAATCGAAGATGTCATCGGTCTTGAAGCCCATGACGCACCAAGGATTTCTGCCAAAACAGGACTTAATGTAGAAGAAGTCCTGGAACAGATCGTAACAAAGATCCCGGCACCTCATGGCGATGTAGATGCACCATTAAAAGCCCTGATCTTTGACTCCATTTATGATGCATACAAAGGCGTTATCGTATTCTGCCGTGTCATGGATGGCCGTGTGAAAAGAGGCACCCAGATCCATATGATGGCAACTGGCTTCACCACAGAAGTTGTGGAAGTCGGATACTTTGGTGCAGGTCAGTTTATTCCATGTGAGGAACTGACAGCAGGCATGGTAGGATACATCACTGCGAGTATTAAAAACCTTGGTGACACTCGTGTAGGTGATACAGTTACAGATAAGGAAAGACCATGTGCAGAAGCACTTCCGGGCTATAAGAAAGTAAACCCTATGGTATACTGCGGATTATACCCGGCAGACGGTGCCAAATACGGTGATCTGAGAGATGCTCTTGAGAAGCTTCAGCTCAATGATGCCTCTCTGTTCTATGAACCGGAGACATCCGTAGCCCTTGGCTTTGGTTTCCGATGTGGTTTTCTGGGATTGCTCCATCTTGAGATTATTCAGGAGCGTCTGGAAAGAGAATACAACCTTGATCTTGTGACCACAGCTCCCGGTGTTATTTATAAAGTATACAAAACTAACGGCGAAGTTATCAATCTGACAAACCCAAGCAATCTGCCGGATCCATCAGAGATTGAATACATGGAAGAACCAATGGTAAATGCCGAGATCATGGTAACAACTGAATTTATCGGTGCAATTATGGATCTTTGCCAGGAACGAAGAGGGCAGTATCTGGGAATGGATTATATGGAAGAAACACGTGCGCTTCTGAAATATAAGCTGCCGTTAAATGAGATTATCTATGATTTCTTTGATGCCCTCAAATCCCGCTCCAGAGGCTATGCTTCTCTGGATTACGAACTCTGCGGATATGAGCGCAGCGAGCTTGTGAAACTGGATATTCTGGTAAACAAAGAAGAAGTGGATGCTCTTTCCTTTATCGTACATGCAGATACAGCATATGAGAGAGGCCGTAAGATGTGCGAGAAATTAAAAGACGAGATTCCCCGCCAGCTTTTTGAGATTCCGATCCAGGCAGCTGTCGGAAGTAAGATTATTGCCAGAGAGACAGTCAGAGCCATGCGTAAGGATGTACTTGCCAAATGTTACGGCGGTGATATTTCCCGTAAGAAGAAACTTCTGGAGAAACAGAAGGAAGGTAAGAAACGTATGCGTCAGGTAGGCAATGTGGAGATTCCGCAGAAAGCATTTATGAGTGTATTGAAACTGGATGATAAATAAAGTATGAATGGTAACTATTCGGCAGCCTGCTGTCCACATAACTGTGAAGGTACTGAACAGTTATCTGTGAATAGTGCTCATCTCAACAGAAGGTTAAAATATTGAAGAAAATGATTAAGCGAAAAACAGTTATACTATGTATGTTATTGCTTGGAATTTCTGTCTCCGGATGTGGGAAAACCAGGGAGGTAGATGAAGCGTCCTCCAAAGTGATCCAGATCAGTGTTGCGCCGGAAGAGACAAGTCCCACTCCGGCACCGGATCAGGTAGCTTCCGCAGCAGTTACCACCAATGGTAATCTAACAATGGTAAATACGTATCTGGCAGAGCAGGATGCAGCAGGTATCTCATCTGCGGAAAGTTCAGACAGCCAAAGTGATGCCGACAGTACAGATAACAGTGTCGACTCAGCAGATAACAATGAGCAAGACAGCAGTACATCAGATACTGAGGAATAGAAAACAGGTCATAACAGGAGCAGATTACAATGGAGAGAAGGAATATCACAGATTCTCCCATGGAAATCTATATCCACATTCCATTTTGCAAAAAAAAATGTGATTACTGTGATTTCCTTTCCGGTCCGTCAGGTCCAAAGGAGCAGGCTGATTATGTAGATGCTCTGCTTGAAGAAATCAATGCAGCAGAAGAAGGAAAAGGAAGGAGTGTATCCTCTGTATTTATTGGAGGGGGCACTCCTTCTGTTTTGGATGAGAGATTCATAGGAGAAATTTTAAATCATATAAGACGAAATTTTCAGATTGGGGATCATGCTGAGATCACCATAGAAGTAAACCCGGGGACTGCAGACAGAAACAAACTGCAGGCATACAGAACATATGGAATCAACCGCCTGAGTATAGGCTTACAGTCACCGGATGACAGGGAATTGAAAATACTTGGAAGGATCCACAATTATGAGCAGTTTCTGGAGACCTACAGAAGTGCAAGAGAGGCAGGGTTCGACAATATCAATATTGATCTGATGAGTGCGATCCCGGATCAGACTTATGAAGGATGGATTCACAATCTTCGCACTGTTGCAGGACTGGATCCGGAACATATTTCCGCATACAGCCTGATCATTGAGGAGGGCACACCTTTTGCATCGCGGACGCTGAAGCTGCCGGATGAAGATACGGAGTACAATATGTATGAGGCAACAGCCCAGATTCTGGGAGAATATGGCTTTGAGCAGTATGAGATTTCCAATTACGCAAAGAAAGGCAGAGAATGCAGACATAACGTGGGCTATTGGATCCGACAGGATTATCTGGGGTTTGGCCTGGGAGCTTCCTCCCTTTATGGAAAGGAGCGTTTTGCCAATACACAGGATATGAAAAAATATCTGGAAAACAGCAGAACTCCGGAAAAAATAAGAGAAAAAGAGCCGCTTCTCACCAGGGAGGATGAGATGGCGGAGTTTATGTTCCTGGGACTTCGAATGACCAGAGGAATCTCAAAAGCTGAGTTTGAGCGGCAGTTTGGCAGTGAGACAGATGCAATATACGGGGATGTTCTGAGAAAATATAAGTCAATGGGACTGCTTTTGGAAGAAAACGGAAGGATTTTTCTGAGCAGAGAGGGAATCCACGTAAGTAATTCCGTTATGGCGGATTTTTTGCCGTAAACGCCTTGACGAACAAATGTTCCTGTATTATACTGATGCCATGAGGATTGCGGGGCAGCGAAACTGTGCAACAATCCATGAATATCATAACATACGACAAAGGTATAACTGTCAAGGTAAGAAACAGTTATTATTTATAAATGAGAAACAGGAGGCCCACGATGGCAGCAGATACAACGAAGAAGCACTTTATCAGGATCAGAGGTGCTAATGTTAATAATCTTAAGAATTTAAGTGTGGATATTCCCAGAGACAAGTTTGTGGTATTTACAGGACTGAGCGGCTCCGGTAAATCTTCACTGGCTTTTGATACCATCTATGCAGAGGGACAGCGCCGTTATATGGAATCTCTCTCTTCCTATGCAAGACAGTTCCTGGGTCAGATGGAGAAGCCGGATGTGGAGAGTATTGAAGGTTTGCCACCTGCCATTTCCATTGATCAGAAATCTACCAACCGCAATCCACGTTCCACAGTAGGAACAGTGACAGAAATCTATGATTATTTCCGACTTCTGTATGCCAGAGTGGGAATCCCTCATTGTCCGAAGTGCGGAAGAGAGATTAAGAAGCAGACAGTTGACCAGATGGTAGACAGTATCATGTCTTTTCCGGAGAGAACGAAGATCCAGCTTCTGGCTCCTGTTGTGCGGGGCCGCAAGGGAACTCATGCAAAGCTTCTGGAGCAGGCAAAGAGAAGCGGATATGTACGTGTGCAGATTGATGGAAACCTGTATGAGCTTTCCGAGGAGATCAGTCTGGACAAGAATATCAAGCATAATATAGAGATTGTGGTAGACCGTCTGATCGTGAAGCCCGGGATTGAGAAGAGACTCTCAGATTCCATTGAGACAGTGCTGGATCTGGCAGAGGGCCTTCTGATGGTAGATACTATGGATGGAAATATCCACAATTTCAGCCAGAGTTTCTCCTGTCCTGACTGTGGTATCAGTGTAGATGAGATCGAACCGAGAAGCTTTTCTTTTAATAATCCTTTTGGTGCCTGCCCGGATTGTCTGGGACTTGGGTATAAAATGGAATTTGATATTGACCTGATGATCCCGGACAGATCTCTGAGTATCCTGGATGGTGCCATTGTGGTCACAGGATGGCAGTCCTGCACAAATGAGGGAAGCTTTTCCAGGGCAATCCTGGATGCTCTTGCCAGAGAATATGATTTCAGCCTGGCAACACCTTTTGAGGAATATCCGGAGAAGATACAGGACATTCTGATCAACGGAACCAATGGGCATTCTGTAAAGGTTTACTATAAAGGGCAGCGCGGAGAGGGCGTTTACGATGTGGCGTTTCCGGGGCTGATCCGAAATGTGGAGCAGCGTTACAGAGAGACAGGCTCTGATGCCATGAAGCAGGAGTATGAATCTTTTATGCGCATTACTCCATGTAAAACCTGTAAAGGTCAGAGATTAAAGAAGGAATCACTGGCTGTGACTGTAGCGGATAAGAATATTTATGAGGTCACCAATCTTTCCATAGAGAAGCTGAAAGCCTTTCTTGCGGATATGCAGCTTTCCGAGCAGCAGCAGCTTATCGGCAGGCAGATTCTGAAGGAAATCAGGGCAAGAGTAAGTTTCCTGTCAGATGTAGGACTGGATTATCTTTCATTGGGACGTGCGACAGGAACTCTTTCCGGCGGCGAGGCGCAGAGAATCCGTCTGGCTACCCAGATTGGTTCCGGGCTGGTAGGAGTTGCCTATATTCTGGATGAACCTAGTATCGGGCTTCACCAGAGGGATAATGACAGACTTCTTGGTTCTCTGATGAAGCTGCGTGATCTTGGAAACAGCCTGATCGTTGTAGAGCATGATGAAGATACCATGCGTGCCGCAGACTGTATTGTAGATATCGGACCCGGTGCAGGGGAGCATGGCGGACAACTGGTTGCCATGGGAACTGCAGAGGATCTGATGAAGAACGAGGATTCCATCACAGGAGCTTATCTGAGCGGGAAATTAAAAATTCCGGTACCTTTGGAGAGACGGAAGCCAACCGGTTTTCTTACTGTCAAGGGGGCGGCAGAGAATAATCTCAAGAATATCGATGTGAAGATACCTCTTGGGATCATGACCTGTATCACAGGAGTTTCGGGCTCAGGTAAGAGCTCTCTGATCAATGAGATTCTTTATAAACGCCTGGCAAGAGATCTGAACCGGGCAAGAGTGATCCCGGGAAAACATAAGGATATTCTGGGAACAGACCAACTGGATAAGGTTATCAATATTGACCAGTCACCTATTGGCCGTACTCCACGTTCCAATCCTGCGACTTATACCGGGGTATTTGACCAGATCAGAGATCTTTTTGCAGCAACAGCAGATGCCAAGGCAAAAGGATATAAGAAAGGACGATTCAGTTTTAATGTAAAGGGCGGAAGATGTGAGGCATGCAGCGGTGACGGTATTATCAAAATTGAGATGCATTTCCTTCCGGACGTATATGTACCATGCGAGGTCTGCAAAGGTAAGAGATATAACAGAGAAACCCTGGAAGTAAAGTATAAGGATAAGAATATTTACGATGTGCTGAATATGACGGTGGAGGAAGCACTGACTTTTTTTGAGAATGTTCCTTCTATCAAAAGAAAGATACAGACTCTTTATGATGTAGGACTCTCCTATATCCGGCTTGGACAGCCGTCTACAGAGCTTTCCGGAGGAGAGGCACAGAGGATTAAGCTCGCTACAGAGCTGAGCAAGCGCAGCACAGGCAAGACTATCTACATCCTGGATGAGCCTACCACAGGTCTGCATTTTGCGGATGTGCATAAGCTGGTGGAGATTCTGAAACGATTATCGGAGGGCGGTAATACAGTAGTTGTGATCGAGCATAATCTGGATGTGATTAAGACCGCAGATTATATCATTGATATCGGACCGGAGGGTGGAGACAAAGGAGGTACCGTAGTTGCTCAGGGAACTCCTGAGGAGGTGGCACAGTCACCGGTTTCCTATACCGGAAAATATGTAAAGAAATATCTGAAATAATCTTGAAATCATATTGCAGGACTTTCTTTTTAAATGGAAGTTGTATATAATAGAAGAGATTATTTATAGCAATTCTCGTAAATAATATATTTTGATCCGGCTTATCAGGATGTGAAGCCCTGTTGGACTGTTTTGATCGCATTATTTTATGGAGTTGTTATAACTAAACCGGATAAGTCCCCGGTAGAGACTGTAAAAAGCAATGATCAGTTGAAGGGGATGAAGAAAACGTAAGAACAGAAAGGGGATTTCCATGCCGGCAAGTGATATTGGAATTGACCTGGGAACCAGGAACAGTCTGGCTTATTCTACAGGAAAGGGGCTTGTGCTAAATGAGCCTTCGATCGTAGTTTATGATAAAAATACAGAGAAGATACGTGCGATCGGTGAAGAAGCCCGTCTGATGGAAGGGCGCATTACTTCAGATATGGAGATCATCCGTCCCATCAGACAGGGCGTGATCGTTGATTATACAGTTACAGAGAAGATGCTGAAGTACTTTATATCCAGAGCAATAGGAAGAAGAGCTTTCCGCAAGCCCAGGATCAGTATCTGTGTTCCAAGCGGAATTACAGAGATTGAAAGAAAGGCAGTGGAGGAAGCAACCTATCAGGCAGGTGCCAGAGATGTCTATATGGTTGAGGAACCTATAGCTGCGGCGATCGGAGCTGGTGTGGATGTGACCAAGCCCTTTGGAAATCTGGTTGTGGATATTGGAGCCGGAACTTCGGATATTGCTGTTATTTCCCTTGCAGGGGTTGTGGTTTCTGCGTCAGTGAAGGTTGCAGGGGACAACTTTAATCAGGCTATACTGAATTATGTGAGAAAGAGCCATGGACTTTTTATCGGAGAAGACATGGCAGAGAGAATCAAAATACAGATTGGAACAGCCATTGAGGAGTCAAATCCAAGAACTATGGAAGTAAAGGGGAGAAACGTGATCACCGGTCTGCCGAAGACAGTAACACTTACTTCTGAAGAGATTCGTGTGGCATTAAAGGATGCTACAAGTCAGATCGTAGAGACCGTTCATGGAGTTCTGGAAAAGACACCGCCGGAACTGGCTGCGGATATTGTAGACAGAGGAATCGTACTTACAGGCGGAGGTGCCCTTCTTCATGGGATAGATACGCTGATCGAGCAGAGAACAGGAGTAAGCACACTGACTGTGCAGGATGCAATGAGTGTGGTAGCAGTGGGAACCGGTAAGTATGCAGAGGTAATGGCACGTTTTGACGGATAAAGCAGGAGGTACTGTATATCGCAGTGCCTTTTTGTGTTATTCAGTTGAAATTCACGTTATTCTTTGAAAGTGCTATAGAGGAAGCTGGAGGTGTAAGAAAAGCACATGAGCGAAACTGTTACAGGATACATAGATCATGTTATTTTCAGAAATGAAGATAACGGATATACAGTTATGGTACTGAAAGGTACGAAAAAAGAAGAAGAGTTAACCTGCGTGGGAAGTTTCCCGGCGGTCACACAGGGGGCATCTATTGAAGCAACCGGAGTATATACTCATCATCCGGTATATGGCAAACAGTTTCAGATCAGTTCTTTTACAGAGAAGATGCCGGAGGATACATATGGAATAGAACGTTATCTGGGTTCGGGCGCCATCAGGGGAATTGGTGCTGCACTGGCTTCCAGGATTGTGAGGAGATTCGGGGATGATACTCTTCGGATCGTAGAAGAAGAGCCTGAACGGCTTGCTGAGGTAAAAGGAATCAGCGAGAAAAAAGCCCGGGAGATCGCAGCACAGGTAAGTGAGAAGGCGGATATGCGCAAGGCTATGATCTTTCTGCAGAAATACGGCATTTCCCTGAATCTGGGTGCAAAGATTTACCAGAAATATAAGGAATCTGTCTATACGATCCTGCAGGAGAATCCTTACAGACTTGCGGAAGATATTTCCGGTGTGGGATTTAAGATTGCTGATGAGATTGCCTCCAGAGTCGGCATTCACGCAGACTCAGATTACAGAATCCGCAGCGGAATGCTGTATACTCTTTTGCAGGCTTCGGGAGAAGGACATACCTATCTTCCGAGGGAGCAGTTATTTACAAGATGCGCCAGGCTTCTGGGAGTGGATGAATCCTATATGGAGAAACATCTTATGGATATGGTTATTGACAGGAAGCTGGTGCTGAAAGAGAAAAATGAAGAAACTATTGTATATCCTGCGCAGTATTATTATCTGGAACTGAACACTGCCAGGATGCTTAATGAACTGAATATTGTGTGTCCTGAGGATAAAGAGCTTGTCAGGCACAGAATTGAGCTGATCGAGAAAGAGACAGGAACTGTTCTGGATGAAATGCAGAAGAGAGCAATCACTGAAGCAGCGGATCGTGGACTCTTTATTCTTACAGGAGGCCCCGGTACAGGTAAAACGACAACGATCAATGCAATCATCCGCTTTTTTGAAGGAGAAGGTGCAGAGATTCGGCTGGCTGCACCTACCGGACGTGCTGCAAAGAGAATGACAGAGACTACCGGATATGAGGCGCAGACAATTCACCGTCTGCTGGAACTGAATGGAATGCCGGAAGAAGAGAGGGACGGGCATTCAGCTAAATTCGAGAGGAATGCGCAGAATCCGCTGGAGGCAGATGTGATCATTATTGATGAAATGTCTATGGTGGATATCCATCTGATGCATTCTCTTCTTCTTGCAGTGGTAGCAGGAACCAGACTGATCCTTGTGGGGGATGAGAATCAGCTTCCGAGTGTAGGCCCGGGCAATGTGCTGAGAGATATTATCCGAAGCAGATGTTTCCCTGTAGTGGAACTGACTAAGATATTCAGACAGGCATCAGAGAGTGATATTGTTGTAAATGCTCATAAGATAAATAAGGGAGAACAGGTTCAGATCAATAATAAGAGCAGGGATTTCTTTTTTCTGAAGAGATATGATGCAGATATCATTATAAGAGTAGTGATCGCGCTGATCCAGGAGAAACTGCCGCGCTATGTAGATGCCAAACCCTTTGAGATACAGGTACTGACACCTATGAGAAAGGGACTTCTGGGAGTAGAGCGGCTGAATCAGATCCTGCAGAGATACCTGAATCCGCCGGAAGACGGGAAATCCGAGAGGGCGGTTGGAGACCGGCTGTTCCGCACAGGGGACAAGGTCATGCAGATCAGAAATAATTATCAGATGGAATGGGAAATCCGGGGACGATATGGGGTTGTCATTGAGAAAGGCGTGGGAGTATTTAACGGAGACACCGGAATCCTCAGGGAAATCAATGAATTTGCTGAGACAGCAGAAGTGGAATTTGAGGATGGACGTTTTGCAATGTACTCGTTCAAACAGCTGGAGGAACTGGAACTTGCATATGCTATTACAATCCACAAGTCTCAGGGATCTGAGTATCCGGCAGTCATACTTCCATTGCTTTCCGGACCACAGATGCTTTTAAACAGGAACCTTCTTTATACCGCAGTTACCAGAGCAAGAAAATGTGTGACGGTTGTGGGAAACGAGGAGACCTTTGCAGAGATGATACGCAATGAAAAACAGCAGAAGAGATACAGTGCACTGGATGAACGGATCAGAGAACTGAGTGAGACTACAGGGGATAATAATACAGATGGTGAAGAATGATATTGCAGACTGTGATCTGATGACTGAATAATAACAGAGAAAAAATTTATTCCGATAATATGAGAAAAACAGAAATACAGAGGATAGCAAAACAAAGAGTAAAATAGTGGAAGGAAATGGAAATGAAACGGTTTCTGAACATAGTTGCTGATATTTTTTACCCGAGATGCTGTCCGGTCTGTCAGAAAATACTGGCAGATCAGCGAAGGATGATCTGTCCGGAATGCGAGAAAGAACTTCGTCCGATTGGTCATCCCAGATGTTATAAATGTGGAAAACCCATAGAAACAGGGGAATACTGCAGAGACTGTCAGAAACACAGGCATATGTATGAACAGGGAAGAGGGATTTTTGTTTATGATGGCATAATGAGAAGATCTGTTACCAGATATAAGTACTATGGATGCAGAGAATACGGTGATTTTTATGCCAGAGCAATGTATCGATATGCACAGAAAGAATTGCGGGAATGGAAGCCGGATCTGATCGTGCCGGTTCCGGTACACAGGTCGAAAGAGCGGCAGAGAGGTTTTAATCAGGCTGCATATCTGGCGGAGAAACTCGGTCATTATACCGGGATTTCCACAGATGTCAATATTGTGCAGAAAGTTTTAAAGACAAAGTCGCAGAAAAAACTGAATGCTTTGCAGAGAAGAAAAAACCTGGAAAAAGCGTTCTGCGTGACCGGGGATGTCAGGGGAAAGAATATCCTGGTGATAGATGATGTGTATACAACAGGAAGTACGATCGATGCAATGGCCGGATGCCTGAAGAGAAAAGGTGCCGGAAATGTTTATTTTCTTACGGTTTGCATAGGCAGGAGATAAGAAAAAACACTTTTCATACATAATGATATATGTTACAATTAATCTGTATGATTATATGAATGATATCAGGTTGTTGCTGAGAACAGAGTGAACAGTAATAGCGGATTATAGCAAAAGGAAAAGCATACAGTAAGGAGTAATTTATGTTAAATGAAGAGAAGATAAAAATCATGAATAAACTTGCCATGTATGAACAGGGTGAAGGAAAGAAATATCTTCCGGTCAGCAGGTACTACCGTAGTGATTATATCGGACTTGCCATGATTAAGAATTTTTTCCTTGTTACGATTGGGTATTGCCTGATTCTGGCCGGTATCGCAGCATATTTTGCTGAATATCTGATAGATAATGTTCATAAGATGAACCTTGTTTCACTGGGCGTGGAAGTTATTCTGGGGTATGTGGCAGTGCTGGTACTGTTTTCTGTCCTGACATATATCCAATATACGGTGAAATACCATAAAGCAAAGAAAAGTGTGAAAAATTATTATGAAGAACTTACACAATTAAGTAAAATCTACGGTCGCGAAGATAAAAAATCTTCAGCCAGAGGAGTTACAGGAGGATATAAAAAATGACAGCATTACTCGAATTAAAACAGCGAATAAAGAATTTATACAGCCAGTATGAGATTTATATCCTGCCTGTCTTACGTTTTGTTCTGGCAATGGCTTATTTCATATGGATCAATACCAATATGGGATATATGAAGCAGATCGATAATATATTTATTGTTCTGATCCTTGCACTGATCTGTTCCATTCTTCCTTCGGGTGTAATGATTTTTGTAGGATTTGCCCTGATGGTCGCACATGGTTATGCACTGGGGATAGAAGTTGCAGGTTTTATGCTTGTGCTGATCCTGTTTATGGCAATTCTCTTCCTGAGATTCAGTTCAGACAATAATTTAGTACTTGTATTTACACCGCTTTCCTTTGGGTTCAGTGTTCCGACGCTTCTTCCTATCGGAAGCGGACTTTTGTGCAATGCGTTTTCTGCACTTCCTGCAGGCTGCGGAGTGATTATTTACTATTTTATCCGTTTTATACGTGTACAGCATAAACTTCTGGAAAACCCGGATGTTGCCATAGCTGACAAATTAAAACTTCTGACAGATGGAATCGTGCAGAACTGGGGAATGTGGATCACAGTGATTGCCTTTATCGCAGTGATTCTGCTGGTGAATCTGATACGTACCCGCTCTTTTGACTATGCATGGAGAATTGCCATTATTGCAGGTGGAGTTGTGTATGTTCTGATGATTATTGCAGGTGGATTTTATTTCAGACTGGATATTGATGTTGTTACGCTGATTATTTATACAGTGATCTCCGTGGTGATAGGATTACTTCTTGAATTCTTTGTATTTGGTGGTGACTATACCCGTACCGAGAGACTGGAATATGAGGATGATGAATATTATTATTATGTAAAAGCAGTGCCGAAAGCCTGTGTCACAACATCTGAAAGAAGTATAAAGAAGATTAACGGAAGTTCTGCAAAGGATGAAAGACCGGCACAGGATAACGTTGTTTCTTATGCGAATCCTATTTTTCATGGTGATGAGAAAGCAGTGACGACAGATGAGGCTGCAGCACCTGTAGAGAGAAAGAAAGATATTGACAGCGTGGATTTTGAGAAGAAACTGGAAGAATCATTAAAAAATCTGTAAAAAGCAGTTTCCGGTAACGATGAGACAAAATCGTTACTGTGAACGGAGTGAACAGTAACACAAAATCCACTGAAAACATTTTTAACGATAAGGTATATAAAAATGATAAGGAAAGGAGAGCCATATGCAGGAATTTTCAGGAAATTTGATAGAAACATTATCAAGACTGGCATTTCCTAAGATTGGGATTATAGATATCATACAGATTGCACTGATCGCTTTTTTTGTATATCAGTTCATGGTATGGATCAAATATACTCATGCATATACACTTCTGAAAGGAATACTGGTCGTTCTCCTCTTCATTCTGATCGCGTATATTTTCAGGATGAATACGATTCTGTGGATTTTTTCAAATCTGGCAAGTACACTGATCGTAGGTGTGATCGTTATTTTTCAGCCGGAGCTCAGAAAAGTTCTGGAACAGCTTGGACAAAAGCGAATCATGGCTTCACTGATACCTTTTGATGCAGGTAAAGAGGTGAAGGAAAGATTTACGGATAAAACCATCAGTGAGCTGGTCAAAGCATGTTTTGATATGGGAGAAGTTAAGACCGGAGCACTGATCGTAATTGAGCAGAATGAGCTGCTGACCGATTATATAAGAACAGGTATTAATCTGGATGCAATCCTTACCAGTCAGCTTCTGATCAATATATTTGAACATAACACACCACTTCATGACGGAGCTGTTATTGTAAGAGAGAACAGGATTGTGGCTGCAACATGCTATCTTCCACTGTCTGATAATATGGAACTGAGCAAACAGCTTGGAACGCGGCACAGGGCAGGTGTGGGGATCAGTGAGCAGACAGATTCTGTTACGATCATTGTATCAGAGGAAACCGGTCAGGTATCTGTAGCGCAGGGAGGAAAGCTGACCAGAAGTGTAAACAGTGCAAAACTCAGAGAAATCCTGGTCAGAGCGCAGAATAAGCAGGTTGTAGACAACAGCAAACTTCGCCATTTACTGAAAGGAAGAGTGAAGCATGAAGAAGCGAAAAATAACAGATAATATACCTCTGAAAATCATGTCTGTCGCAATAGCTGTTGTGCTATGGCTGATCGTTGTAAACATAGATAATCCGACAGGAACCAATTACTATACGCTCAATGATGTGGAACTGATCAACAAGGAATATGTGGAATCTTCAGATACCATCGGTAAGATGTGTATGCCGGAACAGAACCAGGATTCCATAAAAGTTGCGATCACTGCAACCAAGAAGATCAGAGACAAGATCAAAGTCACAGACATCTCTGCGGTAGCTGATCTTCAGCAGGCGGTAAGCCTGGATACAAATCCGGTTATGGTTCCTATTACCGTTACCTGTTCTGTACCGGGGGTATCTCCCAGTGATATCAAAGTTACTCCTCAGAATCTCAGTGTAAATCTTGATGAAAAAGAGACACAGGAGTTTGTGGTAAATGTCAGCAGAGGTGATACGAAACCGGGCAAAGATTATGAAGTAGGAAGTCTGACTGCCAGTCCGGAGAAAGTAAGGATTACAGGTCCGAAGACGCTGATTAATAAAATAGATAAGGTAAATGCTTCCATTGAACTGGATGGAAATACAGAGGATTTTACACAGGATGTAAACCTTACGATCATTGATAAGAATCAGGAGGTACTTACCGATTCTGAAATGAATTCATTACGGATCGAGAATAATGCAAAAGTAACAGTGACTGCAAAATTATGGAAAATCCACCAGGGAGTACAGATATCTGCAGGTTATGTAGGAACACCGGCTGAAGGATATCAGGTTGGGGCTGTGAGAACAGTGCCGGATACGATCAGTGTAGCAGGCAGTGCAGAAGGTCTTGAAAGTCTTGCGGATAATAATAATGTGATCACTATACCGGAAGACAGTATTGATATTTCCGGTGAATCCAAAGATGTGGAGAAAAAAATCAGTCTTACGAATCTTCTGCCGGACAATGTGAAACTTACCAGTGACTCCAGTGAAGATGTATGGGTAACTGTAAGTATTCTTCCGGCCGGAAGCAGAGAGTTTGAATTTCCGACTAAGAATATAGAGGTTAAGAATAAACCGAAAGATCTGCAGGTAACATTTGAGACTGCGCAGATAGAAGTGCGGATCAAATCAGATAACAAAGATCTGGATGATCTGAATAATGACAAAGACATTAAGGCATCTATAGATCTGGATGGCAAAAAAGAAGGAAGTTATGAAGTCCCGGTTGAGATAGTCTTGCCGGATGGTTATGAGACAGTGGAAGATGTGACTACGGAAGTAGTGATTTCATCAGGGACTGCTGTTGATGACAGTAAGGAAAACAAGGAATAAAAGAATTCTCCACTTACAGAAGGGGTAGTAACAATACAAGAGGAACAGTGAAATGGTCAGTAAAAAAGTGACAGTTAAAAATCCCACAGGTCTTCATCTGAGACCTGCGGGGATTTTGTGCAATGAGGCAATGAAATACCAGTCACAGATAACATTTGTCTACGATGGGGGCATGGCAAATGCAAAGAGTGTACTGAGTGTACTTGGTGCATGCGTAAAATGCGGAAATGAGATAGAACTTACCTGTGAAGGTGTTGATGAACGGGAAGCCCTGGATCATCTTGTTGCTGCTATTGATAGCGGCCTTGGCGAGTAGAAAGCTGCTGTGCACAAACAGAGTGAACAGTAACCATAAAGTAACATGACTAAAAGAGGAGGAACTTATTGTGAAAAGAAGATTAGTTGCGGTTACATTGAGTCTTATTATGACAATGGCAACTGTCAGTGAAGCAGGTGCTGCTGCATTTACTTCACCTGATACAGCTTTGGCTGTTGCCACACAGACAGATGCAGAAGAAGTAAATGTTACAGAAGAAACTTCTGAAACAGAAGCAGACGCTTTTTCAGATGGAGATGATGGGACAGCAGTACCATCACAGGAACAGACAGACGACGCATTTACAGCGGGAACGGATACGGCTGCTTCATTGCCGGACGAGACGCCGTCAACAGCAGATGCTACGGATGCCGTTGGAGCCGCTGTAGTGAAAGCTGAGGACTGGGTAAGCACAGAGAAGGGCTTTAAACTGCGCAAACCTGCAAAAAATCAGGATGCAGCAAATACAGATGATCAGAAAGCAGCAACAGCAGAACTACCCGATGAGGAGATGCCGTCTGAGACTGACGAATTCACAGGAGATCAGACAGAATCATCTGAAACAGCAGTGGCTGAAACAGATACAACAGCTGTGACAGCAGAGGTTACAGCAATGGAAACACCAGCAACAATGGATACAGTGTCTGTAACAAATGCAGAATTTTATACAGCGGCAGACGGAATTGTAAAGGTCAGCACAGAGTATAAAGGGGAAATCCATACAGGATATTATCTGTTTGATGAAGAGGGAATCCTTGTAACAGGACAGGCTGAAGTAAAAGAAAACTCTTCAGCTGATGAAGAACCGGCATCAGATGCAGCTCAGTCAGCAGGAGAAGATGCCGCAGGGGAAGAAACAGAAGCCCAGACAAATCAGTCTTATTTTACAACTGCAGACGAGGCTGTTGTTTATACCGGATGTGAAGGAGAAGAGATAACTCCATATACATCTACAGTAGGTCAGCAGGAGAAGAGTGTATGGAAATGGACAGGAACATATTTCCAGTACTACGATGAGAATGGTAATCTGGAGACAATTGCACAGCTTGAAGCGAAAGCAAAAGCAGAAGGTACATATACCGGATATTTCAAGATCAATGAGGATTATTACTGCCTCGATTCTGAAGGTAAGCCACAGACAGGAGAGATCACCCTCACAGTTAACGGCGAATCAAACCTGTATTATTTTGATCCTGCAAGCAGCGACATCCCCGGAAAAATGTTCCACAATGGATGGCTTCGCTCAGATACCACTAAGGGAGAGCGCTGGCTGTATTTTAAAAAGGGAAGTGTTCCTGCAGATATAGGTAAATATTATAAGCGTGGCGTAGTTGCCACAGCTATTCCGGAGAAAGGAACCGGAAGTTATTTGCTGGATGCCAATGGATATGTTCTGAAATCAGTGATGAAGAAGGCTCAGAATGGTGCATATTACTGTACCGACAGTAACGGCCAGATTTATAGAAATAAACTTGTAAAATACGGCAATTTCAGATATTATTTTGGTTCAAACGGAAAGCGGGCAACCTGGACAAAGAGATGGGCAAAAGCAGGCGATCATTACTATTACTTTGGAAGTACTCCGGGTCGTGTTGTTGAGAAACATGGCTGGCAGAAACTTGTCAGCACCAGTGGCAAATTCCTTGGCTGGCTGTATTTTGATTCCAATGGAAATCATTATACGGATAAGTGGACTTCCGCAGGTTATTATTTTAAGCCATCAGGAAAGCTTGCAAGCGGTTTGACAGAAATCGATGGAAAGAAATATATATTTGAATCATCTACATCCGCAGAACACAAAGGTAAAGTATATAAGAGCACAATGGTGCGCTATAAAAAGAAATGGTATATCGCATCCTCTAAGGGAAGCCTGTATAAGAGTGGATGGAGAAAATACAGCGGCAATTACTATTATCTTAAAGAATGTGTGGTTCAGACAAATCAGTTTATGAAAAAGAATGGAGTAAACGGTTATCTGGATGCAAACGGTAAATATACAAGAGGATGGGTAATTGTAAGTAATGCTAAAAACCTGGTGAGATATATCGATCCGTCAGGAAACGGATTTGCAAGAAATAAGAGTATGAGAGTTAATGGAATTCTGTATTACTTTGACCGTAACGGATACCGTATCACTGATCTGACAAACAGATACAGAGGACCGTATTCTGTTCAGGTGGACAGAGTAAACGGAGTTATGACTGTTTATGCTGATTCAGCCAGAACAATTCCTGTTAAGACGATCAGGGTATCTGTAGGTTTAGCAGGAACACCAACTCCGACCGGTAACTTTACACTGAGCAGAAGCCTGAGGTGGCAGCCTCTTATGGGACCATCCTGGGGACAGTATGGAACTCATGTAGACGGTGCCGGACAGGGAGGAATCTTTGTTCATTCTGTAGCCTGCGGCCAGGCAAACTCATATAATCTTCCGGCAGTAGAGTACAATAAGCTTGGATCTCCCGCATCACATGGATGTATCAGAACCTGTGTGGCAGATGCGAAGTGGGTTTATGAGAACTGTAATGGCGCACCGATCAGTATTATTGATGGTAAATATAAAGCAGATGATGCAATGAAAGGACCTCTTGGAAAGAAAGCACTGACTCCGTTAAGAGGAGCTGCTAATTTTGATCCTACAGATCCGGCTGTCTGATCCGGATATTTCTGCCAGGATAAATAAACATAATTGCTTATAGAAACGAAATATGCAAAACGGCTGCACAGAGCAAGAAATGTGCAGCCGTTTTTGGGTATATATCAGGGATTATCTTGCGAAAATGTAATATAGTGTGTATAATATGTTAATAGTATTGTAATAAAATGGACGTTTATTAGAAGACAGGA
>OCME01000183.1_pt1 | contig 17537 bp, 16 predicted proteins | sample 1538981 | NCBI WGS metagenome assembly OCME01 (sample SAMN01760979, study PRJEB22395) | human gut metagenome
TCGGGTGAGGGCTTGACCAAGAATCGCAGGAAGAATGAATCTCAAGGAAATGTCAGCATGTATGTAGTTTTGAAGATACAATGAGAAACCAGCTAACAGTTAGCTGGTTTTTTTGTATGTAAAAAAAAATATTCCGAGTTTATAGATAATCCCCTTGTTGTTACGTTAATCGCAAAATTATTTAAGATTAATTTAGCGGTTAAAATAACAACAAGGGGATATTGTAATCGAAATTATTTATAAAATAATTCGATAATCTTTAATCCTACATCTACAGCGATATCCATTCCTTCAACAGTAATGTGTTCATAAGGTCCATGATAAGCATGTCCTCCTGTTCCGAGATTCGGGCATGGGAGTCCCATAAAGCTTAACTGGGCACCGTCTGTGCCTCCGCGGATCGGGGTGATAAGCGGCGGGATATTGCATTCTTTGCATGCTGCAGTTGCATGCTCAATCAGTTCCATGCAGGTGTCGATGATTTCTTTCATATTTCGGTACTGTTCTGTGATGGTAAGTGAGACAGTTCCTTTTCCCCATTTTTCATTTAAAATTTTAGTGATGTGTTCCATAGTTTTCTTACGGACATCAAAAGTAGTTGCATTGTGGTCACGAATGATATATTCGAGAGCAGCGTGTGAGACATCTCCCTTTATGGAATAGAGATGGAAAAATCCTTCATAGTCTTCCGTATTTCTTGGTGTGTCAGCGGAAGGGAGCATGGAATTGAATTCCATGGCAACAAGTGCTGCGTTGACCATTGTATTCTTAGAAGAACCTGGATGTACGTTTACACCGGTAAATTCTACTACTGCTTTGGCAGCATTAAAGTTTTCATACTGGATTTCACCTTCTGTATCACCATCAAATGTATAAGCAAAATCAGCTCCAAATTTTTTTATATCAAAATGGGCTGGTCCCATTCCTATTTCTTCATCCGGGGTAAATGCAATACAGAGGGGACCATGCGGAATAGTATTGTCATTGAGGGTCTCAATCATTGTCATGATCTCGGCAATTCCGGCTTTGTCATCTGCACCGAGGATGGTGGTTCCATCGGAAGTAATGAGAGTTCTGCCTTTTAATGTGGAGAGATGAGGGAACATTTTCGGGGAGAGAACTCTGCCGCTGGTTCCAAGTGCAAGGTCTTTGCCGTCATAATTCGGAGTGATAACCGGAGTAACCGGATGATCGCAGAAATCAGAGACTGTATCCATGTGAGCGATAAAGCCCAGTTTTTGGCGGGATTCATATCCTCTGGTTGCCGGAATATGTCCATAGACATAGCAATGTTCATCTACATCGGCGTCTTTCACACCCAGTTCCTTTAATTCCTGAACCAGCAGTCTGGCAAGGTCAAACTGATACTGTGTGGATGGGGAAGTACCGGTTTCTTCACTGCTTGGAGTGAATACTTTTACATAAGATAATAGGCGTTCGTATGCTTTCATGAAAAACCTCCTGAGACCGAATTATTTGAAAAAGTTTCGGCTTTAATATAATAAGTATGTTACTGTTCACTCCATTCTCAGTAACGTAGTCCAAATTTATTCCAGATTGCCTGTGGCAATGGAATTTTGGTTTGTATGCCTCGGGATAGTGGTGTGTGAACAGTAACATAAGTATAACATGCGACTGAGATTACGTAAAAATATTTCTTGCATTTTGTAAATAGTTATGATATGATGCTGCTCAAAGAAAAGGGAGTAGCGGCCATCGTTATGAAGAACTGGACTTGTTTTTCCTATAAATGGTACATAAATGCGTCAGAACGGCAGATTAAGAATGCCCGCATTATGATATAATCGGCAAGACTTTTGTTTTAGACATTAAGAGAAGAGCTCATGTTATGTCTGAAATGAAAGTCTTTTTCTTTTCTTCAGAAATTTTTAGAAGCAAAAAATTTAATTATGTCAAATGGTGAAACGGAGGAGAAAAGTGAACGAAAGAGTAAATCCATTTAAAAAATTACAGAAGCCGGGAAAACATGTGAAACGTATTGTAATAGGAGCAGCAGGGTTGGTGATTATTGCAGGGCTTGCGGGAGATGCTACCTATCAGATCCAGGAGCAGGAACAGGCAGTATTGACAACTTTCGGAGTGCCGAAGGCAGTGGCAGAAACAGGACTGCATTTTAAGATTCCTTTTATACAGAAAGTACAGAAAGTAAATACAACGATCCAGGGATTTCCTATTGGATATAGTATGGGAGATAATTCGGTGGTTGAGAATGAGGGCATTATGATTACCTCGGATTATAACTTTATTGATGTAGATTTCTTTGTTGAGTACAGAATTTTAGAACCGGTAAAATATCTTTATAATTCAGAGGAACCGGAAGATATTCTGAAAAATATTTCTCAAAGCTGTATCCGTACAGTAATCGCAAGTTATGATGTGGATGAAGTGCTTACCACCGGAAAAGGTGAGATCCAGAGTAAGATTAAAGAAATGATCCTGAAGCAGATGGAGGAACAGGATCTGGGGATTCAGCTTGTGAATATCACAATCCAGGATTCAGAACCGCCCACACAGGAGGTTATGAAAGCATTTAAAGCAGTAGAAACTGCCAAGCAGGGAAAAGAAACTGCTTTGAATAATGCCAATAAATACAGAAACGAAAAGCTTCCGGAGGCTGAGGCAGAAGCAGACCAGATCATTCAGGATGCTGAGGCGCAGAAGCAGGTAAGGATTAATGAGGCGGAAGCTGAGGTTGCACGTTTTAATGCCATGTATGAGGAGTATGTTAAGAATCCGGAGATCACAAAGAAGCGTATGTTCTATGAGGCAATGGAAGATGTGCTGCCGGGAATGAAGATTGTGATTGATAATGGAGATGGAGTGCAGAAGGTTCTGCCGCTAGATTCTTTTACAGGGAACAGTTCAGAGAATCCGACAGAGACACTGAACACGGATCCTGCTCAGGACACACAAGATTTAAATGATTCTGAGAACGAATAAAGAAATGACAGAAAATATTTCATATAAAAGTGTTTTGGTAAATGAAATACGAAGGATAGAGATATAATTTGGAAAGGACTAATTTATGAACGGTAAGAAAATTGGAATATTAATTGGTGTGTCTGCAGTGGTTGTAGCTGTCGGAGCGTCGGTAACAGTAACTCAGCAAAATGAATATAAGCTGATCCGTCAGTTTGGTAAGGTTGACAGGGTGATCAGCTCATCGGGAATCAGTTTTAAGATTCCGTTTATAGAGAGTACACAGTCATTGCCAAAGGAAACACTGCTGTATGATCTGGCAGCATCTGATGTAATTACAAAAGATAAGAAAACGATGATCAGCGACAGCTATGTTCTCTGGAAAATCAGCGACCCGCTTAAATTTGCACAGACATTAAACTCTTCTGTGGAAAGTGGTGAAAGCCGAATTAATACTGCTGTGTATAATGCCACTAAAAATGCGATCAGCAGTATGTCACAGGATCAGGTGATCACAAGTCGTGACGGAGAACTGTCTGATATGGTTATGGAGGCAATAGGAACAAACATGGATCAGTATGGAATCGAACTTCTCAAATTTGAAACCAAGCAGCTGGATTTGCCGGATGATAATAAGGAAGCTGTATATGAACGAATGATTTCTGAACGAGATAATATTGCAGCGACTTACAAGGCAGAGGGAAACTCTGAAGCAAAGGTGATTCGAAATAAAACCGACAAAGAAGTAGCAATCCAGATTTCTGATGCTAAAAAACAGGCAGAGATCCTGGAGGCGGAAGGGGAGCAGGAATATATGAAAATTCTTGCGCAGGCTTATGGAGAAGAGGACAGAAGTGAGTTTTATTCATTTGTGAGAAGCCTGGATGCGCTGAAGACATCTATGAAAGGTGAGGACAAAACAGTGATACTGTCTGCAGATTCACCGATTGCTCAGATCTTTGAAGGAAAATAAAAGAAAGTAACAATAATACACTCTAATTTTTCACCAGATAAATGGAAGATAGACATAGAAGATAAGGAATGTTATAATTTTTTTACAAAGAAATCCTGAAGCAGAAAATGTAAGCATAATCTGGAAATAATATACAGAGAAAACGGAGGAATAGAAAATGCTGACATGTATCAGATCAAAACGGCAGAGAGATGCAGCGGAGTATGCTTTACGAACTATTCAGTCATCATGCATAAGGCCTTATATTAAGACAATATATCTGTATGGCAGTTGTGCACGGGGAGAAGAGAAATATAGCAGTGATGTTGATCTGTTTCTGGAACTGTCAGAGTCATTCCGCTCCCGGCCGGAACTTAAAAAATATCTTTATCTTCTAAAATCAGAAGTATCCTCTGAGGAATTGGATGATGCAGAAACGGATCTGAAAATTGTAGTTGGCGATGACTGGAAAAGGAACAAAATGCTGTATTATACAAATGTGCGAAAGGAAGGAATTCAGATATGGCCTTGAACAGTTATTTTGATTTTGCAGAAAATGATTTTCAATATTTTAAAGCCTCTTATGATGCGGGGATAGTTGCAAATATGATGGGTGCCATGGCGCAGGGAATATGCGAAAAATATATGAAGCATCTGATCTCAGAATACTATAAACCGGATGATGCTATACAACAGAAAGATTTTGAAAATATTTTGCGTACACATAGTCTGAACAGATTGATGAAATTTCTAAAAGGAAATATGGGAGCAGAGTTTTCAAAAAATACGCAGACACATATGAGAATGATAGATGGTTTCTATTTTTCAACCAGATATCCTGGTGACGATAGCATAGAGATTGATGGTGATGATGTGGAAACCTGTAATGATGCGATAGAATTGTGCAGAAAAGAAGTTTTAGAGTTAGAACGAAAGTTAAAAAAGGATGAGGTATAAACAGAAATCACGTTACGTAATACAGAAAATCTACTATGAATATCGTTGATACTGTATTTGAAATGAAAGACGGCAAGATCTCATGAGCCTGATCTCAGAGAATAGAAAAGAGGCTGTTACACTAATTGCTTATGTAGTGTGACAGCCTTGTGTATTGTGAACTGAGAATTTGTTACTGAAACGTAAGGAATAAATTTTCAAAAGTAGTGTTGATGTGTCGAAAACTATTGATTGACGGAACAGCATGCGTTTGTTACACTGAATTTATATATCTGAGTTCCAGACCAGCCGGTCATCTATTTCCCTTTATGAAAGCATGTACGAAAGATAAAGATTATCCGATTTATGATATTTGTGCAAATTGGGTATTCAAACATTGTTACCGTATGTTAGAATAGAAGTGAGGTATCTAATGAATAATACGATATTTGATGATGTATTTCGTACAATGATTGAGAAAATGCCATATCTGGCAGTACCTTTGATTAATGAAGTATTCCATACTTCTTATCCGGAGAATGTACCGATTGTGCAGTTGCGCAATGAACATCAGCAGGAAAACGGAGAGATTATCACGGATTCCTGTTTAAAGATTGCTGGTAAATTGTATCATATTGAATGTCAAAGCGTAGACGATACAACTATGGCAATTCGTATGATAGAATATGATTTCTCCATAGCAATTGAAAATGCACAGAAACAGGGACGCAAATACAGGATGGATTTTCCAAAGTCCTGCGTATTATATTTGAGAAGCGGAAAGAATACGCCGGATTTTCTGGAGATAGAGATGGTACTTTCGGATGAGAAAATAGTACATTATTGGGTTCCGACAATGAAATTGGAGACATATACGAGAAACAGTATTTTTGAAAAAAATTTACTGATGCTTCTGCCGTTTTATATTATGCGATATGAAAAGGATATTCATGAAATGAGTGAGAATCCGGAAATGTTCCAGAGTTTGCTAAATGACTATGAGGAAATCCGGATAAATCTGGAAAGAGAACTTTCAGGAGCAGATAAGACGGCTTTATACATGAATTTAAATAAACTGATCATAAAAATAGCGGACTATATATGTAGGAATGAAAAAACAGTCCGGAAAGGAATAGGTGAGATTATGGGTGGAAAAGTTCTTGAACTGGAATCTGAAAGGCTCGAACGGCTTCAAAAAGAGGCGGAAGCAGAGGCAAAAGCAATTGGAGAAGCAATCGGCGAAGAACGATTAAGCACTTTGCTTAATCGTCTGATTATGGATGGAAGAAGTGCAGAAATACAGTCTGTTGTGACAAATACAGATATTCGAAAACAGTTATATAAGGAATATGGAATTTTGTCAGAATAGGTATTAAATAAAAAGACAGTATTACTTTTTATATGTGAGTTAAGGGGTGAAATTTTAGAGATAAAATGCAACTTGACGAACGATATGAATGTGGATATAATAGGTTCAGAAATAAAAAAATTGGAATTTTTAACCGGATTTGACCGGCCCTGATATCGCTAAGGAGGAACATGTTATCATGAAAATCGGAAATGATATTTATTATGTAGGTGTAAATGATCATCAGATAGATCTGTTTGAAGGTCAGTATGTAGTGCCAAACGGTATGTCCTATAACTCATATGTGATCATGGATGAAAAGATCGCAGTTATGGATACCGTAGATGCTAATTTCAAAGATGAATGGCTTGAAAATGTAGCCAGAGTCCTGGACGGTGCGAAACCGGATTATCTGGTAGTACAGCATATGGAGCCGGATCATGCCGCAAATATCGAGAACTTCATGAAAGCATATCCTGACACAATCGTAGTTGCAAATACCAAGACCTTCACTATGATGGGAAATTTCTTCAGAAACCTGAATCTGGACGGAAAGAAACTGGTGGTTGCAAACGGTGACAGCCTGACACTTGGAAAACATGTGCTGACTTTCGTATTTGCACCAATGGTTCACTGGCCGGAGGTTATGGTTACATATGACAGTACTGATAAGGTTCTGTTCTCAGCAGACGGTTTCGGTAAATTCGGAGCACTTGACGTAGAAGAAGACTGGGACTGCGAAGCACGCCGTTACTATATCGGAATCGTTGGAAAATACGGTGCACAGGTTCAGAAGCTTCTGAAAGCTGCCGCAACTCTGGATATCCAGACAATCTGTCCGCTTCATGGTCCAATCCTCACAGAGAACCTGGGACATTACATTGAGAAATATGATATCTGGTCCTCCTACAAAGTAGAGAGCGAAGGTGTTGTGATCGCCTATACATCTGTTTACGGAAACACAAAGAAAGCAGTAGAACTTCTGGCACAGAAACTGGAAGAAAAAGGATGCCCGAAAGTAACTGTATTTGACCTTGCAAGAGATGACATGGCAAAAGCAGTGGAAGATGCTTTCCGTTACGGCAAACTGGTACTTGCCACAATTACATACAACGGAGATATTTTCCCATTTATGCGCACCTACATTGAGAACCTTACAGAACGCAGCTACCAGAACCGCACTATCGGTCTCATCGAAAACGGAAGCTGGGCACCTGCAGCAGCAAGAATCATGCAGGGAATGTTCGAAAAGAGCAAAAATATCACATGGCTTGAAAATAATGTAAAGATCACTTCTTCCTTAAGCGAAGCAAACGAAGCGGAGATTGAGGCTATGGCAGAGGAACTCTGCAAATAATTGATAATTGTAAACAGCAGGATCGAAAGATTCTGCTGTTTTTCAGAATAAGATAAACCCGGTTACTGAGAATGGAGTGCATAAGTAACAAAACCCGTGTTACTGAGAACGGAGTGCATAAGTAACGAAACCCGTAAGAGAAAGGCAGGAACAAAACATGACAGTAGCAGAAGTTATAAAGAAAATGGTAGAGTATTCCAAGGGAGATCTTCATGACATCAACCATTTCATGAAAGTATACGCATATGCAAAAACAATCGCGGAAGGCGAAAATCTGTCACCGGAGCAGCAGAAGCTGGTGGAGGTTACTGCGGTTGTCCATGATATTGCCTGCCCTCTCTGCAGAGTAAAATACGGAAATGCCAACGGCAAGCACCAGGAGGAAGAAAGTGCGGCACTGATAGAGGAATTTTTCGCATATTCAGATCTGCCGAAAGAATTTGTAGATCGTGTTTCTTATATTGTAAGTCATCATCATACAATAACCGGAATCGATGGTATTGATTATCAGATCATGATAGAAGCAGATTATCTGGTAAATGCAGATGAGAGTAATTTCTCCGGAAACAATGTGAGAAACATGCTGGAAAAAGTATTCAAAACAGAGACAGGAAAATTCCTGCTCCAGTCTATGTATCAGAAGAGGCTGAATGCTGAAGAATAAAAAGAAAACGTTAAGAAAGATTATGAGTGATAAAAAAACGGCGCAGAAATGTGCCGCTTTTTTTGTAGGAAAATCCAGAGATTATAATTTGTTTGTATTACAATTATATGCGGACGAGAAGTTATAATAACTATAAAAATCCGATACCTGAAAATTTATTTAAAAGATATGAAACTTTTCCTTATAATTCCCCATCTAATAAGTGTAAAACAAAATAACAAAGCTTCATTCGAATGAAACATATTTGTAAAAACATAAGAGCTACTGGACATGAAGTAAACAGTAACACATAAAACTCTAAGCAAGGAGGATCAGCATTTGATACAGTTGGTAAAACGCTCCATCTCAGGAGATGCGGATGCATTTCTGGAACTGATGGAAAAGAATTCTCTGGCAATGTACAAGGTGGCAAGGGGAATCCTTGATAATGATGAGGATGCCGCAGATGCCATGCAGGATACCATACTTACCTGCTTTGAAAAAATACATACACTGAAAAATCCGGAATATTTCAAAACCTGGATGATCCGGATCCTGATCAATGAATGCAATAAAATCCACAGACATTATAAAAACTTCAGCAGAGCCGAAGAACTTCCGGAAGTCCCCGGACAGGATATGTCCATTGAGGAATTTGAGTTCAAGGAAATGCTTGGAATGCTGGACGAATCCTACAGGATCATACTGGTTCTGTATTATGTAGAGGGATTTCGGATCGCAGACATTGCTTCTATATTAAATATGAATGAAAACACTGTAAAAACCAGACTGGTCAGAGCCCGTATGCAGCTAAAGCAGGAATATACTTCAGCAGAAGATAATATTCAGAAGAAGAGACTGCAGCAGAAAAAAAAGAAAAACAGAGAATTCACAGGTATAGCAGAAGGTTTGCAGAATATCAGAATGAAAATCTGAGAACAGGATCAGTAACAGCAGGAAACATAACAGTAAGTTCAAGAAAGGAATGAAGTGATCATGGCGAAGAAGTTGGATTTTGATAAAGAAAAGAATAACAGAAATGACAATGTGATAGAGGAAATCATGCAGGCAGACTTTCCGTTGCCAAAGCAGGCAGAAGATGCAAAAAACGAAGCATTTTCCAGAATCAGAGAAATGGCAGCAGCTTCTGGACATACGGAAAATACAGAGAATATAGTGCAAAGATTACAGGAGAAATCAACAGAAAAATCAACAGGAAGTTCCGGAAAGAAATCCACAGGAACAGCAAAATCGCACAAGAAATTCAAAACAGTATACAAAACAGCTTTGGGACTGACTGCAGCTGCAGCTGTATTTTCAACAGTATGTATCACAAATCCGGCATTTGCAGAGAACATCCCTCTGGTTGGAAATGTATTTAAGCAGCTCGGTAATTCCATGGGATTTTATGGTGATTATTCGAAATATGCAAAGCAGTTGACAGATTCTGCAGAAGATGCAGAGTTGGCAGATACTAATGAAAGTCAGGAGGACGGAGGTAATCCTCAAAGTGCTCAGGCTGAGGATCAGAATACAACAGAAAATAACAATGCAGATAAAACGAAAGACAATGAATCATACAGTAAAACAGTAGATGGAACAACTGTCACGCTTTCAGAAGTATACTGTAATGAAATGGCTCTGTACCTGTCCATGACAATCCATACAGAGGATAAATTCCCGGATACATTCATTACATCTGATGGAAAACCCAATATTAAGCTCAGCGAGAATTCTACAGTGAAATATGATTACATGGATGAAAAAAGTAATCTGTTCAATGCTTATCTGGATGGAAAAATGCTGGATGATAACACCTATGCAGGAGTTTTGCGTATTCCTGTAGAAGATATGACAGTGGATGATGCAGGATGGACAAAATTTTATGAGGTGCGTAACGCATTTTTCAAAGAAAAAGGGATTGATGTAGATTCTGAGGACTTTAGTTTTGATAAGTTAGCCCAGGCACTGGGAATGGATGAATACAGTGACGCGAAGCTTCCTCAGGTGGGAGGTCCGGCAATCAGCGATTATGTCAAAGACATAAAAGTACCTGACAGGTTTACCATGGAGCTGGATCTGAAAGATATTGTGGGCGCTCTTCCGGAGAATCAGGATACCACCCCGGATATCCCTCAGGATCTGCGGGATGAATATAATCAGAAAATGGCAGAGCATGGAATCAGTACAGACGATGCAGATTATGAGAGCCTGACAGAAGAGCAGAAGGATCTGGAGCATCAGTTTTTCACTGAGATGTGGAATGAGTATTTTGAACGATATCCTGAGGCAAATGAAGGTAATAACAGATATAACTCATGGACACTGAAAGGTGACTGGAAATTCAACGTAGATGTAGAGAAAAATACTTCCGATACTGTTGAAAAGGATGTAAATGTGGTAGATGAAAATGGAGATGGCGTTCTCTCCATTACGAAAACACCATTTGAGATCACTATGAAAATGCAGGATCCGGAAGCAAAGTATTTTGCAGTTATGCTGGATGCCAATGGAGATATCATGCCATATGGAGGCGTGTCAAACAGCAATAACACATATGCGATACAGGACAGAGACATTTCCACTGTATATATTTATCTTTGTGACTACTATGAGTATATGGATGAGCTGAAAGGCTACTACTGGTCCGATGACTACGAAGAAAAAGCAAAGACCAGGACCTTCAAACAGCTCCTGGATGAACGGGCAGTTGCCGGCACAGAAGTACATTTTGATACAGATAAATAATGATATAAAGCTTCTTTTTGTCCTTGATATCAGATGATAAAGTCCCGTAACTGAAACAGCATCTTCACAATTTTCTGCAGAAAGATGATGTTTTAATTATTTTGATAAAAAAGGTCAGAAAAACAGTAGAATCTGAGCCAAGTTAATGTTACAATGTAGGCGTCTCAAAAAAAGAGTGCAGAAGGGAGCCAAAACAAAATGGACTACGCAAAAGAATCTTTAAAAATGCATTATGACTTAAAAGGTAAAATTGAGGTTGTATCAAGAGCCAAAGTAGATTCCAAAGATGCTTTAAGCCTTGCTTACACACCGGGTGTTGCTCAGCCTTGTCTGGAGATTCAGAAGGATGTAAACAAGAGCTATGATCTGACAAGACGTTGGAATACAGTTGCTGTTGTAACAGACGGAACTGCAGTACTTGGACTGGGAGATATCGGACCGGAAGCAGGTATGCCTGTTATGGAAGGTAAATGTGTACTCTTTAAAGAATTTGGCGGTGTAGATGCGATTCCGCTCTGCGTCCGCAGTAAAGATGTTGATGAGATCGTTAAGACAGTAAGCCTCCTGGCAGGATCCTTTGGAGGAATCAATCTTGAGGATATTTCCGCACCAAGATGCTTTGAAATCGAAAAGAAACTGAAAGAATGCTGTGATATTCCGATCTTCCATGACGATCAGCACGGAACAGCAGTGATTACACTTGCAGGTGTTATCAATGCGCTGAAACTGGTTGGCAAGAAGCTTGACGAAGTGAAAATCGTTACTTCCGGAGCAGGTGCTGCAGGTATCGCTATTATCAAACTGTTAATGTCCATGGGACTTAAGAATGTAATCATGACAGACAGAAAGGGTGCGATCTACGAAGGCAGAGAAGGATTAAACCCGATCAAAGAAGAGATGGCTAAGATCACAAATTTCAACAAAGAGAAAGGTACTCTTGCAGAAGTGATCAAAGGCGCAGACATCTTCATCGGTGTATCCGCACCTGGAACACTGACACAGGATATGGTCCGCACAATGGCAAAAGATCCTATCATCTTTGCATGTGCAAACCCGGTACCGGAAATCTTCCCTGACGAAGCAAAAGCAGCAGGCGCAGCAGTGGTATCCACAGGACGTTCTGATTACCCGAACCAGGTAAACAACGTACTCTGCTTCCCGGGACTTTTCCGTGGTGTACTGGACGCAAGAGCATCAGATGTTAACGATGAAATGAAAGTTGCAGCAGCATATGCAATCGCAGGTCTGGTAAGTGACGAAGAATTAACAGCGGAATATATTCTTCCGGCAGCATTTGACCCACGCGTAAAAGACGCTGTAGCTAAAGCTGTAGCAGAAGCAGCAAGAAAATCAGGCGTAGCAAGGATTTAAGCAAATAGAATAATGAAGCCCTCTGTTTTCATGTGAGCAGCATGCAGACGGAGGGCTTTTTTGTGTTATAGGAAATTACTCCGTAATGTTCCTATAACACAAAAAGGCCCTCCGGGCAGGATCGCACTGCGACGGAGAGGAATTATGTCGCTGAAGCGACCCGTCGCAGGCGGAGAATCCTGCAAGCAGGATTCTTTTACAGAATATCCAATCTGACCTCTAAAAAATTCAAAAAATTGGTCATTGAAATAATGACACATTTCGCGTATGATAACTTCAACATATTGATGCGTCAATATATAAAAATCTGATAGTGAGAATCAAACAGGCAATCTGGCTTATTGATATGAGCTTTCTATCAGATCATATGAGAGGGGACAGTTATTATGAATACTCAGAACAGCACAATTACAAAACTTGCAGAGACAGCTCTTATGGCTGCGTTATGCTATGTATCTTTTACATTCCTGCAGATTAAGATCCCTGTACCGGGCGGTGATGCAACATCCATCCATATCGGAAATGCATTCTGCGTACTGGCAGCACTTCTGATCGGCGGTGTATACGGCGGATTGTCCGGTGCCATCGGAATGGGAATCGCAGACCTGATGGATCCTGTATATATCACAGGCGCACCAAAGACATTTGTACTGAAATTCTGTATTGGCCTGATCACAGGTCTGGTAGCACATAAGATTGCAAAGATTAATGAAAGTACAGATAAGAAATATGTTTTCAAATGGAGTGTGATTGCTTCTGTAGCAGGTCTTGCATTTAATGTTGTGGCAGATCCGATCGTAGGATATTTCTACAAACAGTATATTCTCGGACAGCCTCAGGAACTGGCACAGGCACTTGCAAAAATGAGTGCTGTAGCGACATTATTCAATGCAGTTGTTTCTGTGATCCTGGTAGCAGTGATCTACAATGCAGTACGTCCGGTACTGATCAAAAGTCATCTGCTTACAGTTACCGGTAAGAAAAAAGAACAGGCAGCATAAACGGATACAAAATGAATAAGACATAATAAAACAGCATTTCGGGTGCAGAACCTGAAATGCTGTTTTATTATGTTACAGGAAATTATTCCGTAATGTTCTGCGCAGAAGTTTTTACTTGTCTGACGAAGGAAAAACAGGCACAAGCCATAGGATACAATTCAAAGAGTATGCACTTTTTTGACCTCAAAGTAGCACTTTTTTGGACATAGTGTAATAAGATAGAAAAAACAAATTGTGCATATTTAACAAATGACGAAAAAGAAAGATAAAAAAATTCAAACTTATGCGAAAAAGGTCTTGCTATTTCAGAAACAAAGTGGTATTATACAACTATCAAAAAACCTTATGCGCAAAAGGTAAAAAGAAACAGTTAAAAAAATGACGAGGTGACGAAAATGAAGAAAAAAGTATTTGCAACACTTTTAGCAGTATCTATGATCGCATCAATGGTTCCGGCAGCAGTATCCGTACAGGCAGCAGACGGTGACAGTATTCGTCTTGTAAACGGTAAGATCGAAGTTGACGCTCAGCTGAAGAAATTAGCTGAAATGTATGAGAAAGAAACAGGAACTAAAGTAGAAATCGAATCCATGGGCGGCGGAATCGATATCCAGGGTACTCTGAAAGGATACTACCAGTCAGATAACATGCCTGACATCTTCGTAAACGGTAGTGGAGCAGACTTTGCTAACTGGACAGATATGTTAGTAGATATGAGCGTCAAGCCAAATACAATGCTGAGATACGACTTCATCCAGATATGTTAGTAGATATGAGCGATCAGGAATGGGCTTCTGATACAGATGCAGCTTATGTTGATGAGAGCCAGGGTACAATCGGTTTCCCATATACAACAGAAGCAATCGGTCTTGCATATAACAAAGACATCCTTGATAAAGCGGGAATTGATCCTTCCACATTAACAAGTCCGGATGCAATCAAAGAAGCATTTGAGACAATTGATTCCAAGAAAGATGAACTTGGACTGACAGCAGTTGTAGGTTATGCAGCAGAACCAGTTAACCTTTACTGGTCAACAGGTAACCATTTATTTGGTACATATCTGGATGAAGGTCTTGACAGAGATGACACTACTTACATTGACATGCTCAATGATGGCGGTAAACTTGACGAAGGCCGTTTCACAGATTTTGCTAAATTTGTAGGTCTTCTGAACCAGTATTCAGATCCTGCGCTCCTTGTTTCCGGTACATATGATCAGCAGATTCTGAACTTCTCATCCGGTAAATATGCATTTGTTACACAGGGTTCCTGGATTGGTGCAACAATGGTTGGTGATGACGCTGACGCTTACAAAGAAGCTGGTAACTTCGAAGTTGGTATGATCCCGTACGCATTCGAAGATGGACAGGATACAATCCTTACAAGCTCCCCATCCTGGTGGTCCGTATACAAAGATGGTAATGTAGAAGCAGCAGAAGCATTCCTTCAGTGGCTGACAACAGACGAAGCTCAGGAAGTCCTCGTAAAAGAAGCTGGATTCGTAAGTCCATTCAAATCCTGCACAATCGTAGGCGACGATCCGTTTGCTCAGACAATTACTGATTATCAGAAAGCAGAAAAGACATCCGCATGGCACTGGTCAATTCCAGGTTTCAAAGAAGGTATCGCACAGAACTATACAGGTCAGGTATTTGCTGACTATGCATCTGGAAGCCTTGATGAAGCTGGATTTGTAAAGACAATGCAGCAGGTTCTTGAAAGTGCATATGCAAACTAATAATTGAAACTTATGGGCGGCGCTTATGTTGCCGCCCACTTTTATTTGCGCTGCATACCTGAGTAAAGGTCCGGCAGACCTTTACCAAGGTACGCAAAAAGTTTAAGACGCATTGATTTTTGCTTTGAAATAAGAAATAGGAAGGATGAAGGCAAAATGAATACAAACAGTGCTAGTAAAAAAGCAATTTCCATGGTATGCCTGATAGCCGGTATTATTTTACTGGCAGCAGCATTGATTCAGGATATTTCCGGAAGCGGAGCTGGCTGGAGAGGTCCGGCGCTGATCATCGGTGCAATTGGCATCTTACTGGGAATGTATTTATTCCCAACATTAAAACATCACAGAAGCATCGTTAACTTTATATTTGTATTTCCGTTGTTATTTACATTTGTAGTAACAGTTATTATTCCATTATGCCTTGGTGTATTCTATTCCTTTACAGACTGGAATGGAATCAAGATGACAGGATTTATAGGATTTGCAAACTATAAGGCAATGTTCAGTGAACCAAGTTTCCTCTGGTCACTGATCATCACAATTCTGTTTGTAGTTCTGAATATGGTTCTGGTAAATGTAGTAGCGTTTATGCTTGCATTACTCTGTACCTCTAAGATTAAGGGACTCTCATTCTTCAGAGCTTCCTATTTCCTGCCAAACCTGATCGGCGGTATCGTACTTGGTTATGTATGGCAGTTCGTATTTAACAACGTACTGATCAAGATGACAAATAATATTTCACTTCTGTCAAAGACAAACACAGCTATGATGGCTATCATCGTTGTTTATATCTGGCAGTATGCAGGTTATATCATGCTGATCTATGTAACAGGTCTGACACAGGTACCTAAAGATGTACTGGAAGCATCTCAGATCGATGGCGCAAATGCAGTTACAACATTATTTAAGATTAAGATTCCGATGATCGCAGCTACAATTACAATCTGTACATTCCTTACCTTAACATCAGCATTCAAACAGTTCGATGTTAACATGGCTTTGACAAATGGTACAGGTTCTGTCGCAAGTTTCTTCGGAAACTATCTGACAAACGGTACTCAGATGCTGGCTCTGAATATTTACAATACAGCAATCTCCAAGAACAATTATGCACTTGGTCAGGCGAAAGCTATTCTGTTCTTCATTATCCTGGCTGCTGTATCTATTATTCAGGTTAGAATTTCCAATAAGAAGGAGGTTGAAATGTAATGGTTACGAAGAAAACTCCAAAGGTAGTGCTTACAGCTGTTGCGATTGTTATCGCAGCGTACATATTATCTCCTTTCTATCTGGTACTTATTAATACATTTAAGAATGCAAACGGTATTGTTGCAAATCCTGTAAGCTTTGCAGGTGCAAGCTTTGCACAGTTTAAGACAAATATTTCAAACGTTGTCAACAACTCCAACTTCAGTTTCTGGAGTGCATTCGGAACATCTGCGATCATTACAGTTGTTTCCCTTGTATTACTTGCTTTATTCGGTGGTATGGCTGCATGGGTTATCTGCCGTAACAAGACAAAATGGTCCACAGCTATTTACATGACATTCATCGCATCCATGACAATTCCTTTCCAGGTAGTTATGCTTCCTCTGGTTTCTACATTCCGTGATGTAGGTAAATTCCTTGGAATCAACATGCTTCAGTCTGTTCCTGGTATTGTATTTGCATACTGTGGATTCGGTGGTGCTATGACAGTATTTATCTTAACTGGTTTTATTAAAGGTATTCCATATGAACTGGAAGAAGCTGCAGCGATTGACGGATGTTCTCCTGAGGGAACTTTCTTCCGCATTATCCTTCCGCTTCTGAAACCGGTTATTGTTACTGTTACTATTCTGAATGGTATGTGGATCTGGAACGATTACCTTCTTCCTTCTCTGATGTTAGGACAGAATGGTAAGGTTAAGACTCTTCCAGTTGCTGTACAGGCGTTTGTTGGTTCTTATGTTAAGCAGTGGGATCTGATCCTTACTGCAGCACTCCTGGCAATGATTCCGATGATCATCGTATTCCTGCTTGCTCAGAAGCAGATTATGAATGGTATGGTTGAGGGTGCTATTAAATAGGCTTGCAAATACTTTTTGAAAAGCTGTCGTTTTCCTCATTATTGGGGAACGGCAGTTTTTTAATGGTTTCAAAGGGGACGCGAAGAAAAATAAATGTTTTGAACCACGGCTGCGGGGGCAGGAACTCTAAGAGTTGCTACACCCCCTGTAGGACGCCACTGAAAAAGTCTTTATTTTGCATAAAGCAGTACAATATAAAGTGTTTTTATTTGTTTTAATCTACTATATAATGTGTATAAAAATAGTTTTTCAGTGGCGTCCCTGTAGATGTGGTTAAAAACATTTATTTTTCTTCGCTGTGAACTGGCTGGGACTGTGAATGATAGGTATGGAAGTGTGTTATTGGAGATGGAATGGATAGAAACGGAACATAAACGGAATAGAAAATGATAGTATAAATTTTACAGATATGGGCTTGAAATGTTGGGGCT
>OCME01000198.1_pt1 | contig 16765 bp, 19 predicted proteins | sample 1538981 | NCBI WGS metagenome assembly OCME01 (sample SAMN01760979, study PRJEB22395) | human gut metagenome
GCCAGCCGGCTGGTGCGCAGGTCGGCCAGCTATAAGGGAAAGCGGTATATCTATTATCAGTGCTCCGGCAGCAAACAGAACAAGGGCAGCTGCACGAGCCATAACCTGCGGGATGAAAAGCTCTATAACATTGTGCGGAATGCGCTCCAGATGCAGATCCAGATCGTGATGGAGGAAGCAGAGTTTGTAGAAAGCATCCGGCAGGCCCAGCAGGAACCCTACCGTGTGCGGCGCATTGAACGGCAGATTCGACAGCTGACTGCAGAAAAGACCCATACACAGGGCATTAAGGAAAAATTGTATGGGGATTACGCAGAGGAAATCCTCACACGGGGGGACTTTTTGAACTACAACGAACTGTACAGCAAGCGGATTGAAGAGTATGACCACAAAATCACAGAACTGGAAGCGGAACAGCGAAATTTACAGACTGCTCCAAATGCTTATCCGTTTCTGGATGTGTACCGTAAGTATCGAAAATTGGAAGAAATCACCCGCCCGATGATTGTCGAATTGATTGAGAAAATCGAAGTCTATGAGGGCAATCGGGTGGAAATTACGTTCCGATTCCAGGATGAAATTGCAGACCTGCTGGAAGAACTGCATCAAAAGCAGATGGGGCAGCATGAAGTATCTGCATGAAAGGAGAAGCCGACTTATGGCAAGAGTAAGCAAGAAAGTAAGTGCGGCGCAGCGGGAAGCGGAAAACGCACCGCACCGTATCTGGAAAACCGCAATTTACGCACGACTGTCCGATTTTGATGATGTACTTCGGGATACGGAATCGCTGGAAGTGCAGATTTCTTACATCAAAGAGTATATCAACCACCGGGATGATCTGATGCTGCTGGATGTGTTTGCGGACAAGCGGTGCACAGGGATGAACTTTGACCGCCCGGAATTTGAGCGGCTGTTGAAAGCATTGCAGGAGCGGAAAATCAACTGCATCGTGGTAAAGGACTTCTCCCGACTGGGGCGTAATTTCGTGGAAACAGGACAGTATCTGGAACAGGTGTTTCCATTGTTCGGCGTAAGATTTATCGCCATCAATGATAATTATGACAGTCTGAACAGCCAGAACCGGGACGGGATGCTGGTACCGATCAAGGGCATGATCAATGAGATGTACTCGAAAGATCTGTCCCAGAAAATTCAGTCGTGTTTTCGTTCCAAGGAAGCACGGGGAGAAATCTATACCCCGGTTCCATTTGGCTACAAAAAGGACCAGAAGAAGCATTTGATTCTGGATGAGGAAGTCAGCGATGTGGTGATGCAGATTTTCCTCTGGAAGAAATCCGGCATGAAAGAGCTTGAGATCGCAAAGAAGCTGTCCGCGCAGGGAACCCCGACACCCTTTACGCGCCGTTGTCAGTTGGGTTATATGAAAAACACCTCACGGGTAAAGGACCCGGTATGGCAGCCAGCTTTTGTGACAAAGGTTCTGGGAAATCCAGTCTACACAGGGACAATGGTCTATAACCGCATTACCTACGATGAAACGTATCGGAAAATCGGGCAGAATCCACGGGAAAGCTGGCGTATGGTGCCGGACAGTCACCCAGCGATTATCAGTTGGGAACTGTTTGATGAGGTTTCTGCATTGCGGAAAGCCGAGCACGCGGTCAGGGAGGAACGAAAAAAGTGGTGCAGACAGCGCAGAGAAAATAATCCGAATATTTTCAAAGGCCGGATATTTTGCAAAGAGTGCGGCGAAAAACTGGTTTGTCATTGGCAAAAGGATGGCTCGCTGTATTTTTACTGCTCACCTTGCCATGTTTCCATCTCCGAGAAAGACCTCTGGAACGGCATCCATCAGGAACTGCACCAGCGGTTAGAAGAACATAAGAACTTGAAAAAGCTGATACAGAAGAATTCGGGGAAAAGCAGCCTTGAAACAAAGAAAGCGGCATTGAAACGTGAAATGGAACAGATGTCAGGCAATATTGTTCGGCTGGAATCACAGAAGCGCAGCGGTTACGAACAGTATGTTCTCGGAAAACTTTCAAAAGAAAAATTTCTGGAACTGAAGCAGGGGGTGGAAAATGAAATCGTAACACTGAAACAGTCGAAATCTGCAAAGGAAAAAGAACTGGCCGTTGTTCAAGAAGAATTGCAGCAGAAAAAGCAGATCGCAGGCAACACAGAGGTTCTTTTAACAGCAGATAATCTGCAGCAGTATGTAAAGAAAATTGAAGTGGATCACAAGAAAAATACTTACACGGAATTTGTGTTCTAACGAAAAAGGAGGACAGACAATGAAAGAAAAAATCTATGATGCCCGGACAGGAATGGAACATGTTTTGGTGGGTGATTGTTATCTGCCAGCCTTGAAATTGCCACGGACCCATCCGATTGGCCGCTGGGGGATGCTGCACAAGGCGTACCTGAAACTGCGAAAACCAGCCTATTACCAAAGCCTGCTGCTGAGCGGAAAACTGGATACTGTTTTGGCAGACATGGAAGAGCAGGCAACAGAGCGATATGAGGTTTTGATCGAGCAGATGAGCCAGCGGGAGAGCATTTCAGAAAAACTGAAAGAAGAAAATCAGATGGAGTGGGTGCGCCGCATGAGAAATCTGGAAAATCGTGCAGAGGAAATCGTAAAGGCAGAATTGATTTACACGTTTGAAAGGCGGTGAGCAGCAGATGATCGGAACCTATTACCGGCTTTCCCTTGCAGACGAGGATGTGGGTGCTGATAAGGCCGAGAGCAACAGCATTCAGGGCCAGCGCGGACTGGTAGAGGGGTATATCATGGCTCGCCCGGAACTGGCTGCAGAGCCGCGTCAGGAGTATGTGGACGATGGCTATTCCGGCACCTCTACAAGCCGCCCTGCGTTCCAGCGGCTGATCCAGGATGCGCAGGACAGCAAGGTGAAAACGATTATCGTAAAGGACTTTTCCCGGTTTGCCCGCGACTACATCGAAGCAGGCGATTATATGGAGCGCATTTTTCCATTGCTGGGCGTTCGATTCATCTCTGTCAACGATGGGTATGACAGTGGAATGCAGGCCGGGAACGATGTACGCGGACTGGAAGTAGCCATCAAGAACATCATCAACGCATCTTACAGCCGGGACCTTTCCGCCAAAATCGCAGCAGCCGACCATGTGATGCAGAAAAAAGGAATGTATCTCGGAGGATACCGTCCATTTGGATTCCTGCCAGACCCGAATGACTGCCATAAGTTGATCCTTGACCCGGTAGCCAGCCAGTATGTGCGGTTGATCTTTGAACTGGCATTGCAGGGCAACAAAACAGGTGTCATTGCAAAAATCCTGAATGAAAAGCAAATTCCGACCCCGGCAGCGTACCATGTGGCAAAAAATCATGTGTACAGCGAGCAGAAAGCATGGGACTTGCAGCGCAGCCATTGGACAAGCGGAACGGTTTACCATATTTTGAAAAATGAGAAGTATAAGGGAACCTATGTGGGCGCAAAATTCATTATGCCTGTTCCCTGTAAGCATCGGGTCCTGCGCGCTCCGCTGGAACAGCAGGTACGAATTGAGGACAGCCATGCTGCCATTGTGACCCCGGAAGAATTTGAACAGGCACAAAAGGTCATTATGTTGCAGCATGGGAAGCACCAGGCCGGGAACTACACAAAACACCAGTATCCCTTGAAAGGCAAGGTCTACTGCGGCTACTGCCAGAAATTGATGAAATATCGTGTGCTCAAGAAACTTGGCCCTTCCTTTAACTGCAGATTTTCAACCACAGCGGTGGACAGCCCCTGCAAACGAATCCCGATCTCTGAAAATCTGCTGGAAGAGATTGTCCGAAACGCGCTGACAACTCAGATAAAGCAGGCGGAATATATACTGGAAGTCCTGCACGAACGGGAACGCAAGGCCTTGATCTGCTTCTCTGCACTGGAACGGCAGGAAGAGAAGCTGAGTGCAGAAAAGGCAGAAATCGTAAAACAGCGCGTTGCTCTGTATGAGCAGTATGCCGACGGAAACATGAGCAAGGAAGAATTTATCCGGCAGAGAGATGCCTACAGAGTGCAGGAGGATGAACGGATGGAACAGATTCAACGGCTGCGTACCGAGAAAAATCAAGCTTTCCTGCCTGTGAAGAGGGACACCGATCATTTGCAGACTGTCATAAGTACTGTAGAAGAAGCAGGCGATGTGATGCATCTGTCACAGAATGTGGTGGAAACCTTTATTGACCGCATCGAGGTTTTCAACGATGAACGTGTGAAAATTCGTTTTACATTTGAGGACACATTGAACAGCTATGAGGAAAAGTGAAAGCAGCAATTTCCAGATTTAATGTAAATACAGAGTTCCGGCAATAATAAAATGCAGGCTCGCATAAACCACAGACGGCACCCAGGAGGATTCGAGGGTGCGTCTGCAGCTTATGCGGGCCGTTCTATTTTGTGTTTTTACTGCGAAAAAATGTTAAATTCCAAGACTGACAAGAGTAGCCTTTAACTCCTTTGCCATGCGGATAATGACAGTCTGCTCAGTTTCATTACAGTCCAATAACAAACGATGCAATTCGGTGTTGGAAGTTGAAACGGAATAGTGAAGACTGTCTATTAACAAATCATCAACGGAAATGCAGAGGGCATCGGCAATATCGACCAGAGTGGCAACGCTGGGGTGTTCCGTGCCTTTTTCAATTTTAGCCAGAAATTCGCGGCTACGATTGATTTTAGAAGCCAAAGATTCTTGGGTAATATTGCCGCACTGCATTCTGAAATAACCAATGCGTTTTCCTAAAGCAACGTAATTGACGGACATAAGTAAATCTTCCTTTCAAATGCCCGCATAAGATAATATAATTATTCGCTTTTTGGAAACCGCATACAAGCAATTGATTCTTGATAATAAGAAAGTTCAGAATTCATCGGCTTCACCCCTAGCGGTCGTGTATTCTGAGGCAATTTTGTGAAGTGTTACATCACAATTTGCTGCACATGTGAAGTGTCACTTCACAGAAAAAATCACCTGACAAGCGTATAATAGAAGCATGAAATCAAGCTGCCCCAATAAAGGCAAAAAAAACAACTCAGAATTCGGTAGGCACACCCCCAGCAGGCGTGTATTCTGACGGCAAACTGTAAACTGCTGGTTTACAGTTTGAGGTGCGTGTAAACTGGTGGTTTACAGAAAAATCATCTGACAAGCGTATAATAAAAGCATGAAATCAAACTGCGAAAATAAAGTGGGGAAAACGAAATGGAACAGCTGCTGACGCTGTACAGCGAAGTGCAATCAACAGATGTTCGGTGGTTGTGGTATCCGTTTATCGCAATCGGAAAAATCACACTGCTGCAGGGGGACCCCGGCGATGGAAAATCCACCATGATGATGAATCTGATTGCGGAACTTTCAACAGGAGGTAAGACCCCGGACGGATGCAAAATCGGTGCGCCGCAAAAAGTGATTTATCAATGCTCCGAGGATGGTGTTTCAGACACGATAAAGCCCCGTCTGGAACGCTGCGGAGCAGACTGCAGAAAGATTGCTTTCATCGATGAGGAAGTCTATAACGGCCTTACATTGGACGATGAGCGCATTCGTCAGGCAATCATTGAATTTCGCCCGCGATTGGTCGTGATCGACCCGATTCAGGCTTATCTTGGCAGCGATTCGGATTTACAGATCGCAGGCAGAGCACGGAAACTCATGCACCGCCTTGGAATGTGGGCTGCTGGCTATGACTGTGCCATTGTTTTGATTGGTCACCTTAATAAAAAAGAAGGCTCCAAAGGGCTGTACCGCAGCCTTGGAAGTATTGATGTTGTAGCAGCAGCACGAAGCGTCCTGCAGGTGGAGCGGGATACCGAGAATCCTGATATAAGAATCGTACATCAAATCAAAAATAGTCTTGCACCTACGGCAGAAGACATTCGTTTTTCCATTTCTGCCGAAAATGGTTTTCGATGGCTGGAATGTAAACCACAATACAATGAAAAACAACAGCCAGATATTGAACCAAAATTTGAATCAGAGCAGCAGAAAGCAGTCTATTGGATCAAGCATTTCCTTGAAAAAGGCGATATGAGCGCAAATGAAATTTATTGTCGTTTGGACAACGAAGGTGTCAGCAAACGAGTGGCACGGATGGTAAAAACAGAAATGGGAATTCACTGCTACCAGAAAAAGCGGAGATGGTATTGGAGTGTTCAGCCGGAAGAAGGTGCTGTGAATGGACCGAAGGTATAAAGTTGGCGGCTATGTGAAACTTGCAAAATTGTGGGAGCGCTCCAAGGATGCAGCGGTGGCCTATCACAGTGCCTATTATGCTGAAAAATTCAAGGATGATGGAGATAAAAGTCTGGTTGGTGTCTATATTGACATCACAGGGAATAAGGAAATTTACAAGCGTCCGGAAATGGTACATCTGCTAAAAGATTGCAAAAATGGTGCGGTCAATCTGATTTTCTCGCAGACAAGAGCTTATCTTGCAGCAAACACCTGTGATTTTTGTTTTTTGCTGCAATATCTGTTTGACATGCAGATTCGAGTGGACGTTGTTACGGATGATGACGACCAGAGAATCGACACCATTCTTGATGTTGATAACCAACGGCAAAGCCTGAAAGAATTGGCCGAAAAATACACATCAATCCGTGAGAAAGATTATCTTGAATGGAAAGTGCGACTGGAATATGAAATGGAAAAGGCTGATGACAAATGAATGAAGGACAGTATGATTCAAAGAATGTAGAACATATTTCAGTAGAAAATATTGAAGTTGTGTCTAATGGAACGGATTGGAAAACCAGGCATTTGGAAGCTGAAAAGAGAAAAGCCGAAATCCGCGATAGAATCCATAAGCAGACAGACCAATACCAGAAAACTGCAAAAGACTATTTCCGTCCGGCAAAGCCAACTCCATCTATTTACGACAGCGACCTGAAGCGCGTAGCAGTTTATACCCGTGTAAGTACCTCCAGTGAGGAGCAGATTTCTTCCATCGAGAACCAGACCCTTTATTACACCAAAAAGATTGCAGAAACGGAAAACTGGAATCTGCAGGATATTTACAGCGATGAGGGAAAATCCGGCACATCGCTGCGCAAGCGAGATGCGTTTAAGCGCATGATGCAGGATGCCAAAGACCAGAAGATGGATTTGATTATCTGTGCCAGCATTTCGCGTTTTGCGCGGAATTTCTCGGATTGTATGACACAAATTGCAGCACTGAAAACCATGCACCCGGCGCATCCTATCGGTGTGTATTTTGAAACCGAGAACATCTACACACTCAACCCGAATAGCCAGTACAACCTCGATATACAGGCACTTCTGGCGGACTGGGAATCCGGAAACAAGAGCCGCCGGATGATCCTTTCGTATGACCAGCGCATTATGACAGGGCAGTACCCGGTAGCTGACCTGATGGGGTATCGACATACCAAGGATGGACAGTTGGTAATTGAGCCGGAAGAAGCAAAGACGGTGCGGTTTATCTTCCTGGCGTTTATTCAAGGGTATAACTACGAACAGATTGCTGCAGTGCTGACGCAGAAAAAGCGCAGCACTCTGCGAGGCAAGCAGGAATGGAACGGCGTAATGGTGGCAAACATCATGAAAAATGAACGCCGCTGGGGTGATCTGGAAGCCCGGAAGAGCATTGTGGTTGATTACAAACTGGGTAAGGTGACGAAGAATAACGGGAATCGCTGCTCGGCTTATGTCCCGGAACATCACGAAGCGATCGTTTCGCCAGAGATTGCACGGGCTGCACATCTTGTGGCATCCAGCAAAAAGAAGTGCGGGGTGCAGGATATTGCGGTAATCCGGCAGGGAGCATTGAAAGGCTTTGTGGGCGTCCATCCGAACTGGAGCGGCATCAATGTTGAAAGTATTTGCAGCCTTAGTCTGAGTGCTTATATGCCAAAAGAAGTGGCCGAACTGAACAAGATGGCGGAAATGCGGTCTGGAAAGAAGTCAGACATGGTATTGCCATCTGATTATTTGACGGTATCTGGCACATGTTTTATCAATCAAAGCAGCCCGGTCATGACAATCTCAAAAAACGGAATCCGTTTCAGTAAGGCTTGCCATACCCGGTTGGACAACTGCGAGTATGTGGAACTGCTTTATCATCCGATTCTGCAGGTCATGATCCTGCGAAAGAGCAACTGTGACTCTTCAACGGCGATGCACTGGCGAGACGGCAATGACATTCATAGTGCTTTTTCGGGCAGAGCGTTTTCTGGTCTAGTCTTTCAAACACTGAACTGGAGAATGAATTACCGTTATCAGTGCCGTGGTATCTGCCGTGGACAGGAAAATGCAAAATTCCTGCTCTTTGAGCTGGATGAATCACGGATTTTGACTGGGAAAAATCAGTATGAACAAGCCGAGAATTGTTCGATGAATCTGGAATGTCGGCTGTATCGGAGTAAGTGGGTTCAGAGCATTGCGGTTCGTGATGTGATGGAATCCGGCCAAGTCGTAGAAAATCCCATGATTGGCGCGATTCCGAGCAAAAATGAAGTTCAGCGTGAACTGGATGACCTTTTAATGTCGATGTAGGAGGAATTTGTAAAATGGAAGAAAAAAGCAGGGAGCAGGAACTAAGCGTCCGGGAAATCTCGTTGATTCGTGAGTTGGCACAGATACGGAAAGAGCATAAAAGAGAATTGGAGTACGAAAAATTCGATGGTTATGAACTTCCGCCGCGTACACAATTTTCTATGCTGAATAAGCCTGCAGTGAGCATAAAGTACGGCGTTATGAAATTCAATATGGCCTGCATCCGGCTTTTTGAAGGAATCAAGTATGTCCTTCCGATTTTGCACCCTAATAAGAAGCGGCTTGCGTTGATTATGTGCCCGGAAGAGGACAGCGCGTCTGTTGAATGGGCACGACAGAAAGGCGAAAACTGGGTGAATAAGGATATTACATCATTGGAATTTGTGGAAAATATCTTCAGGCTCATGAACTGGAATCGGGAATGCCGTTATAAAGTGCTTGGACGAGTGGCTAATTCAGATCAGGGTCTTTGTATGTTATTTGATTTGGAAGAGGCAATCATGTTCACCCCGAAGCCACAAGAATATACGGATCCGCTCACTGGTGAAATGAAGAAAAAGCAGATGAAATTCTTCCCGGATACTTATAAGAATCGCATCGGAAAATCTTATAATGACTACATTGCAGACCATCAGATGAACATGTTTGAGGATTTTATTGGGTATCAGGGGTCAGCAGTATTGGACGAGTCCGAACGGGAAGCCGACACTACTTCAGTACCGATGCCGCGAGGTGAAGAATTTGAAAATATGCCTTTGCCAGATTTGCCGGAACAACCTGTGAATATGCAACAATCGAGTTATGAGCTTGACGGGAGAGGAATGCCGACATGAATTCTGGACGAGTTATGAACCTGCGAGTGACAATTCCGGCGGAAAGCCGGAGAATGAATGTTGGGAAAGATGTTATCCGTATTCTTGGAAGTCCGGCCTATATCTGCGTTTTGCAGAGGAAAGATCGGAAGTCTATTGCAATCACGCCGTGTGCTGCGGAGCATCCCATGTCCTTTAAGGTCCCGGACAGGCTGCTGACCGATGGGCAGTGTCGGATGATGATTAACGGAATACAGTTCATTCAGGCGTTGCTGGAGGCAAATGGCCTGGCGGCAGGAAAAGACCATCAATTTAAAGGACGGTATGATGCTGAGAAAAATGCAGTTATTATTTCACTTGAAAAAGGTGAATAAAGCACTTTCTCGTCCCAAAGATGTACAACTTGACATCACGTCCACTTGGTCGTATAATACGACCAAATGGACGTGATGAAGGGAGCCAATATTATGAGTAATGGAATTTTAGATGGCTTTCAAACGATAATTCCAACAGCGGCAGCCGTCTTATCGAAAAAACGACAAATGTTAAGGCTGACGCAACAAGAGATTGCTGATCGCGCAAAAATAACCTTACGTCAATATCAAAGGTTGGAATCTGGGGAAAGAAGTATTTTGACCTGTTCTTTTGGCTTGGCGTGTCGAGTAATTGAAGCTCTTGATATGGATGTTTCTAAATTCTATCATGGCGACTATTACCTTGAAGAACTGAAAACTATTGAAAGCAAATGATTGGTGGCAAGGAAAAATGCCAATTTAAGGGATGATATGACGTGGAGAAAAATGCTGTTATAATTTCACTCGAAAAGATGAAAGTGAATGTTAGTACAGACAAAGAAAAAGGAGCCTGCTGAATGAAGCAGACTCCGTGATAAGAAATTACACAGTGGGATTGACGGGAGAAACAGTAAGCGTTAATCCGAGGTGCTGGAAAATATTCAAGAGGGTTCCGAGATTAGGCGTTGTTTTGCAGGACTCGATTCTTGCAACAGAGGATTGCGGCAGACCGCACATGGCAGCAAGTTCGCGTTGGCTTAGACCAAGAGCATTCCGCTGCTCAATCATGGCAGTGACAATTGCAGCCACTTCCTCTGTTTCTTTGATGTCCTTTGCTGTTTCAGGGTCTACAGTACGAACGTATTCTTTGTAATCATTCCATGTTTTCATAATTTAGCAGTCTCCTTTCTGCGAAGATAGTCGTTGCGCTCTGCTTTTGCTTTCTCAATTTCGCGCTTAGGCGTTTTTTGAGATTTCTTTCGAAACTGATGAAGTAGTACATAAGTATCGTTTTGATAGAAAAAGTAGAATACACGATTGTTTCCAGGCCGAAGCTCCCAAATGCCATCGTCAAGATGCTTCGTAATCTCTGCATTCATGTGGGTTCCATTTTGCTGAAGTAGCTCAATGTAGAGGCTTGCCTGTTTGTGCTGTATCCGTGCATCTTTATTGGTAGGAGCCTTGAGGCGTAATGCTTCAAGAAAATCCCAGATAGGACACTTTCCATCTTCTGTTTCGTAAAATTCAATCTCATACATTAGAATATTGTCTCCAAAGTGGCAACGTGATTTTCTATTTATATGATAGCACAAATGCTATCACACGTCAAGAAGGAGAGAAAAGCTCAAATCGAAAAAAACAACAAGAGAAGTCTTTCTGAGTTTGAAACCGTATCGGTTTCGGCTCGGAGAGGCTTATTTTTTTGCAAAATTTTTGTTCCTTACTTGACAACCGCATAGGGTCAACCAAGAAAACCTACGATAACTAAATGGTTTTGACGGCTTGAGTTGTCCTTCAAATGTTTTATTTGTTGAAAAACTGCAAGAAGCGGAAAATCCTGGGGGTTATATGTAGGAGGCTTTTGGAAGCTCTGTTTTGACCCACAAAAAGGAGCAACAAATAAAGATTGAAGGAGAGTTCAAGCCTACGGTGGATTGCCTTTGTGCGACCCGCCGTGGGCTTGTTACTGTTTATATCTAATAGCGGCGAAATCAAGTGTATGGCATTGGTTCGCATGATTTACGGGGATTCTGGGTGGGACAAGAAAATGTCCTATCGGCTGATCGGAAGAGCTTTTCCACAGCAGCGACTTGTTTCGTTTAAGATAACGGATGCGATGCAGATAGAAAACGGGAGAGTACTGACTGAAATGTGAATCTCACATTAGTGGGTTCTGAAATAATTAGTTGCCTATGATATAACAGTGGCGAAGAATGCAATAATATGGACAACTCCGTGCAAGGAAAGTTTACAGTTGGTTGCTTGATATGGGCGGTGAATTATGGTAAGATGGAAGTACGATAGGAGAGTTTACGCTCTTGTTGAATCTACTGCGAGGAAGTGAATGCCGATGGAAAAACAAGGCACGGTGGAAAATCAGCTTGCCCACACGATAGATCAGACAGAGTATGATTCGAGGTATGACAGAACAGCGAAAAAGCTGTTGGCAAACAAACAGATTCTGGCACAGATCATGAAAGGCTGTGTGAATGAATACAGCGATTGCACCGTAGATGATATTGTTGAGAAATACATCGAGGGAACCCCGGAGGTTGGCTCTGTTGGTGTTCATGTCGATGATACGAACAGACCCAAAAAGTCAACAGATGTAATCAAGGGTAGTAACAACGAGGACTCTACGCTGACCGAGGGAACATTGTTCTACGATGTTCGCTTTGACGCAATCGCACCGAAATCTGCGGACAGTGCAGAACAGGAAGAAGTCATTCGTCTGATTATCAATGTGGAAGCACAGACAAAATTCAAGCCGGGATACCCATTGACGAAACGGGCAATCTATTATTGTAGCAGAATGATTTCTGCACAGCACGGTCCGATTTTTACAAAATCTGAATATGGGAAGATTCGTAAGGTCTACTCCATCTGGATTTGTACTCAGCCGTCAGATGGTTTTGAAAATACGCTTACCCGGTACTCCATCAAACCCGAACAGTTGATTGGAGAAGCGCAGGAAGAAACCGAAAACTACGATTTGATGAGTGTCGTAATGATTTGTTTAGGCAAGCCAGGGACGGAGAATCATAAGGGAATCCTGAAATTTATGGAAGTGCTGTTATCTTCCACAAGATCAGGTTCGGAGAAAAAGAAGATTCTGGAAGAAGAGTTTGGCGTTGCAATGAGCGAAGAACTGGAAAGAGAGGTGCTTGAAGTGTGCAATCTTAGTCAAGGCGTAAGAGCCGAAGGCCGTGAAGAAGGCCGTCAGGAAGGCAGAATCGAAGGCATCGGAATTGGCGAGATTCGGATGCTGGTTCAGCTTGTTCGAGAGGGTGATTTACCGCTGGAGCGTGCTGCGGCAAAAGCAAAGATGACAGTTGAGCAGTTTAAGGAAACAATGGAGAACACCCCATTACAGGCAGTGTGAAAATAAAATAGCATAAGATAACGGATAGCCCTACAAGGCCCTGATGATTCAAAGAATTGTCAGAAAAGCCTTGTGGGGCTTATTTTTTTGCTTTTTTTGAGAATTTTTTTGTCCCTATCTTGACATCAGGGGGACTTGCAGCGGTAAGCTCTTCCTTTTTCGCAGCACTTTGTAGTGCATTTGGAAGATACGATGTGGTGCATATCCATGCAGAAGGTCCTGCCTTTTTCTGTTGGATACCAAAACTTTTTGGCAAGCGTGTAATCAGCACTAGAATGTGCAGGAGCAAAGATTTGTACAGCTTGTCTGTGAACAGACAAAAAAGCAAAAACCGGACATTGTTCTCCACGACAGCGGAGTTTTGGTGGCGCAGACGATTTACGGATTTGACAGTTCGGTTATGAAAAAAATCGAAAAGTTTCTTCGAGAACAAAAGCCGGAACTGCTGCATCACCACGCAGTTTTTGAGCCGACTTTTTGATGAATTGCTCTGGTGAGGGGCATCTTTTATCAAAGCCCATTTCCTTCCATAGTGCCTGAGACTCCTGTGTGTCATCCTTGTGGCTGTACGCATCTGCAAGAGCTATCTGCATCTCACGGTAAACATCTTCTGGTGTCGTATTATTTTCGGTGGCAACTTGTTTCAGAATCTTTTGGAAATTCATAATTTCATCCTCCGTTAGAGTTTGTACTTGTTCTTTAGAACTACTTTAACATAAAATGATTGTCGGTGGATGGCATCTTTTGTCGAAATTATAAAAATTCTATAAAAAGAAAGAGAGCCTTTACGGCTCCCCTGATATTTCTTATTCTTCTGTCAGAATGCGGAATGCATTCAGGATCTTCATTCTCTCCCGATGCGGCAGATGAGAAATCCGATTGGATAGCTCACAGGCTGCGCTCTCCGTGGCATGGTCAACTACATCAATCAGCAGTGAATCTGCGGAAACGCCCAGTGCGTTTGCGATGGCTACAAAAGAATCCAGATTGGGAATCTTAAGACCTCGTTCTATTACGCTCACATGAGTGGGGCTGAGATCGACCAACGCTGCCAGTCCTTCCTGTGTTAGTCCCTTTGCCTCACGGGCAGCTTTGATCCGTTGTCCAACAGCTTGTGCGTCCATCTCGTCACATCCTCCTTTAGAACTATTTCTCGTTCCCCTTTAGTATATCGGTCATCTTCTGTGTAATACAGAAGATAAAGAACATGAAATAGTGCTAAAGAACGAATTGCGTGAATTTATCTGTATTCCGGTCTGCAGTGTTTGAGATGGATATATTTATGTATATGAAAATGGGTTTGACAGCTTTCGAGCAGGTTTGGACTGTTTTTTTCGATTGGATCTGCTATAATTTTGATAAGCAGATGATCAACGCCAGCAGAATAACATCTCAGTAAGGAAGGTGACTGATTTGGACAATGAGTTTTTTGTGGACAGCAGGGATTATCTCTATCAGCCATTTAGCCATGAGGGTTTTTCCGGGCAACTGCTTTTGGCAACTCCGGTAGAAGAAGGTCTGGCACCTCTTATCGTAAAGCAGGAACAGCCATGTTCAGCCTGCTGTGAATTCGTATATTCCCGGCTCGCAAAGGAAATGCAAATTCCGGTTCCGCAGGCGTTCCTGGTAAAAAAGAGCGCCCGCAAAGAGAGCTGGCCGTTTAAGACACCTTATGTTGTTGGAATCACTTACTTGGAAGGACTGCATGGAAGCACTTCAAATGCTGATCGGAGGATTTGTGATTTTTATGATTCCGCAGGTGGTTGGCAGCGTGGCTGTGTTTTTGGAACTGGTGGCAGCAACGATTCGGCAAGTATGGTACATATAAGGAAAGGTGAAACCTAGAATATGAAATTAGCAGCGATTCATCATGTGGCAATCATCGTTTCAGATTATGAGAAATCGAAAGACTTCTATGTGAATAAGCTGGGATTTGCGATTGTACGAGAAAACTTCCGTAAAGAACGGAATGACTGGAAACTGGATTTGCGTGTTGGTGAGGGTGCTGATGCGATTGAACTGGAGATCTTCGCAGAGCCGAACCCGCCTAAGCGCGTGAATCGACCGGAAGCCTGCGGACTGCGGCATCTAGCATTCCGGGTGGAGGATGTGGAAGCCACTGTAGCAGAACTGGAACAGATGGGGATAGGATGCGAACCGATTCGATTGGACAGCTACACCCAAAAGAAGATGACATTTTTCTTTGATCCAGATGGTTTGCCGTTGGAACTGCATGAATAAAAAACAACGCCCTCATAGTTGAGAGGATTCGTAAATCTTCTCTGCTATGAGGGTGTTTCATTCCATAGGAATGGGAAGGTTATAGATTGAGCGTTTCTACCCATGCGAATAGATCTGCTTTGGTGGAGTTGGAGTTAAACACTTTTTCATGCCTCGTATCTGACAATTTCCATAATTAGAAAATATTGAGTCTGATAAAATAAAAGTTTCCGAAACGGGAAAAATAATTTGATATTCTGAGTATAATATGCTATACTGAGAAAAAAGGAGGAATGCAGATATGGTTGAACGAAAAGAATATCTTGACCAGCTTTGGGCATGGAAAGATGAGCGGCAGATCAAGGTCGTGACCGGAATCCGTCGCTGTGGAAAATCTGTACTTCTGGAACAGTATCAGCAGAGACTCTTGGCGAATGGAGTCGCACCAGAACAGATTATTTCTATCAACTTTGAAAATCTGGATTACGAACCCTTAAAAGATTATATGAGGCTGTACAACTATCTCAAAGAACGTTTGTGTGCTGATAAGATGACATATATCTTTTTGGACGAGGTTCAGGAAGTTCCATCATTCGAGAAAGTGGTTGACAGCCTTTATATCAGAGATCATGTGGATGTTTATATCACAGGCTCCAATGCATATATGCTGTCAAGTGAGCTTGCAACGCTTTTGTCAGGAAGGTACACAGAGATCAAGATGCTGCCGCTTTCTTTCCGTGAGTATATGGCGGTGACAGGTATGGCAAAAGAGGAAGCTTTTGCAGAGTTTATGAAAACTGGCGGAATTCCGTATGTGGCAGTAATGAACCGTACGGATGAAAAAATAGATCAGTATTTGGAAGGAATCTACAACACCGTCATTGTAAAGGATATTGAGCAGCGACAGACAAGAAGAGAAAAAGAGAGTGGAAAACGAAAAATCACAGACATTGCGTTACTGAAGACAATTGCCAGATATCTGGCAAGCGTTATCGGCAGCCCGGTGTCTATGAAAAGTATAACCGACTATCTGACCTCAGCTGGCAGAAAAATATCCCAAAACACAGTCAGCGATTATGTTGAAGCCCTGACAGAGTCTTTTATTTTTTATCCTGTGGAGCGATTTGACATTGTAGGAAAGCAACTCTTAAAGGTCAACAATAAGTTTTACATGGTAGATATGGGAATCAGAAACCACATTCTTCCAAGAAAAGGATACGATCTTGGATTTACCATTGAGAACATTGTGTATCTCGAACTTTCACGAAGGGGCGGCAAAGTCAATATCGGAAAATATGGTTCTACTGAAGTCGACTTTGTGACACAGAAGGAAGGCGTGCTTACCTATTATCAGGTGACCGCTGATATGACGGCGGAAGAAACCTTTGAGAGAGAGATGAGACCGCTGCGGAGCATTCAGGATAATTATGAAAAGATTGTCCTGACACTGGACCGTTTTTCACTCGGAAATTACGATGGCATAAAAGTTGTGAATGTCATCGACTGGCTTTTGGGATGAGGAATCTGCATATAAGTGATGAGTGTTGTAACGAGTTGTCTGGGAACTCCGGGTACAGAAAACCATACAGGTATTGTGAAATTTATGGATGTGCTGCTCTCTTCATCCAGAGCAGCCACAGAGAAAAAGAAAATTCTTGAAGAAGAATTTGGCGTTGCAATGAACGGAGAACTGGAAAGGGAGGTGCTTGTTATGTGCAACCTTAGTCAGGGCGTAAAGGCCGAAGGCAGAGAAGAAGGCATTAACATTGGTGAGATGCGGATGTTGGTTAAGCTGGTGAGAAAGGGCCGCGTGACGATTGAAGAAGCAG
>OCME01000249.1_pt1 | contig 14784 bp, 9 predicted proteins | sample 1538981 | NCBI WGS metagenome assembly OCME01 (sample SAMN01760979, study PRJEB22395) | human gut metagenome
TATTGATTACTATACTTGAAATTGTAATTCCCTCTCCTTCCTGTGTTATAATGGGCGACTCTGCAAAGTAATGTTGGCAGCGGTTAGAGATGCATTTGTAAGAACGTATAATTTGCGAGCTTATATATTTACTATATGAAGGTGTTGTATGCTTTTACTCCAAAAAATGATAATGTTTTTCTTGATTATGCTCATCGGATATATCTGTCGGAAAATCGGTGTGTTTAAAGATACTACAGGCAAAACAATTTCAAGTATAGTAATCAATATTGGAAATCCTGCGCTGATTATTGCCTCTGGTATGAATCCTGAGAGACTGGAGAATAAAGGAAAATTGTTGTTTACTCTGGGTGTTGCGCTGATCTATTTTGCAATTATGTTTGCTGTCGCGGAACTATTGCCCAGATTGCTTCATGCAGACAGAGAGGACTACGGCGCTTATCAGGTCATGACGCTTTTTTCCAATATTGGATTTATGGGTTATCCCTTGCTGGATGTCATGTATGGCAGCAATGCAATAATTCACGCTGTAATCTTCAACTTGTTATATAATGTCTTGATCTATACTTATGGCATCCACAAAATGCAGATTGGTGGTTGTCAGAAAAATATAAATTGGAAACAACTCGTGAATATAGGCGTAGGCTCTTGCATTATTGCGATAATTCTGTATATCACCAATCTTCCGGTCCCATTGATCCTTGAAGATACAGCAACTTTCACTGGTGCCATCACAGGTCCGTTAAGCATGTTGGTCATTGGTGACTCTTTGGCGCAGACCCGGTTAAGAGATTTGTTTACAGATGTGCGCCTACTCGTTTTCTCTGTAGTAAAACTGGTACTATTGCCGGCATTGCTTCTGTGGGGACTGTGCTTTTTTATCAAGGATCCGATATTCCGAGGCGTTTGTCTGGTAATGATGGCAACACCGGTAGGCAGCATGACAGTAATGTTGGCACAGCAGTACAATGGCGATTATCGGTTGACATCCAGGGGCGTGGCTCTGACCACATTGCTTTCCGTGATCACAATGCCGTTTTTGTTCTGGGCGCTGAAGCTATAGCTACCAATTTTCTGAGTGTAGTTCTATTCTGAATGTAAATATTCGTTTTTTGCGTTATCAAGATGTCGGGAGCAAAAGCTCCCGATTTTACTGTGTTGTCTATATAAACTTTTTTGTAGAAATTATCGCCATTGGAACCTAAAACAATGTCTGCTGCACATATCTCTCAGGGAATTCATTCAGGTAAGCGAAGCATTCCTTCGGTGAGCATAGAATACTATTGGCTGAGCAGGTATTGCGAATTAAGGCCATGAGTTCTTTGGCATGAGGGCTGGGAATATCATAGGCATTTCCGTAAGTATGGACATATTTTTGCCGAATGCCGGGAAAATCACGATCCAGAGCCTGATAGAAAAATTCCCGATCTCCTTCCCGTAACGTGACTCCTACATCGAACAGCAGGATTCCCTTCACATCCGCCTGCAGGCAATAGTCAAGAAGCCCCTCGATATTTTCTCGGGTATCATTAATAAAAGGAAGAATGGGAGTCATCCACACAAGGGTGGGAATTCCCAATTCCTTACATTTCATCAGCACCTCGAAACGTTCTCTCGTGGTAGAGACATTAGGCTCTATTTTCCGGCACAAATCCTCATCATAAGTAGTAAACGTCATCTGAACCACTGCCTTGGCTTTCTGATTAATAGATTGCAGCAGATCCAGATCCCGAAGCACCAGGCTGGCTTTTGTGAGCACGGTCACACCATATTCATATTGATCGATCAGCTCCAGACATTTTCTGGTCAATCGCAGCTCTTTTTCAGCCGGAAGATAAGGATCGCACATAGCACCGGTACCAATCATACACCTGTGACGCTTGGAGCGCAGCGCTTGTTCCAACAGCTCCGGTGCATTTCCTTTCACTTCGATATCTTCAAAAGCATGTGTAAAGCCGTAGCACTTACTGCGACTGTCGCAATAGATGCAGCCGTGAGAGCATCCGCGGTAAATATTCATTCCGTTATTCTGAGACAGAATCCCCTTTGCCTGTACAAAATGCATGGCAGATAGCTCCTTTCTGAAAGCACTGTATATAGTTTCATGGTAGCATATCGTGTGAATGAACACAATGAGATGCAGGAAAATAAATTTAGGCAAATAAAAGCTAATTTTACTAGCTAAATAAAATTAAAAATGATACAATACAGGAAATGAAACGCAAATGGGATACTTGGAAGGGAAGGTATTGTATGGAGGCATTTCGCGCTGCGAATTTTGCGGTTTTTCCGCACAGAGGAGTATTGGGTTCGGGAGAATCCAGAAAAAGTATGGAGGAAATGGTACGAAGGATCCATACGAATTGGGTGATATTCACACCATCGGGGATGCAGGAAACACCTTACAGTGAGGAAATCCGTTATGATGGGGAGAAAAGCTGTACGGATGAGGAACTGTATGATATGATTCGATATGCACAGAGCCTGGGACTGAAAGTTGCTTTGAAACCGACGGTGAATTGTGACAATGGTGTCTGGCGGGCACGAATCAGCTTTTTTGACCATGATGTACCTTGCGAACCCAAATGGGGCAACTGGTTCGAGAGTCACATTGCCTTTCAGAAACATTATGCACAGATTGCGCAGCGGGCAGGCTGTGAATTGTTCTTGGCGGGGTGCGAAATGACCATGACGGAGCACCGGGAGACAGAGTGGAGAAAACTTATCGCGGAAGTACGGACGGTATATGACGGACCTGTCGGTTATAATTGCGACAAATATGGAGAAGATCATATTACATGGTGGGATGCCGTGGATGTGATTGCGTCCAGCGGATATTATCCCATAGACGACTGGGACAACCAGTTAGACCGGATCGAAAAGGTTGTGAAAAAATTTCAGAAGCCCTTTTTGTTTTCGGAAGCGGGTTGCATGAATATTCATGGTTCTGCGCAGGTTCCGAATAACTGGGAACTGCAGGGTGAAGAGGATGATGCGGAACAGGCGGACTGGTACCGGGCAATGTTTACAGCCTGCAGAAAACGTGACTGGGTGAAAGGCTTCGGCATCTGGGATTGGCCGGGAAATTTGGAAGGATTGAGCCCTTATGCGGTATGCGGACGTCCTGCAGAGAATGTGATCGCAGAAGAGTACGGCAGGAGAGAGTAAAGCAGGCAATCGAAAGATCATAACAGAAAATGTCGAAGCAACAGAAAACAGAGTAGAAGGTATGGGAAAATGGAACAGCAGAAAAAGATTATAAGTATAGCGGATTTGCCGCAAGTGCGGGTATTGGGCCGGACCACGGGAAAAGATGTGATCAATTTATTCTGGACCGGCAGCGGTATAGAATTTCTATATACTGGCAGTGAATTGTGGCTAGAAGTAAATGCTGATTACGACACGATGGAGCCATGGCTGGCGGTAGAACTGAATGGTGCCCAGATCAGCCGTTTTCCGGTTAATAAAGGGAAAAATGAAGTATGCCTGTTTCGAGGAATGACAGTAGGAAAGCCGAAGCATGTACGGATTCTGAAGGAAGTACAGGCTATGCACCAGGACCCGCTGCACATGATACAGATTTTGGGATTGCAATATGGAGATGGGGAATTTTTGGTTCTGCCGGATCCTGAATATCGCCTGGAATTTGTAGGAGACAGTATTACCAGTGGAGAGGGAACTATGGGGCCGGTAGGTGAGGAAGACTGGATCAGTGCGTTCTTCTCTGCGGAAAATACGTATCCCCGTATGGTATCGGATGCGCTTTCTGCGGAATATCGTGTGGTGTCCCAGAGTGGCTGGGGAATCGTCACCGGCTGGGATGGCATTGTAGAGAATAAGATTCCTCCCTATTATAAACAGGTCTGCGGATTGCTTACCGGGGAGCGAAATGCTTCGCTGGGAGCACTGGAAGACTATGATTTCAAGGCATGGCAGCCGGATGCCGTGATCATTAATCTGGGAACCAACGATGCCACAGCAATCCAGTCCGCAGCGGAACTGGTAAGAGAATGGGCAGGAACCCGTGACATAAAAGAAGTCAAAAAGATCCTGACTACAGCAATCCGAGATTTCCTGAAAGCTGTGCGTGACTGCAATCCTGAGGCACAGATCATCTGGGGCTATGGTATGCTGGGAGACAATTTCCTGCCCGTCATCCGTGAAGCGGTGGAAACCTACGCGGAACAGACTGGTGATACCAGAATCCACTTTTTACAACTTCCCAACACCACACCGGACACCGTAGGCAGCCGCCTGCATCCCGGAGTGAAAGCTCATCGCAAAGCAGCACAGGTGATAGAAAAGTATTTGCTGGAACTTTTTAAACAATAAATTTATAAAATCTTAAGGAATATGTGCCGAAAAATGTGACAACTCCGGATTAAACTGGGACTCAAAGAAAGCAATTAACTCTGGGGGGCAGCAATATGACACAGGAGAATCGTTCGAGCAGACAACCGGATCTGGAAATGATACAGGTGCGAAGAAATCCGTATCTGGTGGATTACCGGACTGGAAAAAATATAGTCAGACACGTAGGAGGACGTGTAGGACAACCGCAAGACAGACAGACCGGAAGATACGCCGATCAATCACGAGGCAATCATACCGGAGGACGCACAGAACGGTCACAACATAGCATATCGGCAATGCCGCAGGAAGGCGGAAGGAAGAAATCACATCCGCAGTATTCGACAACAGCACAGCAGAAAAACAAGGCCTGGCGGCAGGAGCAGGGTCATCCGGGCAATGCATATGAGCAAAATGTTTACAAAGACAATACTTACAGCACCCGCGTCAGACAACGCTGGGTCAGAGCCGAGAGGCAGCGCCGCCGCAGACAGGCAAGAATCCGCAGATATATTAAGATTTCCCTGCTGTGTGCCAGCATTCTTGCAGGAATCTTTATGTTGAAAAATTTGTTGGAAGTACCTGCCAGCACTGCGGAAGCCAGTACTCCTGTGGAAGTTGCGGCAGAAGCTGTGCAGCGGATCGAAAAACAGATCGGGGAGACCACGGGAACCCGGATCCAGGGACTTCTGGCGGATGTATATGCAGCACATCCCAACTGGACAGAAGATTTTCTCACCGTGAATGAATATTCCAGACCGGGAGATCCCCTGACGGAAGTGAAAAATATTTTTGTACATTACACGGCGAATCCTGGGACCAGCGCGGCCCAGAACCGCAGCTATTTCGAACAGCTGAAAGACAATCATGAACGCAGTGCCAGTGCCCATTTTATCATTGGCTATGATGGCGAGATCCTTCAGTGCGTTCCTCTGGACGAGATCGCCTATGCAGTACAGACCCGCAATGAGGATTCTATTTCTATCGAATGCTGCTACAAGGCGGACAACGGCCAGTTTACTCAGGAGACCTATGATTCTCTGATCAAATTATTGAAATGGCTGACTGATGCCTATGACCTGCAACCCGATGACATCTTGCGCCACTATGATTGTGGCGGAAAGAAATGTCCCATTTACTATACGGAGCATGAAGATGCCTGGAACAAACTGAAAGAAGACGTGAAAAACCTATAGAGAATTGCGAACGGAGGAACTTTTTTCCAAAAGGAAAAGGTTCCTTTTCGTTAGTCTTGTTTTACGAAAACAAGTTTGCTAGAATAGAACGGTAATAAGCAACAGACAAGGCCTTGCGGGGCAGAAATGAGGAGTAACATGAATTTATTATCACCTTCAATTCTTTCGGCGGATTTATGGAAACTGGGAGAGGATATCAAAGCTGTGGAAGGAGCAGGGGTCCCCTGGCTGCATGTAGACGTGATGGACGGATTGTTTGTACCGTCGATTTCCTACGGTATGCCGGTATTAAAAGCTGTCAGATCCCACACGGATATGTTTCTCGATGTGCATCTGATGATTGAGAAGCCGGAACGTTATGTGGAAGAGTTCGCTGCCTGTGGTGCGGACCTGGTGAATTTTCACCTGGAAGCCACAGAAGATGTGGAGGGATGCATTGAAAAAATACATGCCACAGGCAAAAAGGCCGGCATCACCATTAAGCCCGCCACTCCGGCAGAGGCAGTGGAACCTTATCTGGAACGGGTGGATATGGTGCTGGTAATGACCGTGGAGCCCGGATTCGGCGGACAGAAGCTGATCCCGGAGTGCCTGGATAAGGTACAGGTGATCCGGAAAATGATCAACGATAAGGGGCTGTCTACCGATCTGGAAGTAGACGGTGGTATCAATCTGGACAATGTAGCATTTGCCATGGAAAAAGGAGCCAATGTCATTGTAGCCGGTTCCGCTGTATTTAAGGATGATATTGCAGCCAATGCAAAGGCATTTCTGAATAGATTACAATAGTTCAAAAGAATGTCTGACGGTGAAATTACGGAGCGGCCGATAACCAAGCCGGAAGACGGACAAGGAGGAACGAAGGATGGAATTACAGATATTGCATGCGATTCAGGGGATCCATCAGGAATGGCTGACAGAGATCCTGCGTTTTTTTACTACGATCGGAGAAAGCGGTCTGGTATGGATCGTCATTGCGATTGTGCTGACATGCATTCCGAAGACCCGGAAATGCGGTTTGACCATGATAATCGCCATGGCAATCACCTATCTTGTGGGAAATTTGTTCCTGAAAAATGTGATCGCGAGACCCCGCCCCTGTGCTGTGGACCCCGGTGTGACGCTGAAAATTCCGTTCCCTTCGGAATATTCCTTCCCTTCGGGACACACTTCCAACGGTTTTGCCGGAGCGGTGACCATTTTCAGCTATTATCGTAAGGCAGGTATTTTAAGTCTGCTTATGGCAGCAGTCATTGCCTTTTCCAGACTTTATTTCTTTGTCCACTATCCCACGGATATTCTGGGCGGCATGGTACTGGGAACATTGGATGCAGTACTGGCAGTTTACATAGTAAAACGTCTGGAAGACCGGGCAGATGCGAAGACCGTATCAGACAACGATAAGACGGGACACAGGTAGGAAAAGCAGCACTATAGAAGCAGGGATCTGACAGGAAACGATATGGACAGAAAGGGTAGAAATTTCGATGAATAGCAGAACGTTATGGAATGATAACTGGTATTTTGCCAAAACAGCATTGGATGTGGAATGGGAAGACCGGGCGCTCTGGGAGCGGGAGATGCAGCCGGCAGACTTGCCTCACGACTGGCTGATCTATGATACGAAGAACCTCTATGAAGACAGTATCGGCTGGTATCGGAAGAAATTCGTGTATTCCGCATCCGGAGTAAAGCGTGCAGGCGAAGCGGCGCAGGAGAACTTGCGGGAGCAGTCAAATTCTGTGGCAGGTAATGCCTGCACGACATGTGACGAACGTGTCATTTTGCGCTTCGAGGGTGTTTACATGGATTCTTCCATCTATATAAACGGCGTGTGCCTCGGTGACTGGAAATACGGCTACTCCACCTTTGACTGGGACATTACGGATCATCTGTGTGAAGGTGAAAATGAAGTTGTTCTCCGGGTAACCTTTCAGGCACCCAACAGCAGATGGTACAGCGGTGCCGGAATCTATCGTAATGTCTGGATGATCCGTCTGCCTGAGACACATATTCCGCTGGACGGTATCTATACCTCCTCCGTGGAGACGGAAAACGGCTACGATCTGACCATCGATACGGAACTGGAATGGGGAGCAATCACTGAGAATTATGAACTGGAATATTGCTTGCATTATGCCGAGGACAGTAAAAACTCTGCAGAAACGGAAAACAGGGAGATTTTCCGGGTAAAACAGCCCCTCGCCGGTGGACAGGAGAAGACATCTGTGGCGATTCCTGTGGATAATCCCCGGAAATGGGACATCACAGATCCTTATCTGTATGATCTTACAGTTCGTCTATGCAAACTTCCAATGAACGACGGGGAGAACGGAGCAGGTGAAGCCTTACAGAAGACGGAAATCACACAGGAAGAACATCTTCGCATCGGTTTCCGCACCATACAATTTGATCCTGACAGGGGCTTTTTATTAAACGGCAGGAAGATCCGCCTGAACGGTGCTTGTGACCATCATGACCTCGGAGCACTGGGCGCGGCTTTCCACAAGGAAGCCATGCGCCGTAAGTTCAAACTCATGCGTTCCATGGGTGTCAATGCTGTGCGGACTTCCCACAATATGCCCGCTGTGGAACTGATGGAACTGGCGGATGAGATGGGATTTCTGATCGTATCCGAAGCGTTCGATATGTGGGAGATGGCAAAGAATCCTTATGATTATGCCAGATTTTTCAAGGAGTGGATGGAGAAGGATGTACGCAGCTGGATCCGCAGAGACCGCAATCATCCTTCCGTTATCATGTGGAGCATTGGCAACGAGATTCCGGATACCCATGCGGATGCCCATGGACAGGAGATCACCCGTAGCCTCCTTGCAGTAGTCAGAAAGTGGGATTACCGGAAGGTGGCACCGGTGACGATCGGTTCCAATTACATGCCCTGGGAAAATGCCCAGAAATGTGCGGATATCGTGAAAGTGGCGGGCTATAACTACGCGGAAAAATATTATGCGGAACACCATGAAAAGCATCCGGACTGGATCATCTACGGAAGTGAGACTTCCTCTGTGGTACAGAGCCGAGGGGTGTATCATTTTCCGTTGGAGAGGGCGAATCTGATCGAAGCGGACGAACAGTGTTCTGCGTTGGGCAACAGTACTACCAGCTGGGCGGCGAAAAATACGGAATACTGTATCACTATGGACAGAGATACCCCTTATTCCTGTGGCCAGTTCATCTGGACAGCCATTGACTATATCGGTGAGCCGACCCCTTATCAGACGAAAAACAGCTATTTCGGACAGATGGATACGGCGGGATTTCCCAAAGACTCCTACTACGTCTTCCGTTCGGAATGGACGGATGGGAAAAAAGATCCCATGATCCATGTATATCCCTACTGGGATTTTAATCCGGGACAGCAGGTGGACGTGCGGATCACCAGCAATGCTCCGGAGGTGGAACTGTTCGTAAACGGAGTGTCACAGGGAAAACAGCAGATCGATCATCAGAAAGGAACGGTATTGCAGCCTTCCTGGAAAGTACCGTATGCGCCCGGCAGTATCTGTGCCGTGGCATACGACGAAACGGGTAGGGAGATAGCCAGACAGGAGAGACATTCCTTCGGCAACACAGATCATTATGTATTAAAAGCAAATAAATCAGCCTTGCATGCTGACGGCGAGGACATGATCTTTGTGGAGATCTCAGCGGAGGACCGGGACGGATATCCTGTGGAAAATGCCTCCGATTATGTGAGAGTGACCGTGGAAGGTGCTGGAAGACTGGTGGGACTGGACAATGGTGACAGCGCCGATTACGATGCCTACAAGGGAACCGTACGTAAGTTGTTCCAGGGGAAATTACTGGCTATGATCGCAGCAAAAACTACGCCGGGGGAGATTCGTGTGACCGTGGAGGACGCATGGACAGCCACGGTGAGCATGACCGATGAAACCGGTGCCGAAACGGCCACGGCAGTAGTCGAGACTCCGGACAATACGGCAGCTGCCGGGCACCGCACGGCGACAGTGACGTTACAGGCAGTCGAAGCACCGATTCGTCCCGGTGTCTGCGCAACAGAAGAAAACAGAGAATATCCGCCCGCCTTTGTGGATCCCGGATTTGTTCCGGTGCGGAAACTGGAAATGAGCGCTCCCTATATGAGATTGACACCGGAGAAGCCGTATGTATTGCTACATACCCGTATCTATCCCATGGAAGCCACAGACCGTAAGCTTCTCTGGAGCATTACTGACGCTTCCGGTATCCCCAGCCCTGTGGCAAAACTGGAGGAACTGGAAGACGGCGAGAGCATCCGGATCACAGGCGTCAGTGATGGCAGTTTTCAGGTAAGGTGTATGACCTGTAACGGAACAACCAATATTAAAATGATTTCCCAACTTGACTTTGCAGTGGAGGGCATGGGACAGACGTTCCATTCTCCGTATGAGCCGGTGACGGGTATTTCTTATGTCGGAAGTTTTGGCGGAGACGTAAGCCGCGGAGTGGAGAACAGTGCCGGAACGGACAAGGCACAGCCTACCGGACTGGTCTATGAAGCGTTAGACTTTGGTGAATTCGGAAGTGACGAGATCACGCTGTCCATTTTTGCCAACGATAATGATCCCCACCGGATTCAGATATGGAAGGGAGAGCCCGAAGAGAGCGGTTCCGGGACACAGGGAACACTGGTGGGTGAAATAACCTATCAGAAGCCGGGCATCTGGGAAGTCTTCCAGCCGGATACCTTCGTATTGCCCCGGAGATTAAAGGGTGTAACAAAACTGACAATAGTGTCAGAAGATAAAATTTTCCTGAAAGAGTTCCATTTCACCAGACAGGAAAAAGCTTATGCAAGACTGAGTGCTCTCACGGACGGAGTTACCTATGGTGACAGCTTTGTGAGAACCGGGGATGCCGTTGAACAGATCGGCAATAATGTCTCTCTCGAATTTACGGATATGAACTTTGGAGAAGCGGGAACCGATAGCATTGTCATCTGCGGAAGAACTCCTTTACAGCAGAATACGATCCAGCTTAGGTTTACCGATGGAGCTACACAGGTACTTCCCTTCCCACACAGCGAGGAATATAGGGAACTGCGTTTCCCTCTGGAAAGAGTGACGGGAGAGCAGAATGTGACCTTCGTTTTCCTGCCGGGATGCAATTTTGATTTCAAATGGTTCCGGTTTGAAAAAAGCGGATATGAGGAGTAAGCGATAACTATGAGCAAATGGAAGAGAAAAATATGGGCAGCAATACTGGTGGTGGGAATGACAGCGTCTCTGACTGCCTGTGGAGGCAGCAAAGGAGAAAACAGCAATGCGTCTGCTGCCGGTACACAGAATGAGACTGCCACCGTACAGGATGAGAGCGCGGACAGTAACACTGACAGCACCGGCAGTACCACGGCACTGGTGCAGGACAACCGGGTACTGCAGATCCCGGACGACAACTACCGTACCTACTATGAGCTTTTCGTATATTCCTTCTATGACAGCGACGGTGATGGCATTGGAGATCTACAGGGCGTACTGGAAAAGCTGGATTACCTGAATGACGGTGATGATACCACAGATATGGATCTGGGAATCAATGGTATCTGGCTCATGCCGGTGATGCCCTCCGTCACCTATCATAAATACGATACCACGGATTATGAGAATATCGATCCGCAGTACGGCACTCTGGAAACGTTTCAGGAGTTGCTGACGGCCTGTCATGACCGTGGGATCCGTGTGATCCTGGATCTGGCAATGAATCATTCTTCCAGCAGCCATCCCTGGTTTTTGCAGGCTGTAGAATATCTGAAAAATCTGCCGGAAGGCACTGAGCCTGACTCCTCAGAATGTCCTTATGTGGATTATTACCATTTTTCAAGGGAAGCCCTGAGCGGATATGCACAGGTAAATGGGACAGACTGGTATTATGAAGCGAGATTCTGGGACGGAATGCCGGATCTGAATCTGGAGAATGAGGCGGTACGCCGGGAATTTGAGCAGATCGCGGACTTCTGGCTGGATATGGGTGTGGATGGCTTCCGACTGGATGCGGTGAAAGAGTATGTTACCGGATCCACAGAGGACAATGTGGAAATTCTAAGCTGGTTCGCGGATTATGTTCATGGCAAAGATCCGGAGAATTATCTGGTGTGTGAATGCTGGACGGATCAGAATACCTATGCCAAATATTATGAGAGCGGCGTGGACAGCATGTTTGATTTTGCTTTTGCCGACAAGTCCGGTATCATTGCCAATGTGATGAACGGTAAGGCATCGGCAACATCTTATGCAAAGAATCTGGAAACAGAGCAGGGCATGTATGCGCAGTACAATCCGGATTATATCAATGCTCCCTTCTACACCAATCATGATATGGGACGCAGTGCAGGCTACTATGCCGGGGAGAATAGCGAAGCTCAGACGAAAATGGGCAATGCCCTTAATCTCTTAATGAATGGCAATGTATTCCTCTATTATGGGGAAGAACTGGGCATGAAGGGCTCCGGCAAAGACGAGAACAAACGGGCCCCCATGTACTGGAGCAAGGACGGCAATGCGGAAGGCATGTGTAAGGGCCCGGCAGATATGGATGATTTCCGGATGAAATTTGACAGTTTGGAAGAACAGCAGGAGGATCCCGATTCCATCTATAATTATGTGAAACAGGTGATCCGTGTCCGCAACCAGAACCCGGTGATCGCCAGAGGCACCACCGCTTATCTGGAGCAGTATTCCGGTGAACAGTGTTTTGCCATGACAAGAAGTGACGAGAACAGCAGCTTATTGATGTTAGGCAATACTTCTGCGGAGACCGCAACAGTAGATCTGAGCGGACTTACGGTAGGAAAGACGGCAGCGGAGGAGCTGGTACTGCTTGGGGAGCTTTATACCGGAGAAGAGACTGCGGAGCGTACTGGTGCAGAAATCACGCTTCCGGCCTGGTCGATCCTGATCCTGGGAGAAGAATGATACAGAAAAAAGAATACAGAAATAAAAAACAGGTCTGTGGGCGAACCCTACAGACCTGTATGCTTTCTTACAAAATCTTCAAATTCGTTTACCGGTAACGGCTTCGAGAAGTAGTAACCCTGAATATCATCACAGTGAAGATTCTTCAGAAACTCGACCTGATCCGAAGTTTCTACACCCTCTGCGGTAATAGTCATACCGAAGCTCTGCAGCAGCTGCGTGATGTGCAACAGCAGCTTTTCACCGTTCCGGTCACCAATGTAATCGATCAGACTCTTATCCAGCTTGATCGTATCGAAATGCATGACATTCAGCGAAGACAGAGAAGAATAACCGCTTCCGAAATCATCCAGCAGTAAAGTAAATCCTGCTTCATGGAACTGCTCGATCAGGGAGGAAATATCACTGTTATCAATGGTAGCACTCTCAGTGATCTCTAACGGAACATATTTCGGATCGAGCCGGAATGAATTCAAAATCTCCCGGTACTTATCTACCACATTGCTGTAGTATAGGCTGACTCTGGAAATATTTACAGAAATCGGATACAATTTTGCTCCAGCCTGCAGCCATCTCTGCTGTTGTGCGCACACCGTGCGGAACACATATTCGTCCAGTGTTGTGATATTACCGTTTTTCTCAAATAATGGAATGAACTTGCCGGGAGAGAGCATGGTGCCGTCGGGGCGCTTCCAACGGATCAGAGCCTCCGCTCCCAGAATGTTTCCGGTGACGGGGTCTACCTTCGGCTGATACCACAGCTGGAATTCTCCGTTCTTCAGGGCATCTTCGAAGACATCTTCCATCAGACGATCCTCGGAGAGCTGTTTGATATCCAGCTCATCATAAAAAGCATAATGCCTGGTACGTTTTCCTTTTATCGGATACATGGCCTGTACAGCCTTGCCGTAATTCTGTTCGATTTCCTTATGATCGGCGGTCTCATAGATGCCGCACAGTGGGAACAGTTTCGGAATATTAAGCTTTGTGGACAAATTGGAAATATCCTGACACAGGCACTCCAATCTGGGTTCTAAGGTACACCGGTCATTATCCCGCAGGAACAGGATGAACCGGTCTGCATTGATGTGGGCAGAAAATTCACCCAGATGTGTACCGGTTTGCAGGATCTTCCATACTTCCAACAGTGTTTCGTCACCCTTGGCCACACCACAGGTATTATTGATCAGCTTGAAATCCTGAAGATCCAGGGCAACATAGAAGCCGCTGTCTCCGCCTCGGTGGGATAATTTCTCCTTGAAGCAGGCAAAATTATCACCATTTGTCAGAGGATCCACATAAGCCAGACGATATAACTGCCTGCGCCGTGTCCGGATACTGTGCACAAAAGCAAAAGTACCGACTCCGGCGATCACAATGATCAGCAGGATCAGCAGCCGCACCTGAAACAATATCGGAGCGGAACGACTGGAAAGTACCTGATCGGGAACAATAGTCAGGGCGAACCACTGTCTGTCGCTGCGGAGATTGTCCATTGCAGCCGCATAGTAATAATACTTCTGACTGCCTCCATAGAAATAACCACCGTTGGAAGAAGAACTCTGAAGCAGCGTATGCAGATCCTGCAAGGGCTGGTCGTTACGGGCATCCTGAGTCAGATAATCGGACATACGGTCGGCTTCCTGCAGGGAAGCCGGTGCATTGGAAGATGTGGCGATCAGGTCACCGTCCTGATTTACCAGACAACTGAATCCCTGATTATTAAAGGATTGCACGCCTAAAATTTCTTCAAAATGCTGGTTCCGATAGGTGGCAAATAAAACACCGATAATGGAATCACTCTGATCATATACGGGAATGCTGAATACATTGATGGGCTCCGGAGTACCGAGGCGATCCTGGAGGGTATTGGTAATACCAGGAAGTCCCTGCATACCATCCTTAAAAAAATCTCTGCTGGACAGATCCTGTACATAGCCATCGGTGCTTATCACCTGACCGTCCGGTGAGACGAAACCGATCCGTTTAAACTCATAGGTGGAGACAAAAGATCCCAACTGTGCAGCAATGGATTTTGCATTGACTGCATCCGGGGAAACGCTGATCGCATCGGCAAGGCTGTATAATAAGTTGAAGTTTTCACGGAGCTCCTGTTGTACGATCAGGGCGTTCTGCGTGGCAACATCCCGGAGAGTGGACTGTACTTCTTCCTCTGTATCCTGTGTGATCTGGGCAGAACTCCACATAACTGTGGAAATTACCAGCACCAGAGCAATGCTCAGAATGATCAAGGCCTGTTTTGGTAATTTACTTTTTTTCATTTTATATCCTCTTATGTATGTTAT
>OCME01000252.1_pt1 | contig 14619 bp, 10 predicted proteins | sample 1538981 | NCBI WGS metagenome assembly OCME01 (sample SAMN01760979, study PRJEB22395) | human gut metagenome
ATGAAATTAGGAATCGTCGGATTACCCAATGTTGGAAAAAGTACATTATTTAATTCATTGACAAAGGCAGGCGCAGAATCTGCAAATTATCCGTTCTGTACCATTGACCCTAATGTAGGTGTTGTTACAGTGCCGGATGAGAGACTGAAGCTTCTCGGAGACTTTTATCATTCTAAGAAAGTGACACCTGCTGTAATTGAATTCGTAGATATTGCAGGACTTGTAAAGGGCGCATCCAAAGGAGAAGGTCTTGGAAACCAGTTCCTTGCAAATATCCGTGAGGTAGATGCGATTGTTCATGTAGTTCGCTGCTTTGAAGACTCCAATGTTATCCATGTAGATGGAAGTATTGATCCGATCCGTGATATCGAAACTATTAATCTGGAACTGATCTTCTCAGACCTTGAGATCCTTGAGAGAAGAATTGCAAAAGTTACAAAAACAGCACGCATGGACAAAGAGGCTGCCAAGGAGCTTGATTTCCTTCAGAAGGTAAAAACACATCTGGAAGACGGCAAGATGGCCATCACTATGGAAATGGAAAATGAAGATGAAGAAGCCTGGATGTCTACTTATAATCTGCTTACATGGAAGCCTGTGATCTATGCAGCAAACGTAGCAGAAGGAGATCTGGCTGATGACGGTGAAAGCAACAGCCATGTACAGGCAGTGCGCAAATATGCGGCAGAGCAGAACAGTGAGATCTTCGTTATCTGTGCAGAAATCGAAGAAGAGATCTCTGAACTGGATGATGATGAGAAGAAAATGTTCCTTGAGGATCTGGGACTGACAGAATCAGGACTTGAGAAACTGGTAAAAGCAAGTTATCATCTTCTTGGACTGATGAGTTTCCTTACTTCAGGTGAGGATGAGACAAGAGCCTGGACAATTAAAATCGGAACAAAAGCTCCTCAGGCAGCAGGTAAGATCCATACAGATTTTGAAAGAGGATTTATTAAAGCTGAGGTTGTAAATTATCAGGATCTTCTGGATTGTGGTTCCTACGCAGGTGCCAGAGAGAAAGGTCTTGTAAGAATGGAAGGTAAAGAATACGTTGTACAGGATGGAGATGTGATCTTATTCCGATTCAATGTATGATGAACAGGTGATTTATGGAAATGTCGATACGTTTTCCGGGACCTGGCCTGGTCTTTAATTATGTGCCGCGCTCATTTCAGATATTTGGAATGGAATTTACCATATATGGAGTACTGATTGCTGTGGGGGCTCTTCTTGGAATGGGACTTGTGACACTTGAAGCGAAACGAAATGGGGAAGATCAGAACAGGTATCTCGATATGATGCTTATCTCCCTGCTGGTTTCAGTGGCAGGTTCCAGATTATTTTATGTGGCTTTTTCATGGGGATTTTATAAAGAAAATCTGAATGCCATACTGGACTTTCGAAATGGCGGTTACGCTTTATATGGTGGTCTGCTCTTGGGATTTCTTGCGGCAGCGGTATTTTGCAGGATTACCCAAACATCATTCTGGCAGAGCGCCGATATTGCGTGTCCCGGAATACTTCTGGGACAGGCTATAGGACGTTGGGGCCACTTTTTTAACAGAGAGTCTTTCGGAGAATATAATACAAATCTGCCATGGGCAATGCAGATACCGGTTTCAGCTGTACGGTCAGGAGAAGTTTCGGGAGCAATGAGAGATAATCTGTTGACCATAAATGGGATTTCATATATTCAGGTTCAGCCGGTTTTTCTTTATGAAAGTCTGTGGTGTCTGCTGCTATTTCTGCTGTTGATGGCCATGCGCCGAAAAAAGAAATATGAAGGCGAACTGTTTATGATCTATCTGGCAGGTTATGGTCTGGGAAGGTTTTTCTTTGAATGGCTCAGAACAGATAAGCTTTATATTCCGGGGACAAAAGTGGGGATTTCGCTGGTGATTTCCGCTATATTATTTGCTGTTTTTATGCCTGTAGTGATCGTACGCAGAGTGATGGCACAGAAAAGAGATACTATACGCCGGCAGAGGAAAAAAAGATTTCTGGATGAGTCAGTGAAAGAAAAACAGATGTTTCCTGAGACTTCTGAAATGAAACCGGAACCGGAAATCCGGCCGGAGATGGATGAACAGGTAAAGCCAGATGTGGGAACTTCTCCCACAAATTCAAAAGAAGAACAGTAAAAAAACATATATCTGAAAGATAAGTGGGTTGAAAGTGGAAATTCAACCCACTTTTTGTGTATAAAAGCCCATTTTTCTCGTAAAAATAAGGTTGTTTCATAAATGTTAACAGAGTTCTAAATTTTAAAAATCTTTTTCTCCCCCTTGTTTTTTCAGCCTAAATAGTTTAGAATAAGCACATAAGTGGTAGAAAGTGGTGAATAGTGGTGGTGAGTGGGGAATAACGGCAGAGTCCATTACCACCTGAGAAATCTGAAGGGGAGATTCAGATTTTGCGAGAGTAGGTGAGTAACATGTTCATGGGAGAGTATAACCACACGATCGACGCGAAGGGGCGTCTGATCATTCCTTCTAAATTCAGGGAGCTCTTAGGGGAAGAGTTTGTTCTGACAAGAGGGCTTGATGGCTGTCTTTACATTTATCCGATGGATGAATGGGAATCCTTTGAAATGAAGCTCAGATCTTTACCACTTACAAATAAAAATGCCAGAACTTTTTCACGATTCTTTGTAGCTGGAGCAACTACATGTGAACTGGACAGGCAGGGACGAATCCTTGTACCGCAGACACTGCGCGAATTTGCCGGTCTGGAGAAAGATGTGGTTCTGACAGGTAATCTGAACAGAATTGAAGTTTGGAGCAAAGAAAAATGGAATGAGATCTGTGATTATGATGACATGGACAGCATTGCAGAGAGCATGCAGGACATGGGAATCACAATCTGACAGGTCTCGTTTGAAGTATCTTGCAAAGTAAATCCAGACAGGAGACGGAGATGGAATTTAAACACAAATCTGTATTACTGGAAGAGACCATTGAAGGTTTGGATATCAAACCGGACGGAATCTACGTGGATGGTACTTTAGGAGGTGCAGGGCATGCCGGTGAGGTATGCAGGAAACTTTCTGCCAAGGGGAGATTTATTGGCATAGATCAAGACCAGGATGCGATAATTGCTGCGAGTGAGAGGTTAGCCCCCTATAAACAGGCGACGATCATTCGCAGCAATTATTGTTACATGGTACAGGAACTGGCAGCAAGAGGCATCTATAAAGTCGACGGGATTCTCCTTGATCTTGGAGTATCTTCCTATCAGCTTGACAATGAAGAACGCGGTTTTACCTACAGGGTAGATGCACCGCTCGATATGCGCATGGACCAGCGCCAGACGCAGACAGCCGGCGATATTGTCAATGGCTATGAAGAAAAAGAGTTATACCGTATTATTCGTGATTACGGTGAAGATAAATTTGCAAAAAATATTGCAAAACATATTGTTGCCGCCAGACAGGTGAAACCGATCACAACCACCGGAGAACTGACAGAAATCATCAGAGAATCCATTCCCATGAAGATGCAGGTGAAGTCAGGACATCCGGCCAAGAGAACTTTTCAGGCAATCCGTATTGAGCTTAACAGAGAGCTCGATGTGCTGCGGGATTCTCTGGATGGAATGATCGATATTCTTGATGATGGCGGAAGACTTTGCATTATCACTTTTCATTCTCTGGAGGACAGAATTGTAAAGACGATTTTCAGAAAAAATGAGAATCCGTGTACCTGCCCTTCAGATTTTCCTGTATGCGTATGCGGGAAGAAATCCAAAGGAAAAGTGATCACAAGAAAGCCGATTCTTCCGGGGGAGACAGAGATGGAAGAGAATCCGCGTTCCAAAAGTGCAAAGCTTCGGATTTTTGAGAGAGTATTATAATTAGAGAGGCATGAAATGGCGAGAACGACCAGGAGTGAAACAGCAAGAAGAAGCAGAACCAGTGCCAGAACAAACAGAGGAATGTATGTTGACGGAAATACGGTCAGACGTCTTGCAGAAGTTCCGGAGAGAAAGAGGCAGCCGGGAAGACAGAATCCGGGAAGGCAGCAGACCAATCGAAACCGAAGAGTGCAGGCGAGTCCTGCGCAGGTATCAAGGCAGAAACATCAGTTGAGTAAAGAAGCACAGAAGAACAGGCAGAAGGCGACTGCAATGAACTGGGGATTTGTAGCGTTTCTGGCAGTTGTATGTGTGGCGATATTATTCTGCTCTGTGAAATATCTTCGTTACAAATCAGAGATTACCGCAAAGATGAGTACAGTTGCATCTCTTGAGGAGGAACTGGCAGATTTAAAAGAAGACAATGATGCATATTACAGCCAGGTGACATCAAATGTGGATCTGAATAAGATCAAGCAGATCGCATTGGGGAGACTGGGAATGAAATATCCGTCAGATGATCAGACAGTAACCTATTCTACATCGGGTAACAGCTATGTAAGACAGTATCAGGATATACCAGATTCAAAGTAGGTGATTAATTGAGCAATACGGGAAGAAAGAGTCGAAGAAGACCACAGAGAAAAATAAATCAAAACATGAAAGAAAAGCTGCTGATATTGTTTGGAATTGTGTTACTGCTTCTGGTAATATTAGTGCTGAGAATTACTTATATTAATGCTACCAGTGGAAGCAAATACAAAAAACAGGTGTTAAGTCAGGCACAGCAGAAATATGAGAGCCAGGTACTGCCGGCAAAGAGAGGCGATATTTATGACAAGAACGGAAATATACTGGCTACCAGCAATAAAGTTTATAATGTGATCCTGGACTGTAAAACTGTAAATTCAGATGAGGACTATGTAGAGCCAACAATACGTGCCTTAAATGAGGTGCTGGGGATTGATGAAGAAACAGTGCGTTCTCTTTTGGCCGATTCAAGAACCAGCCAGAGTCAGTATCAGGTACTGACAAAACAGCTGTCTATGGACAAAAAGAAAGAATTTGAAAAATATAAGGCAGAGGATGAAGATTCCGGTCTTACTAAAGCGCAGGCAAAGGAACGGGCAAATATCAAAGGCGTCTGGTTTGAAGAGGATTATCTGAGAAGTTACCCGTTTAATGAAACAGCATGCGATACAATTGGTTTTGCACTGGACAGAGATGTGGCAGATATCGGACTGGAAGGGTACTATAACAGCACACTGACAGGCGTAGACGGAAGACAGTATGGGTATATCAATGATGATTCAGATGTGGAGCAGACCATTATTGCTGCGGTGAATGGAAAAAGCATTCAGACCAGCATTGACATCGGTGCACAGCAGATTGTTGAGAAATATGTTAATGGATTTAAAGAGGCAATGGGGGCCAAGAATATAGGTGTCATTGTTGAAAATCCGTCCACCGGTGAGATTATTGCCATGGATGGTGGTGACCGTTATGATCTGAATAATCCGAGAGATCTTTCCGCTGTATATACAGAAGATGAAATCAAAGCGATGAATGATGTGGAAACAGTGGAGGCTCTGAATGGTATGTGGAGTAATTTCTGCGTCACAGATGCCTATGAGCCGGGATCTGTTGTAAAGCCGATCGTCATGGCTTCTGCATTGGAAAAGGGTGCGATACAGGAAACAGATACATTTGTATGCGATGGATCGCAGACTTTTGGAGATACTATGATCAAGTGTGCGGTTTATCCGAGCGCACATGGCACAGAGACACTGGGAGAGGTAATTGCAAACTCCTGTAATGATGCAATGATGCAGATTGGTGCCAAGATGGGAGCTACTCAGTTTATCAAAGCACAGAGTCTGTTTAATTTCGGAACAAGGACAGGGATTGACCTGCCGAATGAAGGCGCAGGTATTATCCATACTAAGGACAGTATGGGGGAAACAGAACTTGCATGTTCTGCTTTTGGACAGGGTTTTACCTGTACCATGATCCAGGAAATCAATGCGATGAGTTCCGTTATCAATGGCGGATATTATTATCAGCCGCATCTTGTGACAAAGGTTCTTGACAGTAATGGCGGAACTGTAAAAACAATCTCGCCGATACTTCTGAAGCAGACGATTTCCTCCAGGATTTCCAGTGATATCAGAAGCTATATGGCATTGAGTGTACAGCAGGGTACCAGCCGTCATTCCAAAGTGCAGGGTTACAGTTCAGGCGGTAAAACAGGTACAGCGGAGAAATACCCGCGAGGAAACGGAAAATATCTGGTTTCTTTTATTGGATTTGCTCCTGTAGATGACCCGGCTGTGGTAATTTATGTAGTTGTAGATGAACCGAATGTAGAGGATCAGGCAAACAGTACTTATCCGCAGTATATTGCACAGGGAATCCTTTCGGAGCTTCTTCCGTATCTGAATGTAGTGCCGGATGAATCTGAAGATGGAACAGTGCCGGAGACAGAATTGTGGGAAGGGTTTAAGGGACATTTAAAGAGTACTTCCATATCGGACAGCGAACTTGACAGTGACGGTAATCTGGTGGATGCAGATGGCAATCTGATAGACTGGGATGGAAACCGGATTGATGAAAACGGATATCTGCTGGATGCCAATGGAGATCACATATTGGATGAGGAAGGCAATTATAAGATGTCTACAAATCTTGTCAGTGCTTCGGGAAGTACGGATGCAGATTCTTCAGGAGATGCAGTATCCAATCCTGATGCACCTGCACCTCTGGAGGATGATGAAGCTGAGACGACTGAGGATAATGACGAAGAGACAGACGGTATTACCAATGAAGAAGCAGGTCTGGAATAAAAACGTATAGTTATAGCTCCGCAGAGAATGGTCATATATTGTTATGACAATCTCTGCGGAGCTTTTTTTATGAAAAAAAATATGACGTTTCACAAGAGAAAAATATGGGTGGTATTACTCTGCTGTATTTTAATGATGACAGGCCTTATCGGAAGACTGGTATATCTTATGTGTTTCAGATCAGACTATTATTATAAGAAAGCAAAAGAACTTCACGAAAGAGAGAGAGAGATCAAAGCGGCCAGAGGGGAGATTCTGGATGCAAGGGGAAAAGTTCTGGCATCAAACAGGACGGTATGTACAATCTCTGTGATCCACAGTCAGATTAAAGAACCTGAAAAAGTAATCGCCCTGCTGTCTGAAAAACTGAAAATAGATGAGGCAGAAGTGAGAAAAAGAGTGGAGAAAATCTCTTCCATAGAAATAGTAAAGACAAATGTGGAAAAAAGTACAGGTGATGAGATAAGAGAGTGCAGTCTGGCAGGGGTGAAAGTTGATGAGGATTATAAGCGTTACTATCCATGTGGAAGTCTGGCTTCAAAAGTCATTGGCTTTACGGGAGGTGATAATCAGGGAATTATCGGTCTGGAAGTGAAATATGAAGAAATCCTGAGGGGACAGCCGGGTAAAATCCTGACAACAACAGATGCCAGGGGTGTGGAAATTGATAAATTGGGTGAGACAAGGGAAAAACCGATAGAGGGGAAAAGCCTGATAATCAGCCTTGATGTAAATATTCAGGAATTTGCGCAGCAGTCAGCTTTGAAAGTAATGGAGGAAAAGCAGGCAGAACGTGTATCTATTCTGCTGATGAATCCACAGAACGGCGAAATATATGCATGTGTCAATGTGCCGGAATTTGACCTGAATGATCCTTTTACCCTGACAGATGATCTGAATATGCAGTTAAATGAATCCGGGATAACAATACCGTCGGAAGATCACAATGAACAAAGTGAACTGGCAGTGCAGACAGCATCAGGAAAAACAAATACAGAAAGAAAGCAGGAATTACTGAATCAGATGTGGAGAAATCCCTGCCTGAATGATACTTATGAACCGGGCTCTACATTTAAAATCATCACCATGGCAGCTGGACTGGAGGCTGGTGTTGTTTCACCTGGGGACCGTTTTTATTGTCCCGGATATAAAGTGGTGGAGGATCGCAGAATCCACTGTGCAAAAAGAACAGGACATGGATCCCAGAATTTTGTGGAAGGTGCACAGAATTCCTGTAACCCTGTGTTTATAGAGGTGGGGCTTCGCCTTGGGATAGAACGTTATTATAAGTATTTCAGACAGTTTGGACTTCTGGATAAAACCGGGACAGATCTTCCGGGAGAGGCAGGAACTATTATGCATCAGAAGAAAAATATGGGAGAAGTGGAACTGGCAACGGTTTCTTTTGGACAGTCTTTTCAGATTACGCCTGTTCAGCTGGCTGCAACAGTAAGTTCACTTATAAACGGAGGCAGACGGGTGACACCGCATTTTGGAGTCGCAGTGTTAAATCCTGACAGAACAGAGGGTGAGAAACTGATTTTTCCGGTAAAGGAAGGAATTGTCTCTGAAGAGACTTCGAAGGAAATAAGAGAAATCCTGGAAACAGTAGTATCTCAGGGCTCCGGAAAAAATGCAAAAATTGAAGGATATGCCATCGGTGGGAAAACTGCCACTTCTCAGACACTGCCAAGAAGTGCAAATCGTTATATTTCCTCTTTTTTGGGATTTGCACCTGCAGAAGATCCGCAGATACTGGGACTGTGTATTATTCATGATCCGAAAGGAATCTATTATGGAGGGACAGTAGCTGCACCTGTGATACGTGGTATTTTTGAGAATATCCTGCCATATCTTGGAATTGAAAAAAGTGATGTTTCTGATTTTTCTGCAGAAGGCAATTAGGGAAATTCCGCAGGCAGGGTTGATAAATAAGCAAAAAAGCCTTATACTAAAAGAAATCTGAAAGTAAAAAACTTTCAGGAAAAAACGAAAGAATGAACGAGGTGTAAGATGGAATTTCAAGTTGTAATCCCTGTGCTGATTTCTTTTGCAATCAGCGTTGTATTAGGACCGGTCATCATTCCTTTTCTTCGGAGACTGAAGATGGGCCAGACAGAAAGAACAGAGGGCGTACAGTCCCATTTAAAGAAAGCAGGAACACCTACAATGGGTGGAGTGATCTTTCTGATCGCCACAGCGATAACTGCATTATTTTATGTAGGGGATTATCCGAAGATCATTCCGGTACTGTTCCTGACTCTTGGATTTGGAATTATCGGATTTTTGGATGATTATTTGAAGGTTGTGCTGAAACGCTCAGACGGACTGCTGCCATGGCAGAAATTTTTACTTCAGGTAGTTCTGACTGCGATTTTTGTATTTTATATTGTTAAGTATACAGATATCTCACTGACTATGAGAATCCCATTCTGGAGCGGACATTTCCTGAATCTTGGATGGCTGGCAGTTCCGGTTCTTTTCTTTGCTGTGATCGGTACTGTGAATGGAGTTAATTTTACGGATGGTCTGGATGGTCTTGCTTCCAGTGTGACTCTGATCGTTGCAGTATTTTTTACAGTAGTTTCTATTGGAATGAAATCGGGGATCGAGCCGATCACAGGTGCAGTTGTGGGAGGTCTGATGGGATTTCTGTTGTTTAATGTATATCCGGCAAAAGTGTTTATGGGAGACACAGGTTCTCTGGCACTGGGTGGTTTTGTTGCAGGTACGGCTTATGTGATGCAGATGCCGTTATTTATCCTGATCGTGGGTCTGATCTATCTGATCGAAGTACTTTCCGTTATCATTCAGGTAACTTATTTCAAGGCAACACATGGAAAGCGTATCTTTAAGATGGCACCGATTCATCATCATTTTGAGTTATGCGGATGGTCTGAAACACGTGTAGTTGCGGTATTCTCAGTTATTACAGCGGTTATGTGTATGGTCGCACTGCTGGCACTGTAAGATTTTGGCTAAGCAGATTTCAGCGTTATGCTGATAAAAGGGAGGAAAATTATTATGGAATTACAGGGAAAAAAGGTACTTGTATTCGGTTCCGGAAAAAGCGGAATCGGAGCATCTGACCTTCTGGCAAAGGTAGGAGCATTTCCGGTTATCTATGACGGAAATGCCGAAACAGATAAAGACGCAGTTGTACATAAAACAGATGGGACATATCCGGTCACTGTATATGCAGGAGAACTTCCGAAAGAAGTACAGGACAGTCTTGATCTGGTAGTTTTAAGCCCCGGAGTGCCGACAGATCTTCCACTTGTAAAGAGTTTTTATGAGCAGGGGCTTCCGGTATGGGGAGAGGTGGAACTGGCATACAGAGTAGGTGACGGTGAAGTGCTTGCCATCACAGGAACAAACGGAAAAACTACTACAACAGCACTTCTTGGAAAAATTATGCAGGATGCACGTGAGTCTGTTTTTGTAGTCGGCAATATCGGAACCCCATATACTTCCAAAGCACTGGAGATGAAGCCAAATTCTGTAACTGTTGCAGAAATCAGCAGTTTTCAGCTGGAAACGATTGATGAGTTTGCACCAAAGGTATCTGCAATCTTGAATATTACAGAGGACCATCTGAACCGTCATCATACAATGGAAGAGTATATACGTGTGAAAGAACTGATCACTGAGAATCAGGGTACAGAAGATGTATGCGTGCTGAATTATGAAGATGAGGTTCTGCGTGAGTTTGGAAAACATCTGACTCCACGAGTTGTATATTTCTCCAGCGGACGTAAACTGGATGAGGGAATTTATCTGGATGGAAATAAAATCATCCTGAAGGACGGAGAAAAAGAAATCGAAGTAGTTAAGACAGAAGATCTGAAGCTTCTTGGAAAACACAATTTTGAGAACGTTATGGCTGCAGTTGCAATGGCTTACTACGATGGAGTATCCTTGGACAGCATCCGTAAGAGCATCTGTGAATTTACAGCTGTTGCACACAGAATCGAATATGTGACAGAGAAAAAAGGCGTTGTATATTATAATGATTCCAAAGGAACTAACCCGGATGCGGCAATTAAAGGAATCCAGGCAATGAACCGTCCGACACTTCTGATCGGCGGCGGTTATGATAAACAGTCCGGTTATGATGAATGGATTGAGGCATTTGACGGAAAGGTACGTTATCTGGTGCTAATCGGTCAGACAAAGGAGAAAATCAAAGAAGCTGCTGAGAAACATGGTTTCCATGACATCATCCTCTGCGAAGATCTGAAAGAGGCAGTAAAGGTATGTGAGGAGAAAGCACAGCCTGGAGATGCTGTTTTGCTTTCTCCCGCATGTGCAAGCTGGGGACAGTTTGATAACTATGAACAGCGTGGAGATATGTTCAAGGAATATGTAAGAAATCTGTAGAATATCTATAAGTAAGAATTATAGCTGTCCGGCAGAGAAAGACGAAGCTGCAGTGACCGGCTATAGATAATTTTGCGGAGAAACAGATGGCGCGAAAAAGAGCGACAGATTTATCAAAAACAGATATGACGATGCTGGTACTGATAGTACTGCTTGTGATTTTTGGCCTGGCAGTATTATTCAGTTCCAGTGAATATAATGGCAGAGTACGTTTCGGCGACTCTGCCTGTTATTTTAAGAAACAGTTATTTGCCACAGCATTGGGTATGGGAGTGATGTATATGGTTTCTTCCATTGATTATCATTTTTTTCTGAGGCTGGGACCAGTGGGATATCTGATTTCAATGTTTTTGTCCGGCGCAGTACTTTTTGTAGGTCAGGAGATCAACGGCTCAAAAAGATGGCTGAATCTTGGACCTTTATCTTTTCAGCCTTCAGAGTTTGCGAAAGTTGCTGTAATCCTTTTTCTTGCATGGCAGATCGAGCGTACAAAAAAAGCAACCAGGGGCTTTGGATTTATGTGCAGGACAATATTGACCCTGCTGCCGATCATTGGTCTTGTAGGTTCAAATAATCTGAGTACAGCAATCATTATTCTGGGTATCGGTGGAATTCTGATTTTTGTATCCAATCCGGGATATCTGGAATTTATCGGGCTTGGCAGCGCAGGTGCAGGTTTCATAGCTGTTTTTCTTGCTGCAGAGAGTTATCGTCTGGAACGTCTTGCAATCTGGAGAAATCCGGAGAAATATGAAAAAGGATTTCAGACGATCCAGGGATTGTATGCCATCGGTAGCGGCGGAATATTCGGCAGAGGATTTGGAAACAGTCTGCAGAAACTTGGATTTGTTCCGGAAGCGCAGAATGATATGATTTTTTCGATTATATGTGAGGAAATGGGAGCAGCCGGAGCTATCTTTCTGATTTTTCTGTTTGCAATGCTTCTGTGGCGGCTGGGTGTGGCTGCCATGCATGCAAAAGATCTGGCCGGAGCTCTTATCTGTTGCGGGATTATGGGGCATCTGGCTCTTCAGGTTATTTTGAATATTGCAGTGGTGACCAATACAATCCCCAATACAGGCATTACGCTGCCTTTTATCAGCTATGGAGGAACTTCGGCAGTGTTTCTTCTTGGGGAAATGGGACTTGCGATGAATGTTGGGAAATGTGACAGGATAAATTGAATTACAGGTTTCAGAATGACGTAACATATAATAGAAAAAGCCATAAACTGTAAAGTAAGAGACTCTTTGGGAGCAAAAGGTTGGATGAAATCCATGTGACAGGTAAAGCATCTCTCAGCGGGGAGATTTTTATACAGGGATCTAAAAATGCAGCACTTCCAATGATAGCCGCATCTCTGATGCACAGAGGACTAAGCATTCTGAGGGGATGTCCCAGAATTTCAGATGTTTTTTGTATGGAAGAGATTTTGAAAAGTCTTGGTGCAGTGACCTGGTGGGACGATCATGATCTTTATCTGGATTGTTCCTGCGCAGACGGAACAGAAATTCCTGCAGTCTATACAGGCAGAATGCGTTCTTCGATCATTCTGGCAGGTGCGGTGCTTGCAAGAAACAGAAAATGCAGGATAGGGTATCCGGGCGGATGTACGATCGGGAAAAGACCAATAGATTTCCATCTTATGGCACTGAGAGCACTTGGCGCGGATGTCCGGGAAAATGCATCAGGCCTGGATGGAGAATGTGTCAGATTTGAAGGGCAGGATATTGTGTTTCCGAAATCGAGTGTGGGAGCTGCTCAACAGGCAATACTGGCAGCAGTTCTTGCAAAAGGTGTAACACATCTTTATAATTGTGCGAAAGAACCGGAGGTTTTCTGGCTCTGCAGATATCTGAAAACAATGGGAGCACTGATAGAAGGAGAAGAAACCGGTGAAATTACGATCAGAGGAGTGGATGAACTGAAAGGCGGAGACTACCGTATTCCTCCGGATCGTATTGTTGCAGGTACCTATCTGTGTGCGGCTGCGGCAGCAAGAAGTAAGATTATTCTTCATGATGTACCTGTGGAGGAGTTGCAGTCGTTTATGGAAGTATATCGGAAAATAGGTGGACAATATCAAGTAAATGGTGGTACACTAGAGGTCAATGGAAAGAATGCTGTCAGACCGGCTGTTTTAGTAGAAACAGAAATTTATCCGGGTTTTCCCACAGATCTGCAGGCTCCGTTGATGGCGGTGCTGACAGGTGCGCAGGGACAGAGTACCATACGGGAAAATATTTTTGACCGGAGATTTGGCAGTGCTTTTCAGATGAAAAAAATGGGCGCAGATATTTCCGTAAGCGGAAACCAGGCAATCATAAGAGGGGGAAAAACTCTTAAGGGAACACAGGTACAGGCAGGAGATCTCAGAGGTGGTGCAGCCCTGCTCATTGCCGCACTTATGGCAGAGGGAGAAACCTGTGTTACAGGAGCCGGGTTTATCAGCAGGGGCTATGAGCATATCTGTGAAGATTTACGGACTTTGGGCTGCAGAATATGGCAGCCGGGGACAGAGGATTTGAGGATTTATGAGAGAAAGTAATTATGGGAAAAGACCTCCTATGAGCAAAAGGACGAAGAAGATGCTGGCAGGTATGATAGGCGCCGGAGTTATGGTCGCTGTGATAGTATTTTTTTCCTATTATAAAGTAGATACTGTTGAGGTGAGGGGAACTTCCCATTATACAGATGAAGAAGTAAAGAATATGGTGCTTCGGGGACCGATGGCTTCCAATTCGGTCCTTGCACCACTGCTCTACAGCACTACAAATACAGAGGACATTGCATATGTAGATGCATTTAAAGTTACCCAGCTGAACCGAAATACCATCTGTATCAGCGTAAAAGAGAAAAAAACAGTCGGATGCATCCGATATCTTGACAGTTACATTTATTTTGACAGAAATGGTATTTTTGTGGAGGGTTCTCAGAACAGAGATGAGACGGTTCCGTATTTTGACGGAATTCAGGTGAACAGCATCGTGATGGATGAGAAACTGGATATTAAAGGAGATACTGTACTGAATACAGCTGTAGCATTGTCTACAATCTTTCAGAAAAATGATATGATCCCCGATCATATCCAGTTTGACAGCAGCTATTCTATCAGCCTCATCTATGGGGATATAACTGTTCAGCTTGGAAAAGATGCTGATCTGGAAGAGAAGATGAACCGAGTGATAGCGATTCTGCCCAAAATCCAGGGAAAAAAAGGTATTCTTCATATGGAGAGTGTGGCTACGGAGTCCAATACCTTTGAAGAAGAACTGGAACAGGAAGAAGTTACTGCTGAGAACTGGAATGGCGGTTATGATGAAGATGGCAATTATACCGGAGACGGCGAGTATGACGAGGATGGTAATTATGTAGGTGCAAAACCGAAGACTGCTCTTGAGGAAGCAATTGAGAACTGGAATGGCGGTTATGATGAGGAAGGGGATTATACCGGAGCAGGTGAGTATGACGAATCCGGTAATTATGTGGGACCGAAGCCTACACAGGAATCTCTGGATGCGGCATCTGATGAGTCGGGAGA
>OCME01000286.1_pt1 | contig 13838 bp, 16 predicted proteins | sample 1538981 | NCBI WGS metagenome assembly OCME01 (sample SAMN01760979, study PRJEB22395) | human gut metagenome
CATATTCATGCCAAAACACCTCGCGGGACAGTGGTGTGTGAACAGTAACCCAGTAACTATAAAGTTCACATAAAAATCAGAGAGGAGAGTGTACATCTCTCCTCTTTTATGCTAGAATATAATTTGCAATTTGCCCAGAGGCTTTAGAGAGCACAGGCAGACTTATGAATAATGCAAATAATATTATGAAGCAGCTTCCCAGGGAACAGCGGCCGTATGAGAAATGCTTTATGCAGGGTGAGGGTTCATTAAATGACACTGAACTGCTGGCAGTAATCCTGCGCAGCGGCACTTCAGGAAAGAATTCACTGGCACTTGCACAGGAGATCCTGAAATTTATGGAGTCGTCCTCCTATCCCGGCCTTATGGGGCTTATGCATGTATCTGTACAGGATCTTATGAAGATTCATGGAATCGGACAGGTAAAAGCAGTACAGTTAAAATGCATTGGAGAACTTTCCAAAAGAATTGCCAAGGCTGCTGCCAGACCGCAGATAGTTATGAACAATCCCTCCTCCATAGCAGCTTATTATATGGAAGAACTCCGCCATGAAGAGCAGGAACTGGTGATCTGTATGATGTCAGATGTGAAAGGACATTTTCTGGGAGATAAGATACTGACCCGGGGAACTGCAACCGGTTCGCTGGTAACACCAAGGGAAATCTTCATGGAAGCCCTGCGCCGCCATGCAGTCAGTCTGATATTGATACACAATCATCCAAGTGGTGATCCTACACCAAGTCCGGATGACTTACAGATCACAGCCAGGATTTATCAGGCGGGGGAACTGCTGGGAATACATCTGCTGGATCATATTGTGATCGGGGATCAGAGATACTGCAGCTTCAGAGAAGAAGGATTATGGAATACATGTACAGAATAAGGCAACAACAAAGGGGCAGAATATGCTATTTGAGAAAACATATGGAATAGATTTGGGAAGCAGTTCCGTAAAAGTCTATTCTTTTTTCAGAAACAAAACTTATATCGAGAAAAATATGATCGCGTCCAAGGGACACACGATCATTGCAATGGGAAATGAAGCATACGATATGTTTGAGAAATCCCCCACAGATATTACGGTTACTTCGCCAATGACATTTGGCATGATCGCTAATCTGGAACTTCAGGAGATTGTTCTTTACAGTATGATCCGAAAGATCGATCATATCCTGGGATTTGGCGCAACAATGTATTTTACTGTTCCTCTGGATATGACTGCGGTTGAGAAACGGGCATATTTTCATGTGGCGAATGGTCACTGGTTAAAGAAAAATCGCGTATTTATGGTAGAGGCACCCATTGCAGATGCCATTGCCATGGGTGTCAATCTGGAAGATCCGGAAGGAAATATGATCGTAAATATCGGTGCACAGAGTACAGAAGTATCGATCATCACCGGAGGAAAGATCATTATCAGCAGGAAAATACCGCTGGGAGGCAGACAGATGAATGAATCTGTCTGCAGTGAAATACGTAAAAGATATAATCTGCAGATTGGCACAAGGACTGCCAAGAGGCTTAAGATGGTCATGGGACGCCTCAGTGATCCGAAAAAGGAAGTGCGTAAGGTTGTAGGAATTGACTGTATTTCCGGACTGCCAAGAGAAGAAATCATTTCTTCTTATGTGGTAAATGACGGTATCATGAACTGTCTGAATGAGATTGCGGCAGAGATGAAAACATTTCTGGAGCGAATTCCTCCCCAGATTTCCTACCATATTGCGAAACAGGGGATTTACATAACCGGAGGCAGTACCAGACTTCCTTATATTGATAAATACCTTGCCAGTTATACGGGATTCACCTTTAATCTGTCAGATTTTTATGAAACCTCGGCAGTTACAGGTCTGGAGAAAATAATCAGAAATAAAGAACTGCGTGAATGGGCAGTACCGGTTACGCAGAGAAAACTATAATTTTTAGGGGTGCATCAATGAAAAACCTGAAAAAGAAAGTACATTTTAGGATTAAATTAAAAAGTAAACATCTTCTGGTCATTATGTCGATCTTCTGCGTCAGCTGTATTGCTGCCACTTTTTCATCCGGCGTAACCACTGCACCGCTGCAGGATGCCGCCGGGATACTGATCGTTCCATTTGAAAACAGCATCAATCGGATCAGTTCAGTTCTGAAAGGAATGCAGGACCGTATGCGTGATAAAGAAGAAATCCTCAGTGAGAACGAAAATTTAAAGGCACAGATAGACAGTCTCACAGAACAGAACAATAAACTGATCCAGGATCAGACAGAATATGTAAGATTACAGCAGATGTATAATCTTGACCAGCAGTATACCGAATATCCAAAGATTGCTGCAGAAATCATATCCAAAGATCCGGGCAACTGGTATGATACCTTTATGATCAACCGGGGATCTGCAGACGGCATTCGTGTGGATAATAATGTACTTGCAGATAAAGGTCTGGTCGGGATCGTGACAGAGGTCGGAACTCACTGGGCGACTGTACGTTCCATTATCGATGACAGCAGCAATGTCAGTGCCATGACTGTCAGCACACAGGATAACTGTGTGGTGGAAGGAGATCTGGAACTCATCGATGAGGGTAAATTAAGCTTCAGCCAGTTGTATGACCAGAATAATAAAGTAACAGTGGGGGAACGCATCGTTACCTCCAATATCAGTGAGAAATATGTAGAGGGACTGTTTATCGGATACGTCAGTGAGGTGGAACAAAACAGCAACAATCTGACCAAAACAGGTACCATTGTCACACCTGTAGATTTCCAGCATCTGAAAAATGTACTTGTCATTACAGTAAATAAACAGGATTCTGTTAATGACAATGCTCAGGCAGCTCAGGAGGCGACTGCAAATGAAGAGTAAGATAGCGTTATTTTTTATGATCCTGATCAGTTTTCTTCTTCAGTGTACTCTTCTTCATGTGATATCCATCGGTTCTATCACGCCTAATCTGATCCTGATCCTGTGTATATCCATGGGGCTGATGCGCGGAAGAAAAAGTGGACTGTGGACAGGATTTTTCTGTGGATTTCTGGTAGACATGTTCTATGGCTCTGTGTTTGGTTTCTACGCTCTGATCTATATGTATATTGGCTTTTTAAGCGGATATGCCCACAGGATCTGCTATGATGATGACATAAAGGTTCCGGTTATGCTTGCAGGTATCGGGGATTTACTGTACGGACTTTCTGTCTATGCATTGCAGTTTCTGCTCAGGGGACGTCTGGGGCTCGGAACCTATTTATACCGGATTATTTTACCGGAGATTTTTTATACAGTGATCCTTACACTGATTGTTTACCGGGTATTTCATTATATTAATTATCATTTCATGAAGAATCCATCAATGAAAGAAAGTGAGTCTATTTGGGTACTAAAATAAAAAGATTTTTTAAAAAGATACGAATAAAACGTACCACAGTACTGGTACTGGTTTTTGTATTTATGTCAGCCACTCTGGTCCGTCAGCTTTTTGAACTGCAGATCATCCAGGGAGAGGCTTATATCAGCAAATTTGAATCAAGAACAACAAAAAAACGTGTGATCAAAAGTACGCGTGGCAATATCTATGACAGAAATGGTGAGGAGCTGGCAACAAATGTGCTGGCTTATTCTGTTACCTTTGAGGATAATGGAACTTATGATTCTACCAGAGAAAAGAATCTTACACTGAACGGGATTGCCTATAAAGTCCTGAAAATCCTTGAGTCCAACGGGGATTCCATCAGTACCGGCTTCCATATTGTTTTGGATGAGAGCGGGAATTATGCTTTTGATGTTGATGAGGGATTTACTCTGAACCGTTTTCGTGCGGATATTTACGGAGAACCGTTGATTGATAACCTGACAAAAAAACAGAAAAATGCCACTGCAGATCAGATGATCGAGTTTATGAGCGGAAAAGAGGGATTTTCCATTGTTCTTTACGGCGATAATGCTTATACCAAAGAAGAACTGACATCCCATGGACTTCCGGAGAACCTGTCAAAGCAGGATGTACTTGAGCTTTCCAAAATCCGCTATGCACTGAGCACTAACAGTTTCAAGAAGTACATGGCCGTTACGATCGCTTCAAATATAAGCGAAAAATCTGTAGCTGCAATCAGAGAAAATCAGCCGGAGCTTCAGGGAATTGACATTGTAGAGGATTCTGTCCGCAAATACATTGATGATGCAAGCATGGGACCAATTCTTGGTTATACGGGACAGGCTTCTTCAGAAGAGCTTGAAGAACTGAGACAGAAGAATCCTGATTATTCAAATGATGCGATCATCGGTAAATCGGGAATTGAGAAATATATGGAAACTTCTCTTCAGGGAACAGACGGTGAAGAAACTGTCACTGTCGATAACCTTGGTAAAGTACTTAAGATTGACGACAGCACGAGAGTAGAACCTGTCGCAGGTAACGATACCTATCTTACCATAGACAGCAGCTGGCAGTCCGCCATCTACCAGATACTGAAACAGAGAGTTGCCGGAATCCTTTTATCCAAGATCGAAGCATCCAAAACCTATGATTTCAGTGTAAATGATGCTGCACAGATCAAGATACCGATCTATGATGTATATAATGCCCTGATTGCCAACAGTGTCATTGATATCAGTAAATTCAGTGATGCCAACGCCTCCGATACAGAAAAAAATTTATATGCCAAATTTCAACAGAAACAGCAACAGGTTTTTGATACAATAACTAACAGGCTGACAGCTGAGAATCCACCGACCGTAAAAGATGAAGATGATCAGATCCAGGAATATCTTACTTATATCTGTGATGATCTTCTCAGAGATACGCTGGGGATTATCTCAAAGAATGCCATTGATACCTCTGACAGTACTTATCAGAAATGGACAACCGATAAAGATATCAGTCTGAAAGATTATCTGACATATGCGGCAAGTCAGAACTGGATCGATATTTCCAAATTTTCTACAGAAGGAGATTATCTGGATTCCGATGAAGTATATCAGGCTCTTACAGATTATCTGATCGATTATCTTAAAAAAGACACCAATTTCTCAAAACTTCTGTATAAGTATATGCTTCAGGAGGATACCATCTCCGGAAGCGAGATCTGTCTGGTTTTGTATGAACAGGGAATCTTATCAAAAGATGATGACGCTTATGCGGCTCTGGCTTCCGGCTCCATGACAGCCTATGATTTTATGATTAATAAGATTTATAATCTTGAGATTGAACCGGCACAGCTTGCACTAGAGCCATGTTCCGCTTCTGCGGTAATCACAGATGTCAAAACAGGAGATGTTCTGGCATGCGTATCCTATCCGGGATATGACAATAACCGTCTGGTAAATAACATGGATACGGATTATTATGCGAAATTATCTACAGATAAATCCAGTCCGTTTTTCAATAAAGCAACCCAACAGACAGCAGCACCAGGTTCTACATTTAAGATTCTGTCTACAATTGCCGGAATGTCTGAAGGAGTGATCGATGACGGAACATACATTAACTGTACCGGCTCCTTTGATCTTGTAACACCTCCGATCAACTGCTGGAACAAACAGGGACATGGAGAAATCGAGATCAGGGAGGCGATTGGGCAGTCCTGTAACTCTTATTTCAACATGGTTGGTTTTAAACTTGGTCAGGATGCAGACGGAAACTTTTCAGAAAACCGAAGCCTGAGTGTACTGCAAAAATATGCTTCAGAGATTGGTCTGGATAAGAAAACAGGTATCGAGATCACAGAATCCGCACCTCATGTGTCAGATTCCTACGCAGTCCCGTCTTATATCGGACAGGGTACCAATGCTTATACCACCAGTCAGCTGGCACGTTATGCAACAGCGATCGCTACCAGTGGAAATGTTTATGATCTGACTTTACTTGACAGACAGACAGATTCCAAGGGTAATACTTTAAAAAAATATGAGCCGGATATCATTAATACAGTTGATGTATCACAGAATGTGTGGGATGATATTCACGACGGAATGTACCGGGTAGTACAGACTCACAGACAGTTTGACGGACTTGGCGTGGATGTGGCAGGTAAAACCGGTACAGCCGAGGTAAATATTTATCATCCAAACCATGGTATGTTTGTGGGATATGCCCCGGCTTCAGATCCTGAATATGCGATTGCAGTGCGTATTGAGAATGGATATGCTTCCGGTAATGCGTGTCTTGCAGCTGATGATATTTTTAAATATATCTTTGAATTAACTGATGAAAAGTCTATTCTTACCGGTGTTGCGGCAAGTGATACCAGTGACACTTCGAATGACTGAAACTACCATACAGGAGAATACCAGAAGAATGGAAATTTTTTCAGGGAGGAAATTGTAACTATGAGTGAAGTCATTGTGATTACTTCCGGCAAAGGCGGAGTAGGAAAAACCACAACTGTCGCCAATATCGGAACAGGTCTGGCTATGCTGGGCAAAAAAGTTGTTGTGGTTGATACAGATATCGGTCTGCGGAATCTGGATGTTGTTCTGGGCCTGGAGAACAGGATTGTCTATAATCTGGTGGATGTCATTAACGGAAGCTGCCGTCTGCGACAGGCTCTGATCAAGGATAAAAGACATCCGGAATTATGTCTTCTGCCATCTGCGCAGACAAAAGACAAATCCGCTGTGTCTCCGGAACAGATGATAAAACTGACCGACGATCTGAGAGAACAGTTTGATTATATTCTTCTGGACTGTCCGGCAGGAATTGAACAGGGATTTAAAAATGCGATCGCAGGTGCTGATAAAGCCCTGGTAGTTACCACGCCGGAGGTTTCTGCGATACGTGATGCAGATCGGATCATCGGACTCCTGGAAGCCAACGAGATCAGAGATATCAGCCTGATCATCAATCGCCTGCGGCCGGATATGATTGCAAGAGGTGATATGATGTCCGTAGATGATGTAACGGATATCCTTGCTGTTGATCTGATCGGAACAATTCTGGATGATGAACAGATTGTGATTGCCACAAATCAGGGGGAGCCTCTTTCCGGGAAATCTTCTCAGGCAGAAGAAGAATACATGAATATCTGTAAACGCCTTTTAGGTGAAGAGATTCCGTTTGCAGACATTAACAGGAAGCAGGGGTTATTAAGAAAAATAGGTAGTTTTTTCAAAAAGTAGCCTGTATTTATAAGGGGGAATCTGTGTGAAAGCTTTTTTTAAAGAAAAGAAGCGTTCAGCCGGATATGCAAGAGACCGCATGAAGCTTCTGCTGATCTCGGAACGTATCGACTGCTCTCCACAGATGATGAAAATGTTGCGGAATGATATGATACATACCGTAAAAAAATACCTTACTATTGATGAAGAACAGGTAAAAATCCAGATTACGCAGGAACCTGCAGTACTCCATGCGTATATTCCTGTTTTAAACAAAAAGGATAACCGTTTGGTATCTTCACAGTTACTAAAAAGGACAGATAAATTATGTTAAAGCAATATAAATTAAGATTTTACAATTTCAGACTGATCATTTTCCTGCTGGCGATCAGCCTGATAGGAGTTACACTGGTAGGCACAGCAGCATCGGACCTGCGATCAAAGCAGTTTGCCGGAGTAATACTTGGACTTATTGTCATGCTGATCCTTTCTTTGCTGGATTACTCATGGATCATGAACTTTCAGTGGATCATGTATGGATTTAATATTATCATGCTGATCGTTGTGCGTATTGCGGGTGACAGTGCTAACGGTGCCGCCAGATGGATCGGTATCGGATCTTTCCGATTTCAGCCGACAGAATTATCAAAAATTATCCTGATCGTATTCTTTGCAAAATTTTTTATGGATCATGAGGAAACACTGAATACACTTAAAACGCTGGCATTATCCGGCGTGTTACTGGCAGTACCTCTGTTCCTGATCCTGGAACAGCCGGACCTGAAAAATACAATTACTGTTGTAGTAATTTTCTGTATTATGATCTATATTGCAGGTTTAAGCTATAAGATCATCGGAGGAGCACTGCTTATTGCTGTTCCATTGACCATTATTTTTTTATCAATTGTTGTCCAGCCGGATCAGAAACTGCTCAAGGATTACCAGAGAAGTCGTATCATGTCTTTTTTGTATCCGGAAAACGAAGAATACTCGGATGATATTGAACAGCAGAATAACTCTAAAACTGCAATTGCTTCAGGGGAACTGGTTGGTAAGAAATTAAGCGGTGATGACAGTACAACTTCTGTAAATCAGGGAAACTTCGTGGCAGAGAATCAGACAGACTTTATTTTTGCTGTTGCAGGTGAAGAGTACGGATTTATTGGATGCGTGATAATTGTATTGCTACTTTTGGCAATTGCCTTTGAATGTATCCGGATGAGTCTTCGGGCAAAAGATTTGTCAGGAAAGGTTCTTTGCTGTGGAATCGGCGGCCTGATCGCACTACAGAGCTTCATTAATATCTGTGTTGCAACAGGTCTTGCGCCTAATACGGGAACTCCCCTTCCTTTTGTAAGCTATGGACTGACTTCGCTGGTAAGTCTGTATATTGGTATGGGGCTTGTACTCAATGTAGGACTTCAGAGCAGCACATACAATAAAGAAATTATTCAAAAAGAAATTGACAGAAGAGAGGATTACTTATGAGAACAAAAAAGAAATCTTCCGGTAAAATACCGGAAAAGAAATCTGCTGTTCCATACAAATCTGCAGCTCCGCACAGACACAAACCTTCCAGACCGCTTCAGACAGTCAAACTGCCGAAATCGCAGATGCCATCCAGACAAACAGAGGAGCATCAGGCTCTGCTGCGTACAAAATATCATAAAAAGCGTCAGAGATTAAAACATATATTCAGGATTCTGGTTGGTGTATTTGTGATTCTTGCAGCTGCCGGCGGTGTTTTTTACGGATGGAATATATTAAGCGGAAATTATTTTGGTACTCCTGAACAGGCTTTTGATTCTTCTGAAGTTTTCACAAATGCCCTTGCAGCTAAGGAAAATATGAGAACAGAATCTTTTGCCCAGAAATTATGTGTTTCCTCCCAAGGAAATGTTGATTGTATTAAGAATGCCCAGCTGGAAGAAGGACAGAAAGGGCTGCTGTTCAGTCTGAGCAATCATAAAGTACTGTATGCAAACGGCATTTATGATAAGGTGTATCCTGCAAGTATTACCAAGATCATGACAGCAATGCTTGCATTACAAAGTGGAAAACTGAATGACACTGTCACGATCACTCAGGATAATGTTACACTGGAGGATGGATCACAGGTCTGCGGATTTGTAGCCGGCGATCAGGTTACCCTTGATCAGCTTCTCCACTGTCTGCTTGTATATTCCGGCAATGATGCAGCTTCTGCCATTGCGGAATATGTTGGAGGCAGTACAGAGAACTTCGTACAGATGATGAATGATTATGCCGCAAAGCTTGGATGTACAGGAACACATTTTTCCAATCCACATGGACTGCAGGATGAAAATCACTATACAACACCATATGATATTTATCTGATGCTGAATGAAGCATTCACCTACCCTGAATTTACAGAAATTACAGAGTTGCCGTCTTATACAGTAACCTATACAGGCTCAGACGGAACTGAAAAAAGCACCACGCTTACCGCAACAGACCATTATCTTACCGGAGAGGCAACAGCCCCAAAAGATGTTACAATTCTCGGTGGTAAAACCGGAACAACAGAAGTAGCCGGCAATTGTCTTGCAATCCTTACACAGAATGCATACGGAAAAACTTTTGTTTCAATTGTAATGGGAGCTGATACGAAAGAACTTCTGTATCAGGAGATGAATTCACTGCTTCAGAATATCAACAGTTAGTTAACATAAAACGGATACAGTTATCATTAATTGTATCCGTTTTATGTTATAGAAAATTCTCCGCAATGTTTTTATAACACCTATAACAAAATAAAGTCTTCCGGCAGGGATCGTACAATACCATCCACTTTGCTGTTACAAGAATTCCGGTTACATAAAAGAACGAGGTGAAAGATCATGAATAACAATTGTATTACAACATACACAGGCAGACATATAGATCCACTACATCCGGATCCGGATATGATCTGTATCGAAGATATTGCACATGCCTTATCTTTAATCTGCCGCGGAAACGGACAGGTAAAAACTTTTTTTTCAGTAGGTCAGCATTGCATCAACTGTGCCAGAGAAGCCCTTGCGCGAGGATATTCCAGGCGTGTGGCATTTGCCTGCCTTCTGCACGATGCCAGCGAATGTTATTTATCTGATGTGCCAAGACCATTCAAGAAAACCCTCTCAGGATATAAAGAGCAGGAGAAAAATCTGCTGGATCTGATCTATCAGAAATATCTTGGGAGCCCATTAAACGCAAAAGAAGAACAATTATTAAAAGAAATCGATGATGATATGCTCTGGTTTGACCTTACACACCTGCTAAATGAACCCCAGGAAAGGGAAGCACCGGAGATTCATATTACAATAGATTATACGGTACGGGCTTTCGAGGAAACAGAAAAGGAATACCTGGAATTGTATAGCTTTTTTACCCGTTGAAAAAAATAAATTTCCGCGAAGAAGAACTTTTGCAGGTATCCAATGATTTTCTTTCAGGATGAACTGATGCAAAATTGGGAACTTGCAAAAGATATGAAGCTATTAAATAGAATTAATCCGCTTATCTAAAGGGGGAAATCATATGAATGAATATTTTCATTGATCCGTTTACTGTATATGAGTTAGAATCCATTAATAATCTGATTGCTTGAATAATGTGATCACAATTTAATATGAGTAGCATAAACGCTCTCGGGAGTTAATCCTGGGGGCTTTGTTGCGCTAAAAAGTTTTTAATTTTTTGGTGATTTGTGAACTGAATGATCTTCATATTGTTTGATAAGACTCTCAAAATCTTCTATGATAGAAATATCTCATAGTGATAAATATCTCCAAAAATCCAGTAAAAACATATAATTTTTATATTTTCAACAAAATTTCACAAAAAAATATAAATACCACTTGTGTTTTTGAATAATATGCACTATAATATCACATTTACGATTTTATCCCGTAAAATCAATGGAAAACGGGTGTTAAACAGGTATAAATACACCAAATTTACACCACAGAATATAGCATTACATCTATAACAATAAAAGAACATTTAAACATCTGAATAAGTCCATGTACTTTTATAACAATAGGTACGTGGGCTTATTTTAGTGCTTAAAAATATTATCAAAGAAATGGTGATTTCATAGAACAAAAGCAAGGAGGAAAAGACGATGAACAAAACAATATATGAAGCAGAATTTACCAAAATGGTACATGATAAAATGAGAGAAGCTAATAGATTCAAAGAATATGAGAGAATACCAAAAAATAGGATAGGTGGAGACTACTGGAATACATACTGGACAATTCGTTATATGCTTCGCACTATAGAGGATATTTTGGCTAAGGGAGATAAACTGGTATTATTAGGATTTTTCACTGTAGAACCTAAATTTTATAAAGAAAAAAAACATGTTCTGGAATGGAAAGAACAGGCAAAAATGTGTATGAGATTCCAGAAAGATATAAGGCAAAGTTTAAATCTGGTACTGTGTTAAATCGTGCTTGCGAAGCGTATGGAGATTATCTCAAAGAAGAAGCAAATAATAAAGATGACGAATACGAAGAAGGAGAAGAAGAGTAAATTTGATGGGTAAACTGGGCGAGGATAATTTGCCTGAGACAAGTCCAGAGTGGTGTCCAATGGCTGACAGGACAATTGATGAAAATAATATGGCTGAGAAAGGATTAGAGAAGTAATGGAATTAAATAATACAGAAATGAAGATGCAGTATATTCTTGATGAAAATAAAAATCTGGCAGAGATACCACTAACAGATATGCGACCTGTAGAGCATCCAATTAAATATAAATTAGTCAGTGCATTTGAAGTATTTGTAAGAGTGCCAGGTACAGAAAACTATTGGATTTCTAATTACGGAAGAGGTGTAAATAATTATAGAAATTCAGATAAGAATAAATTCTATGAGCATAAACAAGGGCAATGCCATTATACAGTTTATGCAATATCACGAACACCAGAAAAAATTAGAGGAAAACTGACAGGTGAAATTATAGTTGAAACAACTAAAAGAGAAACCTGTCCAGAAGAACTGGTGGCAAAAAGTTTTCTGAAACAATATAAAGGTAGATTTAAAGTCTGGCATAAGAATGGTGATTTTGCGGATAACTGGTATAAGAATTTGATATATGTTACTGGTGAAGATTTTAGAAATCTGAAAGCAGGTAAGATTACATAGCAGGAATTAGGCTATGAGCAGGAATATATTAAGTATGTCAACAATGCCAAGAATCAAGCAATGACTGCGTATGGTTCTATTTCTAGTCGTTGTAAAGGTGAAAATAACAGTGAGAGTGCGCACAAGTGTTATGATGATGTTGAAATGTGTCAAGAATGGAAAGATGATCCGCAGTTATTTGTCAAGAGATACTTGGAATTGTATTATGAAGTACCAGGCGAATCAATGGCTGTAGACAAGGATTTATTTGGTAATGGAAGCAAGGTATATTCTCCAGAGACAATCTGTATTCTGCCACAAGGCTTAAATACATTACTTGACAACAGTAAAAAGCATTATAAAGATGGGGAAACACCAGACAATGTGCTTCCTCTTGGAGTAAGATATAATGGTAAAGTCAATAAATATTACGGACAGATTACTTATTTTGGTACAGAAGATGAAATTGATTTACCATATAGAGATACAATAGAAGAAGCATTTGCAGATTATAAGAAGTTCAAAGAATGCGACATTGCAATTACGGTGTCAAAATACAGAGATAAGATACCAGAATACATATATGAGAAACTGCTTACGGTACGAGTAGAGCCGTATTGATATAGTATGTTAAGAAAATAACAATTATTGAAAACAACTTATGTTCATGGTATATTAAGTGTAGGAATAGATAGAATATATAAATATCACAGTTTTGTATAATATGATTGTAAAAGAGGATATTTATATGAACATAATATCACGAAAGAGAGGGATGATACTATGACAACTAAATCTAAACCTGTAACTGGTGCTTTTATTGTAGATTCTAGTAAAATAGAAAAATTTTTATCTGCTAAAGTTCATACTGCTAAGGATGCCATCAATAGGGTTGAACGTAGAAAAAAAATAGTGAAATAATATGGAAAAAATAGTGAAATATTTATATGGTGAAGAAGTTAAATATGAATATGATTTGTTAAAGCTTGAAGATTTTGAATTACTTCAAGCTTTTTCATGTGGCAATGAAAAGTTAGATTATTATATTCATTGCGAATTAATTCATAATGAACAAATAGATACAGAAGATGGATTACCTTTTAAAGTTTGGAATAAAGACACAGGTGAAATTATAGCGGTATTTTCGTTAGCATCATCTGGAATTCTGGCGGAAATAGGAAATTATACTCATATTCTTCCTGCAATAAAAATTGATATTTTTGCTGTTGATATTAATTATCAGAAATTACATATGGATGAATATTCTAAAAACGCTCCTGATCCTGATGAGCATTGTTATTTAAGTGATGATATTTTATCAAAAGTGATAAGACGGTGCAGAAATATTGCAGAAAAAGAGGCTATTGCAAGATTTATAGTATTGTATGCAGATAAGAAAGGCCGCAGATTTTATGAAAGAAATCTATTTAGTGATTTTTCAGAGTTTATGAAAAAAGAAAATAATATGGAAATTGCTAAAAATGATCCGATGTATATGAGGTTGGATGAATAATATTTATTAAAAGTAGTACATATAGGCATATCAGGGAAAACAAAATCCTTGATGTGCGAGGGTGTAAAAATTCTTGTGTCTATGGAAAGTAAATCTTTCTGATAAGAAATAG
>OCME01000290.1_pt1 | contig 13668 bp, 8 predicted proteins | sample 1538981 | NCBI WGS metagenome assembly OCME01 (sample SAMN01760979, study PRJEB22395) | human gut metagenome
TTTCTCAATGTTTCCCATTCTCCTGCACCGGCTGCATCGACCACAACAGCACCGGCATCTTCGGCAGCTGCGACACCGGCACAGGTAACGTATGATATTTTGGATGGAGCGGGCAGTTCATGGACACAGAATACAGATGGAAGCCTTGCAATCAGAGGAAGCGGTGAGATTTCAAAATTCCGTGAGGTCAAGGTGGACGGAGTAACGGTTGATCCGGTCAACTATACGGTCACAGAAGGATCTACCATCATTACCTTCAAACCGGAATACCTTAAGAGTCTGTCAGCAGGAAATCATTCCTTTGAACTTGTCTGGACAGATGGAACAGCGGCAACAAACTTTACGGTAGCCGAAAACGCTGACCAGAGTGCAAAATCTCCAAAGACAGGCGAAGATTTCAGTATGGCACTTTGTACAGTACTTCTGATGGTTTCATGCGCAGGACTTGCAGGAATGTTTGTAAGAAGAAAAAAGAGCAGCTTAAGATAAGCATTTGATATTAGACCTGTGGATGGAATGCTACATGAAATCTTGGATTTTGTAACTACAGCAAGAGGAGAGTACACATGATAAGAAAAAAGAGAATGAGCAAAGGCATTGCAAAAATTCTTTCCGGTTTACTGGTGTTCGGAATGGTAGCAGGACTTGTTCCGGCAGTACCGGGTGGAACAGTGCATGCGAAGGCTGAAGGGGAAAGTGAGCAGAACGTGACAGCTGCGGAGAATCCTGAGCATAAGCATTGCGTATGCGGAACTGGGGAGCATCCTTATAATGGGCATGCGTATGCTAAACCGACATGGACAGGGATTAAGGATTCTGAAGAACTTAAAAATATAACAGCAGCTGGTTATTACTATCTGGAGAATGATGTGGGGATTGATAGTGTATGGAATTGCCCAAATGGCGTAATATTATGCCTGAATGGACACAGCATTACTCGCACATCTAATGCGACTGACAGCAATAATGGTAATAATGCTGTTATTAAAATAAAACAAGGCACTACCTTTACCCTTACAGACTGTCAAGAACTAGAAAAGGTTGGAAAGATTACTCATGCGAAAGATGTAATCGGCGTAGGTGTTTATAATGATGGAACTTTTGTCATGTATAAGGGTATGATTTTCGGTAACGATCGTGGTGTCACAAATCAAAGCATCTTTCAAATGTATGATGGAACAATCTCTGGGAATAATGCTGTGTATGGCGGAGGTGTATATAATGACGGAACATTCAATATGTACGGAGGTACTATAACCGACAATACATCCACTGAAGAAGGTGGAGGTGTATATAATGAGAAAGGTAACTTCAAGATGTCCGGAGGTCTAATAACCGGTAATACATCAAATGTGCATGGTGGAGGAGTGATGCTGAATGGTGGCACTTTAACGCTATCAGGTGATGTGTACATTACAGGAAACATAGTCAACAATAATAAGAATAATCTGTATCTTAGGAAAGACCAAAAGGTGTCCGTAATTGGACGGACAAGCGCTGTGATATACGTGACTACAGAAGTAAAACCAACAGAAAATTCTCCGGTTACGATTACAAGCGGTGCCACAAATGATAAATACTTTAGATCTGATAATAGTGATTACGAAATAGGTACGGAAAATAAAAAAGTTGTATTGAAAATAAAACCAACATATAATGTGACAGTTAATATTCCTGACAATGGCAGTATAATATACATAACAAATTATGGTGGATTATCCCAAAAGGTTACGAAGGGAAATAGTATTGATCCTATCATTTTAGAAGCAGGTGAAGGTTATTATTTCAGTGATGCGGATATTTCAAACTTAACAAGAGATGGGATTAGCACAACGAAACAAGCTGATGGCAGCATAAAAATAGAGGGTACACCTAACAGCGATATTTCATTCACTGCCACCGCATCTAAGAAACCTGATACTACAACTCACACAATTACAGCTAGTGTAGAAGGAGAAAACGGAACAATTTCACCAAGCGGTTCAGTAAATGTCAAAGAAGGTGAAAGTCAGGACTTCAAGATCACACCAAATGAAGGATACGAGATAGGTTCTTTAAAAGTGGACGGCGCAGAAGTAGAAAATCCTTCCGATACCTATACTTTTACCAATGTAACAAGTGATCACACAATAGATGTTTCCTTTAAAGAACAGGCTGTTGTGCCACCAGCTATTGAAAAACCAAAAATCACAAAACAGCCACAGCCTGTATCCGTGAAAGTCGGAGAAACGGCAACGTTTACTGTAGAGGCAGCAGGTGAGGGCTTGAGTTATCAGTGGCAGATTAAAGCAGGAAAAGGCGGATGGGATGATATTACAGATGCCAATACCTCTAGTTATACCACTACTGCTGTAGTCCAAAATTGCGATGGTTTTCAGTATAGGTGTGTTGTTTCAAACAGCGCAGGAAGTGTAAATAGTGATAGTGCAACATTGACAGTGGATACAACCATACCCCCAACCCCAGAGCCAACACCGAATCCAAATCCGGAACCGACGCCGAATCCGAATCCGGATCCGGAGCCAGAGCCAACCCCAACGCCAACACCAACCCCGGCTCCAACCCCGACACCGGAAGCGGCAAAACCGTCAAACCCATCCCCTGCACCGGAAGCAGCAGCACCGTCAACGCCAACCCCTTCGGCAGCTGTTGCACCGGTTCAGGTAACATATAATATCTTAGATGGAGCGGGCAGCTCATGGACACAGAATACAGATGGAAGCCTTGTAATCAGAGGAAGCGGTGAGATTTCAAAATTCCGCGAGGTCAAGGTGGACGGAGTAACGGTTGATCCGGTCAACTATACGGTCACAGAGGGATCTACCATCATTACCTTCAAACCGGAATACCTTAAGAGCCTGTCAGCAGGAAATCATTCCTTTGAGCTTGTCTGGACAGATGGAACAGCGGCAACAAACTTTACGGTAGCCGAAAACACTGACCAGAGTGCAAAATCTCCAAAGACAGGCGAAGATTTCAGCAGGACACTTTGTACAGTACTTCTGATGGTATCCTGTGTGGGACTTGCAGGAATCTTTGCGAAAAGAAAAAGAAATTATTGACCGTTTTACTTGCTGGAGCAATGGCTCTTAATATTACAGCATGTGGTGGTTCATCAGATGCAGCAGCACCAGCTGACAATGACCAGCAGACAACTACAACAGACACAGCATCTGATGATGCAGCAGACACAGAAGAGGATGCAGTGGATGTGGAAGATGCAGCAGAAGCAGCAGCAACAACAGAGGAAGAAGGATTTTCACTTCTTGATGTAACAGCAGATCTTGTTGATGCAGCATTATATGCAGTGGATGATGATAGTACAGAGTATGTGATCACACTCTTTAGAGATCCGGATGGATATAGCTATGTTTCATTAATGATCGTTCCACAGGATGGACAGGGAGATGTCCTTTGTGGAGCATATGATGATTCCAATGTAACAAATGTTACAGATGAAGATAACATTGACTGGACTGAGATCAGTACAACAGATGTTTATACAGGTGATGATTTCTCAGCAGTATTCGTAGAAGCAGACGACGGTTCCGTTGCAATTGCAAATTCAGATTTTTCCCTTGTTATGGAAGGTCAGTATCTGACAGCTGATGAAGCAATCGATTATATGGGAGCAGCAGCTAACTACATCAATTAGTTTTTTGAGATATGCGGAGTAATGGAAGAACGGTTGCTTCGCATATCCCTACATAATGTTATTCAAAAATCCTGCACACTTTTATCTCTGTAATCAGCACACATTTATTTAGAAGCTGTAAAATTCGCATTGAGTTTTACAGCTTTTTGCGTATAGCAAAAAATCACCTTTTATTCATGTTAGATATAAGTATGGATAGCTTTGGGATTATGAGGTGAAAATCAAAATATATCAATTACAGATTCAATGAGAAATCATTATCATACCAGAAATGTCATATGGAGTAAAATTCCGCAAGCAGGCAAATACAGACCTTTACAAGCTGTATAACACCAACCTGCATGAGAAGATCGAGATGATGAAAAAGGAAAAACATCAGTAAAAAGTCATTGAGAGGATTGCTATGTCTTGATATAATTAAAATGTATTAATTTTGAAAAAGATTTATAAAGTCTTGTTAAAATGGCAAAAATGGAATTGTGACACCACTGGTGTCACAATTCGGAAGGTGGAATATTTGTATGGGTAATGATTTGATATCAGCAGCTGGATTAATTCATATAATTGAAGAATCACGACAAAGTGCATTGAAGAAAGTGAATGAAGAGCTTATCAAAATGTATTGGAAAGTTGGTGAGTTTTTAAGTAAGGAAACGGAACGGGCTTCGTATGGTGATGCATATATCGATGAAATTTCAAGGGAAATACAGGAGGCATTTCCTGGAATAAAGGGATTCAATCGAAGAGGTCTTTATAGAATGAAAAAATTTTATGAAACCTATAAGGATAATGAGATTGTGACACCACTGGTGACACAAATTAGTTGGACGAATCACTTGTTGATAATGTCAGGCTGTAAGACTGATGAGGAAAGAGAATTTTATATACGCCTATGTATCAAAGAAAACTATTCAAAGCGTCAGTTGGAGAGACAGTTAGATAGCGGATATTATGAAAGGTATATGTTATCAAAGGAAACTTTATTACCAGAGTCGGTTAAGAAGCTAGGAGAAAATCCATTTTTGGATTCATATGTTATGGAATTTCTGGATTTGCCAAATGAGTTTCATGAGAATGACTTACGAAAAGCGTTAATTAGAAACATGAAGGATTTTATTCTGGAATTAGGAAAAGATTTCACATTTATTGATGAAGAGTACAAAGTTCAGGTTGGAGGAGACGATTTTCGTATTGATTTGTTGCTTTATCATCGGGGATTACAGTGCCTTGTTGCAATAGAACTCAAAATAGGTAAGTTTAAACCAGAGTATATTTCTAAGTTGGATTTTTATCTTGAGGCATTGGACAGACAGGTAAAGAAAGAGAATGAAAACCCGAGTGTTGGCTTGCTTCTTTGTGCATCTAAGAATGATGAGGTGGTAGAATATGCTATGAGCAGAACGATGTCACCGATGCTGGTATCTCAGTATCAGTTACAGTTACCGGATAAGACTATTCTTGAGAAGAAGCTGCAGCAGTTGGTCAATATTCCGCAGATTGAGGATTAAGGCTTATGGGTAAGGATATGATATTTACTCTGGAAAGAAGAGTAAATGGAAAAAGAGAATTATAATCAGATAGTATTTACAGCCGTTAGGGATAACTTAGCGGCTATTTTTAATATTAGGAAATTTCTCCCTTCGGAGAAAACACTAATATAAAAGCCCGTATAAGAGAGGGCTCAACAAAAAGACGGTAAATATTTAGAAAAGGTCGATATAAAAATCTTCTTCTTCGCCGTCAAAATATTCATCTTCAGTAAGGAAATAATGCATGTCAAGTAAATCTGAATCACTCATGTTTTTTACAAGCTGTGCAGTCATTCCTTCAGGTGGATCTTTAATGTATTTTTCTCTTAGTTCCTCTATTGCTTTTTGTAGAAAAAATTTCTCACTATCTCATATAAAAGTGTGATTGATAAGCATTAAATCTTAATAATTTTGTGATTCCGGTTGTGATTTTCATAGATTTCGCATATAATAAAAGTGTGATTATAAAGCATAAAACTCCAATAAAAATGTGAGGAGTGATTCGATGGAACGATTTATTTTAAAAAAGTTGCTAGATTGGAAGAATTCTCCCTACCGCAAGCCTTTAATCTTGAAGGGCGTACGTCAGGTGGGTAAGACTTGGATTCTGAAAGAGTTCGGCAGACGCTGTTATGAAAATACAGCCTACTTTAACTTCGACGAAAACGAAGAATATAAACAATTTTTTGAAACAACCAAGGATGTGGACCGGATTCTACAAAACCTTATGCTGGCAAGCGGTCAAAAGATCTTGCCAGAAAAGACACTCATCATCTTTGACGAGGTACAGGACTGCCCGAAAGTCATTAACTCCATGAAATATTTCTGCGAGAATGCACCGCAGTACCATGTTGCCTGTGCCGGTTCTCTGTTAGGTATCGCCTTGGCGAAGCCTTCCTCTTTTCCAGTAGGCAAGGTCAACTTCATGCAGATTGACCCAATGACCTTCGCTGAGTTTCTACTTGCCAACGGTGATGAAAATCTGGCGCAGTATCTGGAACAGGTGGATACCCTTGAACCTATTCCTGACGCCTTTTTTAATCCGCTGTATGAGAAGCTGAAGATGTACTATGTCACCGGTGGTATGCCGGAGTCGGTATTGATGTGGACGGAGGCACGGGATGTTTCTGCCATGCAGGAGGCATTGTCCGGAATCCTTGGAGCCTATGAGCGTGATTTTGCCAAGTATCCTAATCTCAGCGAGTTCCCGAAAATCTCAATGATTTGGAAGTCTGTTCCTTCTCAACTGGCTAGGGAGAACAAGAAGTTTATCTATAAGGTGGTCAAGGAAGGCGCACGAGCCCGTGAGTACGAGGATGCTTTGCAATGGCTGGTGGATGCCCGTCTGGTGCATAAAATTTATCGCAGCTCAGCTCCCGGCTTGCCGATTGCAGCTTACGATGACTTGTCTGCTTTCAAGATTTATTTGGTAGATGTGGGACTGCTCCGCCGTCTGGCACAGTTGGCTCCCACTGCCTTTGGAGAAGGAAACCGCCTGTTTACTGAATTCAAAGGCGCATTAACCGAAAACTTTGTGTTGCAGACTTTAATTACTCAGTTTGAAGTCATGCCCCGTTATTGGAGCCAGAACAACCCACCTTACGAGGTGGATTTCCTCATTCAGCGGGAGAACGACATCTTCCCTGTGGAGGTCAAATCCGAAGCCAACACAACCAGCAAAAGTATGAAGAAGTTCAAGGAACTGTTCCCTGATAAGGTCAGGCTTCGCATCCGTTTTTCATTGGACAATCTGAAACTGGACGATGATGTGCTGAATATCCCGCTGTTCATGGCAGATCAGACAGATCGATTGATTGGGTTGGCATTGGAAAATAGGAAACAATAGAAACTGAAATTGGCGCATTTATGGAATTGCTTTTTGCGGCAAAAAAGGTTGAGATAGCAATGTAAAGCCTTCTGACCCATTCTGCGACATAAAATAAAAACGAAAAACCTGTTTATAAATTTAAAGGTGAATATGAAACTTCTTCGCATTACAGCAGAAGGATTGCTGTTATTCAAGGAAAAATTGGATTTTTCTCTTTACGTATGAGGTGAAAATGGCAACTAAGTTTACAATATGACACATTAAATAATTGCGAAACTCATGAAAACCTAAATTGAATTGTGAGAAATTGACAAAAGACATGAAAGACACTGGGGAGCGGTCGGTACTTAGAAGGCAGGTGCGATGTTAATCGTGCCTGCCTTCTTAGTACCGTTACCAGCGACACGTAGCGAGAGCGTGTCTTGAATGTTTTTGTTAATTTTTCACAATTTAAAGAAGCCTACAAGGAGTTTCGCAATTGCCTAACTCTGTTTCTTAAAAAACGCTTTTGTTTCCTTGACAACAACCCCACTCAATGCGAACAGTGCGATCATATTTGGCAGAGCCATCAGTCCGTTGAAAATATCAGCGATCGTCCACACAGCGCTGACGGTCATATATGGTCCGATAAATACTGCAAAAATATAAATCCAGCGGTAGACTTTCACATGTTTTAAATTACCGCCGCTTAAATATTCAAGACAGCGTTCGCTGTAATAATCCCAGCCGAGAATTGTTGTAAATGCAAAAAATACAAGGCAGAGCATTAATACAAAAGAGGACACGGCCGGAGGGAAAGGAAGTCCCTGCTGGAATGCGTAAGTGGTGACTTCCACACCTTCTAAGCCTTCGACCTGCCATGCGCCGGTTAAGACGATGGAGAGTCCGGTCAGTGTACAGATTACGATCGTGTCGATAAAAGTTCCGGTCATGCTGACAAGTCCCTGACGGACAGGTTCTTTTGTCTGTGCAGCAGCTGCTGCGATCGGGGCGCTTCCGAGTCCTGCCTCATTTGAGAAAATACCGCGGGCAACACCTTTTTGCATAGCGACAAACATACTTCCGACAGCACCGCCGGTAACAGCTTTCGGTGTGAAAGCAGCGGTTACGATCACCTTAATAGCTGCAGGAATTTCAGTAATATTGCAGATGATCAGGATAATGGCAAAAGCAAAATAAAGGATCGCCATAAATGGTACAACAATCTGGCTCACACTTGCGATCCGTTTTACACCGCCGATCAATACGGCTGCGACACAGACCGTCAGGATCAGGGATGCGATTACGACTGACCAGGAATATTCTCCGAGGAAAGGAAGGATCTTAACGCAGTGTGCATTGTCCGGATCAAAGAAACCGTTGATCGCACTTGCGATACCATTGACCTGGCTGAAAGTTCCGATACCGAAAAGTCCGACACAGACGCCGAAAAATGCAAAAAGCTTCGCAAGCCATTTCCAGTTTTTTCCCATTCCCTGTTCAATATAATAGAAAGGACCGCCAAGGCTGTGACCGTCAGGAGCAACGACACGGTATTTGACAGCTAAAAGTCCTTCGGAATATTTGGTAGCCATTCCGAGAAAAGCGGCTGCGACCATCCAGAACAGAGCGCCCGGACCGCCGGCGCCGACAGCGGTTGCAACACCTACGATATTACCGGTACCGATCGTTGCGCTCAAAGCAGTACAGAGAGCTGCAAAACTGGAAATTTCGCCTTCTGCCTCTTCCTCATTCTGGATCATCCATTTCAGCGCAAGGGGAAGCTTCCGGATCTGTAACAGACCGAGGCGCACCGTAAGCAGCAGACCACCCGCCATGATCAGCACCATTAATGGCACACCCCAGACAAAATTGTCAACATTGACAAGAAAATCATTAATTACACTCCACATGTTTCTAATCCTCTATCTTTCTTTCAATATATACATCGAGTGCATGCAGTATCACAGAAAAATATCTTGCAATGAAAATGGGATGATGACCGGAAACAGGATGAACTGACAGAAAAATATCCCATATAAAAATATATGGGATAGGAAGATACATAATCAGAGAACTTCATATAAAATGAAATCTTATGTGTGCAATTAAGATATCTTCTCTGTCCGCTTGCCTGAGAGATTCATACGAAAACGTATGTTGCACCTTCGGCCCCCGGTTCATCCGGGCGTCTCCAGAGAGTCGATCCATTTACAGTTGCACCGGTATGACCGGCACCTGAGAGTGTTACTCCTTCGGTAGACTTGCGTCGTTTTCCTGCAAACTTCATCTCGAAATTGTTGATTCAACTATATCGTGTAAGAATACAAATTGCAAGGAGGTTTTTCCTGTTTTCCTGCATTTATGCAAAAAAATAGGGAGAAAAAACTGATTCATAAGAAACGCTTATAAAAGAAAACAAGTATACGAAAATATAGGCAGAAGAATAAAACTGTCAAATTCTGAAAAAAATATAAAAAGTGTGAAAATGCCTTGATGTTTCGGAAATTTTGAGAGAAACTAAAAGAAGAATGACAACAGAGTAACAGGCAGAGATCCGTGCATCTTCGGAACGTGATCGCGGAGATATGGATTGATGATGAAAAAGTGTAAGAGAAGGGGGATTTTTTTATGCTGCAGGAATGGAAAGCAATGGAAAAACCGGAGGAGGAAGAGATCAGGGCGCGCCTTGCCGCTGCAAAAGAAAAGCTGGCAAAGCAGCAGCTTTTGATCAAAGAGCAGAAGATACCGGTACTTGTGCTCATGGAAGGCTGGGGAACTGCCGGAAAAGGTTCCGTGATCGGTCAGGTAATCCAGAATATTGATCCACGTTTCTTCAAGGTGGAATCAATGGGAGAAAAGAGTGAGGAAGAGCGTCGAAAACCATTTTTATACCGCTATTTCAAACGAATTCCGGAAGAAGGAAAATTCGTATTTCTCGATTCGGGCTGGATGGATGAGATCGTAAAAGACGAGCTGCACGGAAAACTTTCCGATGAGGATTACGCAAAACGGATCGAGAGTGTGAGACGTTTTGAGCGCCAGCTTACAGATAACGGTTATCTGGTCATGAAATTTTTCCTGCATATCTCGGAGAAAGAACAGGCAAAACGGATCGAACATTTAGAGCATGAAAAAGATACGGTCTGGCGTGTCAGCAAAAATGATCTCTGGCAGAACCGGCATTATGAGAAGTGCGAAGAGGCATTTTCTTCCTATTTGAAAAACACAAATATGCCGTCTGCGCCGTGGTACATTATTGATGCAAAGTCAAGAAAATGGACGGAACTTCAGGTTTTAGAGACATTGACACAGGGAATCGAGATTGCGTTGAGTAATCAGAAACTGGCAGTGCCTCTTTTGCAGAATGTTTTCCCATTAGTGCGGATGCCGCTTTTGGCAGAAGTGCCTTTGGACAAAGAGATTGAGGCGGATGAGTACCGCAAAGAACTGAAAGAACTGCAGAACCGGCTCGGTGAGCTGCACAACCGTCTTTACCGGAAAAAAGTACCGGTCATCATCGCTTATGAGGGCTGGGATGCAGCAGGAAAAGGCGGCAACATCAAGCGGATCGCAGGAGCGCTCGACCCGCGCGGTTACGAAGTTCATCCGATCGCAAGCCCGGAACCTCATGAGAAAGCAAGACATTACCTGTGGCGTTTCTGGACGAGACTGCCGAAAACAGGACATATCGCTATTTTTGACCGCACCTGGTACGGAAGAGTGATGGTGGAGCGTCTGGAGGGATTTTGCAGTGAAAATGACTGGATGCGTGCTTACAATGAGATCAACGAATTTGAAAAAGAACTTCACGACTGGGGCGCTGTGATCATCAAATTCTGGGTGCAGATTGACAAAGATACGCAGCTTGAGCGTTTTAATGAGAGACAGAATACACCGGAAAAACAGTGGAAGATCACAGACGAGGACTGGCGCAACCGTGACAAATGGGATGCGTATGAGACAGCGGTCAATGAGATGATCCAAAAGACCAGCACCTCCTATGCTCCGTGGCATATTTTAGAGTCTGTCGACAAGAAATATGCCCGGATCAAAGCTCTTAAGATCGTTGTGGAGGAGCTGGAGAAGGTGTTGGGGTAAAGGATAATATTAAGCCAGTTCAGCTTCCAGCTTATTAATATGTTTGAATTCAACGATCACCATGCTAAGACCGACTGCAAAGGACAGAAGGTCGGCGATCGGTCCTGCATAAAGTACGCCCATAATGCCGAAAAAATGCGGCAGTGCAACGATAAGCGGCAGCAGGAATAGGATCTGTCTGGTCAGGGAGAGGAAAGTTCCCTTGTACGCTTTTCCGATGGAACTGAAAAACATCGAGGAGATCGGCTGCAAAAAGTTTAACCAGGTGAAGAACAGGAAGGCTCGGAAATAGTTGACACCGAACTCAAAATATTCTTCGCTTCCGCTTCCGAACAGACCAAGGATCTGTCTCGGGAAAAGCTGGAACAGCAAAAAGGAAATAATGGATACAACCGCACCGACTGACGCTGCGAGAAGGAAAGCGTCCTTCACCCGTTTGTATTGCTTTGCACCGTAATTAAAACTTTCAATTGGCTGGCTTCCCTGGGACAGTCCGATAATAATAGAAAAATAAAGCTGGTTTACCTTCATGACAATTCCGGCACAGGCGATCGGGATGGATTCGCCGTAAACGGACTGTGCGCCATAGTGTTTTAACAGGTTGTTCATGACAATCTGCACGATCATCATGGCAATCTGGTTGATGCCTGAGGACATGCCGAGGGAACAGATCTGTGCGAGAACTTTCCCGGAAGGGATAAAATGCTGTTTTTCTAATGTCACAGTGCGGTAATGCATGAGGTAACGGATCGCGATCGCAGCGGAGATGATCTGCCCGATGACAGTCGCCCACGCAGCACCGTACATTCCCCATTGGAAACCGAATACGAACAGTGCGTCTAAGACAATATTAATGACAGCACCTGAAACCGTGACAAACATTGCCATTTTCGGGCTGCCGTCCGCACGGATCAGGTGACCGCTTCCGATGGTTAAGATCAGAAATGGAAAACCGACCGCTGTGACGCGGACATATTGCTCTGCCAGTGGGAGCACATCTGCCGGGGAACCAAAGAGCACTAACAGCGGATTTAAAAACAGTTCGGTGATAAGCAGTAAAAGAAATCCGAGTGAGAGCAGCATAGTGATGGAGTTGCCGATATAATAAGGAGCTTCCTCTTTTCGCCCTGCTCCCATATGAAGGTTAAAGCTTGCTGCTCCGCCGATCCCAAAAAGCAGTGCCAGCGAAGTGCAGAGCATAGAGAGCGGAAAGGCGATATTGGTTGCAGCATTTCCGAGCGTGCCGACTGCGTTTCCGATAAAAAGCTGGTCTGCGATATTGTAAACTGCGCTGACAAGCATTGCGATAATGCTTGGAACAGCAAAACGTGCCACCAGCGTGGAAATTCTATCGATACCAAGTGGATTTGTCATTTGTTTTTTCTGTGTCATGTTGATAAACTCCTTTTTTATAAAATCCAGGTGTCAAAATGTCTGTATTTTCATTTATAATATCAAATTGTACATCAAAAATTGTGAATCATTTGAAACCAGAAAAATTGTAAGTCTGCTAACATTTTCTGTCAAGAATAAAAAATTATAAAATGTCTCTGAAATTTTTATGAAAGAATCACGGAAAGGCTTTACCAAACCGAAGAACGCAGATAAAATGGAACTCATAAAGCAAGCGAAAAACAGGAGAAGCAGATATTGAATACAACCAAAATCGCACTGGAAGCGTCATTGAAAGAGCTTTTGAAAAAGAAACCTTTTGATAAGATTACCATCGCAGATCTGACAGAGGACTGCGGGATCAGCCGCATGGCATTTTACTATCATTTCAAGGATATCTATGATCTGGTGGAGTGGGCATGTGTGGAAGACGGCAAAAAAGCCCTTCGGGATAAGAAAACTTACGATACCTGGCAGGAAGGCTTTGCCCAGATCTTTGAGGCAGTATTGGAAAACAAGCCGTTTATTATGAACGTCTATCATTCGGTAAGACGTGAAAAGATCGAGAGCTTTTTATACAAACTGACATACCAGCTGATTGCGGATGTTGTCGAGGAAAAATGCTCCAGAGATCATCTGCCGGAAACAGATAAACAGTTTATTGCTGATTTTTACAAATACGGTTTTGTCGGCATCATGTTAGACTGGATCGACCGTGGAATGAAAGAGGATTATCAGAAAATCGTAGATCTGCTCGCAGTGACGTTGCATGGCAATATTGCCAATTCCATTCGGAATTTTGAACAGGAGAATGAAAAAATATAATTTGCGATAAAGAAGATTTGAGCAATTGAAAGAATATTATGAGGCGTTTCGCAGACACCCATAGGATTTTTACAAAAAAGGTGAAATGATAAAAATTTTATCATTTCACCTTTTTTGTAAATTGGCAATCATTTTGGGGTAAGCTATCATAGAGACATCAAAAAACAGATTAGACAATTGCGAAACTCCTAGAAACCTAAATTGAATTGTGAAAAATTAACAAAAGCTTGAGAAAACACTGGGGAGCGGTCGGTACTTGAAGGCAGGTACAACAATCGTTGTGACTGGCTTCTTAGTACCGTTACCAGCGACACGTAGCGAAAGCGTGTTTTCGAAAATTTTGTTAATTTTGAACAATT
>OCME01000298.1_pt1 | contig 13420 bp, 9 predicted proteins | sample 1538981 | NCBI WGS metagenome assembly OCME01 (sample SAMN01760979, study PRJEB22395) | human gut metagenome
TATATAATCCATCTGATGATAATAGTGGAAAATTGAGTGCTGTAATTTCAGACGTTTTAATTCAAGATTTTCTTAAGGAACTTCTTTGTGATTGTAAAAATATGGATGGCAACTCACAGATAGATGACCTATTCGGACGAGATGAATTTGATTATGCTAAGCCTGAGAATCTTATTAAAAATATTTTGGAGGTTTCTACAGAAGAAGGAGATTTAGTAATGGATTTCTTTTTGGGTTCTGGTACGACCTGTGCTGTTGCTCATAAAATGAACCGTCGCTATATTGGTGTAGATCAGATGGATTATATAGAACGCTTAGCGGTTGAACGAATTAAAAAGGTTATTGATGGAGAGAATGGAGGAATATCTGCAGATGTAGATTGGCAAAACAGAACGCCGGTTTGTGTTCCCATACAACCGACGAGGCAAAGTCAATGTATTCCTATCATAGTAACAACACACATCGTGGATGCATTTCGGATCATCCCATGTTACTCCATGAATGATCCATTCCCCTGCTTCGTTTCCCATGACTTTCTCCTTTCTGTATTTTGCTGTCTTAAATATACCACACATTGACAAGGCAAGACAAAGATATATATTTTTATCGAAAAAATTGATGACATTTTTGTTACTGTTCATACACAATGTCATTAACTTAAGCAATTTGCCAATACTGCATTGATGAAAATATCAGCAGAAGGATTTAATTATGATAAAAAAGGGAATATTAAGGGATTAAGATGCAATGTCTTGCTGAAATTCGGGTATAACAAAAAGACAAAATCAATATTTAATATTGAAATTTGTCTAAAGATGAAATATAGTAATATACCACCTTCTGCAATAACTGGTTTATCCACCATTTTTGTGTTAATATAAAAGTAATAAAATACATTTAAGGGCAAGAAGGGTGTAAATATTATGGATATTTCAGATTTTGTTAAGAAAGCAAAAGAATATAATGTTCTTGGAATCAAAATTTCAAAAGATAATGAACTTGCAGCAGAGTGGTACAGCGAACCGGAATGCAGAAGGAATATTTATTCTGCAACAAAGAGTTTCACATCCTGTGCAGTTGGCTTTGCTGTTCAGGAAGGGCTGATCGATCTTAATGAAAAACTAACAGAAGCATTTTCAGGTGACTTGCCGAAGTGTATAGATGAGAACCTGAAAGAAGCAACTGTTCGTGATCTTCTTACCATGTGCCTTGGACAGGAGAAGGGCAGTCTGATGGGAGAACAACGACCTTTATATGAAGAAGATAACTGGGTAAAAATGTCTCTGGCTATTCCCTTTAAGTATAAGCCGGGTACACATTTTGTGTATAATAACGTTGGCCCCTATCTGGCAGGCATTCTTGTACAAAGACGCTCCGGCTGCGATCTTGTTTCTTACCTTACACCCAGACTTTTTTCCAAACTTGGAATAAAACGTCCTACATGGGAGACTGATCCACTTGGAAACAGTTTTGGAGCCGGCGGATTATTTCTGACCCTTTCTGAACTTCACAAATTTGGACTGTTTTATCTTAATAAAGGCAAGTGGAATGGAAAACAGATACTGTCTGAGAAATGGATAGAAGAAAGTACAAAGGCAGCTGATGTTGGATACTATGGTTATCTTTTCTGGCGTGGTGAATATAATTCTTTCCGGGCGGATGGAAAATACTCCCAGATATCTATGATCCTTCCGAAAAAAAACGCAGTCGTTTCGTTTGTTTCAGAATGCCGCAGGGGAGACGAACTTCTGAAGACAGTTTATGAGCTTGTCTGCGCAAAATTATAATATCTTTTCTCTGCGGAAAAATAATCTTCTCTTTCTATAATGCTGAGTTAGTGGATATGGGAGTTTCCGCGGAGAGAATCCAATTTCCTGTTTTAAGGCAATCGCCGATTATTTGAGAAAATAATACTACAATCAGAACCCGATTCTGATTTGGCTGCTGCCCTGCTTATGGTTTCCACGTAGCAGAAAAGCGACGGGTTTCCCCGCCGCAATATCTCTTATACTTGATCAACCACCATTGGTTCTGTCTCTCTGTAAAACCGTCTCTGCTCTACCCTGAAAAGCTGCTCCAATCGTGCCGGGCTGTCCAGTCGCCCTTCGTACTCCTCTTTATTCTCCGTATGTATAATAAACGGAGCAATATCTGCCTGCAGGCATTGCACAAATGCAATGATGCGGGCTACCTTATAACATGAGAAAAGCATTAAACAAGGAGACTCACGCCAAAACTATGAATCTCCTTGTTTAATAAAGGTTCGAAGTATCCCTCCGGGTATATCTATATCTTATTTTTGATTAATCTCTGCGAATCCAGCAGCATCAATTTTTAATTCTATTTTTTCGCCTTTTTTAAGTTCTTTCCATTGAGAAAAATCCATTTCATATCTTCCTGTTTCGGTCTTTCCCTTCTTTTTCTCATATGTAGCGGTCACAAAATAATGCTCTTCTTCTGCTCCTGTTCTCTGTCCGTCTTTAAGTTTCGGTTCCGGCCAGGAAGGGTTCTGATCATTGCCGGAACTTTTTGCAGTATCGACAACCGTCCATTTGTCTATTTCATAGTAATATTTTGTAGCATACACAGGCTCCTTCCGGTAGACTGGTTTTTCTACATCTTCGGTGTAGGTTTCCTCAGTATATACCGGAACGCTTTCCGTTTGCTCCTCAAAATATCCATTTCCAAGATCAACATAAGAACTCTTCTCTTCGTAGTGGTCTATGACGCTGCGTGTTTTGGTTTCTGTAACTGTCTCGTAATGGTCGAGAACATCTTTATAGGATTGAATTTCACTTTTTGTATATTGCAGCCTCGCATCATCGGGCAGCGACCAGTCACTTTCATTGTGAGTTACAACCTCTTCAATGTCAATGGTTCTTTCCCAATCCAAGTCATCAATCGTTACGTTTTTGATCTTCGGTGCCAGGCATGACATCATGCCAAAAATGATTGCTGCGAAGATTCCCAGAATGAGCAGCACCCGCCTCAGCAGTGGCTTTTTCTTTGGTGTATTTTGGGGGATATTTTTCTGGCAGGATTCTTTTTTCTCTTCTTTCTTTCGTTTCTTTTCCTCTTCCTGCTGCCTCATCTCGAAGTAGTTTCTCTCCGAATCTTCTTTTGTGGCACCACAGTTTTTGCAGACATTCAGATCGTCGCTGTTAAGACTACCGCAAAAGCTGCACTGCCAGTCCGGATTACGGCTGATCTTTTCTGCTTCCTCCTCAGAAACATATTTAATTTCATCCGGCATATAGAATTTTGTATTTTCGTCCTGCGGATGCCCACAATCGGGACAGGTTTTTTGACCGGCTCTAATCCTTTTATTCCCACAAAACGGGCAATCCCAGAGACCTTCGATTATCTTTCCCATACAGACTCTCCTCTTCCTTCCCTCAATAACAATTTCAACAAGTATTTAGATTTCTCTTCAATTTTATAATTTTCTGCAGTTTTTTTATTTGCTCATTTATAGATTACTGTTTATTTTTCATCTCTGCTACTCTGTCCAGAATCTGTTTCTTTAATTCTTCTACATTATCGGTCCGATATTTTAATCCTGCTGCGGAGATATGTCCTCCACCGCCAAAAGGTTTCAACAGTTCATTAACATTGATCCATTTCCCGTCTGAACGGAAAGAACATCTCCACCCGTTTTCTTCTTCCTCATACATGGTAAAACCAAGTTCAATATCGTCGCAATCGCGCAGGATTGTGCTGATACAGTGGATGTCTTCGTATGTGATATCTTTTTCGGCAATTTCCTTCTGTCCCATAATGACATAAGCAACCCGGCCATCCATCGCACGTACTGCTCCATGAAGAATATCGGCTCTTTTGTACAGAATGTCCAGGGTATCACTGTGTAAGGTTTTCATAATCCTGCCATGGTCAACTCCCATAGCCATCAGATCAGCTACTGCCTGAAAAATACCCTGGTTTGCCCTTGCCAGTCCTCCGGTATCATGCAGGATGCCAAGGTAAATATAATCTGCGGCATTGGGGTACGCTTCTTTTTGGGCTGCATTTAGAAGTAGTTCGGGAGAAAGCATATGGTATACATTTTCCGCACACGCCTCAGAAACCTTTGTCCAGTTCACATCTCCGTATCCTTCATTGGAAGCGTGATGATCAATAACAATGCTGGCAGCGGCATTTTGGTAATATTCCAATCCGATCATACGCTCCAGAGTTGCATTATCACAGACTATGACACAATATTGTTTTCCGGATATATCCGGCATCTCAAAAGGAACAAATATCTTATCTTCCACGACCATCTTTTTCGGACCGCGCTCCAGCGTTTTTGCAAGGTATGGAAACACCCTGTATTGTGGATAATTGACATGGATATAGTGCGCAAGGCTCATCACCGATCCGGCAGCATCGCCATCCGGATTTAAGTGTCCCAGAATCACTACAGTGTCCAGATTGTGCGTCTGCATGGTTTCATCAAAAACAGTATCAAAATTAAACTCTATCATTCCTACCTCCTTCGTATATCACTTCCCTGTTATATTTTAATTTTATCATCTAGCAGATCAGATAGCAAGTTGTGGGCACATACAAGCCAAAATTGTTACTGTTCACTCCGTTCTCAGTAACATAGCCAAAATTCATTCCAGATTGCCTGCGGCAATGGAATTTTGGCTTGTATGTCTCGGGATTTTGGCATATTCATGCCAAAACACCTCGCGGCATAGTGGTGTGTGAACAGTAACCCAAAATTCATTACAGATTGCATTATTTTGCGGAATTACTATAGAACCAAAAGAGACAAAAGAGACCACTTGTCTCTTTTGGTCTCTTTTCTGTCTCTTAAAAAAAACTATAGCAATTTCATAAGATTTCTATAGTTTTTTCAGGGTTTATGTACTATAATGAAACCCATAAAGAGATTGTCATATCAAAAATAGTAATATAATTTTCTGCTAGAAAATCAGATCATCTCCCATCAAACTGGAAATTCAAGGAAAGTTGTTCTGATATTATTATGAAAAAGATGATCGAAGCCCAGGAAAGACAGATGTCCAGTGGTTCCCAGGGCGGACAGTACTAATCAGATAAAAGCCTCTCAGTTGAGGAACTGAAAAAAACCGATGGTGATGACTGAAAACAGTCAAATCCATCGGTTTTTCTATAAAAGCGAATTAATAAAATCAGATCATCCCTATCAGATGTACGATCAGTGCAGCCACCCAGGCAATCACACACTGCCATACCACAACACCAACAGCCCATTTGCTGCCCATTTCACGTTTGATCGAAGCGATAGCCGCCACACATGGTGTATAGAGCAAACTGAATACCAGCAGGGATGCTGCTGCCAGCGGAGTCAGTACAGAGGCAATATTTCCACTGAAAAGTACTTCCAGAGTAGATACCACGCTCTCTTTTGCCATAAATCCGCTGATAAGAGCTGTACAGATTCTCCAGTCTCCCAGTCCGATTGGTTTAAATATAGGTGCCAGGGCTCCCGCCACCATTGCCAGAATACTGTCTGCAGAATCTTTTACAAGATTTAAATGCAGATCAAAGCTCTGCAGGAACCAGATTATCATTGATGCAAGCAGGATAATAGAAAACGCTCTCTGCAGGAAATCTTTTGCTTTTTCCCACAAAAGCTGACCTACATTCCTTGCTCCCGGCAGCCGGTAATTGGGAAGTTCCATGACAAACGGTACGGGATCTCCCTTGAAAAGAGTTCTGTTATACAAAAATGCCGCCAGGATTCCCACCAAAATTCCAAGCAGGTAAAGACCTGCCATAATAAATCCGCCCTTCTTCGGGAAAAAAGCACTTACAAAGAAAGAATAAATCGGCAGCTTCGCAGTACAGCTCATAAATGGAGTCAGCAAAATCGTCATCTTTCTGTCACGCTCACTTGTAAGTGTACGTGTGGCCATAACAGCCGGAACCGTACATCCGAATCCGATCAGCATTGGTACAATGCTTCTTCCGGAAAGGCCGATCTTACGCAGAAGTTTGTCCATCACAAAAGCAACACGTGCAACGTATCCGCTGTCTTCCATAAGAGACAGAAAGAAAAACAGGGTTACGATAATCGGCAGAAAACTGAGTACACTTCCCACGCCTGTAAAAATACCGTCAATGACCAGGCTATGCATGGCACTGTTTACATTTGCTGCTGTCAGTGCTGCTTCTACCAGCGCAGAAACCTTATCAATTCCAATCTCCAGAAGCCCCTGAAGCCACGCTCCGATCACATTAAAGGTAAGATAAAATACCAGCACCATGATTCCGATGAAACAGGGAATCGCGGTATATTTTCCTGTAAGGACTTTATCAATTTTCTCACTTCTGATTCTCTCCTTACTCTCTTTTGGCTTTACAACTGTCTGTTCACACAAACGCTCAATAAAGTCAAAACGCATATCTGCGATCGCAGCGCTTCTGTCAACCTGACGCTCTGTTTCCATCTGCTGTACGATATGCTCCAGCATCTCCGTCTCATTTGTGTCCAGCTTCAGCTTCTCAAGAATCAGCGGATCTCCCTCGATTGCCTTGGTTGCTGCAAAACGGGTAGGAATATCAGCCTGCGCCGCATGATCCTCAATCAGGTGCATGACCGCATGAATACAGCGGTGTACTGCACCGTCATGGTCACTCTTATCACAGAAATCCTGACGCAGTGGATGTTCCTGATATTTCGCTATATGTAACGCATGGTCAACTAGCTCATCAACCCCTTCATTCTTTGCTGCGGAAATAGGGATTACAGGTACTCCAAGCAGCGATTCCATCTTATTTACATCTATAGAACCCTGATTTCCCAGCACTTCATCCATCATGTTCATTGCAACTACCATAGGAATATCCATCTCCAGAAGCTGCATGGTCAGATACAGGTTTCTCTCAATATTGGTAGCATCCACAATGTTGATGATCGCACTTGGTTTCTCATCCAGGACAAAATTTCTGGAGACAATCTCCTCACTGCTGTAAGGAGACATGGAATAAATTCCCGGAAGGTCTGTGATTTCTGTATCCGGATGGCCTTTAATCGAACCGGTCTTACGATCCACCGTTACTCCTGGAAAGTTTCCCACATGTTGACTAGAACCTGTCAGTTGGTTAAACAGTGTAGTTTTTCCACAGTTCTGATTTCCCACCAATGCGTACGTCAGTGTAGTTCCCTCAGGCAGTGGATGTTCATCTTCTCTGGAATGATACTTTCCATCCTCTCCAAGTCCCGGATGTGCCAGGTCGCTTACAGCCTCTATTCCGGCGTGACTTCTGCTTCGCTTCGGAATCTGTTCGATTTCTATCTGCCCTGCTTCCGCAAGTCTTAATGTCAGTTCATATCCATGTACCTGTAATTCCATGGGATCTCCCATGGGTGCAAACTTCACGACTGTGACCTCAGCTCCTGGAATCATACCCATATCCAGGAAATGCTGACGCAGGGCACCCTTGCCGCCAACCGACGTGATCACAGCACTTTTTCCGATTTCCAAATCTTTTAATGTCATTTTCAGTCGCTCACCTTTTGTATTTGTATTTGGTTATCATCATCGTTATTATAGCAATCCTCGTAAATAATGCATCTTAATCCAGCCCATCAGAGTGTGAAACCCTGCTGAACTGTCTTAAATGCATTATTTACGAGGATTGCTATAGCCGATTTTTCTCAATAACCTTATGCAGATAGCTTATACTAACTGATAATTTTTGTCAAGTAGCAGGTATGTCTCAATTTTTTTATAACCGAAAGCACAAAAAACTCAGATGAATTTATGTTATCATCTGAGTTTCTCAATGTCTTACCCTGACAGGTCATTAAACCTGTCTGTGATTACTTCATTACTTATTATTCTGATCATTCTCAAGTAACTGATTTATGTGATTGCCATAAGATTTGAAAATTGTTCTTATCTTTTATATGTCAGATCCACACAGAACCTGTAATATCACCGTTAATTACATAATATGCTTTGTTCTCTTCAGGTTTGATATAAATCTTAATATCTTTGAGATCTTTCTCCTTTTTACCCAGTTCGTCTGTCCAGATTCTTCTGACATTACTTAAAATATTTTTTGTATATACTTCTCTGCCCATGAACTGAATATATACTTCTGCTGTTGCTTCTTTCTTAGTGGTTCTTCTTGTTGTCTTCTTCTCGGCAGCTGTCTCTTCAGCCGGTTTCTCAGCTGTCTTAGCAGGAGCCTTCTTTGTAGTTCTTTTCGTTGTTTTTGTTGGTTTTGCAGCAGTCTTTGTTGTTTTAGCTGTCTCTTTTTTCTCGGCTTCTTTCTCTGTTTCTGCCGGTTTCTTTTCTACAGTGTCTGCTGCTTTAGCTGTTTCTTTCTTCTCGGTTTCTTTCTCTGCTTCTGCTGATTTCTTTTCTGCAGTCTTTCTTGTTCTTCTTGCTGCCGGTTTCTTTGCTGTTGTTTCTTTCTTTACAGTCTCTGTTTCAGCAGTTTCTTTCTTGTTTGCTTCTTTATTTACAGCTACTTCTTCAGCAGTTGTCTTTGCAGGAGCCTCTTTAACTTCGGTTGTCTTCGCAGTGGATGTGTTGAGATCTGCTGTAGTTGCTTTTGTTGCCATATGATTAGCCTCCTTACAAGGTATAAGTATTCGTAACTGCTCAGTTTTGTACAGTTACAGGTATTCTTATGTTACCGAAAATATGATAAACAGTAACATTCTTTTATGAAAATAGAATACTACGAATCTTCTGCTTTTGCAATGTTTTTCTGTTTTTATAATTTAGGCATCTTATGAACAGTATTATTTTTTACTCTGTATCCGTCATTTTCTATAGTCCTAGATTCTGCAGATCTTCCTTCATATATGCCGAAAGTCTCCTCTGAAGTTCCTCATTCTGCGGAAGGCTTAAATCCGCATCAAGGGACAGAATCTCCGAAGCCGTTTCACTGGCAGCTTTCAGGATATCCGCATCCTGATAGATGTCCCCCAGTTTAAATTCCAGCAGACCACTCTGGCGGATTCCAAAAAGATCACCAGGACCGCGAAGCTTCAGATCCTCTCCTGCAATATAAAATCCATCATTGGATTTGTTCAGGATCTGCAGACGTTTAGAAATTTCCTTTGCACCATTTCCCTGCATAAAAATGCAATATGACTGATATTCCCCTCTACCGACACGCCCGCGAAGCTGATGAAGCTGTGCCAGCCCGAAACGCTCGGCATTCTCCACCATCATCACTGTAGCATTAGGCACATTCACTCCTACCTCAACTACAGTAGTAGATACCAGGATCTGAATTTCCCCTGTGGCAAAAGCCTCCATGATCACATTCTTCTCTTTCGCTTTCATCTTTCCATGAAGAGAAGCAATCTTTATATCCGGCGAAAAAACATTGCGAAGCTTCAGGGTATAATCCAGCACATTTTCCCCATCCATCCCTTCGCTCTCCTCCACCATTGGACAGATCACATAAACCTGCCGTCCCTGACGGATCTGCTTCTCCATAAAGGAATAAGCCTTCGGCCTGTAAGAAGTATCCACCACACAATTTTTAATGGGAAGTCTCTGCGCAGGAAGTTCATCAATTACTGAAATATCCAGATCCCCGTATATAATGATCGCCAGCGTCCTTGGAATCGGTGTGGCACTCATCACCAGCACATTAGGCGGGTTTCCCATAGTAGTCAGTGCTTCCCTCTGTTTCACACCAAAACGATGCTGCTCATCTGTAATAACCAGTCCAAGATTATTGTACTGCACTTTTTCCTGAATCAGCGCATGCGTTCCTATCACCAGGTTAGCCTCTTTTGACGCGATCAGCGCATATTTTTCCCTTTTCTCCTTCGCAGTATCTGATCCTGTCAGCAAAATCGGATGCCCAAAATCAATATTCTGTTCCTGCAGCAACTTCTCCATTGCCTGAAAATGCTGCCTTGCAAGAACCTCCGTAGGTGCCATAAGCACTGCCTGATATCCATTCTCCACAGTCATGATCATTGCGAGAAACGCAAGGATCGTCTTACCGCTTCCCACATCTCCCTGCACCAGTCTGGACATCAGGGCCTGGCCGCTTAAATCCCTCTCAATCTCATGCCACACATTCAACTGCGCCTTTGTCAGATCATAGGGCAGACTTTCAATAATCTGCTCTGTCGTCCACACCGGATGCATGGGAAACGCATTCGGTGCTTCCTCCGTCTTCTCCTTCAAAGACTGCACAGCAAGAATAAAAAGAAGAAACTCGTCAAACACCAACCTTCTCCTTGCAGCTAACAGCTCCTGCATATTTTTGGGAAAATGAATCGCAGGAATCGCAAAATTCCTGTCTGCCAGGTGATACCTCTCCTTATACTCATCTGCCAGATACTCTGCCTGAAGCTTCTGCTCATCAAGCACCTGATGGATCAGCTTCACGATCGTCTTATTAGAAAGCCCCGCAGTCAGTCCATAAATCGGCTGAAGACTGTGCAGAATCTCCTCATAAGCCGCAGGCGTAAAAATCTCAGGGTGCTCCATCTGCAGCTTCCCCTGCTTCCTGACGACACGCCCCCGCAGAACAAACCTGCTGCCTTTCCTGACTGCAGAGCGCAGATACGGTGCATTAAACCACGTAACAGAAATTTTCCCCGTAAAATCTGCCACAGTGGTCGTGATTACCTGAAGATTCCGCACCTGATTCACATACACACCCGTTATAACCGCCACAGAAATCGCCACAACAGCTCCCTCTTCCAGAGACCGGATCTCAACAGGCTCCTCATACGCATCATAATTACGTGGATAATAACTCAGAAGAGATTCCATATCCGTAACTCCTATTTTCGCAAATAACTTTTCCGTTTTCTCCCCCACGCCCTTCAAAGTACGCAAAGATGTTGACATATACCACCGATTCCTTTCTACTACAATATAATTATGAATATCCCTTACAGCCAGTAAAAATTATCTATCTTATCCCTGCAAAAAATAACCAAATCAAGCAACCCTCATTCTTCAATCACAATAATCTGCCGACAATAAACTTCCACTATCCAAATCTCAGGCAGGAAAATATTTGTGTCAGGATGCATTTGCAGGTATCTTAGAGATTCTTAGGCGAAAAAAATCTGCGTTATGAGCCGGCTGCATCACTGTCTGAGCGAAGTTTGCAACGGAGCGAGTTTGACAAGACGGCTCATGCTTTTAGCAGATTTTTTTCACCTTAGAATCTCTTAGATGCCGAAACCGCATCCTGACACAAATATTTTCCTGCCGTCCCCTTTTATAACACGAAAACGGATATACCCACCCTCAACAATGGCCTATACCCGTTTTCATCACATGAACTATTCGTTTATCTCTCTCAAAAACTCTATTATCCTACTCTACAGAAATAACATAATAATAAATCGGCTGTCCACCCGCATTCAGTTCCACATCACAATCCGGATAAGCCTCCTCCAGAGCCGTTGCCAGCTCCTCAGCTTCAGCCTCCTCAGTATCAGCACCATAATAAATACTGATCACCTCAGACTCATCATCCACCATCTGGGCAACTGTCTCCTTGGCAACTTCCATGCGGTCCTTGCCAACAGCCAGGATTCCATGATCACCGATACCCATCATATCACCCTCATGGATCTCCTTATCATCAATCCTTGTATCACGCACAGCATACGTGATCTGTCCGGTCTTCACATGTTCGATTGCCTGAAGCATAGCCTCAGTATTCTCCGCACTGTTCTTCTCGGGTACATAACTGATCATGGCAGTAATTCCCTGCGGAATGGTCTTAGTCGGCACAACCACGATCTCTTTATCCTCAGTAAGATCCCTTGCCTGGTTTGCAGCAAGAACAATATTCTTATTGTTCGGGAAAATATAAATAGTCTTTGCATTTACTTTTGCAATGGCATTGAGCATATCCTCTGTACTCGGGTTCATCGTCTGACCGCCCTCGATCAGGTAATCCACACCCAGTTCCTTAAAGATCTCTGTCATTCCCTTTCCCACAGATACTGAAATAAAGCCTACTTCCTTCGGCGGCTGTGCTGCTTCTTCTTTTTCTTCCTGTTCTGCCTGCTCTTTCGCCATTTTCTCGGCATCCTTTATAAGCTTCTCCTGATGCTCCTCACGCATATTGTCGATCTTCATACGTGAAAGTGCACCAAAGGTAAGGGCTTTCTCAATAGCCTGTCCGGGATGATTGGTATGAACATGAACCTTCACGATCTCGTCATCTGCAACAAGCACAATAGAATCACCAAGGGACATCAGGAATTTCTTAAATTCATGCTCTGTCTCCTCGGACATCGGCTGGTTCAGAAGAATAATAAACTCTGTACAATAACCAAATTTAATATCAGCCTCTGTCTGTGCATCGATCTTAGTCACAGCAGGACCTTTTGCCTTGTCAAACTGTGTATAATCAATCTCTTTGCCAAGGAAACCATCATATGCACCATGGTATACTTCCAGAAGTCCCTGTCCACCGGAATCCACTACTCCTGCTTCTTTCAGAACCGGCAGCATCTCCGGTGTCTTTGCCAGAGTTTCCTCCGCATGAGCGATCACGCTCTGGAAAAATGTATCCAAATCCTCTGCTGTCTCCGCAAGCTCTACAGCCTTGGCAGCAGCCTCTCTTGCAACAGTAAGGATTGTTCCTTCCTTCGGTTTCATGACTGCCTTATATGCAGTCTCCACACCTTTCTCCATGGCTGCCGCGATATCAATGGCATCCAGTTCCTTACTGTTCTTAACACTTCTGGTAAAGCCACGCAGAAGCTGAGAAAGAATAACACCTGAGTTACCTCTTGCACCGCGCAGGGAACCGGAAGAAATCGCCTTGGCCAGTGACTCCATGTCAGGCTCTCCCAGAGAACCTACTTCTGCTGCTGCTGCCATGATCGTCATTGTCATATTGGTTCCTGTATCTCCATCCGGTACCGGAAATACGTTCAGTTCGTTGATCCATTCTTTTTTAGCTTCCAGATTCTTGGCTCCTGCAAGAAACATCCTGGAAAGTATTCTGGCATCTATGGTTTTGTTATTCACCACAAGTTCCTCCTCTATCCTAATCAATTGCGCGTACACCTTCTACATAAATATCGATCTTATCGATCTCCATTCCTGTAAAGGCCTCGACTTTATATTTGACATTGCTGACAAGGTTGTCTGCAATTGTACTTATATTCACGCCATATGCCACAATAACATGGAAATTCAGGCGGATTTTATTGTCCTCTGTAATTCTGACGCTGATGCCATGTTTCAGGCTGTTCTTTCCAAGAAGCTTTACCAGTCCGTCCTTCATACTGACTGCAGCCATGCCTACGATACCAAAACATTCTACAGCAACGCTTCCTGCGTAGGTTGCGATTACATCTGTGTCAATTATGATCTGACCTAATCCGGAATCTATACGTCCATTCATATGGTTACCTCCAATGCTCATTATTGTATGTAAGTGTATTATAACCTCTTTTCACAGA
>OCME01000384.1_pt1 | contig 11514 bp, 9 predicted proteins | sample 1538981 | NCBI WGS metagenome assembly OCME01 (sample SAMN01760979, study PRJEB22395) | human gut metagenome
CTTAGAAAGCAGACATTGCGATTTCAAAAGACAATGTAATTGGATTTTGAAATCACGATGGATGCTTTCTTAGTACCGCTGCCAGCGACAACAAGCGGAAGCGCTCCTGAAAACAAACAGTTCTATTTTTTATATTTCTATACACTTTGTTGGCATGCAATACAACATAACCTTAGGAAATCCGTAACACCACCTGTAAGCGGCAGTTCATAACCTAACCCCCGGTTATTCATATCTCAATGCATCGATTACTTCCATCTTGGCTGCCTTGTTTGCAGGATAGTATCCGAAGAATACTCCTGTCAGCATGGAGAAGAATAAGGAAAGTACAATAGCGGATAAAGACGGCCGTACCGACATAATAATGTAGCTTGAATATTCAGAATACATATTCTGGATCACAAACTCCGCTGCTTTGCCTAATACAAATCCATTAAACACCCCGATCAATATCCCGATCATTCCACCAAAGATACAGAGTACGATCGCTTCTATGACAAACTGCATACGGATGGTGCTCCTCTTCGCTCCAAGTGCCATCCGGACACCGATCTCCCTTGTACGCTCGGTAATAGACACAAGCATGATGTTCATGACACCGACACCACCTACGATCAATGAGATCAATGCAATGCCGGACACTGCGATCGTGATCACATTAATGACGGTATTGATCATTCCCATATCAGACGCCATATTATAGGTAGTAACATGGAAATTTTTATTGTTTGCATATTTCTCTTCAAAAAAGTTTGTAACATCTGTCGTTGCCTGATCGATATCTGCCAGGGAATTGACCATCAGGTTAAAGTTTGTGTAACCGGACTGATCTTTTCCCATCAGCTTAAAACAGGTCTGGATTGGAATAAACATTGTAGTAGAACGGTCTTTTTCCGGGACGCTGGTATCCACCTTGCCAAAAAGTGCTGCATTATATTCGTATATACCTACAATTGTAAAATTATATAGATTTCCATCGCTGTCTGCATAAGTGATCTGTTCTCCTATTGGATTCTCATCTCCAAAATACTGCTTTGCCATGGTATCAGCCACAATGCAGACGTTCTTCTTTGTTTTGTTATCCTGTTTTGTAAGGTTTCTTCCGGCATACATCTTTAATTTCATATAATCAATATACTCGGAAGTAGTCCCCTGAACGGATACATTGGCATAAGTATTTTTATCCTGCCGGATCTGTCCGTTTCCAAGAAATTCAGAAGCTGCTATTCCATCAAATTCATCCGGATATTTTTCCACCAGTTCATCGATCATCTCCTGTGTCACAAAGTCCGATGTTTTCATTTCCGGGTATTCCCAGGTATCCCAGTCTGCATCATCTTCCGGATATCTTGCATCCACATATGCCTGAACCGTATTGCCACCCAGTGAATTTAAGGTGGATGTCAAAGTAGTCTGAATGGAGTTACCGATCGTCGTGATCGTAATAACCGCACTGATACCGATGATGATTCCTAACATGGTCAGAACCGAACGCATTTTATTGCTGAAAATACTGGTGATCGCCTCTTTTATATTTTCCAAAAACATCAGCCTTCACCTCCATTATCTGACACGATATTACCATCTAAGATCGTAACGATCCGTTTTGTCTCCGCCGCAAGTTCCTGTGAATGTGTAATCAAAACGATGGTTTTTCCCTGCTCCTCATGCAGCTTATGAAAAAGATCCATGACCATATGTCCAGTCTTGGAATCCAACGCTCCGGTCGGCTCATCCGCTAAGATGATTGCCGGATCATTGATCATTGCGCGTGCGATCGCCACCCGCTGTTTCTGTCCGCCGGAAAGCTCGTTTGGTTTATGAAAAGCCCGTTCCTCCATGCCAACCATTTTTAACATTTCCATGGCACGTTCTTTTTGATTTTTTTCCTTCTCAGTACTATATAACAGCGGAACCATGACATTTTTTAATGCATTTGCCTTCGGAAGAAGGTTAAAATTCTGGAAAACAAAACCGATTCTTTTGTTCCGGATCGCACTTCGCATGGAATCATCCATTTTATTTACATCTTTTCCCTCCAGAAAGTAAGTTCCCTCAGTCTGACGGTCCAGGACACCGATAATATTCATCAATGTACTTTTTCCGGAACCGGACTCACCGACGATGGAGACAAATTCTCCCTGATCGACTGACAGGCTGATCCCATTTAAAATCTGCAGTTCATTCGGCTTTCCTATGTAATAACGTTTTATAATATTCTCCATACGGATTACTGGTTCACTCACGATCATTCTGCCTCCGTACTCATCATGCCTTCTGTGTCAAGTGCCTGATTGGAATATATCTGTTCCGGAGTAAACACCTGACCTTCGGTGACAGAAAATGTATTATCGTAGATCAGCTGGTCGCCCTCTTTCAGATCGCCGCCTGTCACTTCTGTATAATAGTCTACCTCTTCACCGACTTTGATATTTTTCCGGACTGCGGTCGCTGTTCCATCTTCATTTGCTTCCGCTACCAGAACATAGGAATCTCCATTGTCGTCCTGCCGGATCAGATCATATGGAACTGCAAGCTGTGTACCTCTGTCTTTGATCACAATTTTGGCTTTTGCACTCATTCCAACCAGAAGTTCTGTGTTGTCGATCGTGATCTCTGCAGAATAACCGCTTGAGGTATTGGTATCTGTACCGTTTGTGTTGGTGGACTGATTTTTTACTCTGACCACACGTGTTACCGTACCTTTGATCTCTTCATCCCCCGTTGCATCTGTTGAAACGGTTGCAGGCATTCCTTCCTGGATCTTTAAAATATCAGCTTCCTCAACATTTACAATCACTTTTAAGGAAGATGTATCCTCGATCGTGATCATGGTCGTTCCTGCTGTGTTTTTATCTCCGACTGATACATTGACGGCTGTGACAACTCCACCGATCGGTGCAGAAAGTGTACAGTCTGCAAGCTGCTTCTGTAACTGTTCCAGCTGGTCTTTTAAATCTCTGGTCGTGCTTGTCTGGTATTTTTGCATGTCAACGGTATTCTGAGCTGATGCTACACTTCGGTCTGTGCTCTTTAATACGGACGCGTAGTTATCATTCGCTGTATCCAATGCTTTCTGTGCTGCCTCTAAAGACGATTTGAAGCCTTCTAATTTTGCATCATATTCAGAAGTGTCCTCATGGTTATTTTTCAGATAATAAATATAATCCCCGCACTCTGCCACCTTTTTCTTATATTTATCAACATCACTCTGTGCCTCATCAATCGCTTTCTGCGCAGCTTCTAGAGAATCCTGCTGATCCTGCTTATTTTGAACCAGACTTTCCTGCTTCTGTGTAGCATCGTTTGCTGCGATCGCATTTGCATTATTGATATTTGTCTTTAACTCTGCAATCTGTTTTTCAATATCCTTCTGATCCAATGTCACAAGCGGATCACCCTCTTTTACAATGTCACCTACCTGAACGTTCACGGCTGTGATCTCTGCTGCTGCAAGGGACATGACATTTGTCTTGCTCTGTCCTGCGATCGTTCCCTTCAAAGAAACCGAATCGGATAAATCCCTTTTCTCTACCGGTTCTACCTCAACCGTATTCGCTGCTGTCTCAATCTGTGAAGTCATATTTTTAACAGCAGTACCAATCAATACAATTACAATGGCTGCAATCACTAAAACGATCAGCCATACTTTCTTCTTTTTCTTTGGTACTTCAGCCACTTCTGTCTTTTTTTCTTTTTTATGAAAGAAATGCTTTTTTTCCTTTACATTGTTGTCTTCCATGCTTACATGATCTCCTTTTTTTCCTTGTCTTTTTTGACCTATGGCAAATTATACCATATTGTTTTCAGAAAAAAAGGGGATTAATGTAATCTTAATATTTCTTTCACGTTTCTTTATGAAAAGGAATGATTTCTAAAAAAGGTCTAAAAAATTATCTGGCATTTTTCGTTCCTTTTGCTGCTAACTAACACAAGTCCCGCCAACAGCAAAACCGGGAAAAGAATTGAGGCTCCAATTCCCACGCGCAGATTATTGGAAAACGCACTCGAAACAAATCCCACGAGTGTCGGTCCGCCGGAACCGGCACAAATGCGATCAGCAGATAAGAGCCAATGCAAAGCAGCGTACTTAATTTCATAAACTGATCCAGATCGAATCTGTCTCCATATTTTCCATAAATCAAGCGGGAAGTTCCCATTAAAATAGAGAATGCCATCGGTCCCACCAGATCACCGATCGTTTTGGTGATTCCAAGTCCCTGCTCCGCAAACGCTGATGCCCACTGGCTCACCGCCTGCTCGGATGCACCGGAGCACACCATCATGATCATTAAAAACCAGAATACTTTTTCCCGGAAAAGTTCTCCCATGGTCATGCCCTTCTCGCCCTCTTCATGCAGACTGTAGATTGGCACTTTTGTGAATAAAATCATATTGCAGACCGGAATGATCACCCACAACAGTGTGAGGATTTTCCAGTGTTCCGTTCCAAACAGTGCGAAAAACACTGTGGAAAATAAAACAACGCCGGTACATCCCCAGCAGTAAAAGGAATGTAAAAGGCTCATTGCTGCTTCCTTATTATCCGTCGGACATGCCTCAATGATCGGGCTGACTAACACCTCCAGCAAACCGCCACCCACTGCATAAATCACGACCGACATTAAAATGCCAACAAACGGATCTGCGAAAAGTTCCGGCAAAACCGTGAGCAGTACCAGCCCTGCCGCCGCACAGATATGTGCAATAATCACAGATGCCCGGTAACCGATTTTATCAATGAATCCCGCCGAGAGCAGATCTATCAGAAGCTATATCACAAAATTAATCGTAATAAGCAGTGTGATCTTCGTCAGTGGAATCTGGTATGTTTTCTGAAATGTCACGAATAACAGCGGAACAAAGCTGTTGACAATCGCCTGAACAATATAACCGATAAAACAGGCGTATGTTGTTTTTTTATAGTCTTGTTTCATTTTTATCCTCGCTTTTTATATGTGTTTTCAGCCAAAGCCTCCTTCTTTTATAGCATATAAATTTCTTTTTTAAAAGCAAAAATCACCTTCCATGACATTGCGCACGGTAAGTGTCATGAAAAGTGATTTTATCACGCATTTTTTAATAAACGTTTCTAATTTTTTACTCTATTTTTCATATAAGAATTCTTCCGGCAGTATCACATTAAAAGCTTTTGCAAGATCACGGAAATTATCCGGCGTGATGGTCTGTCTCTTATTCGGCTGCATTGATAACATTTTCACAAGTATCTCTGCGGATTTCTCTGCGGTGTGCATTAACCCAAATGTCAGGTCAAAATCTTCTCCCGAAACAAACATTCCGTGATGTGCCCAGATTGCAAGATTGTATTTCTTCATTAATTTACTTGTTGCTACTGCGATGTCACGGCCGCCCGGAACCATCCACGGAACGACACCCACACCTTCCGGAAATACAACCGGACATTCGGTCGCCATCTCCCATAATTCTCTTGTAAACACTTTATCTTCCAATGGAAGAACAAACGTAAGCGCAATAATATTGGTTGTATGCGCATGATAGATGACTCTGTGTTTTCCACCGGTTGCGATCATTTTCACCTCATGATTCATTAAATGGGACGGAAGTTCAGAAGTTGGTCTTCCACCATTCACCAGCCCCCAAACGATACGGTAATTTTCTCCTTTTTCATCAAGTTCGATGATACAGATGGAATCTTCCGGTTTGATGATCACATTACGGAAATACTTTCCACTTCCTGTTACAAGAAAATACTCTTTTGCAAGTTTTGGAACGCTTGTTCCAATTAGCTGCCACTCTTTTGGCTCAAAATCTTCCTTTACGGCTTCCACTTCTTCTGGCCGGATACGATAGGAAAGATTTCCGCCATTTCTCTCATGCCATCCCTGCTCCCATCCATCATTTGCCATGCGGATAAATCCCTGCACAAATTCTGCATCTAATACTTTCATTTTTTCTTTCCTCAATCTAGGTTTTCTATCGTCATTTTTGCGTCAGAACGAACTGCCTTATTTTTCACATAGCCTGCTCTGGCTATCGATTTAACAGTACTTCCTTCTCATATGTCTCTACTTCTGCAAACCAGTTCTTATCTGCGGGAACTCCACATTCCTCACAGTATTTGGTCCATACATCTCCAAATGGAAATGTCTTTAATTCTTCCTGCATGACCATCATCTCGGTCAGGCGATTCTCATCCTGTAATTTTTTAAGTTCTGCATTCGGTGTACAGAGCGCCGATAATAATGCTTTCTGCCAGCTTCTAAATCCCACAGTCCATGCACTGATGCGGTTGATACTTGCATCAAAATAATCCAGTGCCATATGTACCCTGTCAATCGCATCACATCTTACGATCTCTTTTGCCATTTCTTTTGTCTCATCATCGAATAAGACGACATGGTCTGAATCCCATCTTACCGGTCTTGTAATGTGAAGTGCGATCTCCGGGAAATAGCACAGTAATGCCGGTATTTTATCCGACACTACTTCTGTAGGATGATAATGTCCATTGTCCATCAGCGGAAGGACATTCTCGTGTGTCGCCGCAAATGTCAATGTAAACTCGGCTGATCCCGCTGTGTAAGACTCCACACCGATTCCGAATACCTTAGACTCCACACATGGTTTTACCAGCTTTGGATCATGCGGTTCTGCAATGATCTGTTCGATAGAATCCTTATATCTCATGCGCGGTCCCATTCGGTCTGCCGGAATATCTTTGTATCCATCCCCAATCCAGATATTCATCACACATGGAACACCTGTCTCTTTTGCAAAATATTCCGAAATGCGGATACATGCTTTTCCATGCTCGATCCAGAATCTTCTTGTCTCCTCGTCCGGGCTTGTCAGTGTCAGTCCGTCTTTTACTCTGTTATGTGAGAAAAATGTCGGATTGAAATCAATCCCAACATGGTGTTTCTTTGCAAAGTCTACCCATTTTCTGAAATGTTTTGGCTCTAATTTGTTGCGGTCTGCAAATTCGCCTTTCTCAAAGATTGCATAGCTTGCATGAAGATTTAATTTCTTTTTGCCGGGCATGAGGCTCATCGCCTCTTCCATGTCCTGCATCAGCTGTTCCGGTGTCTTTGCCTTTCCGGGATAGTTTCCGGTTATCTGGATCCCACCGGTCAAAGGTCCGTCATGGTCAAATCCTGTCACGTCATCGCCCTGCCAGCAATGAAGTGATACCGGAATTTCTTTTAATTTTGCGATCGCTGCATCTGTATCAACACCGACATCTGCATACATTTTTCTGGCCGCTTCATATCTTTCCTGTACCGTCATAAAATTTTTACCTCACCTTTCTGCCGGGCACAACATCCGCTTCCGGCATATATTTTTTCTGATATTTCTGATTGTTATTTCTCATATTTATGAATTTCAAAAGACGCAAAGATACATTTTCTTGCAGCCTGTAAATTTTCAAGCTCTCCTGCTGCAATGATCTGCGCCATCAAATTTCCGATTGCTGTTGCCTCTGTTGGACCGGCATAAACTGTTTTTCCGGTTGCCTTCGCAGTCAGTTCATTCAAATACGCTGCATTGGCTCCTCCCCCGACAACATGGATGCTTTCATATGTAATTTCTGACATCTCCTCGATTTCTCTGATCGTCTGTGCGTAGCATTGTGCAAGACTGTTATAAATCACGCACGCTGTTTCTGCGATTCCCTCCGGTATCCGCTGTCCGGTCTCTGCGCAGGCTTTTTGCACTTCTTCTGTCATGCTTTGCGGTGCTAAAAAGCGGTCGTCATTACAGTCTACCAAAGATGCAATGTCCGCCCTTGCCGCCGCCTCGCAGATCTCTCCGAATCCCTGCTTTGGTTCCAGTTCTTTTCGGGCCGACTGTATCATCCAAAGTCCCATGATATTTTTCAGATAGCGAAAACGATACGCATATCCTCCCTCGTTCGTAAAATTATGAAGTCTGCTTTCCGGTGAACAGTCTGCTTGTTTTAATTCAGTTCCCATCAGTGACCACGTTCCGGAACTGATGTAAATGATATTGTCCTCATTTGTCGGAACTGCCATCACTGCAGAACCGGTGTCATGTGTTGCCGGTAAGACGACTTCACAGTCAAATCCGACCTCTTTCTGAATTTCTTTCGTCAAATTTCCCAGTACCGTTCCCGGCTTCTTTATTTTCTGGAAAATCTGTTTTGGATATCCTAACATTTCAATCAGTTCATAATCCCAGTCTTTTGTTTCCGGGGATACTAACTGTGTTGTGGTGGCATTCGTATATTCTGATGCCTTTTCTCCTGTCAAAAGATAATTAAAATACTCCGGGATCATCAGCATGGTCTCTGCGTGTTCGAGAATTTCGGGATTGTTGGATTTTACCGCCATCAACTGATAAATGGTGTTGAAAATCTGCTTCTGGATGCCTGTTCTCTCATATAACTTTTCTTCCGGGATGATCTCATAGACTTTCTCATCCATTCCTGCTGTACGGCTGTCCCGATAACCGACTGCATCTCCAAGCATTTTATTCTCTTTATCCAACAGGACAAAATCAACTGCCCAGGTATCAATCCCCATACTCACCGGGATTTTCCCCGCTTCCTTACACTTTTTCATTCCCTCTAAAACTGCGTCAAAAAGTGCTTTTACATTCCAGCATCTCTGTCCGTTCTCTTCGGTCATTCCATTCGGAAAACGATATATTTCTTCCAATACCATTTTCCCGTCTTCCAGATGTCCTAATATGTGTCTGCCGCTGGAAGCCCCAATGTCGATTGCAAGATAATACTGCTCCATAGTTTCCCCCTCTCCTGCATCTGTGTTCCTTTTCTATTTTTCATTTTAGGAAAAAAATGAGCGCAAAAAAAGAACACTTTTTGTTCAAAAAAGTGTCCTTATTTGCCAAAATTATTTTCAACAGAGCCACTGATAGGTTCCTGCCTCCACTGTCTCTTTCTTTCCGTCTGGCAGAATCACCTCCGATTTTACCGGCGTACTTAATGTAATATGACAGCCATCCTCCCCATACTTCCAGGAGCTTTCAATTTTTCCTGCTCTTGAGAGGTAACTTCCGCTCACACCGCCAAGCCGTCTGTCCGGATACGGCTCGAAATGCAATTCTGCAAAACCCGGTTTCTGTGGTCTGATGCCAAGAATATACTGATAATAAAATTCTCCGACACTGCCAAATGCATAGTGATTGAAAGAAACCATATTGTCGCCGGAACCTGCCATTTTTTCTTCGTTGACCGTTCCATCCGGTTTTAATGCATCCCAGCGTTCCCACGTCGTGGTCGCACCGCATTTGACCTGATACATCCAGCCCGGACAGCCTTCCTGAAGCAGAATATCATAGGCGAGTTCTGTCTCTCCCGCTTCCACTAAAAGCGGAAGCAGATGTTCCGTCGCAAAGAAACCTGTCTGTAAACCATTTTTACGGATATTGGCAGCAAAATTCTTTTTCACCTGTTCCCGCAGTTCTCCCTCCGGCAGTACAAATTTTAAAGCCATAATGTAGGCGGACTGATAGTCTTTTGCCACGATTCCCTTTTTGCTCACGAATTTCCGGATATATGCTTCTGTTGTGGTTTCCATCTGCCTGCGGTATCTGTCTGCATCAGCTTTTTTTCCAAGACGCTCTGCCGTCTCGCTGATGACCTTCAGATCATGTACGATGAAGGCATTCGATACCGGATTGTTGTGCATTGCCTGCCATGCAATCCCTTTTCCCATTGCAAGCCAGTCTCCTAAAGACGGTCCGATCCAGAGATTTTTCTTTCCCATTTTCCGGATTTCCGCCTCCACAAAAAGTTTCATGCTCTCGTACTGGCGTGGCAGTGCTTCCTCGTCTCCAAACTGCTGATAGAGCATTTCCGGTAAAATTGTGACCGCATTTCCCCAGCCTAACATGCTGATAAAACCAATTCCGGCAGGTCCGGTCTGCGGCACAGTGGCACACACATACCCTTCCGTGTTGTCAAGCTGTCCCAGTTCCAGATCACGCAAAAAGTTTTTCCAGAAATCATTGGTGTCAAAATTGTAGGCTCCGGTGCGTGCAAACACCTGACCATCCCCGGTATAACCCATACGTTCATCCCGCTGCGGACAGTCGGTCGGCACTTCCACATAGTTGGATTTCTGCCCCCAGACCTGATTCTCATATAACTTCTGAACCATTGGATTCTCACACGAAAAGTATCCGGTGCGCTTCATATCCGTGTGCAGCGCATACGCTTTGATCATGCCCGGCCGATAATCTGCGCCGGAAAGTTCCATATAGCGGAATCCCATATAGGTAAAACGGGGACGGTATTTTTTCTTTTCCGCTCCGGCATGATAAATAATCGTTGCCTTTGCTTTCCGCAGATTGGCAGTGTAAAGACTTCCATCTGCATTTAAAATCTCTCCGTGGCGGATTGTAATTGTCTCATTTGTAAGAAAAGAAGGATCAATTTCAACAATTCCGGCAAAGTTCTGTCCAAAGTCAAGAATCGTTACACTTCCTGTCTGCTTTGCCTCTTTTACCTCCATCTCTTCCTGTAACGTAACTTCGGTCAGCGTCGGCTCCAACGCAAAATCCAGTTCGTTTTTGAAAGATACCGGATGCCCGGTCACCACGTTTCTTCCATCCGCAAAATAAATCTCACCGTCATACTCCCCGGCGTATTCGTAAGGAGATTCCAGTTCGTCCGTCTGCTCGCCGGATACAATGTCCCGGACGCCACCCGCATCTTCGATGTTTAAAATCCACGATACTGCAGGTTTTTCCCCGTAAATCTGTGTCTTGTTCTCACAGAGGAAACGGCCGCAATACCAGCCCTGTCCAAGATAAACCCGCAATGTGTTCTCACCCTCACGAAGCAGTGCGCTCACCTCATGAGTCTGGTAAAGCACACGCCTCGGATAGTAGGAATATCCTGGTGCAAACATCTGTTTTCCGATTTTGACGCCATTGATCTCTGCCTCATATACTCCGAGTGCGGTTGCTGTGAACACTGCTTTCTTCACATCTTTCACGATAAATTTCTGTTCATATACAAAGACCTCTCCCTCGCGGTACTCACGGTCTGAGGTGATAAAATGCATTTTCAGTTTTTCCATTCCCTGCGTTTTCTCCCTTCCAGCTATGCTCTAACAAACGTACTGATTCATAAATTCTGCACTTAACTCCATGGACTTTAACGGAGAATTGTCCACCCAGTTTTTGTGGCTTTCTAAGATCACTGCATCCACATTCACTTTTTGTGCCTGCATAATCAGCGAAAAAAGATTCATGTTTCCATAGCCAAGTTCCATGCTGTCCGATTTTAAGATTGGTGTCATGGCAGGTTTTGACAATCTTGTTCCACGGTCATTGATATGGTAAAGCTTCATTCTTGTGTCAAGCTTTCTCATCAGTTCCAGTGCATTTACGCCTGCTTCTGTTGGCCAGTAGGAATCCAGTTCAAAATTCACACACGAAGCATCCGTCTCAGAGAGGATCAGATCATATGCCGTTTTTCCCGGTTCAACTTTCAAAAATTCACAGTTGTGGTTATGATATAAAAGCCCCACGCCCGCCCCTTTT
>OCME01000427.1_pt1 | contig 10615 bp, 9 predicted proteins | sample 1538981 | NCBI WGS metagenome assembly OCME01 (sample SAMN01760979, study PRJEB22395) | human gut metagenome
ATATAAATGGTCGTCAGCACCAGATTCATAGAAATCCAAAATAATTTGTTCTGGAATATTGGTAGGGCATAAAAACAGAACAATGATGTTTGGGTAGCATTGTTTTGCAGTTTTACTTATGGTAAGACTGTATTTATGTAACATTGTGAAATCCAAGATCAAAGCATTATAAGAGTTAAACGGTATGCTGCTAATTTGCTTTGGTACGATGGAAATAACATCGGTGTGATAATTTTGTTTTAAGATATTCTCCAGATTTTCCCCTAAGATGGATGGGTTGCCAACAAATAAGAGACTATGAGAAAAAGTCTGTAAATAAGATTCTTCTATGATATGCAAGGGTGGCAAGCCTGAAAATCAGGCTTCTCACCCTTGTTTTATATATAACAGTTGTTGAATGGCATGTCAAGAGCAGGCGGTTTTCCGCCCGTCTTATTCGCCCGTTTATTCGTTACTCTGGGAGGCGTCCTTCGTACATAATACTCAGTTCACCATACACCTGTGCCCAGTTGCGGATCGTACTGGTCCATTTCTTTGTAGCTTCAAATGTGGCAAGATACAGTGCCTTTAATAGAGCTGTATCGCTTGGAAATACGCTTCTCTGGCGATTCAGTTTCCGGTAGGTAGAATTCAGGGATTCAATAGCATTTGTAGTATAAATCACCGTTCTGACCGTCGTTGAAAATTTAAAGATCGGTGAGATTGCGTCCCAGTTATCCTTCCAGCGCTTCATGGAATTCGGATATTTCGGTGTCCATTTTTCTGTTACACGCTCTAAGGCTGCCAGAGCTTTCTTTTCATCTGTGGCCTGATAAATGGTTTTCAGATCCGTAGCGAAGGCTTTTCTGTCTTTATCCGGGACATATTTCAACGTGTTCCTTACCTGGTGTACAATACAGCGCTGGTATTCCGTCTTTGGAAAAGCTGCTGCGATCGCTTCTTTGATTCCGGTTAAACCATCGGCACAGATGATTAATACATCTTTGACACCACGATTTTTCAGTTCATTCATAACGGAAAGCCAGTATTTTGCGCTTTCGTTATCGCCAACACTGATGGTTAAAACTTCTTTTTTCCCTTCCGTGTTGATTCCCAGAATCACGTAAGCAGCAAGCTTTCGGATCACGCCATTATCCCTTACAGAATAATGGATTGCATCAATGTAGAGAATGGGATAGACCTCGTCCAGTGGCCGGTTCTGCCAGTCTTCGATCTGTGGCAGGATCTTATCAGTCACATCAGAAATAAAGCTTTCAGAAGTTTCAAAGCCATAAATATCTTCGATGGTTTCGGAAATCTGCCGGGTAGTCATTCCTTTGGCATACATGGAAATGATCTTCTGATCAATATCGGAAATATCTTTCTGACGTTTTTTCACAACCTGTGGTTCAAACGTTGATTTGCGATCCTGTGGCACTTCGATTTCCATCGAGCCATACCGGCTGTTGACCTGTTTCCGCTTATAACCATTGCGATAATCATCATTATCTGAGCGTTCGGATTTTTCGTAACCAAGATGATCATCCATTTCAGCTTCCATCATTTCCTTAATGGTGCCGCCTAAAAGATCCTTGAGCGCATCCTGAATGTCTTCTGCAGACTGGATATCGTACTCTTCCAGGAGCTGATGGATGATGTTTCGTTTTCCTTCTGTCATTTGTACACGATGTACAGGTTTCTTTTGTCTTGCCATAATAAAAGGCCCTCCTAATGATATTTATTGTATCATAGAAGAACCTTATAAACATTATTTTACAGAAAAAGTTTCATACTCTCGTTATTTCCGTAAATATGAATCTCAAATTATCCTTTTCGCTGGTGCCGAGCATATTTTACAGGAAAATGGTATAGACCTGAAACAGCTCAATACCAATAAGTTACAGGCTCAAATTTCAGAGCTTATTTCCAGAAAGAAGTCTATAAATACTCAATATGTTTCCTTTCGGAAAGAAATGAAAGAGTTGGAATTGATACATCAAAACTTGTCCAAGTATCTAAAACCGGATGATCCTGAAATAGAAAAATCTTCCCATAACAAACTTCCTTCTTTGTAAAACCATAATAATAGGCAGCGATTTCACTCGCTGCCTAAATTCCCGTTAAACCGATATCCTACACCTCGTACTGTTTGTATATATAATGGTTGTCCAGGATCATCTTCTATTTTTTCTCTGATATTGCAGATATGTCGCATAACCACATTATAATCACCGGAATAAGGTTCATTCCATACCAGATCATAAACCATTTCTTTTCCAAATATTCTACCTGGACTTTTCGCTAAAAGAAGTAAAATATCATATTCATATTTTGAAAGATGAACATCACTATCATTCTTTTTAACAATTCGTTCCTGTAGATATATTTTTAATTCTCCAAACCTTATAATTTCCGGTATGAATTGGTTTTTATGTTCCCAGCTAGTCAATATGTTTTCACTTATGCTTCCATTAGCATCTGTGATTCTCTCAATAATTTCTATCTTTTTCACCTTTATTGCCTCTACATTATTAATTTTATATTCTATATATCATCTGCCATTTGACTTTTTTCTTCTACAAGTAATATAATATATTTATTACATATGTAGGATTTAGCAGGAGGATTTTATTATGTCACTACCCCAAATTTCAGAAGCCGAATTTGAAGTTATGAAAATTGTATGGAAATATGCTCCCATCAATACAAATGAAATTACAGAAAAACTTACTCTAACTACCAGCTGGAGTCCAAAAACAATTCAAACTCTTATCAAGAGACTTGTTTCCAAAAAAGCTCTTTCCTACGAAAAACAAAGCCGGGTATTTGTCTATACTCCATTAGTCCAAGAAGATGAATATATACGCCAGGAAAGCAATTCTTTATTAAAGCGATATTATAATGGAAATCTTTCTTCTATGCTGGCTTCTTACCTTGAAGACGATAAGCTCTCTTCAACAGAAATTGATAACTTACGCCATTTATTATCAAAACATCAGAAATAGGAGGTTTTGAATGAGCAACTGGATTATCCACTTTTTAATCAGTAATATCTTCATATGTATTTTTACACTTGTAATAATCGGAACAAAAAAACTTCTGAAAAAATATTTATCTGCGGCTACACAGTACCATCTCTGTTTTCTTTTATTTTTACTACTTGCCGTGCCATTTTTTCCTGTACAGATTCATGGCTCACAACTTTTTTCATGGTTACATTTTTTTCAAACTGACTCAGGACTTAACTCTGGTACCGACACGCTATCCGAACTTACCAGTAATACACAAAATATTTTGTTAAACCAGGTGAATGATTTTTCAGTTTCCATCAGTAGTCAATTTTCTGGAGGCTTGAATACCATACTCTTTCTAATATGGATAACGGGTGTTATGATTATGTCAGTCCTCACCCTTCATTCATTAAACTATGTACGTTCCATAAAAAGATCTGCTCTCCCGCTTCAAAATCAGCAGGTAAAAACTATTTATTACAATTGTTTAAAGGAACTTAAAATCTCTCACCCAGTATCAGTCTACAGTACTGCATTTTTAAAATCACCAGTTTTAATCGGAATAATACATCCCAGAATTTACATTCCCATCCATTTAATTTCCGAACTGAATCCTGATGATATGCGTTTTATGCTGCTACACGAATTACAGCATTACCGTCACAAAGATACATTTATTGGCTTCCTCATGGTCATAAGTAATATACTCTACTGGTTTAACCCTTTTGTTTGGTACACTTTAAAAGAAATTCTCTGTGACCGTGAAATAGCCTGTGATTCTGCTGTATTGCAGATGATTTCTGCTGATGAATACCAAGCTTATGGAACTACACTGATTAATTTTGCAGAAAAAATATCCTCTTTTTCCTCTCCACTGGCAGTTGGAATGTCCGGAAATTTCAGGCAGATGAAACGACGTATTCTCAACATCGCCGTTTTTAGGAAAGAAACTCTTTATCAAAAAATGAGAGCATTGATAATTTATCTGGTCATTAGTGCTGTTTTTATTGGATGTACACCCATTTTATCCATTGATGCCTCTACTCAAAGCGTATATCATTTTAGTAATACAGACAAAAATATCTCCCTGTTAGATATATCCGAAACATTTGGAACATATGATGGATCATTTGTTTTGTATGACAATAATTTGGATTCCTGGAAAATATACGATCTTGAAGAAGCCACCAAACGTATTCCGCCAGAGTCTACCTACAAAATATACGATGCATTATTAGGGTTGGAATCCGGAATCATCACACCAGAACACTCTTCCATGACATGGAATGGTGATGCCTTTCCTTTTCCATCCTGGGAAGCTGATCAGGATTTAAACTCTGCTATGCAAAATTCCGTTAACTGGTATTTCCAGGCAATTGATTCGCAGCTCGGAATTAACAGAGTCCAGGAATTTTTGAATAAAATAGAATATGGAAACCAGACAACCAGTTCAAATCTGGATTTATACTGGTCCGATTTTTCATTAAAAATCTCGCCTTTAGAGCAAGTAACATTATTGAAAAAATTTAACACAAATGAATTCCATCTAAATTCCCAAAATGTATTTTCTGTTAAAAATGCTATAAAAATTGCCAGTACACCTAATGGTAATTTCTACGGAAAAACTGGAACCGGTCGTGTCAACGGACAGGATATCAACGGCTGGTTTATCGGATATGTAGAAACTTCCGATAACAGCTATTATTTTGCAACCAATATCCAAAGTGATTCTAATGCAACTGGCAAAAAAGCATTTGAAATCACTTCTGATATCTTAAAAAAATTACATATATGGAATTAACAAATATGAAAGGGCTGATAGTTGTTATCAGTTCTTTCTTTTTATTCTATATTGATATTTGGGAACTTCTTTCGTACCATTATTCAGAATTTTATTCCCCATATATTTAAAACTCTTATCATCGTTGAACTTAACAGTCAGCTCACTTGTAATAACGGCATCATTACATATAAATGTATCACATACAGCATCAACAACCAGCACATTGTTTCCCTCTCCGATATCTCTTATTTCAACGACCTCCGGTAAAGATGTTCCAAAATAAGTAGGGCTATAATTTAAACAACCTAATCGTTCCCAGTCATAAGTTTGATGTTCCGAATCAAATGCTGCCCATTTTTTAATTTGCTCCGCTGTTATCGGCAAAAACTCCATTATCAGATTTTCAAACTCTTCTGCCGGAATTCCACTTGAGTTACCTGAAAACTCATATCTCTCCCCGTATTTCATTCGATATAAATATTCATATAAACCATTATAATCTAACCCTTCCATATCAGATCTATCCCAATCAGAACATAAAAGATTATTCCCCTGATATCCAAGCAAATACACACACCTCTTTGAAACTTCCCTGCATTCATCACTTAAAGGTTTAATTCTTATCATAGAACTGCCATCAACCGCTTCTGATACTTCCGGATATTTTGGAACACATAGCGTATAACCAAACCAGCCTTTTTCTGTATATTTCCATTCTTCTATCCTTGTATACGAAACATATACAATAGATGGATTGTCGTTCATACCCCAAACAACTTTCGCAGCCAACAAATACATATCTGTCCCATCATAATTGAATTTGAGTCTTTCTATCCCACCATCCCTGTTAATCCTATATAAGACGATATCTCCTGGCAGATCCTGTTCTGCCCTGAAAAGAAATTCTTCCATTTTAGAATAATTAGCCATATTTGAATACGGCGCTGATGTAATAACAGGGACATTTTTTTCCTTTAATACTTCCTGCATTTTTTCCATTACTGTCTCAGAAACTACTACATTCGATGAAGTTCCTTTATCCGCCTTTTGATAAATGGCTTTCATCTGATTCATAACATTCTTACAATCTTCAATAGCTTCTTCTTTCACGACTTCATCTACTGGCAAATCATATCCTCTTTCTTGTACAGCATAATTCGCAGTTTCCTGTGAAATATATTCTAAATCAGCCCCTTTACATTTTGTATTTCCTATGAAAAAGCATCCCAAAATAAATAAAACACTCACCATCTTTTTCAGTTTTCTTTTTGTACTCATATCAATTATCTCCATAACATTCCTCCCACTTTTCGTCTAATAATCTTTCCGTATACCAGGTAACCTCTATTTCTGACCTTGATACATAATTGGATACATATTGAAATCTATCTTTATCTAACAGCCGAATGGTTACGCTATGACAAAACGCCTGATCTAATTCTTTTTGTGGCCATACCGCATTTACTTCCAGTGTTATTGTTCCATCTTGATTTTCTATGTAGGAAACAACTTCCGGATATGGAATATATGGTGTGGGAGCAAAATCATATACGATTCCTCTGGTTCGATACCGATATGTCTGTGTTTCCGTGTGAAATACCGTTCCTGTCTGCAGTATCTCTGCGCTTATATTAAAATATTTTTGAAATATCGCTTCAAATGATTCTTTTGGGATTTCATAAGTCTTTCCTTCCTTAAATTCATCGGTTTTTTCTTCCATTGAAAGTAAACGGTCAAAAACATCATAAAAATTTATTCCATCATAATTTTTTTCACTCCAATTAGAAGTAAACAATTTATTAAGTGTATATCCAAAAGGAAGTATATATTTTCGATTCAGCTCCCTGCATTTTTTATTTAACGGCACTACCCGAAAGGCCCGATATCCAGACGGTCCATCATATCCAGCCGGATGATATTCTTCCATAAAGAAATACCCGTTTTCTGTATATTTCCATGAATTAGCTCTAAACTCATGATAATATGTTTCCTGCCAAGTATCCTCTTTCCATTTAAAAGAGCTTACTTCAACGTCTATTTTCCCCTGTTTGGTTTTCAGATCATACCGAATAAAATGATCTCCTGCTATAACTTGAAATATAGTAGTTTTTCCATTCTTCTCTTTTTCTGCTTTTTTCAAAAAATCATCTACTTTAATACTTTGAACCATATCCAGCTGATTGTAGGAATCAATTACTGCATATCCATATTTTCCAAAATAATCCATACTTTTTTGTATTGTACTCAGCTCATATAGTGCATTTTCTTTCGCAGCATTCTCATATATGCTCTGATAGTCTTCTGCCAGCATTTCACACTCTCTGTAAATTTTTTCTTTCGTATCTTCAATTGTCTTTTTCTGCTCTTTCTTTATGCCACATCCACTACAGACAGCAAGAAAAATAACTCCCCAAAATATTTTCCAAATTTTTTTCATATCATTTTCCTCTTACATTTGTAATATTTAAAGGTAAAAATTATTCATTACCGAGATATTCATCCAGTATCGCCTTATCCTTTTCCACCACATAACCGCTTCCTCCAATATCTTTCACATTCTCTACCATACTGATGAGCAAAATAGGATTCTCTGTATCTCTATCTGTAGTAAAAACTGTAAACCAGCCAATTTCTGTTCCAGATGTATCTTCTTTTGTAGCTTTCAGTTCCGCTGTTCCGGTTTTTCCTGCTAATCTAATGTCTTCCCGGCATGCTCCATAACCAGTTCCTTCCGGGTTATTCACTACACCCTCTAGCCCCGCCATAACCTCCAAAACAATCTGTGGTGAAAAAGCATCTTTTATCCAGATTTCACTGGAAGTGCTTCCATCCGCGTGAAGATATGGCTTTATCATATTTCCATCATTTAGAAAAGCCGTATAAATGCTTGCAAGATGCAAAGGATTTACCAGAATCTGTCCCTGTCCATACCCACTGTCAGCAAGCTGGATTTCTGTTTCTATCTTGTCCGTATTAGAATACTGAGACTCTGACATTTTAATATCAAATGGAAGTTCCTGATTAAATCCTATTTGATTTAGAGATTGCATCAGTTGATCCGCACCGATTTTTAATGCTGCTTTTGCAAAATAAATATTATCTGAATAAATAAGCGCATTTTTCAAGATCACAGGTGCATAATCATGAAGTGTAGTCACTGTATAATCTCCCCACGAGGAATCTTTCTGCCATGCCAGACCCTCATTTCCAAAATCGTCATTTGCAGTAAATGCCCCCACTTTTAATCCAATTGCAGCAATTACAGGTTTAAAAGTTGAGCCTGGACACCATGTCTGGCGAAAGCGGTTGTATAAAGGCCTGTCTTCATTTTCATTTAATGCACTCCACTGGCTATTGTCCATTCCACGTACAAAATCATTATTATCATAAGATGGCGTACTTACCAACGCCAGTACTTCCCCTGTATAAGGATTCAAGGCTACAGAACATCCTCTGTCTTCTTTAAATTGTTCATAAAGAGTACTTTGAAGATCGCCATCAATCGTAGTATGAATATCTTCTCCATCTTTTTTAGGCTCATATGCAATGACACTTTTTTTATTTCCATTTGCATCTACAATACAGATCTCACACCCATCTGTCCCTTTTAGTTCTTTTTCATAAAGCGTTTCCAGTCCCGTCTTTCCAATCACACTGTTTGTACGATACCCTTCCCCTTTATGTTCCTGCAAATCCTCGGCTGTAACCGCCTGTACATACCCTACCAGATGAGAGGCAGCTTCTTTTAGATAATAAGTTCGTACTTTTACATCAGATAACATAATACCTGGAATCTTCAATAATGTGTCCTGCTTTTCTTTTTCTTCCAGAACAGTTTCATCCGGATTCACTGTCAGAAGATCGACCTCTTGTATTTTAGGAATTGTTGCTACTGGTACAAAAGAATCTGCTTTTACCCAATCGGCTTTTAACTTATCCTCAATTTCGTCTGCTCCAATTCCAAGATACTCTGCCAGTTTTTTTATTGTATCTTCCCTGTTCTCCATTCTGCCCGGAACAATTCCTACCGAAGATGCAGTTCCCTCTCCAGCCAGCTGGCGACCATTTCTGTCTAAAATATTTCCTCTTTTTGCCTCTTCTAACGTTACCTGAACTTTATCCGTTGCAGATAACTCTGGAAAAATCAACTGATCCTGCCAGATTAAATGATATCCTGTCCAGTTATGTGAAAATACCGCATTGTTGGTAAATTCTACATTTCCTGCAGCAGTCTGCATATTTGTTGTATAGGAAACTGCCGCATTTCCGTTTTCTTTTCTTTTTGCTGTAATATCGGTTATGGACAGATCAGACATCTCAATGCCTTCATATATTTTAGAATTTCGTTCTATAAATTCTTCCTTACTGTTCATGCTGCTTTTTTTCTGATCCAGCATGGCATACATTTGCTCATATTCCCCTTTTTCAATATATTTCATATATTCCATTAGTCTTTTTTCAGGAACATTACGATTCATTATTGTTACAATACCGATTCCACCACCAATCAATATACCGCTAAATAAAACTATTTTTGTGATAGTCTTCGTGTGTTTTTTTCTTTTCTTTTTTCTCATATAGTTTTATTTCTCCTTTTTTCATATTTTCTTAAATATTACACTTGTAATATTTAAACGTCAAGCTTTTTCTTAGGTTTATATATGTAAGATTTGGATAAAAAAGAAAGGGCATCTCAAAACCTTCTTTGATAAAGAACTTTACGACACCCTGAGGTAATGGTTTCTCCGGATGTTTCCCAAACGCTATAATCACTCTCCAGAAGAACCAAAAACGATTTTTAATTTTCTCTCAGAAAAAAAGAACTACTCTAAATCTGCTGATCTTTGAAATAACCCTGCTCGTTTCTTATAATCACAAACATATTCAGGCAACACATTCTTTGCTGGCAGATTATTATAGCGGAAAACGCAACAAATCCCTTTATTAACTTTTGTTCTATATAATTCCTGTACCAATCCTATTGTTTCATCATCTGAACAAAAGCTCTTCGGAATCTCCTACAATCCCTGATAATAACGCAAATCTGTTTACTATGTCCTCTCTGTCAGTATACAAGCCAGCTAATCTCTTTATTATAGTATCTAAATACTTCTTCCCAATTCCACTACTCAAAATTTCTTCAGTCACTGTTTCTGCAGATGTGTTTTTATATCAGCCAGAGTTTCCCTGGCTGAATTCTTCCAATATATACCTGTTAACACTTCTCAATGCTGACACTTTTTCCTTCGCTTCTCATCTTTCACCTGCTATACTGCACTCTGGCTTGAATTCATTCCCCCTCTTCCAGTTCCGATTTATAATCTTCCAAGTCCATAAGAAAAGTCTCATAGCCTTCATCACTCATGCAGAACAGCTTTCTTAGGGTATTGCAGACAAGCACGATCATATCCGCATCCCCTTTTAGAAATGGAATGATATGGTCGATTGCTTCCATTGTGTCATTTCTGTTTCCTTTATCAAACATTGCCGTTACTGAACATTCGTCTGTATCAAAGTTCATTGCCAGATTCATCATAATTCTACATCCCCCTTCTTATGTGCTTTGGATTTTTCTACTTCTTTATTTTCCTGCTCCTGTGCTTTTGCCCTTGCCTGAAACTCTTTCAACGACTGCAGTACAGATTTTTTCAGTTCTCCTTTCATTATACAAGAATGAGGCGGTAATCGCAAACACAATCCACAATACAAAATGATGTTCTTTTTTTCTGGATATTTCTGTGATATACTTATACGCGGTCGTATCAGACCGGAAAGGAAATATTATGTTACAAAAATTATATGTTTTTTTCAGGAAAGAAACCGTTTTGTCAATTGCAGTGAT
>OCME01000428.1_pt1 | contig 10613 bp, 13 predicted proteins | sample 1538981 | NCBI WGS metagenome assembly OCME01 (sample SAMN01760979, study PRJEB22395) | human gut metagenome
ACCTTCTTGCCCTTCGGACAAGAAGTATCCCTCGCTCAAAGAGCTCGGTCAATTCAAATCTTCTGTTGCTTTCAGTCTCTGCTGAAGACTAAAAGTTACCTTCGCTTTACTATTTCTAATAGTTTTCTCACATAATCATCTGCGTGGTTTATTGAAAACTCTCCATGATACATATTAGGAAGAACTTGTATAAAACTATCCTGCAATTTTTCATGAATGATTTTAGCAGATTTTTTCATTGATTGCTTTTCTTTTTCTCCAACATAAATTTGAACGGTTGCTTCACACTCTCCAATGCCATCTTTTAGTGAATATACTGAGTTTTCCTGTAAAAAGGCAATCATATCACTCTTTCTAATAGCACAAGTATCTTTGTAATATTCATCAAACAAATTCGACTTTATTCGTAGTGATTTGAATTGCAATTTTGAAAACCACTTATACTTTATTAAGCCATAGCAACTTCCAAACGCCGGTTTAATCATAGAATATGTAAATTTTGAAGGTATCACAAGTACACTTTCCACTATTGCATACTTACATATATCTTTGCGTTGAGATAAAGTTTCAAGCAAAATCTGCCCTCCAAGCGATAGTCCTCCCATCATTAAAACAGAACCGCCCAATTTGCTATTTACAAATTCTATAATATCCAAAGCATTATTCTCTATCGTTGTAAACTGCTTATCACATCCTGCATGACCATCTAATATAGGCAAAACCACATGATAATCTGTTTGAAGTCTTTCAGCAACCTCTTTGTAATTCCACCATGATAAACCGCCTCCGTGTAAGAGGATAATTACATCGCTGTTTTCTTTTCCATATTCTACATAATTCAACCTCTTTCACCTCGCTGTAAACTTACGATTTGCACTTCAAATCGTTTTCTTTATTCTATCATAGCATCCATTATTCCGCCATCAGTCTTTCGAACCAGGTATCCATGACAATGATAAACTGGCCTGCTCCTGGCAATTCTTGCAGCATTTCGTCAAGAGTTTTCTGTTTCACATATTTCTGCACATACACCCAACAGGCAATGCTACTGGCTTCTGATACAATGTCAGCTATGGTTTTGCGCATAAGCTCTTCAAATTCAGCAATTTCTTCTTTCGGAACAACATCATACAGTGTTGGTGCCTGATGACTTATTTTTACTCCATTTTCATTTGCATCTTTAAGCAGATTCTTAACTTTTTCTCTTGAATCCTCCGGTACTTTCATGTATGCCCAGATAAATGCTACCACATCATACGGTGTGTCTTTTTTAAGTGGTGGTAACTGAATAAAATCATTGTTTTCGCTCATTTTCATATCCTCCTCACGATATAATAAAATCAATAATACGTTCTCTTGTCATGTCCAGTACAGTATCTACGAACACTCCTGCAAACAGGATCAGATACAGAATTACACTCAGCGAAAACAGAAATGCAACCTGTACCCAGTCATGGTAACAGTATGCAGTCGCTATAATCAACAAAGTGAATATAAACCCAAGGATCCCTCTGACAACCGCATAAGTCTGTACTGTCATCTTCACTGCCAGGCCGATCACAAAAAGGATCAGCCATACCGGCAGTAATAATATCTTCCCAGCAAGTTTTAAAATAAACATGTGCACCTCCTATCTTACCAGTCCTGGCATATCATGGTTCACCTCTGCCTGATAATACCCGTTCATCGTTGACGGTGCATTAAACAGGGCTGCTAACAAATATTTCTTGATATTCTTCACCTTTGTGGTGTTACCACTCATACAGTGTAAGACATACTCGATATGTGAATAGGTCAGCATCAGAAATTTTTCTTCACCAGTGATGCCGGATACCAGTTGCTGGCAATCAATATCTTGTCGTTTTTACACATCACAGTTTCTACGATCAGGTTCACGATTTCATCTACCTGTCGCATATCGTCATGATGGGTTACTTCCAGTGATTCATAATCAATGGTCTTTTTGACAAGGTTTTCATAAGCCTGATAATCCTCAGAGTGATTATCGCTATCAAATCTTTTCTCATCCACAGATATGATAGGATTAGATTTATTATCATTCATTTCAGTATCACTAAGATTAGTATTATTAGGGTTTGAAATGTAAACTTCTTGAAGTTTGATTTTGGGACTTCATGAAGATTTGAGTCCACCATACTAAAAATGGAATCATCTTCACTTAATACCCGGATGATTACCGGTACTTTACGGTATCCCAGTTTCTCCGCAGCATGTTTTCTTCTGTGGCCGGATATGATCTCATAGTAGCCATCCGGTACCGGTCTGACGATCAGCGGATTTAAAATGCCATACTTCTCAATGCTTTCCTGCAGAAGAAACATTTCCTTATCATCTTTCACTTGAAACGGATGCTCTTTGAATGGACGAAGACGCTCAATCTCAATTTCTATGATTCTTTCTTCGTTTTCTCCTGATTGTCTGTTTGGCTCAGTCATCTTGACTCCTTTCCTCCAGGATTCAGGAAATAAAAAATGCCTGCCTGGAACTTTTATAGATAGTAAAGTTCCAAACAGACATTGCTGTTTGACCATTAGCTGTAGCTAATAGAATTGAATACTGTTTCAGCTAATTCATGTTTGCAGGTTTGGGAGAGATTGTTTCTTTTCCCGCCTTTTCTCTGATTTACATCCCCGAATAAGGGGTGACAACGGAGCGGAACCCCAATGTTAGCTGGACTTCTTAAAACCCATGTTTGCAAACCGGTAATTTTGATTAGCTGTCAGCTAACAAAAATCGGATTGCGTTAGCTGGAAATTGATCATTTTGAATGGAATTTTGTGTCACGAACGTGATTTGAAAATAACAAAAGCGTTCGTTGTCAGCTAATCCAGCTAACATTTTCGAACGCTTTGAAGCCCGTCGCCAAGAGGATTTGAACCTCCGACCCCTCGCTTAGGAGGCGAGTGCTCTATCCAGCTGAGCTATGACGACATATGCCGCAAACCCTTCATTTTACTGGGTTTCTGGGATTTTTCCCTTCGGCCATGTATTAGATTATCAGCTCTTTTACAAGCTGTCAATCACAGATTTTTCTGAGTTGTTTTTTTACTCAGAGAAATACCCCTGCTCTCTTTATAGAGACGGATGCTCTATCTAACTGAACTATGAGAATTCCTAACCCATATCTATGATTTTACTATATCTAAAGAAAAATTACAAGCATAATCTGGCTTCTCATTTTAAATTTTACATTCAGACAAATATTCACAATCCGCTTCGCTGCTTACCTGATTTGATTAAAAAAGTGCAGAAATATCTCTTCTGATATATCTGCACTTCTTTCTTAATTTTGTAGTATTGTCTGGACATAGGACACCATATCTTGTTTATATAATTCGAGAAGATTCTTTTTCTTTGCATAAACTGCAAAGCCATGGATCTTCAGCCCATTTTTCTTTACATAGTTAATCATATCCTGGTATCTGTTCGGAGAATCCGTCGTCTGTCCCATCATTGAAATAATGTCGTCATAATCCTGAATGTAGGAAAGCATGCTGATAAAGTGGGTCTGCATAGTTTCTTCGTCTGTCACATCCACATCATGACAGATATCTGTATTATCCAGAAGCGACAAATATGGATATTTCTCTCTGTCCCAATTCATGCTCATCCCCGACGGATACGGACAGAAACCAATGTTTGGTTCCACACAGTAACCATCCGCGTCTTCCGTATGAACCGCACACCAGAGTTCTCCCCATTCCAGTTCTTTATCATCAGACAGTTTCTGATACCACTCAATAAAATCTCTGTAATCCACAATATCATTTATGGAAACATAGACAAGATACCAGTCGTTATCATTGTATTCTGCGATTGCGTCTTTGGAATCCTGAACGCTTTCCTCCTTACGCATTTCTGTGTCTACTTTAGTTTCTTTTCCATTTTCATCCACTTCCCACGCCTCCCACGCGGTCGTATCTCCCGGAAGATAAAACTGCATAAGTGGTCTGCTCAATATGTTATTGTCATAAAAAGTAAGGTTTCCTCGCACCAAACGTCCGCTGACAGAAGTGAATTTTCCAGTCCAACTAAAAGTCTGCGGAATGATAATATCGTATTCACCATACCCTCTCGATACCGCACTGACCTGACTACGATGATTACCCGGCAAAAACAGTTCAGAATAAACAGAAAGATCCAAATCCATTCTGGTCGTAGTCATTTCTTCATATTTACCAACTACTTCATTGGGATTATAATAAAAATCCGACACGGCCTTTGGGAGGATAAATACAGCACATAAAACAATTACAAGGACAGCTACTCCTACAATCATTCCCATTTTAATAAAAGCCTTGCGGATTGACCACCTGATTTCTTTTATAAATTGCCTGTTGATCTCATCTTTTTGATTGTTTTTCTGTCCTGCTAACCATTCTTTATTTTCCGGATTCTCTGCATTCTCACTCTCCAGATCAGAAAATTCTGGTATCTCACCTTCTTCATAGAGAAATTCACTGATTGCGTCCTGTTTTTCAATAGCTGCTTCAACTTCTTTTTTTCTAACATCGTCCAATTTTCCCTGTTTATATAAGTTCAGTAACTCACGATACGTCATTTGGAGTCCTCCTTTCTACACTCTTCCAGATATTTTTTCAATTCTTTCCTTGCCCGGTATGCAAGCACCCGTACATTTTCCAACGTGATATGTAAAACTGCCGCGATTTCTTTCTGTGTCATTCCGCCAAAATACTGCATCTGAATGATTTCCCGCTTCTTTATATCCAGTCTGAGGATTGCCTGATAAAGCATCCGCCTGTCTTCTTCCTCGAAAATTTTTTCAGGCAGACCTTCTTCTGTTTTTTCTTCTAAAGGATATATCTGTTCATCCATCAGAATCTCCCGTAATTTCTTTTTCTGTTGATTATAGAACAGGTTTCTCGCTACCATATAGAGCCATGCCCGCATGTTGCTATGTCCGTCCGGCAAGGCCAGAAGTGCTTTCAGGAAGGTTTCATGGAGCAAATCTTCTGCCAGATATCTGTCCCCACAAAGCGAATATAAATATAAATATAATTCTTTCTGATAAAGGCTGTAAAGCTTTAATAAGATTTGATTATCCACTTCTATCATTCCCCCTTCCCTGATTTTCGCGCTGGATATAGCTTTCATATCTGTTTTGTTTCCAGTTTTTTATCCCTTTCACTAATATAACATCTGTAAACGAAAAATGTTACAAATAAATCAACACATAGAAAGTGCATCTCCCTTTACTGCCGGAAATGTAGTATCTCCTGGATTTTCGGTGTTTTCCTGTATATCTTTATTCCATTTCTGTTCCGTATGTCTCAGGATTTTGACATATTCATATCAAAATATTTCGCAGAATAGTGGCGCGTAAACAGTAATATTTTCCTATCTCTTGTCAAGTGTAGAAATTACATGATATTTTACAATGTTTCACGTGAAACATTACAAAGAAATCTTGCCCATTGTTTTTTATAAATCAAAAATTATATGCTATAGCAACTCCATAAAAAAATGCAATCAAGACAGTTCAGCAGAGCGCGAAGTACTATGACACCAAAAAAAGCATGGACGAAGTACTCTCGTCCATGCTATCATGCTATCATTCTGAACATATCTTTTAATTTTAATAATGCAACTGTCCCTGGAGCCATATGATTCCTTTGAATCTACGTCCGATCTTTGGCTCCCCCAGCAAATCATTCTTATTGATACAAACATCAAACTGCATATCATTACAGTCTAATGTAAGCTGGCAGATTTCTTCTCCTGTTATAATGTTCTTGAATGTCATAAAATCCAGAATCTCACCCATGACACTATATTGATCACATTCAATCCCATATGGCATGAAATAGGAATCCACTATTGAAAAAATATCGTCTGTAACTATACGCTGAGAAATCATGGAATATGTATCCATATCCTCCATCGTGAGGCTCTCCATAGCCTCTTCATCACCGTTTCTGGCGGCTGCAATGAGATGATTTCTGTTCTTTGTCAGTTCACGTTCTGCTTTTACTGCTTCTTTATCTTTCTCTACAGGAAAAAGGATTTTTCCTTCCCTGGCCAGCCCGGAAAGGGTTAAAGGCTGGCCACCCGGAAGTATGTTGCCTTTTTCACGCTGTTGCAGATACTCAGCAGCATTCTGAAGATAGAAAATTAAAGTAACCCCAATTCTCAGATCGTCACAGGCACCTGCAAAAGATTCTTTGTCTGCATGTCTCTCTATCACAACACTCTCCTGTGTTGTAATGCCTGTTCCGCGAAAAAAAGGAAAATAATAATCCGGATAAAATACGTTGTTTTCATCATACTGCCCGCAGACAGTAATTCCACAATCGCATCCATAATTCTTGGAAAACTCTGCAAACATACCATCCGGATAGTTCTCTATGACAGTTTTCTCGTCATAGGTTTCAACCACATCCGTAATGATCTGTCTGATACTGCTTCTTTTGGTGATCCTGGAAAAACCAACTGCCCTCAGATAACTGTGCATAAGAACACCTCCCTGAAAAAGCTCACCCTCCATTAAGCGTGCTTTTTCTCAATCTTTGTCATACCACCCATGTATGGCTGCAGAGCTTTAGGAATACTTACAGAACCGTCTTCATTCAGGTTATTCTCCAGGAATGCGATCAACATTCTAGGCGGTGCTACAACAGTATTATTTAATGTATGTGCAAGATATTTCTTACCATCTTTTCCGTTTACACGGATCTTAAGACGACGTGCCTGTGCATCACCAAGGTTTGAACAGCTTCCTACCTCGAAATATTTTTTCTGACGTGGAGACCATGCTTCTACGTCAAGAGATTTTACTTTCAGGTCTGCCAAGTCACCGGAGCAGCACTCAAGTGTACGAACCGGAATATCCAGAGAACGGAACAAATCTACTGTATTCTGCCATAATTTATCAAACCACATCGGACTCTCTTCCGGTCTGCAGACAACGATCATTTCCTGTTTTTCAAACTGATGAATACGGTAAACGCCTCTCTCCTCAAGTCCATGAGCACCTTTTTCCTTACGGAAACATGGAGAATAGCTTGTAAGAGTTTTCGGAAGTTCTTCCTCAGGAATGATCTGATCGATAAATTTACCGATCATGGAATGTTCACTTGTTCCGATCAGGTATAAATCTTCACCCTCAATCTTATACATCATGGCATCCATTTCAGCAAAACTCATTACACCTGTTACAACATTGCTTCTGATCATAAAAGGAGGTACACAGTAAGTAAAACCTCTGTTTATCATGAAGTCACGTGCATAGGAAATTACTGCTGAGTGAAGTCTTGCGATATCTCCCATTAAATAGTAGAAACCATTTCCTGCAACACGTCTTGCACTGTCAAGATCGATTCCAGCAAAGTTTTCCATAATTTCTGTATGATATGGCACTTCAAAATCCGGAACAACCGGTTCACCAAACTTCTCGATTTCTACGTTCTCGCTGTCATCTTTACCGATCGGTACAGATGGATCAATGATATTCGGAATTACCATCATATCTTTGAGAAGTTCTTCCTCTACCTCTTTCTCTCTTGTGGAAAGTTCTTCAATACGGGTTCCGGAAGCAGCTACCTGTTTCTTTACTTCTTCAGCTTCTTCTTTCTTTCCCTGTGCCATCAGTGCACCGATCTGTTTGGAAATTTTATTTCTCTCTGCACGAAGAGCTTCTACTTCCTGTTTGATTTCGCGATTCTCTTTGTCCAGTTCCAGAACTTTATCCACTAATTCCAGTTTATTATCCTGAAATTTGTTGCGGATATTCTGTTTTACAACTTCCGGATTTTCTCTCACAAATTTAATATCTAACATCTTGTTCCTCCTGAAATATTCTATTACATTATGTAATGATGTCAGGGTAAAATCTGGCAACAACTTTCCCCCTGATATCAATTTATCATATCATGTGCATTCCTGCACAAAACAGATTCTCTTTTAGTATGCTCTTGTTTTCAACTTTTAAACATTACTGTTCACTCCGTTCACAGTAACTTTTAAAAAACTTTATTCTTCAATATTATCCAGTCCAAAATTCACTGCCTTACGAAGTGCCTCTACTTCTTCCTGGCTGAGCATAACGTAGGATTCGCCTTTTACAATTTCTTTCATATACAAAAAACAATTGTCTCGGCTGTGTACTGCATTTAAGATAAGGCCTGTATTCTCTTTGTCCAGCAAAGCCAGCGCAAAACTTAACTTTCCACCTACATCATCAAATGCGTCATACTTTTCTACACCATATTTATTAAACATTTTATCAAGATTCTTTTTGATAAAAAGAAGATCATGATCATGTTCTTCCTTCGCATCATAGAGCTTATCTATCTGAGCGAATTTTCTAACGAATACTTTTTCCAGAGACTGTGCATCTGAACCTTTCATGAACGTCTTATATTTACGTTCCAGACGGCTCAGGCGCATATTCATACTGATATTCCTTACCAGCAGGAAGATAGTAAGAATCAGCAGTATAATAATGATGATCCCGGAATCAATTCCAAGATTTTCAAAAATGCCACTCATATTACTGTCACTCCTAACCAATGGATTCGAAAAGATCTATGATTCTTTCCAGTTCATCCTTGGAATAATATTCAATTTCAATTTTACCTTTGTCATTTTTCTTTCTGTGAATCTGGACTCTGGTACCCATGATACTTTTCATTTTTTCCTCCAGACTCTCATATATTGCATCCTCAGCAGAACTGAATTTGCTCTTCTTTGCTGTTTTTGGCGGCTCCAGCATACGTTTTACAAGCGCTTCTGTTTCACGAACACTTAATTTCTCGTCAAAAACCTTCATTGCAATTGATTCCTGCTTTTCCTTATCTGCTATCGAAAGGATTGCCCTGGCATGACCGGCAGTGATCATCTCATCAATCAGCATCTGCTGCACTTTTTCACTGAGTTTGAGAAGTCTCATTGCATTTGTTACTGCTGTTCTGCTCTTCCCTACACGCTCTGCGATTTCATCCTGTTTCAGATGAAATTCATCAATCAGTCGTTTATATGCCATCGCTTCTTCCACAGGGTTTAAATCTTCCCGCTGAATATTCTCAATCAGGGAAATTTCTACTAATTCCTGCTCAGAAAACTCTTTAACAATTACAGGAATCTCTGTCAGTCCGGCAAGCTTTGCCGCTCTCCAGCGTCTTTCACCTGCAATTATTTCATAGTAGTCCTTTTTATCAGACACGAGAAGTGGATGGAGTACGCCGTACTGTTTAATAGACTCAGACAGTTCCATGAGTGCATCTTCATCGAACTGTTTACGTGGCTGATCCATATTCGGCTCTACACTTGAGATCTTTACGATCATTGCCCCTGTTTTCGAATCTGCTGTTTGCTTCTTTGCAACAGTAGGGTTTGTCTGTTTTTCAGCTACGTCAGATTTCTTCTCTGTTTTAACTGTTTTGGTTGTTGTCTTTCTGGCAGGTTCTTTGACAACAGATGTTCTGTCTGGAAAAAATGCATCTAAGCCTCTGCCAAGACCGTTTTTTCTTCCTGCCATTAATTATCCTCCCTGTTGAGCACTTCCTCTGCCAGAAGCCTGTAGCTTTCTGCTCCTGCTGATCTCGGATCATAGATATTAATCGGCTGTCCATAGCTTGGAGCCTCCGCCAGTCTTACATTACGTGGAATAATTGTTTTATAAATATTCTGATTTAAATTCTCTTTTACGTTTTCCACTACCTGCAGAGACAGGTTTGTTCTTGCGTCATACATTGTGAATACTACGCCTTCCATTTTCAGACGTTTATTCAGTCTTTCTTTTACCAGATCAATGGTATGAATCAGCTGTGAAAGTCCCTCCAGCGCATAATATTCACACTGGATCGGCACTAATACAGATGTAGCTGCGGTTAATGCATTGATCGTCAGCATATTTAATGACGGCGGACAATCCAGTATTATGTAATCATATTTACGTCGAAGCTTATCTGTGATTCCCTTTAAGATAAATTCTTTATCATCGATTCCTACCAGCTCGATTTCTGCACCGGAAAGATTAATATTAGATGGAATCAGGTCAAGATTCTCAACAACATCTTTTACAATCGTGTCTTTCGTTTCTGCCTCTCCAAGCAAAAGTTCATACAATGTATTTTCTATGCCGTTCTTATCAACGCCGAAACCACTGGTAGTATTTCCCTGTGGATCCATATCAATTGCGAGAACCTTTTTCCCTTTTTCTGCAAGACATGCTGAAAGATTAATTGCAGTTGTTGACTTTCCAACTCCGCCTTTCTGATTAGCAACTGCTATAATTCTTCCCAACTTCATTCCTCCTTTATGAGGTTTTAATTGTAGTTATTCCTATTTTGCCTGTTACATTATTTTTTATAATGCCAACAGGCATACGCAGGTTTATTATAACACTTTTATTTTAATCATGCCACATAATGTTTCACGTGAAACATAAAAAAACACATTATTTTTAGCATAAATATTGTATATTTTGTGGTGATTGACATTTTCTTTTTCCATCAATCGTTACTGTTCACTCCGTTCTCAGTAACGTAGCCAAAATTCCAGATTGCCTGCGGCAATGGAATTTTGGCTTGTATGTCTCGGGATTTTGGCACATTCATGCCAAAACACCTCGC
>OCME01000429.1_pt1 | contig 10611 bp, 7 predicted proteins | sample 1538981 | NCBI WGS metagenome assembly OCME01 (sample SAMN01760979, study PRJEB22395) | human gut metagenome
GGATTGATGATTTGAAGATCAGGGGAAATTGGGGGCGTTTGGCGCGTATGTGCCCATTTCGCAGATTAAAACAATCTGCGAAATCTCTGTACGTGAGTAGTCCATCCGGCGTTTTTTAGATGCGCGGATGGATTTTTTCTCTGTTGTTATAGAACTATTTGTTCTTTTTATTATATTATACTCTGCTCTTTCACGCAAGTAAAATATCAGACAGTTATCGTTCTATCGTTCCTGCCATGGACATGATTTCTAAAATATCTCTGTATAAATAAAATACCCGCTACAAAAGATATTATACATATCTGTCCGCAGCGGGTGTTTTATAAATTTTCGAAAATCACATCGAATCATCCGGATGATTGTCGATTTATGTTCGAAATCAAAGCAAAAATATCACATTATTCGATAATATTATTTGAATATATTATGAAATAAGTATATACTAATAGAAAATGAATTTGGAGGGATAATTATGCTGATAGAATTCAGGTTCAAGAATTATAGATCATTTCGTGATGAGGCGACGCTATCTATGGAAGCAACGGGGCTTGGCCCCTTCAAAAAGAGCTTGATTTCATATGGTTCGTTGAACTTATTACCGAGCGTTGCTATATATGGAAAAAATGGTGGAGGTAAAAGTAATGTAATTCGGGCGTTTTGGCTGGCTGTGCAATTCATTAAAAATGCGCAAAGAACACAGCACGAAAACGCAAAAATACCAGTAATACCATTTGCTTTAAATGATTATTCTGAAGATGAACCAACAGAATTTGAATTTATCTATACTTTAGACGGAATTAAATACTGGTATTCCTTTGCCGCAACGAAGGAAAAGATATATAAAGAGTATTTATACCACGCACCAAAGGGACAAAAAGCGTTAGTTTTTAAAAGAGAAAATCAATCATTTATTTTTACAGAAGAAAAGGCAAAGAGAAAGTTAATCAGCGAAACCGTTGCATCGAATCAGTTGTTCTTTTCGTTGGCTTGTACAATGAATGACGCTATTTGCGCAACTGCAATGAAGTGGTTTCGGGAATTGCTTTATTTTTCAAGGGATTATTCAGATATTCCTAAACAGCTGTTGGATTATTCTAATGATGCCAATATGCTGCAGGCGATTTCGGATTATGCCAAAGCTGCGGATCTCGGTATTGAAAGTATGCAATTTGAAATTGACAGTAAGGAAATTAAGGACAATCTAAGTTTTCCCGAGAATATACCAGACGGTATAAAAGCAGCCTTGATTCAGTTTATGCATATTCTGGCAGATACGTCGAGCAACTCAGAAACAAGATTAAAAATGAATGAGGTTAAAGCAATATCGAAACATCAGGGTATCAATGCTAATGGAGAAGCGGTTTTATACCCGTTAGAATTATCAGATGAATCAGACGGAACCAGAAAACTCATGTCTATTGCACCTGCAATCGAGTCAGCACTGAAAAAAGGCGGAGTTCTTATCGTTGATGAAATTGAAAAAGAACTTCATCCAATGTTGGTAGATTTTGTTGTGGCAAAATTCCAGAGTAAGCAGTCTAACCCAAAAGGAGCGCAGCTTATCTTTACGACTCATAACACGGAACTTATGAATATGGAAATCCTGCGTAAGGATCAGTTGTACTTTGCAGACAAAAGCAATGAAGATGGGATATCAGAGCTTTATAGTATTAGTGGATTAGGTACCAGAACTACAGAAAATATCAGAAAGGGATATTTGCTTGGTAAATATGGTGCAACTCCTGATATTGAGATTGAGGAGGTGGAATAATGCCTCGTAAAGTAAAATCTGCCAAACCACTAATCTATGTATTTTGCGAAGGTGAAAGCGAACAGGCATACACTGATTATTTAAAAAAGACTTTCTCGGACGTTGCTGTTTTAAAAAGGCCACCAGATACAGGACTGTTTGAAGAAGCAGAAGCAAAGTTTTCAAAATCTCCCAAATATAAAAACAGCATAGATGTAACAGATGAAATATGGTTTTTTTATGATGTAGAAGAAAAGGATATTCCAAAATGGAATGATAGGTTTACGATTATAAAGAAACTTCGTAAATTGAGAAAAAAACAAGGAATACGGGTAAGATTACTAATGACTAGTGGATGTATTGAGTATTGGTTTATGTTGCATTACAAATACTATACTCCGAAACTCATTACCGTTCCTGAAAAGGAAAAGGTTATTAATGAAGTTAAAAAATTAATCCCAACTTACGTAAAAGGAAATTCTGCGGCAACAGAGAAGATTGCAGTCAATTATCAAAAAGCAGTAGAAAATTCAAAGAAAACTGTAAAAGCATTATTGCCAGATGGACTGCCGGGAATAGATGATACAGATGTCAGAAACCAATGGTTAAATACAAAGAGCGTCACATTTTCTAATGTATATGAAGCAATTGAATTTTTACAAAACTGTAGATAAAAATGTATCGTAGCATTTGAGTCAGACTCGATGATAGGAAAGGGGCTGTCTATTTCCCGACAGCCCCTTTCCTATAAAAAGAGCTGTCCGCCCCGAATGCAGATTTCTGCATCCGAAATTCAGACAGCTCTCTGAATTACTCAGATAGAGTAATATTTAATTTCTTAAATCTCAGCCAGTTTCAGCAGATCCGGGATCTTGGATTCCCAGCCAAGTGCCATGATATGTACACCCTGACAGTATGGCTTACACTCTTTGATAATACGTGCAGCGATCTCAACACCTGTGATACCTGCTTTTGTCTTTTCTTTGTCTGCTTTCAGTTCCTCGAGCATCTCGTCCGGAACATGAATACCGGCAACATTATTGTTCATGAATTTAGCCATTCCAGCAGACTTAGGAATAATGATACCAACCTGTACAGGTTTTCCGAACTGTTTTGCTTTTTCCATGAATTTGATGAATTTCTCCGGCTCAAATACTGCCTGTGTCTGGAAGTATTCTGCACCTGCAGCTACTTTTCTTTCCATTTTTGCAAGCTGTGCGTCAACGGAATCGCTGCATGGAGATACAACAGCACCCTTGGAGAATTTCGGAGGTTCGCCAACCAGTTCGTTTCCACCAAGATCCACACCGGATTCCAGAAGCTTCACTGTGTGAAGAAGGGATACGGAGTCAAGGTCGAATACAGGTTTTGCCTGTGGGTGGTCACCCATCTTTGTATGGTCACCTGTGAGGCAAAGAACGTTGTCAATGCCCAGCATTGCAGCGCTGAGAAGATCAGACTCCAGAGCGATACGGTTTCTGTCACGGCATGCAAGCTGGAAGATCGGATTCATGCCTGCATCCTTGAGAACCTTACACATTGCAAGAGATCCAAGACGCATAACAGAAGACTGGTTATCAGTTACGTTAACTGCATGAACATCCTTAAGGTATGTTTTTGCTTCTTCTACCAGTTCATCTACGTGGATTCCTTTTGGCGGTCCTACTTCTGCAGAAACTACAAATTCACCACGGTCGAATAATTCTTTCATTTTCATTGTACATTGCTCCAATCATTATAATCTATTTTAATTCATCGTCTGTTGCAAAGTTATGAATCTGTGTCGGACATTTCAGCGCGTCAAGGCGTCCGATTTCTTTCAGACGTCTGTAGATGCGTTCCCATCCACATTCCATCTCGCTGTCCACTTCACATTTACCGTTCTTGGAACCACCGCACTGGCCGTTCACAAGGCTCTTTGAACATGCTGTGATCGGGCAGATCCCGCCTGTCAGGTTCAGGTAGCATTCACCGCACTGGTCACATTTGTACTCTAACGGTGTCACGCCCTGGAAACCTGGTACCGGGTATGTATCGCAGGCTGCACAGACCATCTTGTCTTCCAGATATTCTGAAACGGTCTGTACACCAACACCGCAGGAGAATACCAGAACCAGATCTGCTTCCTGGATCTTGCTCATATGTTTCTTAAGACGTAATTCCATATTTTCCGGATTACAGATGTAATCAGTTGTCATGATTCCTGTCACATTTCCTTCAGCTGCAAGTTCCTTCTGAAGTCGGGCAGCTTCTTTTTCCGGAAAACGAACTTCTTTACATCCATGACAGTTGATAATGAAAACTTTCTTTCCGGCTGTCAGTGATGTAATTGCTTCTTTTGCTTTTAACTGGGTAATCAACATATTACTTCATCCCCCTTACTGCATTTTTTCCGGCTTTGATACTGTTAATGATCGGAATCTTGGAAGAACAGATATACTGACAGCATCTGCACTCAACACAATCCATAACGTTCATGTCTTTCATGCCCTGCCAGTTCTCGTCTTTCGCATATTTCACGAAATACAGAGGTGAAAGTTCCATCGGACAGACATCTACGCAGCGTCCGCACTTGATACATGGCTGTTCTTTTGTCTCATCCGGTTCAACGGCAATGATACCATTGGAGCCTTTCATCATCGGTACATCCAGTGTGTTCAGAGGGAATCCCATCATTGGTCCGCCCATCTTAACCAGAACATCGTCATCTGTAAATCCGCCGCAGTAATCGATCAGCTCTCTTACGCTTGTACCGATCTTGATAACAAAGTTTCCAGGATTCTTGATCTTCTCGCCTGTTACTGTAGCAACACGCTCAACCAGAGGCATTCCTGTCTGGATTGCATCGGAGATTGCTTTTACTGTACTGATATTATCTACTACAACGCCGACATCTGCCGGAAGACCGCCGCTTGGAACAATTCTTCCCATAACGCGCTTAATGAGAGTTTTCTCAGCGCCCTGCGGGTATTTGGTTCTTGCAACAAATACTTCCATGTTTCCGATGTCAGCAACTTTTTTCTGCATTAATTCAATGGCATCCGGCTTATTGTCCTCGATAACGATGATACCCTTCTCGGCACCTGTTGTCTTAAGGACTGCTTTCAGGCCAAAAATAATGTCATCTGCATACTCAAGGAGTACTCTGTGGTCTGCTGTTAACAGAGGCTCACATTCACATCCGTTGAGAAGGATGGTATCTACCGGTTTTGCAGGTTTAAGTTTGACACAGGTCGGGAAACCTGCACCGCCCATACCAACGATTCCGGCTTCACGGATGATATCAATGATCTCATCTGGAGTAAGATTGTCAAGATCACCATGTGGCTGTACGGATTCGTGCAGAGTATTTTTTCCATCCGATTCAATGACAACAGCCATCACTTCGCTTCCACGTGTGCCATGCATACGCGGTTCAACAGCAACTACGGTTCCGCTTACGCTGGAATGTACCGGAGCACTGATAAATCCGGCAGCTTCACCGATCTTCTGACCAACTTTTACAGTGTCACCAACCTGAACGATCGGATTGGCCGGTGCGCCCAGATGCTGTGACATGGAGATCACAACTGTCTTCGGATCCGGGAATTTTTTCAGAGCGATGTGCTCACTGAATTCCTTACGTTCTGACGGATGAACACCGCCGTAATATCCGTCCAGTCTGTCTTCTCTTATGGACTTCACATAGTCGTTGATCACTTTGAAATTAACTTTGGAGAAATCACGAACCTGTACAGGCTGGTTTAAGAATTCTTCCAGACGTCCCTGTTTTGCAAGTCTCTGGTAAATCTTCTCCCATGCACAGTCTTTATTCGGATCTACTTCGCATTTTCCATTCTTTGCTCCACCGCACTGTCCATTGACAAGACTCTTTGAACAGTCAACGATCGGACAGACACCTCCGGTAATGTTCAGATAACACTGCGCACATGCGTCACAGCTCTTCTTGGTAAGTGCCATGCCATGATGACCTCTGTAGTTAAGGGTGTTGCTTGCAGCAACTACCGGCTTACCTGCCAGATCCGCAACGGTCTGAATACCAAGGCCACAGGAAATTACTACTACATTCTCTGTACCTTCCGGAATCAGATCCTGTAATTTTCTTTCTGTGTGCATCTTATTGCATAAGAAATCAAATTTTGCACTGCCTGTAACCTTCTTTCCCTGATCTGCAGCGAATTTCAGGAATTCGTCACAATCCGGTTCGTCAACAGTTTCAAATTCTTTGAAACATTTGTTGCAGGCAATCACAAACAGGTTGTCCTTACCGTCAAGCACTGATGCAAGTTCATCACTGCTTTTCAGTTTGTACTTAGTATAGTTTTCCAATTGCTCACCTTCCTTATGATAAAATAGTAAAAATTATATCCTTATGGTATCTGCTCTTATACGTTCCCTCCATCTCTCTGCACTCAAAAAAAGGGCCAATAAAACCAGATAAATAAGTTCAATACATATTCCTTAATAAATGTATCACAAAACGCTCATTTTATCCAGTTTTATTGGCAAATTTTATAAATTTCTTCTATGGTTTCGTTCTAAAATTCTATGAAGTGCAGATATTTGTACTGTAAAGGATGTGAAATCAGTAAATTGTATACAATATACTTTATCCTATAGTAACTATGGCGATTCCACAAAGTATGCTAATGCAGACTACAAAAAGATATGATATGATAAAAAAAGAGGATATCTGCAATATCCCCAGACCACTCATTTATCAGAAAGAAGCGTGTTTATATGAAAAACACCCGTTTACAACTTTATAAATGATAGACTTGTTAATGAATCATCTGTTTTAAGGCCTTTGTTATAGCATTTGATTTTATATGTGTTTCGATATTTTTCACGAAAGTGGCAAAGTATACCAGCTTTCACAAAGGATGATGACATGATCTTTGCTGTGAAATTCAGGCATAACCTGCCGGATCATGGAGACTGCCAGTTCCAGTTTAGACTCTTTTTCTGCCACATACGATAACCAAGAGGAACGGAAAGATAAACCTGCTGAAAAGTTTTTAACTTTTCTTAGCAGGTTTATTATAAGTACTTTCTGTTTTCGTCAAAAGCATTAAAGCGTGTCTGAATTTTCAGACACGCTTTGGTGCATTCTCTCCAGATTTTCCAGAATTATATCTACACTGATTGGTTTGGCAATATGAGCGTTCATACCCGCTTTGATTGCCTTTTTACGGTCTTCTTCAAAAGCATTGGCAGTCATCGCAATGATTGGTATATTTGCGCATTTCGGATCATTCAATGTACGGATTTCCCGGGTTGCGGTGTATCCATCCATCTTCGGCATCTGAATATCCATGAAGATCAGATCATATTTTCTGCCTTCTGCAGATGACATGATATTCACAGCATCTGTACCATCCTCAACGCAATCCACATCCAGACCAATTTCCTCCATGATCGCTGTTGCGATCTCCCGGTTCAGCTCATTATCCTCTACAAGAAGAACTTTCTTCCCTTCATAACGCCTCTGGATTTCTGCCCGGATTTTCTGCTTCTCATTCTTAAGGGGCTCTCTTTGCTCCGAATCAGGTTCCTCCTTCACAGTCGTCCCTGATATTTCACATTCAAGCATAACCGTAAACTCCGTTCCCCTTCCTACTTCGCTTTCAACCTGAATCGTACCGCCCAGCATATCCACAATGTTTTTGGTGATTGCCATTCCGAGACCGGTTCCTCCTATTCCATTCTCCGTAACGGTATGTTCTCTTGTAAATGAGTCAAACACCTGCTCCCTGAACTCCGGCGACATCCCAATTCCATTATCCTTCACACTGAATACCACTGTTGTACATCCGTCTCTTCTGCATGGTTTCTCAGAAACACGAATGTTAACCGTACCCCCGACCGGTGTAAATTTCACAGCATTACTGCTGATATTCAGAAGCACCTGCGTCAGGCGCAACTTGTCGGTAATGATATCTTCATGGAGTACATCCTGTGTATCAATATACAGCTCCTGCTGTTTAGAATGTACAGATTCCTGTATAATTGTATTTAAGTCATGCAAGATATCCGGCAGGTGTACAACTGTATATTCAATCCGTACGGAACCGTTCTCGATTCTGCTCATATCCAGCACATCATTGATTAGGCTGAGCAGATGCTGACCGGATATATGGATTTTTTTCAGATAATCCAGAACAAGCTCCTTATTGTCAATATGTGTTGTCGCAAGCGCAGTAAATCCAATGACCGCATTCATCGGCGTGCGGATATCATGAGACATATTATTCAGAAACACAGTCTTCGCCCTGTTCGCATGTTCTGCAGCCGCAAGTGCATTTCTCAGATTCCTATCCTGCGCAATCTCACGTTCTTTTTCTTCTGTCGCATCACGGATTGCAACCAGAACTGTACACAATTTCCCATCTTTATCATATCCCTGTGGCACAATGATCATTGTCATCCATCTTTCATCCACTGTCCGAGCTGTAAAACTCAGCGTTTCACGTTCTTCCAGACGTTTTGCCACCGTACTTATATCGACAAATTCCCAGTATGCCTTCTGAAATGGCTCTGCAATCACCTGCCTTATAAGTTCTTCCTGATGCGCTTTGAAAAGCATATCCCCTTTCTGATCTGGCTTCATATTTCCTGAAGATTTCAGGATTTCGATTTCCTCTGTTTTTAGATTCACAAGAGAAATAGAGGCATATGCATGCCCCAGTGCATTGATCACCCGAAGTCTTTTCTGGTCCTGAAGGATACTTCTCTTTTCTGTTCTGCTCCTGTTCACCCGATAAAGTAAGAAAAGGAGCAGTGCAAGCAGCACATAAATCACACATATAATATTTCGTGTGATGTACACCTGACTTTCCGGGAAAAAGATATATGCATCGTAGTCTTTGATCTTCTCCCGACGTCCGAACCAGTTTCCTGTCTCTGAACGAAGATGGACAATTCCATTCTCATCTACCTCAAATTTATTTTTATACTGACTTTTTGCTTCTTCTATAGAGCGGGCAGTCAGCTCCTGTCTGTTTGTACTGACAACCTTATCATCATCACAGATCACAACACTTCCATTCATCTCAAAAGGAAAGTCAGAAAATAACGATGCCATCGTCAGATCTCCGTTAAGCTCATTTACTTCCTCCTTCTGCGCATATGTGATCAGGATACCTGCTGCATCCTGTCTTGCCACTGCCGCAAAATCATAGATCTTTCCTTTATTTCTCAGACGAGTGGTATAAGTCTTTTCCGGATGCTCTGCAATATCACGTACATAATCACTTTTGATCAGCTTCTGCCACAGCGACATAGTATCTCCATCTTTTGCACTCTGTTCTGTCACCTTCAGATTCTGATCCAGTACAAGGATTCCTGTCAGGCGCTGTTCCCTGGCATATTCGTCTAGCATTTCTGTACTGAGATTTCCTTCCTGTTCTATGACTCTGCTTAATTCTGTTGTTTTGTCCAAAAGACGTACCAGGCTTTTCACCTGATCATTGGTGTTATAAATCTCATAACTTTCAATTCGGTTTTTTACAAAATCAAAGGTCTCATCCAGAGTACTGTTCAGCTTGCTATTATCTCTCGCTGTCAGCAGAAGAAAAGTCAGTATTCCGGAAAAAATCAGAATAAACACAAGCAAACACGCATTTCTGTCGACCCTCTTTTTCTTCTGTTTCTGCGGTATCTGCCTTCTTATCTGTCTGCTCATTTACTTTCTCCTCCCGGCAGAGTTTCGTCCGCATCCAATCCGTATTTTGTAACTATTTTTTCTGTAATCCCTTCGCTTTGCATCTCTGTAAGCGTTTCTGTAAGCTTTTCTGCCAATTCTTCGTGAGTTCCTTTTTTGAAAGCAATTCCAAGTTCTGATTTATAAGGACTTTCCTCCAGCATACGGTAAACGCCCTTGCCATCCTGTATCAGACTGCCAAGCATTGCCTCATGTCCCGCAATCGCATCTGCATAATTTTTTCTAAGTGCAGCATAAAGCTCATTCGACGAAGAAAAACAGTTCACCTGTTCTGCATGCGGAAGATCTGATTTTATATTATGAAGAAAGAGATCTTCTGCTTTTGTAGTCGCCTGAACTGCAATCCTCTTCCCTTTCAGATCCTGAAGTGTCCGGATTTCACTCTCGGCTCTTACAACCACCATCTGACGACTGTACATATACGGTCCTGCCCACTGATATTTGTTTTCTCTTTCATTCATGGAATAGCAGCTCCACAGACAGTCTATTGTTCCATCTGACAAAAGTTTCTCTTTATCTTCCCAGACAACCTTCTCAAATTCAGGCTGATAACCCAGCCTCTGAAAGGCTTCCTCTGCAAGTTCCACATCAATACCTTTATACTCGCCATCACTCGTCTGATAGCTGTAAGGTTCAAAATAATCTATTCCGATAACAATCTCCGGCAATTCACTGTCCGATGTTTTCTCTTTCTTTATTCCACATCCTCCCGGTATAAGGCTGCCTGCCAGAAGAAGTGCTGCAATACAAATTCTTTTTCTGCGGGTATGGGAGTCATTCTTTCGATTTTTTCTCATATCCAGTTCCTTTCCATTTATTACTGTTTCGTAATCTGCGTGTCGGTTCCCATATAAGTGGCCATCTTTCCTCAATTGAAGCAGAGGGCTTATCCGATTCGGATAAACATCGAAACGATACAAAAAAAGTTCCACGTAAAAAACTTTTACAGGAACTTTTTTCATAAACATCTCAGATTTTTGACTGATCTTCCTATAAATCTGTCAATAAAGCTTCTGATACATATTATACATTTCATATACTTTCATGTCTACAATTATTTACTGCTCTGAAATATAAAACACACGTTACTGTTCACAGTAACGTAGCCAAAATTCATTCCAGATTGCCTGCGGCAATG
>OCME01000432.1_pt1 | contig 10586 bp, 7 predicted proteins | sample 1538981 | NCBI WGS metagenome assembly OCME01 (sample SAMN01760979, study PRJEB22395) | human gut metagenome
ATTCGTGCCGAAAGGACTGCCGCAACAGCTGAAGCGATCATTCCAACGATTCCAACCACGAAAAAAATCTGTCCGGTGGACACACTCTCTCCCTCCTTATTTGAGCCATCCGCTTGTATAAAGCTGGTCGATCAAATTTTTCAGCACCGTCATCTGAGCATCTTCCGTGCCATTTGCCTGTGCCTGACGGTACTTCTGCACTGCAGATTCATAGCAGTCGTCCGCCAGCTGATATTCCCGTTTTTCAGCGGGTTTTGTGCCCTGCCAGTCGATCAGCAGATACGCCCGTTGCATATCAAACCGATAGTCCAGCGGATACTGTTGTGCAAGCTCGGTCAGAATATCATCAGCCTCCTGATACTGATTCAATGCCTGCAGCACCGTCGCAAGGTTCAGCTTGGTGGAAATGGTTGCGTAGCCACTTTCCACCAGCTCCCGTAATAGTTGTTCCGCTTTCTTGTAGTTCTGTTCAGCGTTCTGCTTGTCCGCAGCCGCCTGCTGCAGCTGGATATCCACCAGCATCTCTTTTTCCAGCACAGTCTGGCTTTCCGGCAGTGCCTGACAGCCGCGTTCCAGAATTCTTTCAGCGTAAGCCGTATCCTCCATGTTCAGCGCAGTGCGTGCTGCTGCCAGATATGCATGGCTCAAGAGCTGCGGGTCTGTCACCTCATCAAGTACTTTCTCGTACAAGGCAAGTGCTTCCGAATTCTGCTTCTGCAGCGACTTGATCTCGGCGGCAACCAAATCGCAGTCGCCTGAAGAGGCCCCGCGCTCCTGCAGCGTTTCCAATGTGCTCTGTGCCTCTTTTATCTTGCCGTCATTTGCCAGCGCAATGGCAAAGCTGCGGTAGCTGTCCGTGCTTGCGCCCTGAGTGCTGACCGCCGTCTGCAGCTCCCGCACTGCGTTTGCGTAATCCTTCAGTTCGATGTAGCAGTTGCCCTTGATAAAGTGCATCTGTTCTACTAAGACCGAATCCATGTTTTTTTTCGTCAGATTGCCAGAAGAAACGGCGCTGTCCAACTGGTCGATCGCGCTCTGATAATCACCGGTGCGGTACAGCAATGCCGCCATCTGCAAATACGCATCTGCACGTCCCGGTTGTTGCTGAATCGCGCTGTCCAACAGCTCTCTTGCCGTATCATATTCCAGATCCTGCTCCGCCTGATCTGCCTGTGCCAGATTCAGCAGATAGACATTTTCGCGCTCACTGCGCATTCGTTCCACACCGTAATAGCAGCTGTACGCACTGGCTGCGAAACAGGCTGCCAGCACCACCGCCGTAACACGCTTTCGGAACTGACATTTTTTGTAGCCCAGATCCATCTGGTCGATGTTTTTGAGCGCACGCAGCATCTCCGACGCCTGTTGGAAACGTCTGGTCTGCTGCTTCTGCATGGCGCGCACAATGATCGTCTGCATAGAGCGGCTGATTTTAGGGCGATAATGCTCTAACGGAGTCACTTCTCCCAGTGATTTTTCCGGAGCATGTCCCGTGACCGCATAGTAAAGAGTAGCACCCACAGCATAGAGATCGGTCGCCATAGAGATTGGTCCATAGTCCTTCTGCCTGTCGGGCTGCGCCTGTGCGCCTGTGCTCTGCGGCATAGGCACTGTCTCCTCCATCGGCGGAGTCCATGCATCCATCACTACGGTTACGCCGCTCTCCTGCGCATTTTCCAGCGGCATCGTGGCAGCCCCCATGGGAACAGTCGCACTACCTACAGACACCCGGTTTTCCGGCATAGCCACTGTCGGCATCTGCGGTGTATGCTGCGGCCCGCTCTGGGTGAAGACCTGATACTGTTCCGGTGCGGCATAGCCATCCGTCACGCCCACAGCCGTTTTATCCCGGCGGAAGATCAACGATGTATTAAAGTCGATGAGGCAGATATCTCCGCTGTTGGTAATCATCACATTGCCCGGCTTAATATCGCAGTGGATAATAGCCGGTTTTTCGTTGTTTTCCTGATGCAGATACTGCATCACTTCACACAACTGACATGCCCAGCGGTAGCACTCTTTCTGATTGACCGGGCCGTTCTGTTCCACATACTGCTGTAGGTTTTGGCCGCTGATAAGATCCATCACGGTGTAAACGCAGCCATCGTTGCCAGATAAAACATCGTAAATTCGCGGAAGATACTGGTGCTTCAGGCTCTTCAAGATCGACGATTCATTTTCCTGATTCATGATGTGCTGATACTGCAGCTGGGTGCGCTTGATCACCACATCAATGTTCATGCCTTTTTTATGCGCAACGAACAGATCGCCCGTTCCGCCCAGCCGGTTCAGCACCCGGATATTTTCATAATCCGGGTTGGTGAAGCCCAGTACTACATTTTCACTCACAGGATCCTCCCTAATTTCTGGTTGTATTCTATCGGCGCTGCCTCGCCGGAAAGCCTTGCCCACACTTCGATCCAGTCATCCGTACCAGACGTCAGAGAGCTCAGGTCGTTCCATTTCAGTGCCAGTGCTGTGATGTTGTCCGTCTCTCCGCAGCTGCGGCAGAATCCCACCGCCGCCTGCAGCCGCTGCTGTAGCTGCTCGCGGCTGTCCGTTTCCATCAGCAGTCCATGCAGCTCTTTCCGCGTTGTGTAGTGGCACAATCCGTCGCTGCACAGCAGCACTGCGCCCTGCACCGGACGCTTTGTGCATTGAAAAACCGGCTCCATTTTGCCATAGCCAAGACACTGCAGCAGGATACTGCTGCGTCGGTCGGTAGTCAATGCTTCGGGCGAAAGCCTGCCTGCTTCCACCTCGCGCATCGCCAGCGTCTGGTCCTTGCTTAGTTGCACCAACCCCAGACCGTCGTCCAAATAGATTCGGCTGTCACCGACCTGCACTTGATATAAAGCATCCCTCGTCAATAGCAGCGCCGAGACCGTTGTGCCCAACTGAATACCCGTTTTTCCCGAATAGCTGCACAGCGCCGTATGGAGTGTTTCCAACATTCTGTGCCACGAAAAGAACACAACATCCGCCGTCAGCCCGCTCTGTACGATCTCCGGCAGCTGTCGCTCGAACCATTCCTCAAAGCAGCGGACTGCCCCGGTGCTTGCAAGTTCACCGGACTGCAGTCCGCCTACGCCATCGCACACCGCCAGCATTGCAATCGTCTCTCTGCCAAAGTTGGAAATGCGTGCGCAAAAACTGTCCTGATTGGAAGGGCGTGTGGCCCCTTTATCCGTGATATGTACCAGCTGCAATGCCATATCAAGCCCCTGCCACCACGCTGAACACGATATCTGCCATACGGATGGTATCGCCCGCATGGAACTGCGTCGGCTTGGAAGGCTCCAGCCGCTGCTCGTTCAGGTAGGTGTGGTTCTGCGTATTGTTATCCACAATATAGTAGCTGCCGTTCTCGATCAGGATGTAGGCATGGTCGTTGCCCAGATAGCAGTTCTGGGTGTGCACCGTGTAGTCCACTACGTCCTCTGCACGGCCAATGTGGAAATTGGTATGGGTGACATGGATATACTGGTTCGTCGCCTTCTGTACCAAATACAACTCTCCGACCCCGACGGAGCTGCCAGCCCCCATTAGCGTCGTGCGGGCAGTTCCGCCATTGCCTGCTGCAAGTACCACAGTATGGCCGCCGGCCTGCTGCACTGGCGGCACATAAGCAGCTGCTGCGGGGGCCGGCTTATCTGCCGACTGCTCCGGGGCTGGTGCTTCCTGCCGGAATGGGTTATCTTGTTCTTCTGCCGAGTGCTTTTTCTTGTCCTTTTTTCCACCAAACAGTCCGCCGAACAGCCCGCCGCTCTTCTTTTCTTTTTCAGATTTTTTCTCAGCCTTTTCGGCCTTTTCATCCTTTTGTTCCTTCTTCGGCTGCGGCTCCGGCTGGCTGGCAATAAAGGGATTGCCTCCCTGCTGTGCTGCAAACGGACTATCCTGCACTGGCTGTTCTGCCGGTACACGGGCGGGAGTCGGTTCCGGTTTATACATTACAGGTTCCGGTCTCAACGAAGCACCACCGGCCTCCGACTTTCGGACTGGCGGTTCACTGACCGGAGGTTTCAGCTCATAAGCAGCTTTTGACGGCTCAGCCTTCGTCGGGATCTCTTCTATTTGCTTCTCTAAATCGACAAAGGAGAACTTCTCGCCGTACAGCAGCTGACGAGACAGGACGCCGACCACACGGCTGTCGTGAGGCATCTGTCTGCCTACCATGCGTAGAACATAACCCGCCAGTTCCGTGGGAGTGTATTTATCCGGCGCTGCCTGTACCGGAACATACATCACATATGCATGGCCTGCAGCATCCAGATAAATATGCTCTGGTGTGAGGTCAATTTTGTGCGGGTCAAGCAGATACTCGTCGCACTCTTTTTCTGCCCTGCACAGTGCCATAAAGAAATTGCTCAGCCGTGTCTCATGCTCCAGGATCCGCGCCGCCTGTACAAGCGGCGTCAGACCGGTGATATTGTACAGTAATCTGCAGTCCGCATTGATCCACTGGATGTTGAGCGGCAGCATCCCGCTGATCTGGTTCGACACCAGCATTCCGCGATCCACTTCATCCAACAGTTCATCTGCTCCAAGCGTTCTTTCCAGATAGGTAGCGCTGCCTTGTGTGACAATGGTAAATTTCTCCATAGTGCACGATCCTTTCCGCAGTTTGTGTTTTGCCGCTTTTTACTTCCAGAGGCGGCAGCAAACTTTTTGTGTGCTTTCAAATTCGCCAAAATGGAACATTTCAATGTAAAATATGAGCCGGACTTTGTAGGATATCTCGATCACGACATCATTTCCGCTGATCTTTCCGCTTTTTATCTTGATGCCGTTCAATCCATCCACAACGCCCATATTCTGCAGCATCTTATCTGCGTTTTCCGTATTTCCTCCCAGATAAGATGCAAACCTTTTTTTCACAGTGCTCAAAGACAGATAGTCGGTAAAAACCATCGAATTTGAGAAGGCCCCTCCGCCGACATCATACTTTGAGTCACTGGAAGCACCAATGCCGTCTGTGAACTTTTGCAGCAGACTCAGCGGAAGCTTTTGCAGTGTTTTTACGTCCGTCTTTGAATTTTTATAATTTTCCAGTGCAATGCTCTGCCCTGTCTGCTGCAATGCATGTGAGATCATGCTCTGTGCCGTAAACATATTGATCAAACTGTACAGTGCCACCATGGCGATCAGAAACAGTGTCAATGAAATGCACGCTTCCAGCGCCATTACACCCTCTTCTGCGTAAAACAGATTTCTCTTTTTTTTCTGCATCTGCTCAATACCCCCTATACATGACCCGATTTGTTTTCCAAACCGAATTCCGGGAGAGCGAAGGCACCGGGAGCACCGACACAAAATCGCCTTTTACGTTCATGCGCAGTGCTGTGTAGGACTTATCCAAATCAAATTTGGGGTAAATGCCAGACAGCTTCTGAGAGACCGATGCATCATTGACCAAATTCTTCTGGGTCTCTTCCATTTCAATCAGGTCCGCAAAGCGTTTGACCAGATCCTTTTCGTTCCAGATCAGCATCATAACAAACATACTTCGGCTGTAGGTCATACATAGCTTGTTATCTCCCACATAAAGGCCATTGCTGCCTTTCAGATTGGGCATATCTTCAACGCCTTTGCCGTCCGACTCCAGTCCGCCCAGGATAACGCCGCCTGCCTCAACCTGCTTCACCTTTTCCTGCAATGTCTTTTTCTGGTCATCCGTCATGGCAACCAGTTTTTGCAGCTTTCCGGGAAGTTTCGACAAGCCTTTTGCGCAAAAATGAATATCCTCCGACGCCTTGATAAAGGGAATATCCTGTGCACCGTTACAGATCAGCACGGTATCCACATATGCTTCTGCTGCAACCAGGAAAACTTTTGCCAGCATATCTGTCATTTTGTACGGAATGCCAAGCAGGGACAGTGCACCAGCCAGGCCCGCGCTCAATGCTCTTGCTTCAACATTGGATGTCACCGGCTTGTAGTCCAGCGCCACACGCAGGGCCAGCATCGTGTAGAAGATCGCCTTCTGATTTTCCCGTTCATGTCCATTTCCGATCAGAAGATACTCCGTCTCGGCACCACAGAACGAATAATTCGTTTCCTCCTTTGCGTCAAAAATAGCGGTCAGGTTATTTTCGCTCTTTGCTACTTCTGCCGCCAGGCCATTTGAGCCTTTTATGCTCACGCCCGACATTGTCTTTTTTGAGGCATAGTCCGTGCGGTTCGTTGTGGTATAGTTCAAATACCCAACCAGATACAGATGATCGCCGATATCTGCCTTGATGTTTGACAGATTGGAAAGAATATTGGCTCCAGCCGTCACCATGCTGAGCATGGACTTCATCGAATTGAGCAGTTTTCCGATCTTGGTTTTTGCGTCATCCGCCTTCGACGTATCGGCCGAAGCAGCAGTCGAAACGCCGCCCTGCCATGCCGTCAGATCCATGATCTCGTTTACAAAATCAATGGCATCTAGATCTGCCTGTGCCAATGCCGCATCCTTCTGTTCATACGGAGACTCCAGCGTATAAGCACTGTTGCTGCGGTCCTTCTTGCTCGGCAGGCCTGCAAAATTCTGATCGTAGTACTCCGTATTGATCACGCTTTGCAGTTTCGGGTCGTAGCTTGCACTCAAAGACATGATCGTGCTCAGTGCTTCTGCAATGGACGAGAAGCTTGTAACATTGGAATCCGCCTTATTGATCAGATCATTTGCTTCTTTCAGCAGCGAATTAAAGTTGTCCGAATCCGACAGCTTGCTCATATCGGTCAGATGAAGTCCTTCCTGAAGTTTTGTGATCTTGTCTGCATCGTCAAGGGTCAGGTCACTCAGATCCATATCCTTCACACGGTTCAGTTCTTCTGTCAGGCCGGAAATTGCCGTGCTGCAGGAATCCGTATTATAATCCTTCAGTATTTTATTGGCCTGAGAGCTGTCTGCGGCTTTCACCGTTGCATCGGCCGCATTGCTTATCGTCTTCAGGTCCGCCTCCTGCTGCTGCAGCTGTTTAAGCTGCTGTTCCAGCTTCGTTTTTTCTTCGGCCGTAATATCTTTCTTTTCCAGTTCTTTTTTGGTCGCGTCGATCTGACCTGTCAGGGTCGTAACCGTTGTTTCTTCGCCAGAGGTGTCCACCTTTGTGTTCTTGGCGTCTCCTACGGCATTTACGGCATCCTTACCAACGCTTACCCAGCCATCCAGCACTTCATCCTGCGTCTTTGCCACATCCTTGAGGTCCTTATTCAGCGACTCTGTACTCTTAATTTCTGCCTGCAGCTTCTTTTCGTATTCCTTTTTGGCTTTCTGCGCATTCTCCAGTGTCTGCTCATACCGCTTATTGTATGCGTCGAGCTCATCGACGGTCGCATTTTCTCCCGGTTTTTCTCCCATCGTCTTTTTCAGCTCGTTCAATGCGTCATCGAATGCGCTGTGTGCCGAATCATAGGAGGTCGTTTTCTCGTTCAGGGATTTTACGCTGTCCTTGGCTTTTTCCAGTTTTTTTGTTACGTCCAGCGTTTTGGTTGCCGTATCCGCAATGCTGCTGCCGACCTTCAGGAACTTAAGGCCCGGAATGCTGTTCTGTACCTCTTTGATGATATCCTGCAGGCCTGTACTGCCGAACTCGGAGACTAGGACCGTCGGGAGAGTCAGCGTGCTATAGTCCAGGACCTGTGCCTTTAAGATATCCGTGTCCGCCAACGGATATACGCCTGCCGCCGCTGCACTTGTTGTGCGGAAGCTCCGGGTATCGGTCGTGTCCTGCGCATTCAGGTACTTTTGGAATGCTTCCTCAAGGTCTTTGTTGCCGGTATATCCATTATCCACCGACGGGTCATCATTCTGCGCCATTGCAAGCAGACCAAACCGGCTTTGTAAAAACGAATCATAATCCGACAGCACCGACAGTGCACTGGTGTTCATCGCATCATCCAGGCCCGTCAATGCAGACTGATATCTGCTTGCTTCCACCAGAATACCCGCTACCGCATAAAACGGCACGACCAGCAACGCAAGCATCAATGAGATCGCGCCGCAGGTATTCTTTATCATTTTGTCCTTTTTCATCATTTGTCCTCACACGGATGTTTCTGACTTTCGCAGAATAATTAAAGATCCTTTTTCTTCACGATAAATGCAAGAACTTTCTCCAGCAGATCAACATAATCATTCTTTGCAACGTTGCTCACTACATAATTCAACGTCTTGGTATAGTCCACGGTATTGATATAGTGCGAAAGATCTGTGCACATCGCCCGCCCCGTCGCATAGTAAACGCGCGTGCCGCTGACCCCAAACAGCTCCAAGAAATTGCCAAACGGAATCCTGTACTCGGCCGTGATATTCACAACCACATGGCGCTGTGCAACTCCATCGTAGACAGTCTTTGCTTCAACGACCGGCATCCCGACCTGCGTTGCCAGACTCCCCTTGTGGACAAGCCATTTTCCATATTTTATGGCACGCTGTTCGTTTTTTTCTTGCAGTTTTCCGCTTTGGTAACGGCTGGGACTCAATGCAACTTTTACTTCTTTGCTGATATATCCCGTGATCGGGTCTGTTTCTGCGTACGCATATGTCTGCGCAATTTTGTTGGCCGTTTCATCTGCAGCACGTATCACCACAAACTGCTGGAACAGCAAAAATCCATAACCCCAGATGAAAAAAAGAACAAACAGCGTCAGCGTAATGACCAGCAGGCCCTCAATGGCCTCCATACCATCTTCCTGTACGCGCAAAAGGCTTTGTTTCCACTCTTTCATGGCCCTGTCCTCCGCGTTCAGCTGCGCTTCACACGCCAGCTCAGCATCACCTGCGTGTCGTTGCCGTCCATCTTTGCAGGGCACTTGCCGTTGGCGTCGAAATATCCGGCTTCAACCAGCAGATAGTCGATTACCTGCGTGCCTCTGCCATTGATAAAGCCCCACTTTCCGTCCTTGCACACCGCTGCAACGCCGCCGGAAAAGCTCTTGGCTGCATCATATTCCGGTGCGATCACCGCAGTGCCGTCATTGGCTGCAAAGCCCCACTTGCCGTTCTTGGCAAACGCAAGGCCATTGCCGCGGTTCAGATCGACCTCGTCTGCATCCAGTGCGCCCTGCTGCTCGCCGGCCTCCGAATACAGGTTCCACTTGCCGTTTTTCTTGGCAAGATATACGCCGTTTACCAGCCAGCTGCCATTTTCGGTCAGCTGGATTTCCTCATAGCTGTCGCCCTGCTGTGCACCGGTCTGATCCACAAAGATCCATGCGCCGTCTTTCTGCACCGGTGCCTTGCCGTTCTGGAACATGCCGGCAGCCTGATAGCCGTTCAGGTATTTCTGGCCGTTGAGGTCGATATAGCACCAGTCGGAGCGGCCCTTCAGCTGCACAGGGATCAGGCCCTGGCCGTAACCGTTGGCCTGCTCGACCTGCGCCATAAAACGGCCCACCATCAGGCTCTTGCTGAGCTGGAAAACATAGCTCTCGCCTTCATAGCTGCTGCACAGCACCGCCGTGTCCTGCCCGACCGGGCCAACGAATGCGTAGCTCTGATCCAGAAGGTCGCCGTCCGCACTGCTGAAAAGAACGTTTTTCTCGCCATTCCAGCCCAGATACACGCCATCCATGCCAGCCGGTGCCAGCGATTCATAATTTGCAGCAGAGGTCTCGCAGGCATAGTAAGCCTCGTTCCAGTACTGCATCATGGTATCATTGAAAGAGACCTTGGCGGCATCCGCGCTCTTCAGCACATCGACCACCGTGTCGTAATCGCCGTCTTCATAATAGATTGCCGCATACTTTTCCCAGTAATCGGCGCGCTTCGGGTATGCCGCAACCGCCGCCGCATAGGCCGATTCTTCGGTATTGCGCACATTTCTCGTCGGGCAGTCCTCATAATATTCCGCGCAGGCTGCCAGATACTCATCGTACAGCGCCTGTGTGGGTTTTGCTGCAATGGCACTCTGGTAGTTCTGCAGTGAAAGCTGGAACAGCTTTTTCCCGCGGTAATACTGCGCCGCTTCCACCGTGTTCTGCTGCGTTTTGACATCGTTCATGGTATTCAGGCCCAGAATCGCCCAACCCGCAATACAGACCACCACAAGTGCCACCAGCGCTACAAGACGCGTTTTTTTCATGTTTTACTCCTCCTGTGCCTTGATCAAAACATTCCCGTCAAAATCGTTACCAGATACCCCAGATAGAAGAAGGGGCCAAACGGCAGGCCGTCCTTGCGTGTTGCCTTTTTGCTGACCAGCAGTGCAATGGCTGCCACCGCCGCAAGAACATGCGAAACCAGCAAAAAGCTGAATGTCCCGTATATTCCCAGGATCAGCGCCGCTGCCGTGATCATCTTGATGTCTCCATATCCAACGCCGCCGCGTGACGCCAGCCGCACAAGGAAAAACACCACAAAAAACACTGCTGCTGCCAGAACGCTGTTGAGTGCCATGGGCACAGCGTCTGTCCCGCTGAGCACAAAGTCCAGAACCGTGCACCCCGCAAAAACTGCCGCCGTGCACAGCACGATCCAGTTGGGGATCTTATGGCTCAGTGCGTCGATATACGCTGCCGCAGTAAGCAGCGTTCCCAGCAGCACAAGGCGCAGCAGATTCGGCGGGTATGTGCCCGCCCGCAGAACCAGCATATATCCG